>ERZ772900.8-NODE-8-length-166987-cov-20.320484_pt1 | contig 166987 bp, 134 predicted proteins | sample MGYA00512124_ERZ772900 | MGnify/ENA primary metagenome ERZ772900 (study PRJEB29015, sample SAMEA2737716) | human gut metagenome | biome: human gut; feature: human-associated habitat; material: faeces | place: China | collected 2012 ... | reverse complement strand
TTCTGCGCCGCTTGACAGGCGTGGTACAACACAAATGAGCTTTTTCCGTTTCTATCCCAAACGGAGAAGGCTCATTTTTTGTTTGGAGGATCAAAGGAGTGAAACGCCTTGTATCTCTCTGCGCCAGTGCGCAGATAAAAAAGCTACCCTGCGCACAAGCAGGGCAGCTTGAATATTCTTAGTAATGTTGCAGCAGGCGATTTTCGCAACTGCGTACCGCCGGTTCCTCTACGCCATTTTTACGCCATTTCTGCGTGGGGATGCGTAGGGAAATAGAAACTTATATGTTTTGACTTCAACCGAAAATGCCTGTCCTATCAAGCTTTATCGGCATTTGTGCGTTTGCGGAGACTTACAGAAACAGGCTCGCTTTCGACGATACCGAGTTTCATAAAGGAAATCCTCCTTCTTATTTTCAACAAGATATTGTATCATTCAACAGCGCAAAGTGCAAGCACGATTCTCCGGCGAAACGCCGACCCGTGCAAAACCCTGGAGGAGCGCACGGTTGGTGATTCCTCAGGGGACTGTTCAGCACGGCAGATGGAAATTGTAATTTCTTGCATCCACTGCCCATGCATCGAATTCCGACTGACGAATCGCAAATTCGCTCAGCCTGTCTGCGTAATCCCGATCCAGCACAGCCGCAATGACCGCGCAATACGCCGCGTTTTTCACATTGCTCTCCGACGGGCTGTTCGTATTTCTCTCCTGAAACCAGGCCCTCAGCAACGGCGCCGCTTGTGCGTATTCATTGTCGAAACCGTTATCCGTCGGTGCAGGTTTCACGTTCGGTGCTTTGAGAAGATACGCTTTCTGCTTTTCGGGATCATAACCCGCAAACGACACATCTCCAATGATGATTGCAAGAATGATCCACATCGTTTCTCTCTCCGGATCACAGGCGCCGCATCGTGGCGCCGCACCGCGGACACGTGCACGTGTCCCCCAGCACGCGAATACGCGCCGCGTAGCCGCAAGAACCGCACTTGAACATATCGCTGACATAAAATCTTGCGCCGAATACGTATTTTCTCAACATGATCTAATTTCTCCCTTCACGAAATAAAAATCATTCCGCATCGTTCGCACTGATACTTCCAGTGTCCGCCGTCGATCGAGCAGAGCGGATGCGCCATAAAGCCGCATTTCGGGCATGTCTTTTTCTCCATAAAAACGTCCTCCCAATAAAAAATTACCGATGATTCCTGTAGATCTCGCAGCGTTGATAGGCATCTCCGCTGTCGGAATTGCAGGTGAACCAGACCAGCGGACTGCCCGACGCAAATTCATGCTTACATAATCTGCAAACATATCTATCATTCGCGGATGAAAATATGCCGCTCGACCTGTAATCAAGATAATGGCATCGCGGCACCGCAATCGCCCCTGTTTCATTATACGCAAAGATTGAGCGTAGTACTTTTTTGAAATACCATTTAGGAGCGCAACATGGATTATCGGGATATCATCCGCGGCGTTCGCGAGGACAGAGATGATACCCAGGCAAGGATCGGAGAAGTATTGCACAAGTCGCGGCAGGGCTATAGCCATATTGAATCCGGAAGAGCCGAGCTCAAAATTGACGATCTGATCAAGCTATGCAAGTTCTATAACCTTTCGGCCGACTATCTGATCGGTTTGACCAGCACGCCAAGGAGCTGCAAAGGAAGGCACACATCCACCGGCCGTGCCGGTGGATGTGTGCCTTCTCTATTTTCGTATACACTCGGTTTTGCCGCAGCCGTCCATCGGCCGTGCCAAGGCTTCCGCGCCCGGCCATTTCAAGCCGTCACTTCACCGGGTGATAGTTGTCCGGGTCAAGATACTGTGCCGCTATGCGCACGTACCAGTCCTTCGTCTCGCGCCAGTCGGTACGGTCTTTCTCGGTCAGTTCACGCAGCGGCTTTGCAGGCACACCCGCGACCAGGGTGTCCGGCGGGATGATCTTGCCCTGCGGCACGAGCGCCGACTCGGCCACGACGCTGCCCGCGCCGATCTCACTGCAGAGGCTGAGCACTGCGCCCATGCCGATACTGGCCTCCGGGCCGATCACGCGCGCGTGGATGATCGCGCCGTGGCCGATGGTCACGCGACGCGAAATGGTCACAACGGAGTCCTCCCCGCCGGTATGGATGATAACGCCGTCCTCGACCGCGACTTCCTCCTCGAGCACGATACGCGAGGCGTCGGCGCGAATGACAGCAAAGGGGCCAATGTAGCAGCGTGGGCCGACAATCACATCGCCGATGAGCTCCGCGCTTGCACTGACGAACGCCGTCGGATCGACCTGCGGGGCCTTCCCGTCAAAGGTATAGAGCATAGGTTTTCTCCTTTCATGAAAAAGGGCGGGGTGTTCCCCGCCCTTTTCATGGATCATTCCGTTTTGCCGCTGTCGTCCGGCGTATCGCCGTCCGTCGGCTGAGCCGGAGCTTCCGCTTCCGGCTGCGGGGCCTCGGGGGCCTCGTCCATTCTGCGAATGACCTTCGCCGGCGGCTCGATGGTGTCGTCCGGGTGGACGGGCATCACACCGTGCTCGCAATAGTAGCGGAAATCATCGCCCTCGATCGTCTCGTGGATGAGCAGATACTCCGCGAGGCCGGTCAGCAGATCGGCATGCTCGCGCAGCAGCGCCTCGCACTTGGCGTATGCCTGATCGAAGATGTGCTTGACCTCTTCGTCGATCGTGGCGGCAGTCTCCTCGGAATAGCTCTTCGTGGTGCCGAAATCGCGGCCGATGAAGATGCTGTGGCTCGAATCGTCGAACGAGATGGGGCCGAGCTTCTCCGACATGCCGTATTTCATGACCATGTCGCGGGCGATGTTCGTCGCCTGCTGGATGTCACCGGACGCACCGGTGGAAATATCCTCGAGGAAGAGCTGCTCGGCAATGCGGCCACCGAGCGCGGAGACGATGCTGTCAAACATCTCGCCGCGGGACGTGAAGTCCTCCGCGTCCTCGGCCTTGCGGTACCAAGTGAAACCGCCGGCCGCGCCGCGCGGGATGATCGTGATATAGTGCACGGGGTCGGCGTTCTTGAGGAAGAACGACGCGATCGCGTGGCCGGACTCGTGGTACGCCGTCAGGCGGCGCGCACGCTCGGACACGACGCGGCTCTTCTTCTCCGGTCCCATGACGACCTTGAGGATCGCCTCGTCGATATCCGCCTGCATGATGAAGCGGCGCTTGCTGCGCGTGGCCATGATGGCAGCCTCATTGAGCAGGTTCTCCAGATCTGCGCCGGCAAAGCCGGCCGTGCCGCGCGCGATGCTCTTGAGATCGACATCGTCGCCCAGCGGCTTGCCGCGGGCGTGGACCTTCAGGATCTCTTCGCGGCCCTTGATATCGGGCAGACCCATATACACGCGCCGGTCAAAGCGGCCGGGACGCAGGAGCGCGTTATCGAGAATGTCGGCGCGGTTCGTCGCCGCCATGACGATGACGCCCTCGTTATTCGTAAAGCCGTCCATTTCAACAAGCAGCTGGTTGAGCGTCTGCTCGCGCTCGTCGTGACCGCCGCCAAGGCCGCTGCCGCGCTGGCGGCCGACCGCGTCGATCTCGTCGATGAACACGATGGCCGGGGCGACCTTCTTGGCCTGGTCGAACAGGTCTCGCACACGTGACGCGCCGACACCAACATAGAGCTCGACAAAGTCCGAGCCCGAGATGGACAAAAACTGCACGCCGGCCTCGCCCGCGACCGCACGGGCCATGAGCGTTTTGCCGGTGCCCGGAGGGCCGACGAGCAGTACGCCCTTGGGGATGCGCGCACCCATCGCGGTGTAGTTCTGCGGACGCTTGAGGAAGTCCACGATCTCCGACAGTTCCTCTTTTTCCTCTTCCGCGCCGGCAACATCGGCAAACGTGACCTTCTTGAGGTTCTCCTCGCCGGTGCGCGTGTGCGCCTTGCCGAACTTACCGACGCCCGGCGCACCGCCGCCGCCCGCCTTGTTCATGAGCAGGTACCACACGCCGATGAACAGCACGATCGAGATCAGGTACGGCAGGATGGACATCCACCACGGAGCCGTCCAGCCCTTGACGTAGTCATACTCCGTCAGCACGCCGCTGGCGGTCTGCTCCTCGATCAGGTCACCAAGATCCTCGCGGAACCAGGTGGGGCTCGGAAGCGTCTTTTTGATCGTCGTGTTGCCGTCGCTGTCCGGAGAATAGAGATTGAGCGTGAGCTCATCTCCCTCGAGGCAGAACGACTTGACCTGCTCCTGGCGGAACAGCTCCTCGATTTCGGAGTAGGTGTATTCCTTCTGCTCTGCCGGTGTGGTCAGATAGAAGATGACGGCGAGAATAATCACGCCAATCAGCAGGTAGAACCCGATGCCTCTGGCACGGTTCTTATCAGGTTTCAAATCAAATCACATCCTTTATGGGATCCGCACCGAGGCGCTCAGGTGGAGTAGACCTCCGGCTTGAGCACACCGATATACGGGAGATTGCGGTATTTTTCTGCGTAGTCGAGCCCGTAGCCGACAACGAACGCGTCCGGCACTTCAAAGCCGGCATAGGCGGCATGGATCGGCGCCTTGCGGCGGGCAGGCTTATCAAGCAGGGTGGCAATAGTGATGGAGGCAGGACGGCGGACACTGAGATAGTCCTTGAGATAGTGCAGCGTGACGCCGCTGTCGAGAATGTCCTCAACGAGAATGATGTCGCGGCCCTCGATGTCCTGATTCAGATCCTTGTTGATCTTCACGGCGCCGGTGGTCGTGGTCTGGTTGCCGTAGGACGACACGGCCATGAAATCGACCGAGCACGGAATGGTCACGCTGCGCATCAGGTCGGCCATGAACACAAAGCAGCCCTTGAGCACGCCGACGAACAGCGGCTCGCGGCCGTCAAAATCCTTGGAAATCTGGGCACCCAGCTCCGCCGTGCGCGCCTGGATCTCCTCAGCGGACAGCAGAACGGACGCAATGTCATCTCTCATATCGCTCATAGTATTCTCCCCCATATGTCTGGATCTGTTCCACTCGGACACAAATCATGGTTTGATCCGGCACCGCCGCCCATTGCTCGGCAATGCCGAAGCTGGCGATGGCCGCCGGAGTCTCCGCTGCGCGGATGATCGGCACGCGGTCGCGCGCACACTGCGTCAGCCCCCGTTCGGCGAACAGGTCGCTCACGCGCTTCGTGCAGCCACGTCCAGCCAGACGGATCCGGTCACCCGGACGCCGCGGCGTAACAGATAGTTTATCATGGATAATCGCAGATTTAAAGTAAAAAGTCGTGAACGTGCTGTGAATTTCGCGAAACGCTTCCGGCTCTCCGACCGTGATGCGCAGCCCCAGTTCCGGAATCTCCACTGTCTCACCGGGGCGCAGAACATGCGTCCCGAGCGGCGGCAGCACCTGCGCGCCGAAAAACAGCCGTCCCCGCTCGCGCATCACGCGCAGCCCGGGCACATCGGCATAGCCGAGCTCTTCCCCGCTGCACAGCCGCTCGAGCGCCAGCAGATGCCGGCGCGACAGCTCCCGTCCGGCCGCCTGCTGCAGCACGCGCACGCGCACCGGACGCGGCAGCGCCAGCAGCTTTGCTGTCGGGATGCCGTCCGAGATCGTCTGTCCGGCCAGAAAATCGGCTGCCAGACCGCTGAGGAACCGCTCGTCCTCACGCAGGAGCGCCGCCGTATCGGATGTATGCTGCACAAAGGCGGTGTTCACGCTCTCGAGCGCCGGCACGGCATGGTGCCGCACGCGGTTGCGGGCATAGGTGTCGGCCGCGTTCGTGCTGTCCTCCACGTGCGGGATGGCGCGGGCAGTCAGGTACGCCTCCGCCTGCGCGCGCGTCGTGTCCAGCATCGGGCGCAGGAGCTTGCCGCGCTGCGGCGGGATGCCGGTCAGACCGCGCAGGCCACAGCCGCGCGCGAGATTGAGCAGCAGCGTCTCGGCGTTATCGTCCGCCGTGTGCGCCGTCGCGATCCAGTCGTAACCGTGCTCGTCCGCACATTGGGTCAAAAACGCATAACGCAATTCCCGCGCAGCGGCCTCGGTGCCCAGGCCGCGCACAGACGCAACATCACCACGCCCGGCATAAAACGGCACGCCCAATTTCTTGCACTGCGCGCGCACAAACGCCTCGTCGCGGTCGCTCTCCACGCCGCGCAGACCGTGGTTAAAGTGCGCACAGCCGACGGTAAAGCCGCGCTGCGCACCCAGCTCCGCCATCCGGTGCAGGAGGTACATGGAGTCCACCCCGCCGGACACGGCACACAGCACGCGCGCACCGTGCGCAATGGCGTCAATAGTCATCGTCGTCGTACTTCTTCTCGATGGCCGCGAAGGACGTATACTCCGGCAGCCACATGAGCTCGAGCGTGCCGGTCTCGCCGTGACGGTTTTTGAGGATGATCGCCTCGGCCAGGTTCGGATTTTCACACTCTTTATTATAATACCCGTCACGGTAGAGCGCGAGCACAATGTCCGCGTCCTGCTCGATGGCGCCGGATTCACGCAGATCGGACAGCATCGGCCGCTTGTTCTGGCGCGACTCGTTGGCACGCGACAGCTGCGACAGGCAGATGACCGGAACGTTGAGCTCCTTGGCCATGATCTTGAGCATGCGGCTCATATCGGAGACGGCCTGTGTGCGGCTCTCGTTGGACCAACTGTGGCCGCTGCCGGCCGACTGCATGAGTTGCAGGTAGTCGATGACAACGAGGCCGAGATTCGGGATGCGGCGGCACTGGGCATTCATATCCGCAACAGAGAGCGACGGATTGTCGTCGATCCGGATATCGGTCGCGCTGATGGTCGTGGCCGCGGCGCCGACGCGCCGCCACTCGTCCGCCGAAAGCTTGCCGGTGAGCAGCTTCTGGCTGTCGACCAGCCCCTCGCCCGCGAGCAGACGCGTCGTGAGCTGCTCGCGCGCCATTTCGAGTGAGAACACCGCGACCGTCTTGCCGGATGTCTTGCCGACGTGCAGCGCAATATTGAGCGCCATGCTCGTCTTGCCCATGCCGGGACGGGCCGCAATGAGGATCAGCTCGCCCGCGTTCAGGCCGAGGATCGTCTGGTCCAGATCCGGCAGGCCGGTGGCAAGGCCGGGGATGCCCCCGCCGCTGCTCGCCGCCTCGGAGAGGTTTGCATACACGCGCTGGATGACCATACTGATTGGCTGCAGGCCGCCGACGTTGCGTCCCTGCCGGAGCGCATAGATCTTGCGCTCGGCCGCCTCGAGCATGGCGTCCGCCCCGCCGGAGCCCTCAAAGATCATGTTGTTGATCTCGTCGGCCGCCGTGTGCAGATTGCGCAGCAGCGCCTGATCGCGCACGATGGCCGCATACTTGAGCACGTTCGCCGCCGTAGGCGTGACCTGCATGACCTCCATGAGGTACTGCTGCGTCGTGTCCTTGTACACGCCGCGGACCTTCATCTGCTCAAGCACCGTGACTGCGTCCACACTCTGCCCGTAGGAGAACATGGCGAAGATGGTGTCAAAAATGTCGCGGTTGACCTGAATATAAAATTCGTCGGACTTGACCTTTTCGATCACGTCCGGGATGCAGCTCGGATCGATGAGCATCGCACCGATGACTGCCTGCTCCGCCGGAGCGGAATGGGGCGGCTGTCTGCCCAGCAGCTCCTCCATGACGGGTCCCTCCCTCGTCTGCGCGCGGTTTATTTTTCTTCGATGACCAGCACGTGGATGGTGCCGGTGACTTCATAGCCGAGCTTGCACTTGACCTCATACGCGCCGAAGCTCTTGATGGGCTCAGCCTGGACGATCTTCTGCTTTTCGATGGTGAGGTCAAACTGCTCGTGCAGCGCATCGCTGATCTCCTTCGAGGTCACGGAGCCGAAGAGCTTACCGTTGCTGCCCGCCTTCGCCGCGATCTTCACCTGAATGGCGCCGAGCTTCTTGGCGTTTTCCTCCGCCTCGGCCTTTTCGCGGGCAATCTGCGCCGCCTTGGCCTTTTCCTTCAGGCGGAAGGCATTGAGGTTGTCGGCCGTGGCCTCCGTCGCGAGCTTGCGCGGCAGAAGATAGTTGCGGGCATAACCGTCGGACACTTCTTTGAGTTCGCCCTTCTTGCCCTGGCCCTTCACGTCCACATTCAAAATTACTTTCATAGCAAGATACTCCTTTGCTTAATTTTCCAGATTATCGTCGATCGCCGCGCGCGCCATCTGCACCGCCTGCGCGACCGACACATCATGCAGCTGCACGGCCGCCGACGAGCGGCTGCCGCCGCCGCCGAGCGCCTCCATAACCAGCTGCACATTCAGTTCACCGATCGAACGCGCGGAGATAAATACATCCCCGTCACCCATCGGATAAATGACCATGGATGCCGTGACCCCGGCGATGTTGAGCAGCTCATCCGCCGCCTGCGCTGCGACGATGCGGTCCTGCGGCTCAGTGGGCGCGGCAATGGCAATGTCCGCGCGGTAGATGGACGCCGTCTGCAGGATCTTATAGCGGGCGACCGTGTGCTCCATATCCGTCTGCAGGAGCTTTTTGACCTCCGAGGTGTCGGCCCCGGCGCGGCGCAGGAACGCCGCCGCCTCAAACGTGCGCTCGCCAGTGCGGACGGTGAAATCCTTCGTATCGAGCATAATGCCCGAGAGCATTGCCTCCGCTTCCACGCGCAGGATGTCCGGCTGCTCGACCAGCTCCTCGAGCAGCTCCGTCATCAACTCGCAGGCCGACGACGCATACGGCTCGTGGAAGCTCATGGTCGCATTGGTGATATAGGTCGCCGCGCGGCGGTGGTGGTCGATGACCGCCACACGGGTGCAGGCTTCCAGCAGGTTGTGGTTCTCGACCTGGTCCGGGCGGTTGGTGTCCACCACGACGAGCAGTGTGCGGCTGTCGGCGTGCAGGTACGCCTCCTGCGGCGTCAGAAACGCCTTGGCATACTCCGGCGCGTGCAGCATCCGGTCGCGCAGCTGGCCGGCGGCCGTCTTGTTCGCATCCATGACGATGCGGCAGGGCGTGCCGAGCTTGCGCGCGATGCAGCAAACGCCGGCGGCCGCGCCGAGCGTGTCCAGATCGGAGAATTTGTGGCCCATGACATAGACCTTGGACGAGTCCTGAATGAGCTGGCTGAGGGCGTTGGCCATGACGCGGGACTTGACCTTTGTGCGCCGCTCGACCTCTCCGCCGCGGCCACCGAAAAACTCGAACGTAACGCGGTTTTTCACCACGGCCTGATCGCCGCCGCGCGAGAGCGCCATCTCGGTGCCGAGGATGGCGAAATTATAGCATTCATCGAGGCTGTCACCGTCGCGCCCGATGCCAACGCTAACGGTCGCGCGGATGCCGCTGGGGCTGGCCACGCTGCGCACGCTGTCGAGCAGGGACGCGAATTTGTTCTCGCGCAGCTCGTCGAGATGCCGCTCCTCGAACACGTACAGATACCGGTCGCGGTCGTAGCGCCGGAAGAAGCCGCCCTTCCCCTCGCACCACTGCAGGAGCTTGTCCTCAATGGCGTCGCGCAGCTCATTGCGCTTGCGGTCGGTCAGGCCGCGGATGAGCTCGTCATAGTTATCAATGACGATGACGGCGATGACCGGACGGGACGCATAATACTCCAGCCGGATCTTTTCATAATCCGTGACATCGACCCAGTACGTGATGCCCATGTAGCTGGCGGCATCATCCGGGTTCGTGCGCACGAGGTTGCCGTGGATCTGGTACTTATGGCCCTGATACTCCAGCAGCTCCGGACACTGGGTGTTGCCCTCGAGCAGCCAGCGGCCGGAAAACTCCGGGATCACATCCGTGATGCGCATATCGACCGACGGCTTGTGCCGGCCGCAAAGATCGAAAAAGTTCTGGTTGGCCCAGATGACCTGTGAGTCCGCCGGGCGAAAGACCGCCATCGGCAGCGGGAAATTCTGCAGGGTATTATTTCGCGCAGACTCCGTATCATAGGTGACGGATTCAATATATCGCTCGAGCGTGCGGCGCTTGCGCGCGCGCATGATGACCGAGTAGATAATGAGCAGCAGAATGATGACGCCCTCGCCGATCGACAGCCAGAGCCGGTCGGAGAAGAAAAACGTGAGCACTGCAAACACGATCAGAAACAGCAGAAACATCCGCGAATTGGGCATCAGCGCACGCTGCAGTTTGGATTCATTGGGTACATTGCTGACTTTGGGATCCCGCATCGTCATACCTCCTTGCACCCTGTGGGGCAAAACCTATTGCCCCCATGATAATCAATGATTATATCAGATTCTATCCCCATTGACAATACACTTTCCTGCTGAAGATTTGTGAAAGGAGCGTGCGCATGAAAGCAATTTTGCTGGCCGGCGGTCAGGGCCGGCGGCTGCGCAGCATCACCGGAAACCTCCCGAAACCCATGGTGCCGCTCGTCGGCGTGCCAGTGCTCGACCGGCTGCTGGATCTGCTGCGGCGCAACGGTTTCACGGACGTGTGCATGACGCTGTGTTACCGGCCGGAGGTCATTCAGGAGCACTGCGGCGACGGCAGCAACTACGGCGTGCACCTGAAATACCGCATCGAGTCCGAGCCGCGCGGCACGGCCGGCGGTGTGCGCGCGTGCAGCGACTTTTACGGCGAGGACGATTTTCTCGTCATCAGCGGCGACGCCGCATGCAGCTTTGACCTGCTGGGACTCTACCGCCGGCATCAGCAGGCGGACGCGGCCGTGACGATCGCGCTCTATCCGAACGCCGAGCCGCTGCAGTACGGTCTGGTATTGCAGGACCGGCAGGGCTTCGTGCAGCACTTCATCGAGAAACCGGACTGGGAGCACGTCGTGACCGATCTTGTGAACACCGGGGTCTATATTGTCTCCCCGCGGGCAATGGCCTATGTGCCGGAGGAGCAACCGTTTGATTTTGCAAAAGATCTCTTCCCGCTGCTGCTCACCGCGCACGAGCCGATCCTCGGTGTGCCGATGGACGGCTACTGGTGCGACATCGGTACCCCGCGCGCCTACTATCAGTGCAGCCTTGACGTGCTCGACGGACGGCTGAGTCCGGCACGACCGGAGGCTCCGGACGATCTGCCGCCGCAGATCACAGACCCGAACTGCCGCACTGTCCCCTGCCGCGACCGCGCGCACCTGATGCGCACGATCTCGGAGGCAATGATGGAAGCGGGTGCGGACTTTGCCGACGGCCTGCACGTGCATGACGGCAGCTGGGAGCTGGCCATCCGGCCGGACGCGAACACCTCCGCCCTGCGCATCGAGGCAAACGCGCCGGACGCTGCCGCCGAGACAGCGCGTCTGCTCAAGCTGATGGAGCAAAGCGAAGCATAAAAAGCAGAAAAACCGCCGCATCGACCGATGCGGCGGTTTACCGTTGTTTACTGCTTGTAGTGGTGCGCGTCCTCGAGGACCATTTCCTTGACCTTCATCAGGCGCACCTTGGTCGAACTTTCGTTCTCGTCCAGCTTCATGGAGATATAACGAATGTTCTGCTCCAGTTCGGGGATCATAACGTATTCGAGCGCGTTGACGCGGCGGCGGGTCTTTTCGATCTCCTGCGCGAGCATCTGCGTGGTCTTTTCGACCTGCGCAAGCTCGAGCATATCCTTGAACACCTCCGCCAGCTTCTCGAGCGCATCGTCCAGCTCGCCGGACGTCTGCGCGAAGCCGTACGGGAAGATCTCGGACGGGTCGCTGTTGCGGGTCTGAAAATCGTAGACCGGCACGTTCACGCTCATGATGTTCTGATAGGTCATGCCCAGCTCGACGCTCTGCCGCGGGTAGAGCAGCGACTGCTCGAGCATTTCCGGGGACATGATCGCGGACGCGACCGACAGAGAGCCGAACGCCTCCGTGAGTCCCTGCTCGACCTTCGCACGCAGCTGCTTGTTCAGGCGCACGTTGTCGAGGAACTGACGCATCAGCTCGTCACGCTTATCCTTGAGGAGCTTATGACCCCTGCGAGCGGTCTTCAACCGGCCTTTGAGCTGATTGAGTACCATTCTGGTCGGGGTAATTGCTGTATTTGCCATCAAATCACCTCACTTGGTAAGTCTGCGGGACGGGTGCGCTCAGGTCTCGGGCATATACTTTTCGATCAGTTCGGGCTTGATACGCTTGAGCTCGGTGCGCGGCAGCAGGCTCAGCAGCTCCCAGCCGAGGTTGAGGGTGTCCTCAATGGACCGGTTGGTGTTGTTGCCCTGGTTGACGTAGCGCTGCTCGAACGCGTCGGCGAACTTCGCAAACTGCTTGTCGTCGTCGGACAGGGCCGCCTCGCCCAGGATGGTCATGAGCTCCTTGGCGTCCTTGCCGCGGGCATAGGCCGCGAACAGCTGGTTCATGGTGCCGGCGTGGTCCTCGCGGGTCTTGCCCTCGCCGATGCCCTTATCCTTCAGACGCGACAGGCTGGGCAGCACGTCCACGGGCGGGATGATGCCCTTGCGGTAGAGGTCACGGGAGAGGATGATCTGGCCCTCGGTGATGTAACCGGTCAGGTCCGGGATCGGGTGGGTCTTGTCGTCCTCGGGCATGGTCAGGATCGGAATCATGGTGATCGAACCGGACTTGCCGATGCGGCGGCCGGCGCGCTCGTAGAGCGTGGCCAGGTCGGTGTACAGGTAGCCGGGGTAGCCGCGGCGGCCCGGAACTTCCTTCTTTGCCGCAGAGACCTCGCGCAGAGCCTCAGCGTAGTTGGTGATATCGGTCAGGATGACCAGCACCTGCATGTCCTTTTCAAAGGCCAGGTACTCGGCCGCGGTCAGCGCCATACGCGGCGTGGCGATACGCTCGACGGCGGGGTCGTTGGCAAGGTTCGAGAACACGACCGTGCGGTCGATAGCGCCTGTGCGGCGGAACTCCTGAATGAAGTACTCGGACTCCTCGAACGTGATGCCGATGGCGGCAAAGACAACGGCGAAGTTCTCGTTGTCGCCCAGCACCTTCGCCTGACGCGCAATCTGCGCGGCCAGTGCGGCGTGCGGCAGGCCGGACGCCGAGAAGATCGGCAGCTTCTGGCCGCGGACAAGGGTGTTCAGGCCGTCGATAGTGGAAACACCGGTCTGGATAAACTCTGCCGGGTAGGCGCGGGCTGCCGGGTTCATCGGCAGGCCGTTGATGTCGCGGTGCTCCTCGGCGAGGATCGCCGGGCCGCCGTCGATGGGCTCGCCCATGCCGTTGAAGACGCGGCCGAGCATATCCTCGCTCACCCCCAGCTGCAGCGGGTGGCCAAGGAAGCGGACCTTCGACTGCGCAAGGTTGATGCCCTGCGCGCTCTCAAAGAGCTGCACGACCGCAGAATCATCCTCAACCTCGAGAACCTTGCAGCGGCGGACTTCACCGTTCGGGAGCTCGATCTCGGCCAGCTCGTCGTAGGTCACGCCTTCGACGTTCTTGACGATCATCAGAGGGCTGGCGATCTCCTGGATTGTTTTGTACTCTTTAATCACTGCTCCTCACCTCCGGCGATAATCTCTTTGATCTGCGCGGTCATGTCCGCGGCGATCTTGGCATAGACCTGCTCGTACTCGTCGCTCGGCACGCTCTTGGCGCGGCCGATGTCAACGCGGGCGGGGATGGCAAAGAGCTTGTTCATCGGTGCGTTCTTCTCGAGCGCGTCGCGGCACTCGGCGTCATAGTGCAGGATGAGGCCGAGCAGCAGGAACTGGCGGCGGTACTCGGAGTAGCTGTCAATATCGACGAAGGCGTTCTGCTGCAGGAAGTCCTCGCGGATCATCTTCGCAGTCTCCATCGTCAGGCGGTCAGCCGGGGACAGCGCGTCCTGGCCGACGAGGCGGACGATCTCCTGCAGCTCGGATTCCTGCTGCAGAATGCTCATGGCCTTGTCGCGGTTGGCCATATATTCCTCGCCGAACGTGGCCTCATACCACGGCTTGAGCGAGTCAACATACAGCGAATAAGACGTCAGCCAGTTGATGGCCGGGAAGTGGCGAGCATACGCCAGGCTCGAGTCAAGTGCCCAGAACACCTTGACGATACGCATGGTAGCCTGAGAGACCGGCTCGGAAATGTCGCCGCCCGGAGGCGAGACAGCGCCAATGGCGGTGACGGAGCCGCGGCGGTCGCCCTCGCTGCCGATGCAGCGGATGCAGCCGGCACGTTCGTAGAACTGCGCGATGCGGGACGCGAGGTAGGCCGGGTAGCCTTCTTCGCCAGGCATCTCTTCCAGACGGCCGGACATCTCACGCAGGGCCTCGGCCCAGCGGGAGGTGGAGTCGGCCAAAACGGCGACGTCATAGCCCATGTCGCGGAAATACTCCGCGATGGTGATGCCGGTGTAGATGGATGCCTCACGCGCTGCCACAGGCATATCGGAGGTGTTGGCGATGAGCACGGTGCGCTTCATCAGCGGCTCTCCGTTGCGCGGGTCGGTCAGTTCCGGGAACTCCATGAGAACGTCGGTCATCTCGTTGCCGCGTTCGCCGCAGCCGATGTAGACGACGACGTCCACGTCCGACCACTTGGCGAGCTGGTGCTGCACGACGGTCTTGCCGCTGCCGAACGGGCCGGGCACGGCGGCCGTGCCGCCCTTGGCGATTGGGAAGAGCGTGTCAATGATACGCTGGCCGCTGTTCATGGGCTTGTTCGGAGCAAACTTCTGCGCATAGGGGCGCGCGATACGCACCGGCCAGCGCTGGATCATGTTCAGCTCATGATCGACACCGTTGGCATCGGTGAGCACGGCGACGGTCTGGTCGACCGTGAAGTCGCCGCCGGTGATGCTCTTGATCGTGCCCTTCATCTGCGGGGGCACCATGATTTTGTGCAGGATGGCCGTCGTCTCCTGGACGGTGCCGATCACGTCGCCGCCGGCGACGGCGGTGCCGGGCTGCACAACGGGGTCAAAGTGCCAGACGCGCTCACGATTGAGCGCGGGCACCTCGATGCCGCGGGTAATGTTGGAGCCGGTCAGGTCGCGGATCTCGGGCAGCGGGCGCTGGATACCGTCATAGATATTCTCCAGCATACCGGGGCCAAGCTCCACGGACAGCGGCATACCGGTGGTCTCGACTTTTGCGCCGGGGCCAAGGCCCGAGGTCTCCTCGTAGACCTGGATGGACGCGCTGTCGCCGGTCATATTCAGGATCTCGCCGATCAGGCGCTGCTCACCGACACGCACAACGTCGGAAACGTTGGCATCGGCAAGGCCGTTCGCCACGACCAGCGGACCAGAAACTTTTGTAATGGTTCCGCTCAATTTCATTCTTCCTTTCCTTAAAGGATATCGGAGCCAACCGCTCGCTCGACGGCCGCCTTGAGCGCGGTCTGGCCGAGGCCGAGGGGGCCTTCCCTGCCGGGGATCAGGATGATGGCCGGCAGGGGAACATCTTTGAATTTGTCGATCTCATGCTGAAGCTCCTGCGCCAGATTCTCTTCGACATAGATGATGGCGTAGTCCTCAGAGTCTTTCGTCAGGCGGCGCAGTGTCTCGCGCGCCTCCTCGGCATTGGCGACCGGGCAGGCCTCGAGGCCGAGCGCCTTGAAGCCCATGACGGTCTCCGCACCGCCGACAACTGCAATTTTAAGCATAAGTCTCACGCAGCCTTTCCCGGATGACCGCGGGCTGAAGCCCGGCGAGTCTGCCCGTCAGGATCATTCTTGCAGCCGTGGTCTCGTTTTCCATGGCGGCGAGATAAGCGGTCACATGCGCCGCGCCAAAGCTGCGCAGCTTCGCCGCGCGGATGTAGTCCATGAGTGCGTTGTCGCACAGCAGCTCAAACGCCGTCAGTGCGCCGCCGCTCATAGCCGCCGCGCCGGCAGCCGCCGCATTGCCCAGCCACGTGTTGCCGTAGAGCGCCGTGAGTGCCTCGGCCGAGTCGAACGCCGCGAGCACGCGATCCGTGCCGATCGTGCCGCCCGGGATAAGCGCGGTCTTGAGAAAGTCCGCATCCTTGGCCATGCGGCGTGTGCGCACGGCAGCGCGCAGGTTCGCGCTGTCGATCTGCAGCTGCACATAGTCTCTGGCAAAGCCGCCGTCGCTCAGTCCGTTGGCCAGATCGAGCATCTGCGCAAAATACGCGCGGTCGAGCTCGAAGTCCGCCGCCTGCGGATTGGCCGTGTGCGCCAGGATTGCAGCAGCGCTGACCATGGCCTGCGCCAGAACGGACGGAATGTCACGGTAGTCCTCCTCGTAAAACGCCGCGTGCAGTTTCTGCGGCAGCACCGTGCCGCGCTGCGACAAAATCGCATCGCACTCCACACCCATTGCCTGCGCTTTGATGAGCGCCTTGGCATTGTGGTAGTCATACTTGAGGCGGAACAGCTGCACGAGCTGCGCCTCCGGGACCATGCCCTCGACCTCATCGAACAGCGCCCGGATGTGCGCCTCGAGCGCAGCGCCGGCCTCCTTCGCGGACAGGCCGCTCAGGTCGCCGTAGCCGCACTCTTCCAAGATCTTCGCCGCTTCGTCGTTGGTGGGCGCATCAATCATGCGCTCCATACGCTCAGCGGAAAGCATTTTGGTCTCGCGGGCTGCCAGCATTGCCGTAATCGCAAGGTAATTCGTATCTTTTACTTTAGACAATTCGGTTCCTCCCTCATGCGGCGCAGAGCACTGCGCCCCATATAGGATAATTCATTTCCCCGCATGGGGCGGGGCAGGTCACGCGCCGAACAAGACCTCGGCAACCTGAGCAGCCAGATCACTGCGGCAGAGCTCTGCGATTGTCTCCACGGCGCAGTTGACCTCAATATCTCCCTGCTGGAGCACAAAACCGGCGCGCAGGTCGCGCGTGGCCCGGCTCATGGTGAGCCGGCCGGGCTTGCCCTGCTGCGCAAGCAGCGCGTTGGCCGCATCCACGACCGCCTGACCGCACGCGGCCTGATCCTTGGCGTTGAACACCAGAGTCTCGGTGCCGGTCGTCGCGGCCTGTGCTGCGAGCTTGGCCAGATACGCCACGTAGTCCGCCTGCGGCATGGCGCAGATCTTGTCGAGCGCGGCGGCAAACGCCGCATCGACCATCTCCTGCTTGAGCGCAAGGACACTCTTTCTGGCTTCCATTTCCGCCAGACGGCCCATGCGCTGCACGCGGTCCTCGCACGCTTTCACACCGTCACGGACGCGAGCCCAGTACTGGTCCTGCGCCTGTTTGTCATAATCGGCGCGGATCTCGGCGCACTTGGCCTCGGCTTCGGCCGCGATGGCCTTTGCCTGCTCCTGCGCGTCCGCCTCGATGCGGCCGGTGATTTTTTCAATACCATTCATAGATCTTTGTTCCCTTCTGTCGGAAGAGGATGGGGATTACTTCAAGCCGTTGAGCATCAGGAAGGATGCCAGCAGGCAGAGGATGGCGTAGAACTCGACCGTGATGCAGAAGATCATGCCCTTGGACCAGTCATCGGGCTTCTTGGCCAGGATGTTCAGGGACGCGGCAGCGACCTTGCCCTGCGCGATGGCGGAGATCAGACCGCCGAGCGCGATCGGCAGGCAGGCTGCAAAGTACTGCAGGCCCTGCGCAACGGTCAGCGGAGCGGCAGCGTTGGCAGCGAAGATCTGGCTCTGAGCCAGGAACCAGATGACGAAGCCGTACAGGCCCTGGGTGCCCGGGATGACCTGCATGATCATCGCCTTGCCGAACTTGCTGGGATCTTCCGAGACGAGACCTGCGCCGGCCTCACCGGCGATGCCGGTGCCCTTTGCAGAGCCAATGCACGCGAGAGCCGCTGCGAGCGCAGCGCCGAGAAGGCCGAGAGCCAGACCACCGATGGATTCGAGAAATGCCATTTTCATTTTCCTCCTTAAATATCTCTTGAATACGAATGTTTAGAAATTATGATTTTCCACGTCGACATAGCGCGTGTTGATCTCCAGCGGGCTGAAGGGCTTGCCGCCGTCGACATAGAACTTGCCGAAGAACTCCAGGCACTGCAGACGCAGGTCATGCACGAAGCAGCCGAGCAGGTTCAGGCCGAAGTTGAGCAGATGGCCCAACAGGAAGATGATGATAAAGATCAGCATCGACACGACCGTCACGCCGCCGCTCGACGGCATCGCGGCGAGGGTGTTGAACACCTGCGCGATGACGCTGCCGGCCAGCATCAGAGCCATGAGTCGGGAATACGAGAGAATGTCGCCGAACCAGCCGGTCAGCCCGTTGTAGAGCGCGCCGAACACAGCCGTGACCTTGCCGAAGCCCTTGGCCTCACGGCCGGAGCCGTAGATCAGCATCAGACCGCCGATGCACAGCACGACCGGGACACCGGCGATGTTGCCGATCTTGAGCACATACAGCGCAAGTCCCGCAAACAGGACCAGCCATGTGCCCTCGTTGAAGATCGCGTCGCCGACCTTGCCCTGACGGCACTCCATGACCATGTTCACGATCATGCCGGTCACGAGCTGGATAAAGCCGAGCACCATAGCGCCGATGAGGATCGTCGTCGTATCGGTCAGCGGGTCGAGCAGTGGGCTCGTCAGGATGCCGAGCTTGACGTCGTGACCGAACATCTTCACGATCGTCGGCACGGCGTTGCCGAAGAAGCCGCCCGTCACGATGCCGAGCAGGAACGTCGACACGCCGCAGGCGAGCAGCAGCTCGCAGAAATACTTGCTGCCGCGTTTCGGCTTCATCTTGCCGAGCGCGACGAGCGCCGCGATCATCATCACAAGGCCGTAGCCCATGTCCGCCATCATGATGCCGTAGAACAAAATGAAAAACGGCGCCATGAGCGGGTTCGGATCGACCGTGCCGTAAGCCGGCAGGCTGTACATGTTCGTGACCATGTTCAGCGGTTCGGTAAATTTGTTGTTTTTGAGTTTGACCGGCACCTCGGGGTACTCGTCCTCCGTGGGATCGGCCAGATCCCAGGCGCAGTCATACTTTGCGAGCACTGCGGTGAGCTTGCCCTCCTCCGGTGCCGTGAGCCAGCCGCGCATACACACGACGCTCTCCGTGCCAACGAGGCGCTCTTCCGCCTCCGCGCGGCCGAGCTTCACGCTCGCGCGGTCGACGCAGAGCTTAAACGCATCCCGGTGCGGGGCAAAGGCGGCGATATCCGTCTCCGCCTGCTCGCGCTTGCGGATGATGTCCGCGATCTGCTGCTGCGCATCCTCGATGTTCTGCTTTGCCGTGCCCGGCGTGCCGCTGAGGTTTGCCAGCGTGAAGCCGGACGCGCGCAGCGCCGTGATGGCTTCCGTCAGCTCCTCTTTCAGACAAATGAGCAGCACATAGTGCTGTTCCTTATCCGAAGAGATCTCATACAACTGCGACTCCGGCGCAGCGTCCGCCAGCGCTTTGGCAGCCTCGGCAAGATCCACCGCTGCGGGCAGCATGCCGAGAGAAATGCGGGTCCTTACGGTCTCGCCCAAATCCAGCGGCAGATCCAGCGTCTGCCACGGGCGCAGGGCCTCGATATTGCCGCGGAGCTTGGCCTCCTCGCCGTTGTAGCGGCGCACGGCCGCTTCCAGATCCTCGAGCTGTGCAACTGCATCGAGCTCCTGGCGGTATGCACCGTCATCCAGAAAATCAGCCTCCGTGACCTCCGGCCGGGAGCTGAGCAGCTTGGACTTGACCGGCGCATACTTGTCGAGCAGCTTGAGTGCGGCGGTCAGGCGCGTGAGTTCACTGCGCACCTCCGTCACATTGCCGCTCTCCTGACGCAGGACTGCGGCAGCCTCCGTATCCGCAAGCAGCGCGTCCGGTTCCGAGATCTGCACGCAGCCAAGCAGCATCAGATCCCGGAGCAGCTCATCTTTCTGCCGGCGAACGACCATGAGCCGCAGCTTTTTCATGTGTACAATGGCCATCAGCCGTTCACAATCCTTTCCACGATGAGTGATGCAGCCCGATCCAGATTGGTCTTGGCCTTGATGCGCATGGCAGCTTCCTTGTTCTTGATCTCCGCCGCCAGCGTTTCCGCATCCGCCTTCGCCTTTTCATCCGATTTGGCCCGCAGCGTCTGCAGTTCCTGCTGCGCCTTGCCGACAGCAGCCTCTATTGCTGCCTTCCCCTCGGCCTGGGCCGCTTCCACTGCCGCCGCAGCGGCTGCCTGCGCGTCGGCTTTGATCTGCCTGGCCCGGTTTTCTGCGTCACTGATCGTTGTTATCGCCTCAAATGACATCTGTACACCTCCCTACGAATCAAACTGTTATTATGCCGCGCAACGCCCGCTTTCACGAACTGTTTCTACATAATGTAGGTATTTTACCTTATTCACAGCCGTTAATCAAGTGAAATTGCCCAAAATTGTCTGTCAAAATTCAAACACCTATGTGTTAAAAAACTATTGAACCTGCTACGTTTTTCACGTCATTGACGAAAATTTAACGTTATTATATTTGCATGATTTCTCGCGATGGAATCGTTCGGGATTCCTGGTACGAATCCGGTATAAAAATGAACAAAATGTTGGAAAATACGCGATTTCAACATTTAAAATGTTTTTTTCCTTGCTATTGTGCCGGAAATAGCCTATAATGTTTCTGCTAAAGTTAAAAAGTTTGAACTATATTCGCATATTCGGAGGTACTTTCACATGGAGAGCAAACGCCGTTTCGGTGACCGTAAGGACGGCCGCCTGATCCAGTCTCTCGCGCCGTTTTATAAGTTCATGCCCTACATCATGCCCACGAAGAACGACGCCTGCAATCAGTTTGAGGACTGCATCGAGATCACGAACACCGACCGCTGGCTGCGGCAGAAGCGCCTCGAGGGCTACAAGGGTCTCGGCTACCTGCACCTGTTCATCGCGGCCTACATCCGCATGGTCTCCCTCCGCCCCGGCATCAACCGCTTCGTGGCCGGCCGGCGCATCTATGCGCGCAACAATATCGAAGTCGTGCTGACCGTGCGCCGCAGCATGTCCACCACCTCGAATGAGACGACCATCAAGGCCGTCTTTGCCCCGACGGACACGATCTTTGACGTCTACCGCAAGATGAACGAGAAGATCGACGAGATCAAGTTCGGCGGCGAGGACAACAACACCGAGCAGGTCGCCGGCGCACTGCTGAAGCTGCCGCGTTTCCTGCTGCGCTTCGCCATCGGCTGCCTGCGCGTGATGGATTACTTCGGCATCATCCCGCAGAAGCTGCTCGACGCCAGCCCCTTCCATGGCTCAATGATCATCACCGACATGGGCTCGCTCGGCATCCCGCCGATCTATCACCACCTGTACAACTTCGGCAACCTGCCGATGTTCATCGCCTTCGGCGCCAAGCGCAAGGCGGTCGAACTCGACCGCGAGGGCAAGCCGGTCGAGCGCAAGTACATCGACTTCATGGCCGTCATGGACGAGCGCGTGTGCGACGGGTACTATTACGCCTCCTCGTTCAAGTACATGAAGATGTATATGCACAACCCGGCGCTGCTGGAAGTCCCGCCCGAGAAAGTGGTCGAGGATCTGTTCTGAGCATCGATAATCGATACATATGGAAAACCTCCTGCTGTGCAGGAGGTTTTTGTATTTGTCCGGGCAGCGCCTCCGGCACCGGCCGGACCGCACGCGCAGCCGAACACAGCAGCAACATGATGAACATGACAAAGATCACAAAGCGGAGCTTCTTCACCGATCCATCCTCCTTTGCTTTCGTTTGACAGCAGTATACACAGCCGCCGCAAAAAAAGCCGTCGCATCCTGGCGGCGGACAGAAAACTTTGCGGAGACAAGGTTCCCCCGGCGCGGAGTGAGCCCGTGCCGGGGGATTTTTACGCATTCAGGGAAACGCGATGCACCGCGAAAAAACAGGGCCATCCGTCCGGATGGCCCTGTGTGATCTTATGCCTCGTCGTCCTGATTCGTGCTGAACTCCGCCAGCGTCAGGCCGGGGTTTTTCTGCTCCGCCCAGCGGATGCTCCACTCATTGTTGAAAATGAGCAGGTTGTGGCCGCGGAAGTCCTGCACCCACTTCGTATCCGAGGCGAGGTTGAGCGCCGTGGGGTCGGTGCCCTCGCTCGTGATCCAGCGGATATAGGAATACGACAGGTCGCGGCGGCGGATGTCGATGTTGTACTCGTTCTTGAGGCGGTACTCCAGCACCTCGAACTGCAGCACGCCGACCGCGCCGACGATGACCTCCTCCATGCCGCTGTTCGGCTCGTGGAAGATCTGGATGGCGCCCTCCTGCGCGATCTGGGTGACACCCTTGACAAACTGCTTGCGTTTCATGGTGTCCACCTGCGAGATGACGGAAAAATGCTCCGGCGCAAACGTGGGGATACCCTCGAAGCGCACGCGCAGCTTCGGGTCGCAGATCGTGTCGCCGATGGAGAAGATGCCAGGGTCGAACACACCGATGATGTCGCCGGCGTAGGCCTCATTGATGATCGCGCGCTCCTGCGCCATGAGCTGCTGCGGCTGCGCAAGCTTGAGCGTCTTGCCGCCCTGCACGTGCAGGTACTCATGGTCGCGCTCGAACTTGCCCGAGCAGATGCGCATGAAGGCGATGCGGTCGCGGTGGGCCTTATTCATGTTCGCCTGAATTTTGAACACGAATGCGGAAAACGCCGGCTGCATCGGGTCGACCACGCCGTCAGCCGTCGTGCGCGGCAGCGGCGGCATCGTCATGTGCAGGAAGTTTTCCAGAAACGGCTCGACGCCGAAATTCGTCAGCGCAGAGCCGAAAAACACCGGACTGAGCCGGCCGGCGCGCACCTCGTCGAGATCGAAGGCGTAGCCCGCGCCGTCGAGCAGTTCAATGTCCTCGGTCAGCTTTTCACGCTGGCGCGGACCGATCAGCTCGTCGAGCCGGTCAACATCCGTGAGCTCGCACTCGATGGGGCGGATCTTGTTCTGCCCGCGGTGAAACTCCTGAAACGCGAGGATCTCGCGGCGGTCGCGGTCGAACACGCCCTTGAAATCGTGCCCGCAGCCGATGGGCCAGTTGACCGGATAGGTGCCGATGCCGAACTCATTTTCCAGCTGCTCCATGAGCTCGAACGGATCGCGGGCCTCGCGGTCGAGCTTGTTGATGAATGTGAAGATTGGGATGTGGCGCATGGCGCAGATCTTGAAGAGCTTGCGCGTCTGCGGCTCGATGCCCTTGGCCGCGTCGATGACCATGACGGCGCTGTCCGCCGCCATGAGCGTGCGGTACGTGTCCTCCGAGAAGTCCTGGTGGCCCGGGGTGTCGAGGATGTTGATGCAATAGCCCTCGTATTCAAACTGCATGACCGACGACGTGATGGAGATGCCGCGCTGCTTTTCGAGCTCCATCCAGTCCGAGACCGCGTGGCGCGCGGTCGCCTTGCCCTTGACCGAGCCGGCGAGCTGGATGGCCCCGCCGTACAGCAGCAGCTTTTCCGTGAGCGTCGTCTTGCCGGCGTCCGGGTGCGAGATGATCGCAAAGGTCCGGCGGCGCTCGATTTCCTGTTTCAGATCCATAGTCCGCTCCTCTGTTGTCCTTTCGAATATCAAACTTAGATAGTATACCCGATTTTTCCCGAGAGTGCAACAAAAACCTACCCGTCAGGCCGTCTGTTCACGCAGATAGAGCGTGAGCGTGGCGAGGAAGACGTCCCTGGCGTCATAGCGCGGCGTGAGCGGGGCCAGCTGCGTGAAGAAATGCTCGCCGCCCAGCGACGTGCACAGCGCGTGTGCGCGCTCGAGTGCCGGGGTGTCCTCGTCCTCCGCCAGACGCATGGCCAGCTCCGGCAGCAGGAGTTTTAGGTCGTAGATCTCCCCACGCGGGTAGGTATATGCCTCCAGCACGCACTCCACGCCCGCGAGCGCGCAGTCCGTCAGGCCGCTGCGCTGATCGCCGAGGATGCGATCGGTCAGCGGCGTGTCGCTGCGGAAAAAGTCCAGCATGGAGTCCGGCGGCGTCAGCTCCCGGCGCAGCAGCCACAGCAGATAGTCGCGCGCGACGCCCTCGAGCAGCGTCTGCCCATCGGGCTCGAACGTGTAGGTATGGCCGATATGGCTGCCGAGCACACGCAGCGTGTCCGTATAGCCAAGGGCAATGCTGCGGCGCAGCGCGTCGGGGTCAAACTCCAGCAGCTTGCCCAGCGGCTCCGCCGGGGCGATATAGGTCACGAGCGGGTGGTTGGTGTATTTTTTCTCCGGTGTCTCCGGCTTGAGGCCGATGGCGATGACGCGGTCAGCGCCGAGGCGAAACGCCGTGCTGATCGGCAGATTGTCCGAGTACGCGCCGTCGAGATAATTCTGCCCGTCGATCTCGCACATCGGGAACATCGGAAAACACGCCGACGACGCAAGGATCCACTGCGGCAGGTAGCCGGGCGCAATGTCCTGCTTGCGCACCTCGACCGGCTGGAACGACGGGAAGCGCGCCGTCATGAGTCCGAAATCCACCGGCGAGGCGAAAAAGCGCGCCTCGTCGAGATATTGGTGCACGAGCGCGCGGTAGGGCGTGATGTCCGCCGTGCGGCGGTTGAGATCCGCCCAGTCCCTGACGCGCGCGACGAGCTGCTCCGGGTGCTCGGCCAGCGCCGCCAGCTCCCGCTTTTCGTGCGGCGTGGCGTCGTCGCGCTCGAGCATGATCTGCTCTTCCGTGATGTGCGTCCAGAGCTCCCACGCGCGGTCAAAATCGTCCTGCACCATCAGTGCCGCCGTGACCGAGCCGATGGACGTGCCCGTGACGATGTCAAACGGGATGCCCAGCTCCCGCATCGCCTTCCACGCGCCGACCTGATATGCGCCCTTCGTGCCGCCGCCGGCCAGCGCGATCGCCTGCTTCATGGTACATTCCTCCTTGATTCCTGAATTTATAGTTTACACGCAGCGGATGCGAAAAGTCAATTCCAAACAAGAAGCACCGGAGGACAGCCCGTCCTCCGGTGTGCATTTTCATGCCCGCAGCAGGGCGCGGCGGGCCTTCCAGTCCGGCAGATAGCGCGCGATGAGCGCGTAAAATTCCGCGCCGTGGTTCATGTAGCGCAGGTGCGCCAGCTCGTGCACGACGACGTAGTCGATCGCCTCCGGCGGGTACTGCATCAGCCGCCATGAAAAGCAGATGTGCCCCTGCGAGCTGCAGCTGCCAAAGCGCGTGCGCGCGCCCGTGATGCGCACCCGCGTCGGGTAGAGGCCCATCCACTCGGAATAGTACGCCACGCGCTGCGGCAGGCAGGCTTTCGCCTGCCGGATGTAGGCCACCCGCTCGGCGTCCGTCGGCTCCGGGTGCGCGGCGGCGCGGGCCTCCTGTTTGGCCAGTCCGCGTGCGATCCAGTCGGCGTGCGACGCGACAAAGCGGTCGACCGTTGCCTGGGATGTCCGGTACGGCGCGCGCACGATCACGCGCCCGCCGCGCAGCTCAAGCGCCAGCGTGCGGCGGCCGGAGCGAATGAGTTCATACGGCTGCATTGCCTGCCCCTCCCTTTTTCTGTGGTATGCCAAATCGGTCTTCCGGCAAGGTTATTCTGTCTGCTGCAAACAGCCGTCCATGTACTGGCGGACGCGTGCTGCATCTTTCCTGCATTTCGCCTTGCTGCCGTAAGTCAGTGCAACAACCCACGGCTGTCCGGCATCTGTTTCAAACGTCTGCCGGTAATTTACGGTTTGGCTCCTTTCTATCCACTGTCCGCTTATGTCCTGATTAGAAAAGCAGAGTATCTTCTCGTGGACCCAATGATGGCTATAGACGTCTCCTTCCATGCAAGTACACAGATGGATCTGCTCGCTCCAAGGTACAAACACAGGTTCCGAACGCTTGGGGTCTACAACCGCAAAACCTTGCTGGCTGACTTCAATTTTGGTTCTGCATCCGACCGATCTAACTATACTAAACACTGTTACAGCATAAACAAGAACAACTACAACTGAAGATACACACAAAAAGATTAACGAATTCTTTGATGGGCACTCCCCGTCTTTAAATGTAATATAGGCAAACAGTCCAACACAAAGGATAACTGATATAATTCCACCACTGATCACACCCTTTTTATTGGGCTGAAAAGTCAATGATTCCATGCCACATCCTCCATCATCAAAACGAATCTACGAACAGCATACACCATCCGCGGCGCGGTAGCAAGCTTGGCAGCTGCCGCGCGATGTGCTATGATGGTGGCATCCATTCTTTTGAGGTGATCGTATGTTCCGGATCGGCTGTCACATTTCCTCTGCCGGCGGGTATCTCGCCATGGCAAAGCGCGCGGAGGCGCTGGGCGCAAACACGTTTGCGTTCTTCACGCGCAATCCCCGCGGCGGCAGCGCCAAGGCCATTGAGGACGCAGACATCACAGCCTTTCACGCCGAGTGTGCCCGCGCGGGCATCGACCGGCTGGTCGCGCACGCGCCCTACACGCTCAACCCCTGCGCGGCCAAGCCGAACGTGGCAGAGTTTGCGCGCATGGCCTTTTCCGATGACCTGCAGCGCATGGAGCACACACCCGAACAGCTCTATAACTTTCACCCCGGCAGCCACGTCGGGCATGGCATCGACGCGGGCATCGAGAAGATCGCCGCGCTGCTCAATGAGGTCCTCTTCCCCGGCATGACCACGACCGTCCTACTCGAGACCATGGCCGGAAAAGGCAGCGAGGTCGGCGGCCGCTTTGAGCAGCTGCGCGCCATCATCGACCGCGTGCAGCTGCAGGAGCACGTCGGCGTGTGCCTCGACACGTGCCACGTCTGGGACGCGGGGTATGACATCGCCGGCGACCTTGACGGCGTGCTTGCGGAGTTTGACCGCGTGATCGGGCTCAGGCGCCTGCACGCCGTGCACCTCAACAACAGCCTCAATCCCTGCGGCAGCCACAAGGACCGGCACGCAAAGCTGCTCGACGGCTGCATCCCGCCGGAGGCGCTCGTGCGCGTCACCCGGCATCCGGCGCTGGCAGGGCTGCCGTTCATCCTCGAGACGCCGAACGACGACGCCGGGTACGCACAGGAGATCGCATGGCTGCGTGCAGCACAAAATTAGCGGGATTTTTGTCTCCACTGTCCTGAATATTGGACTTTGCATGTGCTATGCTGTGATAAAAGGGAGAAAACAGAAACACAACATGGACATGGGAGGAGAAAAATCATGACCCTGCGAACGTACATTGACCACGCGATCCGCGACGGTGCCGCCTTTGACGCCGTCATCTGCGGCTGCGACGTGCAGCAGACCTTCTGCTGGCAGCCGGATATGTGCATCACGGATGCCTGCGAGGCGGAGTTCCGCCCGCTGCTCGACGCGGAGATCCGCATCTTGGCCGCCGCGCCGGGCGAGCGGTTTTCCATCATCGAGATCTGCACGGACAGGCTCTTTCTCGGCGACGCCTTTTCGCAGTGCACAGCGGGCTACTGCAGCCCGCGCGAGTACCGGCGGCTGTTCCGCGCCGGATAATCGGATAGTCCCCAACCACGACCCCGGAGTCTTTTGCTCCGGGGTCGCACATTTGCGTTGGGATGGTGCTTGACTTCCGGCGCGGACAAGACTACAATACAGACCGAATTTTCAAAAGGGGTGCAAACTATGCTGCATCGCTCGATCATCAAACCAAATCATATGCAGATCCCGTGGCACGACCCGATCCGGGATCAGAAAGAGCTGCCTGTCTCGCAGGCACCGCTGCCCATCCGGGCCGGCGTCGTCGGCCGGGTCGGGCTGCTGCTGCTTTCGTGCGGAACCGGCGCATGGCGTGTGCGCAGCTCCATGAACGAACTGGCAGAGGCGCTCGGCCTGGTATGTGCCGCCGACATTGGGCTGCTGTCCATTGAATACACCTGCTCCGACGGCGAGAACAGCTTCTCCCAGACGCTGACGCTGACCGCGACCGGCGTCAACACCGCGAAGCTCGACCAGCTCGAGCGCTTTGTCAAGCGCTTCCCGCTCGACGGCGTGTACATGACCGCGGACGACCTGCACACCAAGCTGGACAAGATCGCGCAGACAGGCGGCAGCTATACCCCGCTGCAGTTGGGACTGGCAGCCGCGCTTGCCTGCGGCGCATTCACGTTTCTGCTCGGCGGCGGGCCGATCGAGATGCTGCTGGCCTTTCTGGGCGCGGGCGTCGGGCAGTATATCCGCGTGCGGCTGACGCAGCGGCACCTGACGCTGTTTGGCTGCATTGCCCTGTCCGTCGCTGCAGCGTGTCTGGTCTATGCCGGGCTGTTCCGGCTGGCATCGCTGCTCTTCCCCATCGACCCACAGCATCAGGCGGGGTATATCTGCGCGATGCTGTTCATCATCCCGGGCTTCCCGTTCATCACGAGCGGCATCGACATGGCAAAGCAAGATATGCGCTCCGGGTTCGAACGGCTGGCCTACGCGATCATGATCGTCGTCGTGGCAACATTGACCGCCTGGCTCATGGCGCTGCTGCTGCGGCTGCAGCCGATGGATTTCCTACCGCTGGGGCTTCCCGTCTGGGCGCGGATTTTGCTGCGGCTGGCCATGAGCTTCTGCGGCGTGTTCGGCTTCTCGCTGATGTTCAACAGTCCCGTGAAGCTCGCGTCCGTCGCCGCCGTGATCGGCGCGCTGTCGAACACACTGCGGCTCGAACTCGTCAGCCTGGCCGGCTTCCCGCCGGCGGCGGCCGCGTTTTTCGGCGCGCTGACAGCGGGCCTGCTCGCGTCCGTATATAAGCAGCGCTCGGGCTACCCGCGCATTACGATCACCGTACCGTCGATCGTCATCATGGTGCCGGGGCTGTATTTCTACCGCGCCGTGTACGATCTGGGCACGATGAACCTGAGCGACAGCGCATCGTGGCTCGTCGCCTCGCTGCTGATCGTCATTTCCCTGCCGCTGGGGCTGATCTGTGCGCGCATCCTCACGGACAGCAGCTTCCGCCGGTGCACATGAAAAAGGCATGAAAAAAGACCGCCGATCGGCGGTCTTTTTTCATGCAGAGAGATTGGGATTACAGGTGCTTTGTATTGAGCGCGCGCGCGGCGTTGAGCACGCACAGAACCATGACGCCGACGTCGGCAAAGATGGCGACCCACATATTCGCAATGCCGAGCGCACCGAGCACGAGGCAGACGGCCTTGACAGCCAGCGCAAAGACAATGTTCTGCCAGACGAGGCGCATTGTCTTGCGCGAGATGCGCATGGCCAGCGAGAGCTTGCGCGGATCGTCGTCCATGAGCACGATGTCCGCCGCCTCAATGGCCGCGTCCGAGCCGATGCCGCCCATGGCGGCGCCGAGATCGGCGCGCGCGAGCACCGGCGCATCGTTGATGCCGTCGCCGACGAAGGCGAGGTATTTCCCGGGTGCGCCCTCGCCGAGCAGCCGCTCGACCTGCGTGACCTTATCCTCCGGCAGCAGCTCGCTGTGCACCTCCGCGATGCCCAGCTCCTCCGCCACGGCGTCGGCCGCGCTCTTGCGGTCGCCGGTGAGCATGACGACGCGCACGCCGTCCGCCCGCAGACGGGCCACCGCCTCACGCGAGCCGGCCTTCGGCTCGTCGGAGATGACGATGTAGCCGAGATACACGCCGTCGGCCGCGACGTGGATGACCGTGCCGGTCTCATTGACCGCGGGCACCGTCAGGCCGAGGGTATCCATCAGCTTCGTGTTGCCGGCGGCAACGGCCCGGCCGCCGACCTGCGCGGTCACACCGTGACCGGCGAGCTCTTTGGCGTCCGCGGTGACCAGGTCGGCCGGCAGCTCACCGGCCGCGCGGCGCAGACTCTGGCTGACCGGGTGATCGGAGAACCGTTCCGCCGCTGCCGCAAGCTGCAGCAGCGCCTGCTCGGACAGCTCCGGCTGCGCGGGGTACACCGCCGTGACCGCGAACGTACCGCGCGTGAGCGTGCCGGTCTTGTCAAAGACGACACGGTCGGTCTTTGCCAGCATCTCCAGATAGCTGGAGCCCTTAATGAGAATGCCGCGGGCGGACGCGCCGCCGATACCGCCGAAGAACGACAGCGGAATGGAGATCACGAGCGCGCAGGGGCAGCTGATGACCAGAAACGTCAGCGCACGGTAGACCCATTCGCCCCAGTCGGCCGGGATGCCCATGATAAGCCGCACGACCGGCGGCAGGAGCGCCAGCGCCAGCGCCGCACCGCAAACGGACGGCGTGTAGACGCGGGCAAACTTTGTAATGAAGCGCTCGGTATGCGCCTTCTTGAGCGAGGAATTTTCTACGAGCTCGAGGATGCGCGCGACGGTGGACTCGGCATATACCTTCTCCACACGCAGGCGCAGCACACCTGACAGGTTCACGCTGCCGCTGACGACGGCACTGCCCTCCGCGACATCTACGGGGGCGCTCTCGCCGGTCAGGGCGCTCATATTCAGCGCCGACGTACCCGTGAGCACCGTACCGTCGAGCGGGACACGCTCGCCTGGCTTGACGACGATCGTATCGCCGACTGCGACCTGTTCAGGCTTCACCTGAGCAACGCCGTCCGCAGTCTCCACATTGGTGTAGTCCGGGCGGATGTCCATCAGGTCGCCGATGTTTTTGCGGCTGCGGCCGACGGCGTAACTTTCAAACAGCTCGCCGATCTGGTAAAACAGCATGACGGACACGGCCTCGGGATAGTCCCCGAGCACCATCGCGCCGATGGTAGCCACAGCCATGAGCAGGTTCTCATCGAACGGCTGGCGGTTATAAATGCCCTTGCAGGCATCGACGAGCGTCTCGCCGCCGACGAGCAGATACGGGATGAGGTACAGCACGAGCTTGAGCCAGCCCGTGACCGGCACAAAGTGCAGCCCAATGAGCAGCACGGCCGCTGCTGCTATCAGCAGCAGCGACCTTTTCTGTTCGCGCGTCATGCGATTCAGTCCTCGAAGCGGAAGTCCGGCTCGACCTTGAGCGCCGTCTTGAGGATCTCCGCTTTGGCCTCGGCTTCGTCCACGCCGGGGGCATATTCCACCAGCATTTTCTGTGCCATGTAGCTCACAGTTACTTCCTTGACACACTTGAGCTTTGCCACGTGCCGCTCGATGGTCGCCGCGCAGTTGGCGCAGTCTACTTCGATTTTATAGGTCTTTTCCATGATGATGTACGCTCCTTCATCTGTCATTGAATGTTATTTGAAAAGATGGCCATGCCATCATTTTTCCAGCACATGCTCCATGCCGAGGGCCAGCACGGACCGGACGTGATCGTCATCCAGGGAATAGAACACAGTTTTGCCCTCCCGCCGGAAGCGGACAAGGTTCGACGCCTTCAAAATGCGCAGCTGGTGGCTGACCGCCGACTGCGTCAGATTCAGCAGCCGCGCAATGTCGCACACGCACAGCTCGCTCTCAAAGAGCACATAGAGGATCTTGATGCGCGTCGAATCGCCAAAAACGCGAAACAGCTCTGACAGATCGTAGAGCGTCTCGTCGTCCGGCAGGGCCGCGAGCACCTGCGCCACCGCGTCCTCGTGCACGTTGAGGTATTCGCACGCCGGTGCGCAGTCGGTTTTCGGTTCTGCCATGAGATCTCCTCGCTTTCGTTTGAACATATGAATGATTGTTCATGTGTTTATATAACTACTTCTCCGACCGTTTGTCAATAGGATATTTGCATTTTTTCCAAAAAGAATTCCCGGATGTACACACATCCGGGAATGGGTCTCAGTTTTCTTCGGTTTTCGGACTGCGGAAGGCGAAAAAGCGCTGGCCGAGGTAGTTCAGGCCGGTGAAGAGCACCATGCCGACAAGCATGGCCGCATTGTCGCGTGTGCTCACCGCAGCGCCGGAAAGCAGACGCAGGCACAGCGGCTTGGCAATGCCGTAAGCGATGAGATAGCAAACGGCGATGTTCGCCGCGAAGCGCACGGCCTGCCCCGCGCCGCGCCCCCGGCTCTGAAACGTGAAGTGCTTGTTGAGGAAAAAGCTCAAGATACTCGTGAGCACATAGTTCGCCGCCGAGGACACCCAGTAGGAGCAGCCGGCAACATTATACAGTCCGAACATAATGCCCATGCCGGCGAGCGTGTTGACCACGCCGACGAGCAGAAACTTCCACAGCTTCGCGTCAAAGAGCGTACGCAGGCGCTTCAAAGCTCCGCCTCCCGGTCATCGAGCTCCGTCTCGATGCGGTAGCGCGGGCGCGCCTTCGTCTCAAGATAGATCTTGCCGATATACTCCCCTACCACGCCGATGGCCAGCAGTTGCAGCCCGCCGATGGCCCAGATGGACACGGCGAGGCTCGACCAGCCGGCGACGGTGTGGCCGGTAAAATAGCGCACGAGAAAATAGATGAGCATGGCGATGCTGACGAGGAACATCACGATGCCGATGCGCGTGATGAGCCGCAGCGGCGAGACCGTCAGCGACGACACACCCTCCCACGCGAATGAGAGCATCTTGCGCAGCGGATACTTGCTCTTGCCCGCAAAGCGCCTGCCGCGCTCATAATACACGACCGTGCTCGGGTAGCCCACGAGCGGCACGAGCCCGCGCAGGAACAGGTTCACTTCTTTGTACTCCGCGAGCGCGTCGAGTGCGCGGCGGCTCATGAGCCGGTAGTCGGCGTGATTATACACCACGTCCGCACCGAGCGCGCGCAGCAGGCGGTAATACCCCTGCGCGGTAGCGCGTTTGAAGACAGAGTCCTGCTTCCGGCTGGCGCGCACGCCGTAGACGATATCATTCCCGTTCTGAAAGGCTGCGAGCATGGCGTCGATGGCATCAATGTCGTCCTGCAGATCGGCATCCATGGAGATAACGCAGTCGGCGCGGTCCCGCAGCGTCATCAGGCCGCACAGCAGCGCGTTCTGGTGGCCGCGGTTGCGCGAGAGGCGGATGCCGGAAAAGACCGGGTCGCGCACGTGCAGGTCGGAAATGAGCTGCCAAGTGGCGTCCTTCGAGCCGTCGTCGATGAAGCAGATGCGGCTCATGGGGCCGATCGTCCCGGCAGCGCGCAGGGCAGTGAATTTCTCCCACAGGCGGCGCGCCGTCTCCGGCAGCACGGCCTCCTCGTTATAGCAGGGGATCGCAAGATAGAGCGTCACGGGCATGGCCGCGCCTCCCTTCCAAAAATCACGGTTCAGTCGATCGTGCCGCCGCCGAGCACCGTGTCCCCGTCGTAGAACACGACGGCCTGGCCGCGCGTGATGGCGCGCTGCGGTGCGGCAAACGACACGTGCACCGTGTCCGGCCCCGTGGCCGTGACGGTGCACGGCTGCTCCGGCTGCCGGTAGCGGATGCGGGCCGTCACGCGCAGGGGCGCGCCCGGCACGTCGCCGGAGATCCAGTTGCAGCCGCTCGCGTCCAGCTCGGTCGAAAACAGTTCTTCATTGCGGCCGAGCACGACCTCATTGTTCGGCACGTCGATGCCGCAGACGTACAGCGGTGCCTCAGCCGCGATGCCAAGCCCACGGCGCTGGCCGATCGTATAGTGGATGATACCGCGGTGCGTGCCGAGCACCTTGCCCTGCGTGTCCACAAAGCGACCGGGCTCGCTGTGCGTGCCCGTCAGCCGCTCGACCGCGGCAGCATAGTCGCCGTCCGGCACGAAGCAGATGTCCTGGCTGTCGTGCTTGTGTGCGTTGCAAAAGCCGTGCGCCTCGGCGATTTCACGCGCCTCGGTCTTGTGCAGGCCGCCGAGCGGAAAGCGCGTGTGCGCGAGCTGCTCCTGCGTGAGCCAGGCAAGCACGTAGCTCTGATCCTTCGAGGCGTCCACGGCCTTTCTGAGCGTATAGCGCCCGTCCGGCAGCTGCTCGATGCGGGCGTAGTGCCCGGTCGCCAGCACCTCGCACCCGAGCGCGCGGGCGCGCGTCTCGAGCAGGCCGAATTTCAGGTACCGGTTGCAGTCCAGGCATGGGTTCGGCGTCGCCCCGCGCTGATAGGCTGCGGCAAAGCGCGCCATGACCTGCTCGCGGAACGCATCTTTATAATTAAAGACATAGTACGGCATGCCCAGCGCATAGGCCACGCGGCGGGCATCCTCCACATCGTCGAGCGCGCAGCAGGTGTGGCCGCGCGGCACGCCGGCGTCCTCGTTTTCATACAGCTTCATGGTCACACCCATGCAGTCGTAACCTGTCTGCTGCATCAGGTATGCCGCCACGCTCGAATCTACGCCGCCGCTCATGGCGATCATCGCCCGCGGGCGTCCGTCGTTTGCTGTCTGCATCCGTGCACCTCGTTTTCCTCGGAATTCTCTTTAGATTATACCGCACAGCCCCGGCTTGTCAACGCAAAACACCCCGCCTGCGCGCGGCAGGCGGGGTGCGGCAGGGCAAAAAGGCATCAGGACTGCGGATCGTTCGGGATATCGGTGAACGAACCCTCGTAAATGCGCGGGCCGCCCTGTGCGCCGACGAGCCGGTTATAATAGTTTGCGTTCGTGATGGCGCGATACGGATCGAGCCAGATCGTCACGGGCGCAAACATGGCGCTCAGCAGCATCCAGCCGAGGAAGCTCAGGTCCAGCACGAACAGCTCCCACTTGTGGCCGCGCATGAGCGCTCCGCTCTCGCGCAGGCACTGCCAGGCAGACTTCTCCGGATGGTCGAGCAGCAGGTAGATCGCCTGCCGGTAGCGGTAGGCCGCGATGATGCCCGGCACGAACAGCAACAGGCTCCACAGGAACACAAACAGCCCCTGCAAAATGGCAAGCCACAGCGCGCGGAAGAAGATGCCGAACCCGTCAAAGAGGTTGCCGATCTCGGCGGTTTCGTCCCGGCTGACGTGCAGCGAAAAGATCACAAAGCCGACGCTGACCATGTAGCTCATGATCTCGAGCGCGACAACGAGCACGACCGCGACGGCGGACACACTGTAGTGCTCAAAGAAGCTGATGTATGCCTGCTCGACGGCCTCGGCGCCGAACTGCGCGGCGTTCGTCAGCGCCGTAGTCAGGCGGTCGGCTCCCATCAGGTACGACGAGAGCGTCGAGATGAGCAGCCCCAGAGCAAAAACGATCAGCGCCGCGAGGATCGGGCTCGGGTGATAGCCGGCGGCGCGCCGGCGGGCGTCTGCTTTGAGTGCAGCACGGTTCAAATCCATTTTGATCACAACTCCGTTCCCGGCATGGCCGGGTCTCATTTTCATCGATATAGTATACCAGATACCGCCGGATTTGAACACCCGGCGCGGGAAAAATTCACGTTTTCGACACACGTTGCGATTTTTTCGGGCAGTTGCGGAAAATACGCTTGACAATCCGCGCGCGAAATGCTATATTAAACAAGCTTTGAACGACAAGGCTTATGCGCGAGTGGTGGAATTGGCAGACTCGCTAGATTCAGGTTCTAGTGTCCACTCCGGACGTGCGGGTTCAAGTCCCGCCTCGCGCACCAAAACCCCGAGAGCTTCGGCTCCCGGGGTTTTTTCTGTCTGCAGCAAAAAAGCGCCGGTCTCCGAAAAGAGACCGGCGCCGGTTTTTTTACGCGCCGAAGCACGTGAACATGATGACAAGATACGCGATATAGAGCGCGCCGATGAAAAAGCCGACCCAGCGTTTGAACCTGCCCTGCACGAGCGCCGGGATGAGCGCACCTGCGCACACGACAAAACACGCCGGAATATCCAGCAGCATGCCCTGCCGCTCGACCGGCAGCGGCTTGCCGAGGATGAGCGCGCACAGCGGCATAATGAGCGTGAGGTCCATAATGTTCGCGCCGATGATGTTGCCCACCGACAGGGACGACTGCTTTTTGCGGATGGCCGTGATGGTCGTAACAAGCTCCGGCAGCGACGTGCCGATGGCGATCATGGTCGCGCCGATGATGGCATCCGGCACACCAAGCATCTGTGCGAGCGCGGTGCCGTTGTCGATCAGCAGCTGCGCACCAAGCACGATGGCCGCAGCGCCAAACACAAACTTGCCGATATTGAGCGCGACCGTCCGGCCGTCCGTTTTCGGGCGCTCGTCGGCCTCCGGCCCCCCAAGCGTCTGCTCACGCCGCGCGGCGACGAGGCTCTCAGCGATAAAGCACACGAAAATGACGAGGATCAAAACGCTCTCGAGGATGGACAGCTGCCCGTCACGCGTGAAGCCGAACAGGATCGCGATCGCCGCGAGCAGCAGCACCGCCTTGACGGCATACTGCCGGCGCGGCATGGTACACTCCATGCAGATCAGCGACAGGCACATGATCAGGCCGGTATTGGCCGTGACAGAACCGACGGCATTGCCCACGGCGATGTCCGCGTTGCCCTCCAGCGCGGAAAAGACGGACACAAGCATCTCCGGCATCGTCGTGGCAAAGCTCACAACGGTCGCGCCGATGATGAATTTCGGGATGCCGGAAGCCTCCGCGATCCACGTGGCGGCATCGACAAAAAAGTCGCCGCCCTTGATGATGCACACAAGCCCCGCCGCGAACAGCAGCAGGACAAGGAAAAGGGTACTGCCGGTAAAATCGAGGTTCATAACGCATTCTCCTTCGTGATCGCGCAAAAAAATGAGACTCTCGGCACGATCATAAATATGATGTGCTAAAAGTCTCATTACCTATCACAATAGGCGCATGACCACCGGCGGGAGCCGGGAGATTGTTGGCCATGCATTTGCAACTACTCCCTTTTAACGAGAAAGCATCATAGCACACCGCACCGGGCTTGTCAAGCAATTCCACTCGTGAACCGCCGCTCAGCGCACCAGCTTCATGAGCAGACGCTCGAACTCGCCGAGCATGCCTACGGAATCGGCAAAGATCATGCTCTTTTCGTACATGCGGCGGTAAGCATCCACGTTCTCGTCCGTGCGCGCAGTATAAATGATGGGGATGACGAGTAGGCCCCGGCGGCGCGCCGCCTGCACGGCCGTGCGCACGTCGTCGATCGCCTCCGACTCGCTGAAATAGCCGGACGGCAGCCCGTCGGAGAGCACCATGAGGATCCTGCGGCGTTCGGTGCGCTTGGCCAGATCCAGTGCGGCAGCGCGGATGGAATAGCCGTCCTTATTGCCGTTGCCGGCGGCGATCTGCGTCATGGCGTCGATGCAGCGGCAGCCGATCTCTTTCTGGTCAAAATCCTTGATGACGCAGTGCTCCACGGTGTTTGTGCCGCCGTCAAAGGCGACGATCTTCGTATAGGCGATGCCCTTGAGCGCCTCCTCGAGCACGGCCGCCGTGGCCAGCGCCGTGAAGAGCTTGGAGTTCCCGTCGCCGATGCCGGCGCCCATACTGCCGCTGCGGTCGATGAGCAGGTAAAACGCCGTCTCGCGTTTGGACGGCGGCGCCTTGCGGCGAAACACGTCCTTGGCATCGAGCGGAACTTTCCACAGCTCGCGCTGCGAGAGCGCACCGGAGCGCTGACCGGCACTGCGCTCACGCTGCTGACGCAGGAGCTTGTCGAGCCGGTGGTGCAGCGCCTTCGCCCGCTCGGCAAATGCGGGCGGCAGCCGCCCATCACCCGGCGTGATATACGTCTCCGTGAACGTCAGACCGGCGTAACGGTCGGCCAGGCCCTGCCGCTCGCCGGCATCGAGCCTGGCGGCACGCGGAGTCGCAACATGCAGCTGCTGCTCGAGCGCGCGCTCGCGCGTGAGCGCCTGCGCCGCCGTGGCGAGCATCGCGTCCGTCTCGGCCGCGCTGAGCGCAGCGCCGCGGTGCGCGCCCCAGCCCGTGCCAAGCACTTCGCGCAAGCTCTCCGGCCCGCCGGAGGCCGCCTTCTGCGCGGCGGACACCGTGTCCGACGTGGTGGCGGTCGCTCCGCTCTGGCCGTGATTGCCGCTGCGGCCGACGCTGGACGACCGGCCGCGATCCTCCCTGCCGTTCGTGCCGGCTGAGCCGCTCGGTTTGACCTCCTGACTGGCAAGGCTGCCGCTCATGTCGCCATAACGCTCGGAGTTGTCGCCGCTGCCGCCGGCCGCGCTGTCGCCTTTGTCGAGGTCTGCGTCCTCCCCGTCGGCAGAGGGGCCGCTGTGCGCCGCGTCCTGCGCCTCGCTGTGCAGGCGGAGGCGGCTGTCGCACCCGTCGCCGAACGCTTCCGCGCGGTCCGCCTCGCTGAAGGCATAGTCCACGAGCTGCGATGCGATGCGCGTGAGCGCGTCCGCATCCGCCGCGCGGCACAGGCGCGCCAGCTCCGGCGCGAGCGCCGCGAGGATGCGGCGGCCGATGGCCGCGCACGCGGCGGCCGATGGCGCGAGAATGGCCGCTTCCACCTCCGCCCGGACGGTAGAGAGCGCCGGATCCCGGCATGGGATACCCGTGAGCGCAAAGGCCTCCAATTCACAAAGCAGCGCCTCGAGCGCGCTGCCTGGCTCGGCCGCTTCGAGCTGCGCATAGCACACGAAGCGCAGCAGCGGCAGATAGCCCGGAAAGCGGCGGCAGAGAATGTTATCCGTGCGCGCCTGCTCCAGAATGTTGAGTATCCGGTGCCCAAGCAGCGCCCCGGTCTCGGGCGCGAGGGCATGGTGCGCATGAAAATACGCACCGGCGTCCACCGCGAACGCCGCGCAGACATCCCGGTCGGAGCTGCTGTCGTGCTGAATCTCGCGCGCGAGCAGCACGCGCAGCGCGGCCGTCCAGTGGCGGGCGTCAAAATCCGCGCGCAGCAGATACGCCGCTCCACCGACGATGACGGCCGCGCCGTCTGTCGTGCAGCGCAGGCTGTCGTCCACCGTGACGGTATCGACACGGATATTCCCCGGGACAAGCAGCGCGAGACTGCGCCGGAGCAGCGGCGTGATGGGATCATGCGCGAGAAACGCCCGGTAGCGCGCCAGCGCGGCGTCAAATCCGTCCATCCTGCGGCACCATGCTCTCAATGAGCTCGGTCAGCTGGAGGCGGGTGTAGGCGTCCTGCGGTTTGGAGGCCACGTTGTCGAGCAGGCCCCAGCGCAAGCCCAGCAGCGGCTCTGCGCGCAGGGCGTCGATGAAGCCGCGGATCGTCATGGCGTCCGGCTCGAGCCCGCCGGCGCTGCGGATGCGGTCGCGGATGGCGCAGTAGACATAATCGCAGATATTCAGGCTGGCGGTGCCCGCCTCCGGCACGACGCGGTGCAGCACATCGACGATGCTCTCCGGCTCCGCGATGTGGATGGGCGTAAAGCGGTCGATCGTCGCCTCGTTCATGAAGTTCGTGCCGGCATAGTCCTCGTTCATCGTGATCGTGAATGCCGAGTGCGGGTGCATCTGCACGAGCCCGTAGCCGGGCACCTGGATCTGGCGCGCGGCGTCGGTCAGCGAGTGGAGCACATCGGCACACTCGGGCTTGATGGTGTTGCCCTCGTCGAGCACAACGTCCGCGCCCGCCGCGAGATAGCGCAGCATGTCGCTCAGGCGGTAGCGCATGGTGCCGTTTTCGATCGTCGGGCCGCCAAGCAGGTCGAGCTTGTCGAGCTCGGCATTGCCCTGCATGCGGTACTGCGGCACGTTGAGCAGCCAGTCCACCGTCTGGATGAGCGTGTTCTTGCCGCAGCCCTTGCTGCCGACGAGGCGCAGGTGCATGCCCGAGAGCCGGTAGGCAAGGCAGCGCGTGAGCGCGCCGAAGCTGTCCGCCTGCACATAGCGCACCGGCGGGTCCGGCACCAGCTCGGGGTATTCCGGCAGGGAGAACATCTCCGCGAACACGCGCAGGATGATCGGCTCCGGCACCGCCTGCTCGAGCAGGTACTCGGCGCGCGCAGTCAGCGCCTCCGGGGACGCGCACCCGCGCGCGGCAGCCCCGTCGATGGCCGCGCGCACTGCGCCGCTGAGCGGGTCGCCGCAGCGGTATTCGGCGAGAAAGCCCCAGACGTCCGGCGCGTCGCCGTCGCACGGCTCGCCCGTTGCGTCGCACAGCGCCGTGACCCGCGCCCGCACGGGTGCCGTGCGCAGCAGCGCCGTGAGCGCCTCCGACGGCGCGGACACGATGCCCACGCGCGAAAACGGGTCGCCCGCCGCCGCCTCGGACAGACAGCACACGGGCAGCGGCTCGCCCTCGACGCGGCAGAGCACGACCTCCGGCCACACGTGGCGGTCCTGCGCGCAGAGCGAGCGCAGGAAGTCGAGCTTCATCGGTGCTTTCAGATTGCTGCCGCCGCAGACGGCGGTCTCCGTCTTTGCAATGTTCATGTTCCCTTCCCGCCTTTCTCAGTTGCCCCGCGTCGCGCCCCAGGGAAAGCCTTTGGCGCTGCCGTGATAGACCACGCGCCGCACATTCAAAAACGCGCAGCGGCCGATGCGCCCCACGCTGTCGGGGATGACGACCGTGTCCAGATTGCTGCACTGGTAAAACGCCTCATCCTGGATCTCGCGCACGCTGTCCGGGATGACGATGCCCGTCAGGCCGATGCAGCGCGAGAACATGCCCTCCGGGATGACGGCGAGGCCGCGCGGCAGATTGGTACTGCGCAGGTGCACCTTATCATAAAATGCATAGGGCTCGACCGTCTCGATGCTGTCCGGGAGGAGGAGCGTGTCCAGATACGTATAGGAGACCATGGCGTAGGACGCCAACCGGCGCACACGCACCCCATCGACCGACGACGGCAGCTCGAGCACCGTGCCGGCGTTGAAGCAGCCGTCCGTGCCGATACGGCCGGTCGCCGCGTCAAAGGCGAAATTCTGCGCCGCCGCCTGCGCCGCCGTCACAGGGTGGGTGTCCCACGGGCGATCGCGCAGCCAGGTCTGAATGTCCGCCTGTGTGCGCTCTCGCTTTTGCGCCAGGTAGTCCTGCATCTGCTGCAGGCCGCACTGCTGCGAAAAAAAGACCGCCAGATCCTCGGCCTCCAGCGGAATGGAAAAGCCCTTCGGCAGCTCCAGGCCGAGCTGCATGGTCAGGATGCGGCGGATATCGGCGCACGCATCATCATAACGCGAGAGCACCTTCTGATCGCAGACGAAGGGCACATCCAGCCGCGAGGCCTCGATGCCGCCGGCCGTCAAAAGCCCTGCAAAGCCATGGGCGCGGTCCAGGATCTTTTTCACGTCGCGAAACTGCGTGCTCTGGTAAAGAAGCATCTCCATCACGAGGTCCTCCGTCAATTGTTATAAAACTATCATACAGGCGTGAGCCCCTTTCTTCTGTAACCAATGATGCACAGAAGGCGGTTTCCTTGTCTCTTTTCCGGCGCTTTGGGCAAATTTTGTACACGGTGTACATAGTTTATTCACTGGACAGTTGTTTCCTGATGTGGTAAGCTAAAGTTACGTTACACGAGTCCAAAAAGTACATATATTTTATGAAGATAAAGGAAGCGGTCACATGAATGAAGTGAAAAACCCGAAAAAGCCGTTGGTGTATTATTACGCCATCGTCATTCTCGTGATCCTGGCGCTCAACTTTCTGGCGGTGCCCTGGCTGAGCCAGCGGCAGGTCAAGGAGGTCGACTACGGCACGTTCATGACCATGACGGAAAATCAGGAGATCGGCCGTGTGGAGGTGCAAAATAACCAGATCCTCTTCACGAACAAAGACGACACGCAGGTCTATAAGACCGGCCTGATGGACGATCCTGACCTCATCTACCGCCTGAAGGACTCCGGCGCGGAGTTCTCAAGTGAGATCGTCGAGCAGATGTCGCCGTTTCTGTCGTTTCTGCTGACGTGGCTGCTGCCGATCGTGTTTTTTGTCGCCCTCGGCCAGTTCATGCTCAAGCGCATGACGAACAAGGCCGGCGGGCCGAACTCCATGATGTTCGGCCTCGGCGGCTCGAACGCGAAGGTCTACGTCAAGTCGGCCGAGGGCATCAAGTTCTCCGACGTTGCCGGTGAGGACGAGGCCAAGGAAAACCTGACCGAGATCGTCGACTACCTGCACGACCCGTCGAAGTATCAGGACATCGGCGCATCCATGCCCAAGGGCATCCTGCTCGTCGGCCCTCCGGGAACCGGCAAGACGATGCTGGCCAAGGCCGTCGCCGGTGAGGCGAACGTGCCGTTTTTCTCCATGTCCGGTTCGGAGTTCGTGGAGATGTTCGTCGGCATGGGCGCGAGCAAGGTGCGCGACCTGTTCCGGCAGGCCAAGGAGAAAGCCCCCTGCATCGTGTTCATCGACGAGATCGACGCCATCGGCAAAAAGCGCGACGGGCAGGTCGGCGGCAACGACGAGCGCGAGCAGACGCTCAATCAGCTGCTGACCGAGATGGACGGCTTCGAGGGCAACAACGGCGTCATCATCCTCGCCGCCACGAACCGGCCCGAGTCGCTCGACCCGGCGCTCACGCGCCCCGGTCGCTTTGACCGGCGCGTGCCCGTGGAGCTGCCCGATCTCAAGGGCCGCGAGGAGATCCTCAAGGTGCACGTCCGCAAGATCAAGGTCGCCGAGGACGTGGACTACAACAAGATCGCGCGCATGGCCTCCGGCGCCTCGGGCGCAGAGCTTGCGAACATCGTCAACGAGGCCGCGCTGCGCGCCGTGCGCGACGGCCGCCGCTTTGCCACACAGTCCGATCTCGAGGAGAGTATCGAGGTCGTCATCGCGGGCTATCAGAAGAAAAACGCCATCCTCACGGATAAAGAGAAGTGGACGGTCGCCTACCACGAGATCGGCCACGCGCTCGTCGCCGCGCTGCAGACACACTCCGCTCCCGTGCAGAAGATCACCATCATCCCCCGCACGTCCGGCGCGCTGGGCTACACTATGCAGGTCGAAGAGGGCAACCACTACCTCATGACCAAGGAGGAGCTGGAAAACAAGATCGCCACGCTCACCGGCGGCCGCGCGGCCGAGGAGGTACGCTTCGGCGTCATCTCCACCGGCGCGTCCAACGACATCGAGCAGGCGACGAAGCTCGCCCGCGGCATGATCACGCGCTACGGCATGAGCGAGGAATTTGACATGGTCGCGCTCGAGACGGTCACGAACCAGTACCTCGGCGGCGACACCTCCCTCGCCTGCTCGGCCGAAACGCAGACGCAGATCGACCATCAGGTCGTCGCGCTCGTAAAAAAAGAGCACACCAAGGCCGTCGGCATCCTCACGGAAAACCGCGCCAAGCTCGACGAGCTGGCCAAGTACCTTTATGAAAAGGAGACCATCACCGGCGAGGAGTTCATGGCCATTCTCAACCGCGCCTGACGGACTGCGATGCGGTCGTGCAGCGATCCCCGAATCCCCCCCATGAAAGGAGGGCCACCGCAACCGTATGAATGAAAAACTGAAAGAAAAAGTTAAGGAATCTCTCTCGAGCGTGCTGCCCATCACCCTGATTGTGCTGGTGCTGAGCGTCACGCTCGTCCCGATGGAGATCGGCACGCTGGCGCTGTTTCTGACCGGCGCCGTGCTGCTGATCGTCGGCATGGGGTTTTTCCAGCTCGGCGCCGAAATGTCCATGACGCCGCTCGGCGAGGGCGTCGGCAAGACGCTGGCAAAGCGCGAAAAGGTGCTGCTGATCGTGCTCGTGGCGTTCGCGCTCGGGACGATCATCACCATCGCGGAGCCGGACCTGCAGGTACTGGCAAACCAGGTCGCGTCGATCCCGAACAGCGTGCTGATCTGGACGGTCGCCGTCGGCGTGGGCGTCTTTCTGGCGCTGGCCGTGCTGCGTATTTTGTTCCGCACCTCGCTGGCAAAGTGCCTGCTGGCCGCGTATGCGCTGCTGTTTGTGCTGACGCTGTTTTCCCCGAAGGAGTTTCTCGCCGTCGCGTTCGATGCCGGCGGCGTCACGACCGGGCCCATCACCGTGCCGTTTATCATGGCGCTGGGCGTCGGCGTGTCGGCCATCCGCAGCACGCAGGGGCACGATGATGACAGCTTCGGTCTCGTCGCGCTGTGCAGCGTCGGGCCGATTTTGATGGTGCTGCTGCTCGGCATCTTCTACCACCCGACGGACGCGGCCTACTCTGCCGTAGAGATCGCGCCGGTCATCACGACGCGCGATGTGGCGCAGCAGTTCGCACTCGGCTTCCCGGGCTATGCCGAGGAAGTGCTGCTGAGCATCCTGCCGATCGCGGCGGTGTGCGTACTGTTCCAGCTGCTGACGCGCTACTACCGGCGGCGGCAGCTGCTGCGCACGGGCGTCGGCTTCCTGTACACGGTCATCGGCCTGATCCTGTTTCTGACCGGCGTGAACGTCGGCTTCACCCCCGTGGGCAATCTGCTCGGTTCGGGTCTGGCCGGCAGCGCGTACCGCTGGGTGCTCATCCCGATCGGCGCGCTCATCGGCTACTACATCGTCAAGGCCGAGCCCGCCGTGCAGGTGCTCAACAAACAGGTTGAGGACGTCACCGGCGGCACCGTGTCGCAGAGCATGATGAACACGGCGCTGTCCATCGGCGTCGCCTGCGCGGTGATGCTGTCGATGGTGCGCGTGCTGACCGGCATCAGCATCTACTGGATCCTCGTGCCCGGCTACGCGCTCGCGCTCATCCTCGCACGGTTCGTGCCGTCCGTGTTCGTGGGCATCGCCTTCGACTCCGGCGGCGTCGCGAGCGGGCCCATGACCTCTACCTTCCTGCTGCCGCTGGCCATGGGCGCGTGCACCGCGCTCGGCGGCAACGTCGTCACGGACGCCTTCGGCGTCGTGGCGCTCGTCGCGCTCGCTCCGCCGGTGGCGATCCAGATCATGGGCGTCCTTTACGTACATAAATCCAAAGCCGTGGCGCAAAACAAAGCTGACCTGCTGTCCGATGACGGCGTCATCGACCTGGAGGACGAAGAGATATGATACATTCCGAAAACCGACTCGCACCGCGCATGGTGCTCATCATTACGAACCATGAATACCGCCGCAAGCTCGAGCAGACGTTTCAGAACTTCCGCATCCCGATCTATTATCAGTGCCAGGGGTACGGCACCGCACCGTCGGAGATGCTCGACATCTTCGGCCTGAGCGGCAGCAGCCGCCTGCTCACGATCGGACTGCTGCCGAAATTCCTCGTGCGTGACCTGCTCGACGCGCTGCAGCAGCGCATCCCGCTGCACAAACGCGGCGGCGGCATCGTGCTGACGATCCCGATCACGGGGCTGCAGCGGCCGATGCTCCAGCTCCTGAACGACCAGGCGCGCGAAACCATTGAACAGAAGATCGAAGAAAGGGTGGATAGCGATATGTCCGATATGCAGACCAGCGCCGGTTACACCGCCATCTGGGTCGCGCTCAGCAACGGCTACAGCAGCGACGCCATCGACGCGGCCAGAAGCGCCGGCGCCATGGGCGGCACGATCCTCAAGGGCCGGCGTCAGAATTCCGAACGCATCAGCCAGAAGCTCGGCATCTCCATGCAGGAGGAAGAGGAGTTCGTCGTCATCGTCACGCCGCGCGAAAAGAAGGCCGCCGTCATGAACGCGATCAGCGACGCCTGCGGCCTGCGCACGGACGCGCACGGCATCATTCTCTCGCTGCCGGTGGACGAGGTCATCGGTCTCGAGACCGGCGAGAACACGCTGTAACATTCCAAATAAGAATCGCAAATGCCGCAGGCAGCCGCCTGCGGCATTTTTGCGTCTGTGCACACATACCCCGGCCAAAACGGCAAATCCTAAAGGAAAATGCAAAAGGAGCCGGAGCTTATGGACTTTCTTTGGACCGACGGCACAACGCCTCCGTCGAGCGAGCCGCTGCAGGAGGATGTACACACCGAGGTGTGCGTGATCGGCGGCGGCATGGCGGGCGTGCTGTGCGCGGCACAGCTGACTGCGCAGGGCATCGACAATGTACTGCTCGAAGCCCGGCAGGTCGGCGAGGGAATCACGAAGGGCACGACCGCCGCGCTGACGGCGCAGCACGACACGCTCTACCGCGACATCGCCAAACGATACGGCATGGAGCGCGCGCAGCAATATCTGCGCGCAAATCTGGACGCGCTGGCACGGTTTCGTGCGCTGGCGCAGCACATCGACTGCGCACTCGAGACGCGCCCTTCGATCATGTACTCGCTGACCGGGCAGGATCATCTGCGGGAAGAGGCCGAGCTGCTGCACGCGCTCGGCTTTGACGCCGAATATACCACAAACCCGCAGCTGCCGCTGCCGGTCGCGGACGCCGTGATCTACCCGGACATGGCGCAGTTTCACCCGCTGCAGTTTCTCAATGCCATGACCAAGGGGCTGCGCATTTATGAGCACTCGTTCGTCACGGCACTCGACGGCACGACGGCCGTCACCGCGCACGGCCGCGTGCACGCAAAAAAGGTCATTGTGGCCACACATTTCCCGTTTATCAACCGGCGCGGCGGGTATTTTCTGAAGCTCTATCAAAAACGTTCCTACGTCATTGCCTACGACCATGCGCCGCAGATCGGCTGCACGGCAGCGGACGCAGGCGATGGCTGCTATTTCCGCAACTATCAGGACCTGCTGCTCATCGGCGGCGGCGACCATCGGACGGGTCGAAGCGGCGAAGGATATGCGGCCGCAGAGGCCTTTGCACGCGCCTGGTTCCCGGGCGTGCGCGAGCGGTACCGCTGGTCGAATCAGGACTGTATGTCGCTCGACGGCATCCCCTATATCGGCCGCTACAGCCCAGGTCTGCCGGACGTATATGTCGCCACCGGCTTCCATCATTGGGGCATGACGACATCCATGGCAGCGGCGGCAATCCTGTGCGACGCCGTCATGGGACGGGAGCATCCCTGCGCGCCGGTGTTCGCACCCGACCGAAGCATACTGCATCTGCAGCTGCTGAGCAACCTCGGCGCAACGCTCGCGGACTTCGTGATCCCGACCGCAAAACGCTGCCCGCATCTCGGCTGCGCACTGCGCTGGAACGCTGCCGAGCACAGCTGGGACTGTCCGTGCCACGGCTCGCGCTTCCGCCCGGACGGTGCGCTCATCGACAATCCCGCCATGAGGGACGCCCATGTCTAACGGGCGATTTCTGGGCTGGTACTACAAGCAGCGCGCCGGCGACTATATGCTTGCCTTCATCCCCGGCCGGGCCTCCGGCGGTCCGTTCGTGCAGATGATCGACTCAAACGGCACCCGGCACTTTGCCATGCCGGATTTTCACGTCCGGGGCGACACGGTACGCACCGGCGGGTGCATCTTCTCCCCGGCCGGCCTGCATATCCAGCTGCCCGGTGTGAGCGGCAACCTGCGCTATGACGGACGGACGCCGTTGCGCTCGGACATCATGGGGCCGTTCGCACATCTGCCAATGCAATGCCGCCACGGCGTGGTGAGTATGGGGCATCGCGTGGATGGCCGCGTGACCGTGGACGGGAAAACGCACGTGTTCCGCGATGGGAGCGGTTATGCGGAAAAAGACTCCGGCCGCTCGTTCCCGAGATCCTATCTGTGGCTGCAGTGCAACGACTTCACGCCGCCGTGCTCTCTGATGCTCTCCATCGCGCACATTCCGTTTCTCGGCAACGCGTTCACCGGCTGCATCTGTGCGCTGATATTCGCGGGGCGCGAATATCGTCTCGCCACCTATCGCGGCGTGCGCATCCTGACGCTGACAGCCGATACCGTCCGCCTCCGGCAGGGGGATCTGCTGCTGGAGCTGGCGATCCGCCCAACGGACGGCGGGCACCCGCTGCTTGCGCCGCAGCACGGCAGCATGACCGAGACCATCCGCGAGAGCTGCGATGCGCACGTGCACCTGCGCCTGACACAGGCAGGCCGTACGATCCTCGTCTGCGAGAGCAGCCGCGCGGCCTACGAGCGGCGTATTTCGTTTTGCTGATCTGCGCCGTCAGAAAAGCGATAAATCTCTCGCAGCCAGATCGACGCCGACAGCGCCTGCGCATTGGCCGGCACGTCCAGATCCGTTTCCATGAGGTCCGAGATCTTCTTGAGCCGGTAATGCAGCGTGCTGCGGTCGATATACAGCGCCTTTGCGGCCGCTGTCGGCGTATTGAAGCACCGGCTATATTGCCAGAGCGTTTGCAGCATATTATTGTTCCCGCTCTCAGCATCCAGCTCCCGCAGGCGCTGCACGTCCGATAAAACAAACGCCTGTGCGCCAAAGCGATCTGCCGCGTTGCACAGCAGAAGCTGTGTGTAGTTTTCAAAGAACGGAAACACATACTTAGCGCTGGCCGTGTGCTCGCCGATCTTCAACAGCTCCCGCGCCTGTTTTTTAAAGTAATGCCGCTCTTCAAGCGTATCAAACCTGTCGGACAGACCGGCGCGAAGCTGAAACTGATAAGAAAAATTCTCCAGCTCGCTAAACCCGCTCCGATCGCAGGCGTAAAAAAACGCATACAGTGTGCCGCGGCTGACAATGGAAAAGCTATCCGGGAAATGCTCCTTCATTTCCGCAAGCGCCTGCGTGTAATCTCCCTCTGTCTGCTGCGGATCGCGGCTGCGGAATGCACAGATCGAAAACGGTGGCCGAAAGCGGTTCATTGCCTCACCACTGAGCAGCGCGCCATACTGCATCTTAAACTGCGCCAGTGATATGCTGCCGGATGCCGGGGAGTCAAACACGATCAGCTCGCGCGCCACAGTTGTCTCCGCACCGCCGTCGAGTGCCGTCGTGCCGCTGCTTTCGACCGCAAGCTGGCTCGCGCACAAACTCGCAAGCCGCTGCGCGGCCTGCTCAGCCAACGCCAGTTGCTCTTCCGTACTGCATTTGATCGCCAGCAGCCACATCGGCTGCCCTTCCTTTCTGACGGGGTGGAAAACCGTAAAATACGGATCGTCCGAGCTTGGCTTCCAAACCACCGCCGTCTGCCGGTGGAAGATTTCCCGCAAGGCAGTCTGCTCCGCCTCATCGCCCGTATAACAGATCACGTCCTCGCCGCTCTCATACAGATGCGGAAAGTACGCCGTCAGAAGCTGATCGGCAGAATACAGCAGCGGGCGATAATCGCAGGAGAGGACAAATACGTTCAACCCCGTGTGCAGGCGCACGTGTTCCATGATCTGCCGCAATGGCTTTTCCGCCGCAAGGTCATCAAACAGGATTTTCTCAAAGTCAATACAAGTTGCCGTCGTATTCATAAGCGTTCCTCCTGTGCCTGCGCATCTGTTTTCCCATCCTCCGTTCGCAGCAGATCATAGATATGCAAGCCTGTGCGCAGCTGGATCAACGTATCATAATCCTCCAGGTTCAGCCCGGTAATGCTGCTGATGCGTTCCAGCCGGCTGCGGACTGTATTGGGGTGCAGGTTGAGCGCGTGTGACGTTGGGGACAGATGCATGGAGTTGCCGAGATAGCATGAGAGCGTTGGAATATAGTCCTTCCCCTCCTGCGCGTCCAGCTTTGCCAGCTTCTGCAGCACATACGGCAAAACCGCAGTCTTCCCATAATGCTCTATCGAGTAGTAGCCAATAATATCCGCGTAGTTTTCCACAAAGGAGGAGACGTGCTCGCTGCGGCCAAGCGCCGTGTTGACCGTTTGTGTAAGTGTCGCCTGCAGCTTGTGCTGCGGCAACGTCCGAATGTCGTAAAACACATCGGAAAAGCTGACATAATAGTCCGTCTGCAGCGCAACGGCTCGCAAATGCTGATGGATCATCACCCGCGCCGTTTCGCTGTCCATTCCGGCAATCAGCAGGTACAGATAGCGCGACTCACTGGCACAGCCAATGACTTGCGGCTGTGTGCGGCAAATATGTCCAAGGACATATTGCAGCTCCGCTTCATTTACAACCGGACGCATGAGCATTACGAACAGATACGGCGGGGCAAAATGCTTACCGTAGGCATCGAGCACCTTGTGATCCGGCTTGTCCCGCATCAGCAGGTGGCTCACATACTGCTCCGGCGCGAGAACGTCTGTGCGCTGCTCGTCATTGAGAATGCGCCCAAGCGTCTTGGCAAGCATCGCCTCGATTGCAGACATTTCTTCCATGTCGCTGCCGGCCTGCGGCGCCATGCCAATATAGCCGTAGAGGAAATCGCGGCAAATAATCGGGCAGCAAATCTGATGCAGCTGCGCACAGGTGCCCCAGGAGATCACCGTCGGCGCGCGGTTGCGGTAGATCACTTCCTGATAGTCACGCAGATTCTGCAGGACTTTCTGCTTCGGACAAGTGCCGTATTCCACGATCTCGTCCCAGTCTTTGAAATAGAACGGCCGCGGGAAGGCATATGCGATCAGCGCAATGGTCTCATCAAAAGCAATCAGCGGAATCTGGATCTTTGCATAAACAGCGTTGAGCAACGTTGTCGCATCCTGGTGATACAAGATCGCATCGATACACAGCCGCCGAACCACATCGATTTTCGCTTCCGTTTGCATGCCGGTCTCCCCTTTTCCGAAAGTTTCTCTAAAACAGTGTCCATTATATTGTACCGTTAATAATTTGTCAAATGTCGTTTTTCATCATTTTTGTCGCAGAATGTCATTTTCGTGGAAAAGATGGCGTTCCGGTTTCCACGCATCTGTTATGCGCAGAACATTTGCTGTGCAATTGTTACAAAACCAAGCGTCGAAATTGTGTCAATTAACAAAATCGGCTCCGAGTGCCGTTTTTCATGTGTGAAATCCGTGAAAAATGTGGGGTATGAAATCCGCGAAGTTCACATAGTTCGTGAATTGACAAACAATCTTTTTTCCTGCTACTATTTTGCCATGCAAGGCGAGCAGCTCCGCCCTTCCGGTTTCGGCTTTTGCTGCAGGAAAGCCGTGCCGCGCAGGAGGGACTGCACCGCACACACAGACATTCTTTCAAGCACATTACAAATATGAACATTCAGGAGGTTTCATCATGTTTGATCTTCACGGAAAAGTTGCCGTTGTCACCGGCGCATCTGTCGGTCTCGGAAGAGGTTTTGCATTTGCCATGGCCCGTCAGGGCGCTGACGTCGCGATCCTTGCCAGACGCAAGGAAAAGCTCGACCAGGTCGCGGAAGAAGTTCGCTCCCTTGGTGTCAAATGCCTCCCGGTCAAGTGCGATGTGAATGATCTGGAAGAGGTTAAGGCCGCTCTGGATACCATTCTCACCGAGTTCGGTAAGGTCGACATTCTCATCAACAACGCCGGCGGCGGCACGTCGATGCCGATTCTGGAAATGACGGACGAAGCATACTTCAAGGACATCAACACAGATCTGCTCGGCCTGTTCAAGTGCCTGCGCGAGTTCGGCAAGGTGATGGTCAAGCAGGGTTACGGCCGCATCATCAACATTGCCTCGATTCTCGGCCTCGTCGGTGAAAACGGCGTTCCGGTCGCCGGCTATCAGTCCGCCAAGGGCGGCGTCGTGAACCTGACCCGCTGCGCGGCCACGGAGCTCGCCACCACCGGCGTCACCGTCAACGCGATCTGCCCGGGCTTCTTCCCGTCTGAATCCAACGGCCCGGCAGAGATGGAAGCGATGGACAGCTTCATCCGCGTCAACACCCCGATGGATCGTCCGGGTCTGCCGTCCGAGCTGGACAAGGTCGGCGAGCTGGAAGGCGCAGCCGTATTCCTGGCTTCCGATGAAGCTTCTTACGTCACGGGTGCTATCCTCCCCGTGGACGGCGGCTGGACCTGCCACTAAGCCCAAAACAAGAACCGCAAAGATACATCAGGAGGAACCATTATGCCTTATCCTTATAACTATACAAAGCTTTGGGAGCCGATCCAGATCAACGGCATGAAGCTCCGCAACCGCATTTCCCTGTCCCCGATGGGTACATACACGCCCCGCCTCGACGGCACGGACACCGAGGAAGGAATGCGCTACTATGAAGAGCGCGCCAAGGGTGGCGTCGGCCTGATCATGACGGGCGCCATGTTCGTCAACAAGCAGCTGGCGCAGGGCAGTCCCGGCATTGCCGTGTGGGACTACCACTCCATCCCCAGCACGACCGTTCTGACCGAGCGCTGCCACAGATGGGGCGCAAAGGTTTGCCTGCAGCTGTCCGGCGGCTGCGGCCGCAACGGCGCCATCGACACCGGCGCGACCGAGAATATGTTCTCCGCGTCCGACAACCCGAACTTCTTCGACCCGAGCATCATTTGCCACGCGCTGACGATCGAGGAGATCAAGGAGTCGCTCAAGGACTGGGCCATTGACGCAGACATCGCCGTCCGCTCCGGCTTTGACGCCATCGAGGTGCACGCGCACGCCGGCTACATCATCGATCAGTTCATGTCCCCCATCTGGAACCGCCGCACGGATGAATACGGCGGCAGCTTTGAAAACCGTGCCCGCTACGCCTGTGAGATCGTGCAGACGATCCGCAAGGTCGTCGGCCCGAAGTTCCCGATCCTCTTCCGCATCTCCCTGGATCACCGCTTCAACGGCGGCCGCACCCTTGAGGACAGCGTGCCGCTGCTGGGCATCCTGGAAAAGGCCGGCGTGGACGCGTTCGACGTTGACGTCGCGAGCTATGAGCACCTGGATCTCATCTATCCGACTGTTTACTACGGTGACTCCGTGACGTCCTACGTCTGCAAGGAAGCCAGAAAACACGTTTCCGTGCCGATCATCAACGGCGGCAGCCATACGATGGAAACAGCCGTCGATCTGCTCGAGAGCGGCGACGCGGACATCATTCAGTTCGGACGCCAGCTCATCGCCGACCCCGATTTCCCGAACAAGCTCAAAGATAACCGTCGTGATGACATCCGTCCCTGCCTGCTGTGCAACGAGGAATGCATCGGCCGCATCATGGGCCGTCAGTCCCAGCTGTCCTGCACGGTCAACATTCAGGCTTGCATGGAGGGCCACTATCAGATCACGAAGCTGCCCGAGCCGAAAAACGTCGTCGTCATCGGCGCCGGCCCCGGCGGTCTGGAGGCTGCGCGCGTCGCTGCCATGCGCGGCTGCAAGGTCACGCTGTTTGAAAAGAGCGGCAAGATCGGCGGCAACTTCGGCACGATCGCATCCGTCGGCTTCAAGCACCGCATCCGTGACCTGATCTGGTGGTACAACAACCAGCTCAACAAGCTCGGCGTGGATCTGCGCCTGAACACGGAGATCACCGCCGATGACCCGATCCTCGGCAGCGCCGACGCGATCTTCCTCGCGACCGGTTCCGTGCCGCTGGTTCCGCCCATCCCGGGTGCGGATCTGCCCAACGTCATGACCGTGCTCGATTATCACCGCCACGGCACCGACGGCCAGAACATCGTCATCTGTGGCGGCGGCCTGTCCGGCTGCGACGCGGCGATCGAACTTCATGGCGAAGGCAAGAACGTCAGCATCATCGAAATGCAGGACGACATTGCCAAGGACGCGCAGTTCATCAACAGCATTACCATCCACGAGCTCATGAAAGAATACGGCATCGCGCTGCACACTTCTCAGCGTGTTGTAGGCATCGAGCCGGACGGCGTGCGCGTGGTCAATGTCAACGACGGCACCGAGTCCAAGATCGCAGGCGATACGGTCCTCGCTGCCTTCGGCCAGAAGTCCAACACCGAAGTTGCGGACAAGATCTACGCCAAGTATCATACCAAGTGCAATTACATCGGCGACTGCAACCAGGTCGGCAAATCCGGCAAGGCCATCCGTGACGGCTTCTATGCCGCGATGGGTCTGCAGTAACGCAACATTCACCTGATATAGAAAGGAAAATGAGGACGAAACATGGAAAACAAAAAATTCGCCGGCTATAAAGCCGCCCTCGGCGCCTTTTTGGTCATCTTCGTCAATATCGGCGTGTGCACCACTCTGGGCGTGTTCATCGCACAGCTTGCGTCCTTCTCCGGTTGGTCTTTGAGTGCCTGTGTCATCATCGGTACGATCAACACCATCGTCAACCTGCTTTTGTCCCTCGTCGCCATCCCGGTCGCAAAAAAGATTGGCTACCGCTGGACCATGCTGATCTCCATTCTGGCCGTCGCACTGCACGTCAATATGTACTGCTTTGCGACGCCCGGCCAGAATGTCGGCACCCTGATCTGCTTCTACATCGGCGGTGCGCTCGCCTCCGTGGCCATCGCGTTCGGCTCTCACGCCGTTTGCTCCGGCCTGATCGCCGAGTGGTTCCTGGACTCGCACCAGCGTGAAAAGGTCACCGGCACCGTGCTCTCCGGCGCAGGCTTCGGCGCTGCGATCTGGGTGTTCCTCGCCGGCCAGCTCTTCAAATACTTCACCTGGCAGCAGTGCTACCGCATTATCACCGTGATCGCGCTGGTATTTGGCCTGATCGCCGTTCTGTTCCTGATCCGCACGCCCAAAGAAGTCGGGCAGCTGCCCATGCCGGCAAAAGAAGAAAATGACACTGTCACGGATCCGTCCAAGCTCCCCGGCGTCACCCACAAGGCCGCATTGAAGTCCGGTTCCTTCTGGCTGCTTGTCATTGGTATGCTCTGCTCTGTCACCGCCTGCTCCGCGATCATCTCCTACGCCGCCGCCTACTGGCAGGGGCTCGGCATGAGCGCGACCGCCTCCTCCAACTGGACGGCTGTGTATCTGCTCATCTCCTCGCTCTCGCTCCTGATCGCCGGCGCCGTGTTTAAGAAACTCAAGAGCAGCGGCTACACTCTGCTGACGCATATCTGCATGATCGCCTGCTTTGCGCTCATGCTCGTCTGGGGCGCCAACAGCTCCAGCTTCATCATGGTCCTGATCGTTGTCACCGCCGGCGTCTGCTACCCGATCGACGCCGCGTTCCCGAGCATGGTCGCACACGGCATCTTCGGGCCCAAGGAGATCGCTCTGATCATCGGCAACCTGATGACCGCCGTCTACGCAGGCCAGCTCATTTCCTCGCTGCTGACCTCCGCCGTGCTCGCAACGCCGGGCGGCTTCAACACCCTGTGGATCGTCTTTGGTGCGGTGTCCATCGTCGGCATGGTTCTGGTCATGCTCTCGATCGCGACTTCCCCGCTCAAGAAGCTGAACAAAGCTGCTTCCGCAGCCAACTGAGACAACAAAGGAGAACGATGATATGAACGGTTATGGAATCATTGCCCCCAATACGTTCGGCAAGATCACTGGTGCCCCGGAGCCCATTTGCGAACCCATGGACGCCATCGCCGAAGCCGTTGCCTGGGCGACCTGCACCTCGGACCCGCATCAGGTACACGCCGGCCTTCCGGCCGGTCTGATTCTCGGCCACGAGGTCGTGGCCCGGCTCGTGAAAGTCGGCTCCATGGTCAAAGACTTCAAGGTCGGCGACATTGTCTGCGTCGGCGCGGTCACGCCGGACTGGACTTGGCCGAACTGCCAGGATAACATCCATCAGGACGCCAACGGCGCGGCGCAGGGCATGAACTGGTGTGTGACCGAAAACGGCACCTTCGCCGAGCGATTCCGCATCCGTCAGGTCGACTGCAACGCGACCTATATCCCCAAGGGACTGACCTATGAGCACGCACTGATGGCCTCTGACATGGTCACGACCGGCTTTCACGGCGTGGAAATGGCGCACGTGACCTGGGGCGACACGGTTGTCGTCATGGGCATCGGCCCGGTGGGTCTGATGTCCGTTGCAGGCAGCGCGCTGCGCGGCGCCGGCAGGATTATCGCCATTGGCCGCCGCCCGATCACGCTCGAGCTCGCCAAAGAATACGGCGCGACGGATGTGCTCAATTACATGGACGGTCCAATTGATGAGCAGGTGCTGGAACTCACCGGCGGCGTTGCGCCCGACTGCTGCATCACCACCGGCGGCACGAATGACACCTTCGCCCGTTGCCTGAAGATGGTCAAGCCGAACGGCATCGTCTCCAACCTGCAGGCACAGACGTTCGACACCGAGATCCCCGGTATGTACACGCTCTACTGGCAGTCTCATAAGCAGGTCAACGGCGGCCTGTGCCCCGGCGGCCGCAAACGTATGCAGCGTCTGCTGTCGATCATGGAAGCCGGTCGCCTCGATCCGACCAAGCTCATCACGCACCGCTTCCACGGCATGGAGCACATCATGGACGCCTACAACATGATGGACGTCAAACCGGATGACATGGTCAAGCCTGTCATCTACAACGACTGATTTTTCAGGCTCTCCGGTCGGGGCAGCCCCGGCCGGAGAGCCGCCAAGCTACGGCTTTCTGAAATAAGGTGAACACATGAAACAATCATTCTGGAAGACAATCAGCGGCCCATTCTCCGTCGCGAGCGTTTACGTCGGCGCGCTGGTCGGCCCCGCCCTTGTCGCCGGTACCTACGCCACGGTCTTTTATCTGTCCAACGGCTGCAACTCGCTGTGGCTCCCGTTTCTGGCGTGCGGCATCGTCGGCCTGATGTGCCTGAGCGCGGCCGAGATCATCCGTCACTATAAAATATACGAATACGGTGCGCTGTCCAAAAAGGTATACGGCGGAAAGCGCATCTTCACGATCCTCTTTGATATCTACGTCTTTCTATCCAACGTCGTCGGCACGTCGATCATCCTGAACATGTCCGGCACGTTCCTCACCGAGCTGACCGGCGTCTCGACCATCGTCGGCATGATCCTGATCGCCATCATCACGGTCATTCTCGTCAAATACCGCGACAAACTCATCCGGTACGCCAACTCCATCATGACCATTGTCCTGCTGGTCGGCTTTGTCGTGATCTCACTTCTGGTCGTCTACCTGTGCGGGCCGCAGGTCAAGGCCCTGCTCTCGTCCTGGTATGTTCCGGAGGGCGTGTCGATCTGGAGCGGCCTGTGGAGCTGCTGCAAGTATGCGTTTGCTTCCAGTGCCTTCGCGCTGACCATGTGCTGCGTGGAACAGCCCATTGAAACGCACAAGCAGAGCTGCCTGCTGGGAATCTTCATTCTCATCCTCGGCGGTTTGCTGCAGGCCATCAGCTGCTTCACCTTCCTGCCGTTCGTCGACGAAGTCATGAACGATCCGCTGCCGCTCGTGTACGTCATGAACAACTACCTGAGCGCGGCCTATCCCTGGATCCGCACCTGCTACTACATCCTCATGCTGCTGGCGATCGTGTCGTCCACCATCCCGGCGACCTACATGATCTCCTCCCGCTACCAGTCGGCGCTCAAGTTCATCCCGGCACTGAAAACGGACAACAGCCGCAACATCGTGGCCGCCATCCTGTTTATGGTCATCTGCACGCTGATCGGCGCGCTCGGTCTGACGAACCTCGCCAACACGGGCCTGACGATCGTGTCCTACATTGGCATGCCGCTGGTGGTCATTCCGCTGTTCTTCATCTGGCCGCAGCGCACGCGCAAATTCCGCCAGGCGGAGCGCGAGCGGGCTGCCGGAGAGCAGAAATCCTGACATCCACTCCTCCCCCGCCGGTCTCTGTATGCCGGACCGGTGCAGATAAAACCCGCGCACCCCTTCACTCCCTTCTTTCAACAGGCATACTCGTCCATACAGCAGTTGTGTCCGGCATCCTTCCCGGCGTACATTCCTTGAACGCGTCACACCAGCACGGACACAGCTGCAAAAGAGCCGCAGGCATACCCTGCGGCTCTTTCCTTTTTCTATTCCCCTGCAGGCACATCATTTTCGGATCCCGCGCACGAGCGCCATGACTGCGCCGTAGAGCACACCCGCGACTGCCCAGAGGACCCATGTGTCCTGCGGCTGCGCATCCCACCACGGACCGAACGTCCAGAGCAGGTACGCCGCCGTAACCGTGAGCCAGTAGATGCTGCTGATTGCGCCAACAACACCGTTTTGCCGCTTGCGCGGCCGGACATAGTCGCCCTCTTCGAGCAGCCGGTCCATCGCCGCCTGATACACGCCGCCATAGACAAACAACGCACTGCCGAGACCCGCAAATACGAGCAGCAGACAGACCGCCGCAACATACAGCAGATCCGGCCCGTTCAGACAGACGGCGATAAACAGCGGCACCGCTGACAGGATGCACAGCACCGTGCCCGCGACCTTTCCACGCGTGTGCTCCGGTGCAGCCGCCGCTCGGCGCTCACGCACCATGCCGGTCACACCGTAGGCCGTCTCAAACGGCTCGGTCTCCAGAAAAGCATACGCTTTCACCTGCGCGGCGCACGTGATGAACACCGCCACCGCAGCCGCCACAAGCACCAGCAGCACGCACAGACCGATGCCCACCGCCGCATTTTCCAAGAGGGCCGCGCCCGGCCGGTCGCTGAGCGCGGCAAGCAAAAGCAGCGCCACCGGTGAGAGCACACACAGCAGCGTCGCCGCTGCGAGTTTCGGCGCGGCCGCCCGCCGCAGCGACAGATAGTCCGCCGCCTGCTCCATCGTCACGCAGCGCAGCGGCGCAACCGGCTCACTCTGAGCCGGTTCCGGCTCGCCGAGCTCTTCTTTTAACAAGTAGTCGGTCGTGACGCCGAACAGGCGGCTCATCTGCACGACCTTCTGCATATCGGGCACGGACTGCGCACCCTCCCACTTCGACACCGACTGGCGCGAAACGCCCAGCTGCGCCGCCAGCTCCTCCTGCGACCAGCCGGCGCGCTTGCGCAGGGTCACGATCTTATCTGCCAATAGCATAAGCGGCTTCCTTCCGTATTGTTTTTCCGTTTCCGGCTGAGGACAGGATACCAGATCGGCCGGTTGCGCACCACCAAGGCGACTGTCAAATGTGTCAACCGGCGGTTGCGGGGGTATGATTTCAGCAATTTCAGCATATCGTGCCGCCGCGCAGCTGTCAAGCCGAACGGTGAAAACCTTTCAGGCACTGTAAGTGGATTTTGCGCGCCGGGTGTTGTACCATGGCAGCAGAAAGCAAAGGAGGTACATGCAATGGAACCCATTCTCGAAATTGCAGCCCTGAAGAAATATTACGGCAAGGAGCCGAATCTGACCCGCGCGCTCGACGGCATCTCGTTTCAGGTCATGCCGGGCGAGTTTCTCGGCATCATGGGCAGCAGCGGCTCGGGCAAATCGACACTGCTCAACTGCATCGCGACCGTCATCGCGCCGACCGCCGGTGCCGTCGCACTGCACGGCAAGCGCGTCACGACGCTGCACGGTAAGGCGCTCGCCGACTACCGCGGCAAGGAGATCGGCTACCTGTTTCAGAACTTTGAGCTCATCGACAACCTCACCGGGCGGGAGAACATCCTCCTGCCGCTGGCGCTGCACGGCGTGTCCGAGGCCGAGAGCCGCGAGCGGCTGACAAAGCTTGCAGACTATCTGGAAGTGGCGGATGTGCTCGACAAGTTCCCGGCGCAGATGTCCGGCGGACAGAAGCAGCGCATCGCAGCGGCGCGCGCACTCATTCTCGACCCCGAGATCGTGCTGGCGGACGAACCGACCGGCGCGCTCGACTCGAAAAACGCACGCTCGCTCATGGAAAAGCTCTCCGGCCTGAACGCGGACGCCGGCACAACCATCCTCATGGTGACGCACGACTGCAACGCGGCGAGCTACTGCAAGCGCATTCTCTTCATTCAGGACGGCGTGCTCTTCCACGAGTTGCGGCGCGACGTGCCGGACGAGACGCAGCAGGCATTTTACGGGCGCATCCTGGCCGTCATGGCGCAGCTGGGAGGGGGCAGTGCGAATGTTCTCTGAACTTGTTGCACGCAACAGCCGCCGCAGCCGCCGGGAAAACGGGCTGTTTTTCACGTCCCTGCTCATCTCGATCGTCGCGTTTTACATCATCCTCTCCCTGTCGCATCAGGACGTGATGGTGTTCCTCCAGCGCATGGAGAGCAACGCCGTAGACCGGCTGCTGACGCTCGTCCCGGTGCTGTATGGGCTGACGCTGTTCATTTTGTTTTTCCTCGTATACTACGCCAACCGCTTTCAGCTCGCACGGCGGCGGCACGAATTCGGCGTGTACCTCATGCTGGGCATGCAGCGGCGCAAGCTCTTCGGCATGCTGCTGGCGGAGGATCTGCACTCGAGTCTCATCGCGCTGGCCATCGGCCTGCCGGCGGCGCTGCTCATTTCTGAGGTCATCAGCCTCGTCACGGCGCGGCTCGTCGGGCTCGGCATCGTGGGGCACCGGTTCACGCTCTCCCTGTCCGCCATCGGGTGGACGGCCGTGGGCTTTCTTCTGATCAAGCTGCTGGCCTCGCTCATCCTCAGCGGGAAGATCGTGCGCGAAGAGATCGGCGCGCTGCTCACAGAGACGCCCGAGGGCACGAAAAAGCAGCGCACCGCCGTCGTTTACGCCGCGGCGCTCGTGCTGGGCATCGCGCTGCTCGCTGCTGCCTACGCACTCGCCATCCGGGGGCTCGCATGGAGCGATATGCGCTACATGGCGCTCACGCTCGCGCTCGGCGTGGCGGGCACGCTGCTGCTGTTTTACGGGCTGCGTGTCATCATCGACCGGCTGGCCCGGCGCGGAGACCGCGCGGGCAAACTGCGCGTCTTTAACTTCCGGCAAGTGGAGGAGACGGTCATCCATCGCTCCGGCACACTCGCGATCTGTTCCCTGCTGATTCTGGCCGCACTTTGCTGCTTCGGCGCGGGCGTAGCGACCGCGCGCTCGTCCCGCGCCGAGACGCACACGCTCGACTACACCTTCCCCACTGACAGCGAGGACAGCGGTGCCGTGCGCGACACGCTGGCCGCGCACGGGCTCGACGGCGCGTTCTCCGATCTGTTCGAGATGCGCATCGGCCGCATCCGCACGACGGAGGACCACGACCACGCCGTCCGGTATGAAGCGCTGGAGCGTGCCGCGGATACGCTCCCGGACGCCGACGAGCGGCAGCAACTGCAATACCTGCTCGATACCGTGGGCTACCCGCACCTGATTGCACTCAGCAGCTACAACCATTTGCTGGCCGCGGCCGGTCTGCCGGAGCTGACGCTCGCGGACGATGAGGCCGCCGTCTACTGCGACAGCGAGGTCTCACTGGCCAGCCGCACTGCGCTGATCAACCGCCTGATCGCAGAGAGCTCGGCCATCACGATCGACGGTGCACCGTTCACACTCCGGGGGCAGGTGCAGTCGGTGAGCGTCGTCACCGACCGGTCGATCACGATGTCGTTTGCGCTCATCGTGCCGGACACGGTGTTCGACCACTACACGCAGGGCGACTATGACGTCTACCTCGACGGTGTGCTCGCCCCGTCCATGACGGAGGGCAAGAGCCTCATGAACGCCATCGCGGACATGAACGCGCTGCTCGACCCGCTCGGCTTGAAATACGAAAGTTACCTGCAGAACCTCGGCCGTGAGCTGTTTTACATCGTCGCGGCAAGCTACCTGACCATTTACCTCGCCATCATCTTCCTCGTCGTGGCCAACACCATCATCGGCGTGCAGTTTCTCATGGGGCAGCAGCGGGCCGAGCGCCGCTACCGGACACTCGTGCGCCTCGGCGCAGAGCACGGCACGCTCTGCCGCGCAGCGAAGGCGCAGATCAACTGGTACTTCGGCCTGCCGGTCGGCGTGGCGGCGGTCAGCAGTGTGTTTGGCGTGCGCGCGCTCTTCACCGGTATGCTCACCGCACAGGCGCAGCGCGGCATGACAGATCTGATGATCACCGCCGGCGCTATGATTTTGCTGCTGTGTGTGGTAGAATGGCTGTACATGGCGGCCGTCAAGCGGTCCAGCAGCCGGTATCTGCTGGGGCTGATGGCGCCGGAACGCGAAGAATAACGCACACAGAAAGGGGGCGGCGCGATGAAGCACATCGCCGTCGTGGAGGATGAGGCGCTCATGCGCGAGGAGCTGGCGGACATGCTGCACCGGGCGGGCTATGCCGTCACGGAGGTCACCGATTTCTCGGACGTGACCGGGCAGTTGCTCGTGCTCGCCCCCGATCTGGTGCTGCTGGACCTGAATCTGCCGGAGGTGAGCGGGTTTCAGATCTGCCGCGATATCAAGCAGCGCAGCGCCCTGCCGGTGCTGGTGCTGACATCGCGCGACCGGCTGCGCGACGAGGTGCACGCGCTCGAGCTCGGGGCAGACGAATACCTCACCAAGCCCTATCGAAAGGAGCGGCTGCTGGCGCGCATCGGCAATGTGCTCAAGCGCTACGAGGGGCGGCCGAATCTGCTCGAGGGGGCGGACTTCCTGCTCGACCGGCAGACCTACACGCTCTACATCCACAATCAGTCCGTCGTCCTGCCGCCGAATCAGGGCAAGCTGCTCGAGACACTGCTGGCGCACGGCGGGCAGACCGTTGCAAAAGACGACCTGAGCCGCGCGCTTTGGGGCACGACGGAATTCATCGATGAAAACGCGCTGCAGGTCAACCTCACGCGGCTGAAAAAGACGATGGCGTCCCTCGGCATGCGCCAGCAGCTTGTGTCCGTGCGCGGCGTTGGCTACCGGTTGGAGGTGCCGCATGAAGCGTAACGGAAGCCACCTGCGGCAGTATCTGCCGTGGCTGGGGCTGCTGCTGGGGGTGGACGCGCTCGCCGCGCTGCTGCTCTGGCTGGCGGACGCGCGGGCCTTCGCCGCCATGACGGCCGTGATCGTGCTGGCGACGGTGTTTCTGTTCGCCGGCGTGTGCGCGGTGCTCTGCGCGCGCTCGAAACGGCGGGAGCAGGCCTTCACGGCCTTTCTGACCACGCCGGACGCGGCGCACGAACAGGCGCTGTGCCGCCTGCTCTCCCCTGCTGAATCACGGAGCGCGCACCTGCTCGGCGAGACGCTGCGCGCGCAGCAGCAGACCATCGCGCAATTACAGGCACAGATGGACGACTACGAAAACTACGTGGAGCTCTGGGCGCACGAGGTGAAAACGCCGCTGGCACTGCTGACGCTCGTGCTCGACAACCGGCGCGACACGCTGCCGGAGGCCGTCGGCTTCAAGCTCGACTACGTGCGCAACCGGATGCAGGCGTTCATCGACCAGATGCTCTACTACGCACGTCTGCGCGGCGCGCGGCGCGACTACCGCTTCGAGCGGCTGGCACTGCGCAGCTGCATCGACGAGGTGCTCGACGATTACCGCCCGCTGCTGGAGGAAAAACACTTCCGGGTCGAGCTCCGGCTTGCGGACGAGGCAGTGTTTTCCGACCGGCGCGGGCTGTGCTTCCTGCTCGGGCAGGTCGTGAGCAACAGCGTGAAGTATGCGCTCGATGCGCCGGTGCTGACCTTTTCCCTGGAAAACGGCGGCACGGCGACCGTACTGTCCATCCGCGACAACGGCCCGGGCGTGCGCGCGTGCGACCTGCCGTATGTGTTTGAAAAAGGCTTCACCGGAGACTCCGGCCACGAGAAGAACAAGGCCACCGGCATGGGGCTCTACCTCGCGCGCGAGGTTGCGAAGGATCTGGGGCTCACGCTCACCGCCGCGTCCGACTGGGGCGCGGGGTTTGCGGTGCGGGTCTCGTTCCCGGTCGTGGAAGAATAAATGTTTGAAAGACGGCGCCGCTGTTCGCGGCGCCGTCTTTTTCGCGTGCAAAATGATTCCCGCTGCGTAAAATGCCCCGGCAGCCGAGGCTGCCGGGGCAAGGGGGATGCGACATCTAACGGGTGGTACGTCAGACGATGTTATACTTCTTAAGCAGATCCACCACGACGTTGTTGACCAGCGGTTCCTTGACGAGGTCGAGCAGCGGCAGCACCGACGGGAGCAGGAACTCCAGCGGCTTCTTGCCGTCGAGCAGCTTGCTGGTGGCGTAGAGCAGGTCGCGGATATCATACACGCTGCCCCAGACCTCGGGCACGCCGCGGTCGACGTTGCAGAGCGTGTAGACCGCTTCCATCGCGGTGCGGATGGAGTACTCGGTGGTGAACACGGTGTCGCGCGGGGTATCGGCGAACTGGCCGACGAACGCAAGGTTGACGGAACCATCGGGCACGACCTTCGGGCGGTCGCCTTCGGCTCTGGGCTCAAAGAACGTGGTGACGTAAGGCATCATGCACGGCGTGGTGTTGCACTCGTTCGTGGCCAGATCCATGATCTGATCCTCGGGGATGCCGATGTGGTACAGCCACTCTGCCGCCAGCTCGATGCCGGTGCAGTCGCACATGTTCTTCTTGATGAAGTCGCCCTTGTCGTCCCAGCAGTTGAGGCCGTAGACCCAGATCAGGCAGTGATCCTTCGGCTGCTCCTGGAACTGGCCCTGACGGTTGATGGTCCAGCTGATGAGCCAGCTCGAATCGCGGCAGGTGACGATGCCGCCGGTGACGACCTTGCCGGACAGCGGGTCGCGCTTGCAGATCTTCTGGATCGCATCGAGGATCTGCTTGTTGGCCGTGTCAACGGTCCAGGACTCCCAGCTGGTCTCCTTGATGTCCTTAAAGAACTTCTCGGGACGGCCGAACGCCGGATCCTGCGCGGCGAGCTTCTTCCACATCTCGACGGACGGGCCTTCGCCGTTCTTGACCTTCACGACCGGCGCGTGGGTGTTGTCGCCGTAAGCGGACGCGTCACCCTGGCAGCCGTTGGTGCAGATGACGAGATCGTTCTCGGTCAACTCGATGACCTTTTCCACGCCGCCCTGGGTGTACTCGATCTTCTTGGCGACCTTCTTGTCCTCGGTGCAGTCGCAGACGATGTTCGTGACCGTGGTGTCGAAGAGCACCTTTCCGCCGTGGTCGGTGATGTATTTGCACATCGGGAGGATCATGGACTCATACTGGTTGTAGCGGGTGAAACGCAGCGCGCTCAGATCCGGCAGACCGTCGATGTGGTGGATGTAACGCTGCAGGTAGAGCTTCATCTCGAGGGCGCTGTGCCACTTCTCGAACGCGAACATGGTCTGCCAGTAGGTCCAGAAGTTCGTAGCGTAGAACTCATCGTCAAACACGTCGTCGATCTTCTTGTCCTCGAGGGACTTGTTGGTCGCCATGAACAGCTTCAGCAGCTGCGTGGCGGCGCCGGGCGTCAGGCCGTACTTGCGGTCGGTGTGGGCGTCCTGGCCCTGCTTCTCGGTGACGCGGCACAGGGAGAAGTTCGGGTCTTCCTTGTTGAGGTAGTAGTACTCGGAGAAGATCGTCTCGCCCGGATTCACGATCGACGGGATGGACTTGAACAGATCCCACATGCACTCGAAGTGGTTATCCATCTCGCGGCCGCCGCGCATGATGAAGCCCTTGGTTGCGTCGTAGATGCCGTCGCAGGAGCCGCCGGCCACCGGCAGGTGCTCAAAGAGCGTGATGTGCTCGCCGGGCATCTGCGCATCGCGGATCAGGAAGCAAGCCGCCGCCAGGCCGGCCAGGCCGGTGCCGACGACATAAGCCGACTTATTCTCGATGCCTTCAGGTTTTTTCGGCGTTGCAAACGCCTCATAGTTACCGCTGCTGTAATACATTCTGTGTGCCTCCCATTCATGATGTGTTTTCCGTATTTTTGTGCAGTCCGCTGCACGAGTTTCTTCTGTTATGGTCACTAACACTTGCCTCCAAAAAAAAGAAGCAGCTTCGTTTGACAATTATCAATATAGCGGATTTCACCATCTTTACTGCACCATTTGTTACGCAAATGGCGATAATTAAACATAACCACTTGGTTTCGTTGAATGTCACTAAATTGACGATTCAGTATTGTGCGAATTGACCGTTTTTTGCCGTTCGTCCAGTTGAAATGTGTGAAATAGCACAAAAAGAAGCTGCCAAAAAGCAAGAATTTGCTTTTTGGCAGCCTGAAATTGGTCGTTTATCAAACTGCGAGTCAAGCTATAAATTGGCCATCCCCTCGAGAGCGGCGCGATCTAGCACATAAATCTTGCCGCGGCCGGTTTGCAGAAGACCCATCTGACGCATGCCCTCCAGCTCCCTGCTGATGACCTCGCGCGTGGTGCCGAGGTGGTGGGAGATCTCTTCGTGGGTAATGCGCGCGAAGCCGTCCTCGGGGTGCGCGTCGGCCTTTTCGAGCACGACGCGGGCGATACAGCTGCGCAGCGGATGGAAAAAATAATACTCAATGTTATTGAGCACAGTCTGGACATTGCGCGCCTGCGTGCGCTGCAGAAACTGCTGCACAGCCGATGACTCGGCGCACAGCGGGCGCAGCGCAACAATGTTGATATAGGCAAACACGGCGTCGCTGCTCGCCTGCAGGATGGGAACCGTGTCGCCCGGCACCGCGCTGTCGAGCGTATTGAGCACGCAGCAGCCGCCGCTGACGATCGACATGAGCGTGATCTCCCGGCCGGTATCCGTCGCAATGAACACGCGCAGCCCGCCCGAGAGCACGAGAAACAAGCCGTTTTTCTCCGGCATGGAAAAAATCACATTGTCCCCCGCGCGATACGATCGGACGATCGTATTCAGGCGCAGCATCTGCTGCTGGGAGCCCGTCAGTGCATCCCAAAACGGCAGACACACCGTAAAGTCATAGGAACGCTTGTTTTTATTCTTATCCGTGCCGCTCACCTCCGTGTGACCGTGTGATTTCATATATGTTAGCAGATCTAACACATAGCCGCAAAAAAAAGAAATCTCTCTTCTCACATATTATCAAACTGGTACGTCCATACCGTATCATTTGTTACACACAAGGTGCCTTTTCAGTTTTTATTGTACAGTGCAGAAGTATTCGGTTCATTTTTGATATAGTTCACGAGCAGCTCGCCGGTAAACTGGACCACATCGACCGGTGAGACACCGAACGACACATTTTCATAGATCGTCGTGCCGGTATAAGCGTTGAGCAGGCACTGATACACCGCATAAATATTCACATCCGGGCGGATGGAGCCGTCGGCTACGCCCTCACGCAGCGCCTTAAGCGCCGGAACGGGGATCTCCTTGTCATAATACTTCCAGAACACATTATTGACATCACTGCCTGTGTTCTTCTCGGAGTACGCAGAAAACATCTCACGCGTGTAGTCATACCATTCCGGCTGTGCATCGTAAATGCTGAAATAGATATGCATACAGACAACAAACTTCTCGTACCCGGTCTTGCACGTGGCGGCCTCGCGTGCGTACTGCTCCATGAAATCGGCAAAAAACGTGGCCAGCGCATCGCGCCAGGCAGCAAATACGAGCGCGTCCTTGTTGCGGAAATAACGGTACAGCGACGTCGGCGTCAGGCCGGCCGCCTCAGCAATGCGGCTGATGGGAGTCGCTGAGATGCCATCGGCAATGAAGAGCATCTGTGCCGTATGGATCACCCGGCGGATGTTGTATTCGCGTTCCTCACTGCGTTTCATGAGCTGCCCCTCCCTACGCAAAGTTGCTTACAGTATGCCATGTTTCCGTGCCGTTTGCAACCGGAAATGTGCTTCGTGTGGAAACATTTGTGCCTTGCGCGGTGCCGCGATGCGTGGTATGCTCACGGCAGACAGAGAGATTCCTCCCCCTCCGGAGCGGATGTTTTGGCCTCGACGTAAGTCGGGGTCTTTTTTTATGGCCGGTAAAACCGGCCATAAAAAAAGACCGGATCTCATTCGAGGCGGGCCTTCCCCCCCCTCGAGCTCCCCAGCGGCTCTGTCTCTTTACCCTCGGCCGCAGCCATAGTATAAACAGCAAAAGAGCACCCTGCCGAAGCAGAGTGCTCTTGCTTTTCTGGTTATTCTGTATCCTTTGTTTTGCAGTAAGAGCCTTACAGCCGGAACAAATCAGGCATTCTCGGCTTTCTTGGCCTTGGCCTGCGCTGCGAGTGCCTTGCTGCCCTCGACAACGAGGTCAATGGCAAGGATGACCAGCAGGATAGCCAGGATCGCGCGGATGTAGCACCATGCAAGGCCGGTGCCGCCGGCGATGATGGCAGTGATCTGGGACTTGATGGTGAAGACCAGAGACGTCAGCGTCACGAGAATCATGAAAATCATCGGGAAGTAGAACATCTTGTTGTTTCTGCCCATCTTGCCGAGCCATGCGGCGACGGCCAGCAGGCCGAGGCCGGCCAGGAGCTGGTTGGCAGCGCCGAACAGGGGCCAGATCTTCGCATAACCGGTCATGCCGAGGGCAATGCCGAGCACGACGGTGATCGCGGTGGAGACATACGGATTGCAGAGAACCTTGCGCGCGCCGGTAACGGTCGCATCGCCGGCCTTCTCACCGGGCTTGAGCCAGAATTCCTGGAACATGTAGCGAGCCAGACGGGTCGCGGTGTCCAGAGAGGTCAGGCAGAACACGGACACGGCCAGGACCATCAGCGTGTAGGTGACGGACACGGCGCCGGAGCCGAAGATCTTGCCGAGCATCTGGGACAGGCCGGTCGCGAACACGACGGTCGGGGTGACAGTCGTGCCGGCTTTGTAATCCTGCCAGATGTACGCAACCGCGCACAGGGAGACGAGCGCGAGCACGCACTCAATGAGCATGCCGCCGTAGGCGATGGGCTGCGCGTCCTTCTCATTGTTGAGCTGCTTGGCCGTCGTGCCGGAACCAACGAGGGAGTGGAAGCCGGAGATGGCGCCGCAGGCAATGGTAACGAACAGAGCCGGGAACATATAGCCAAGGGAGCTGCCCGTCGGGGCGATGGTGTCTTTGAAGCCGGTGAACGCAGGCATATCCAGCGTCGGGTGGCAGCCAATGACGCCGATGATCGCGAGGATCATCATCGCATACAGCAGGAACGAGCTGAGGTAGTCACGCGGCTGGAGCAGGATCCACACAGGCGTGACGGAAGCGACCAGAATGTAGATGCCGCAGATGATCATCCAGGTCTGGTAGCTCAGGTAGATCGGATGCCACTTGATGCCGAGCCACATGATCAGAGCGATGCAGACAACGCCGATGACCGTGGACACGCCGATCGGCGCATTTCTGCGGTACACGAAGAAGCCGAAGAAGATGGCCAGAACGATGAACAGCAGCGAGATGATCGCCGTCGTGGCGTTGGCCGCGGAAGCAGCCACATCCACGACCCCATCCACATAGGTGGCCTTGAACGTATTGGCAACGATGGACGCGAACGCGGCCACGACCAGGATCAGGGTCAGGTAAGAGAAGATGAGGAACAGGCGCTTGGCCTTCTTGCTGATGCTGGTCTCGACAACGGTGCCGATGGACTGGCCGTTATTGCGGACAGAGGCAAACAGCGCGCCGTAGTCATGCACACCACCGAAGAAGATGCCGCCGATGAGCACCCACAGCAGCACCGGAACCCAACCGAAAACAGCGGCCTGGATCGGGCCGTTGATCGGGCCGGCGCCCGCGATGGAGGAGAAGTGGTGGCCCATAAGGACAGGGGCCTTTGCGGGGCAGTAGTCCATGCCGTCTTCCAGCTCGTGAGCCGGGGTCGGGCGGGACGGGTCGATGCCCCACTGTTTGGACAGCCATCCGCCATAGAAAACGTAGCCCAGGGCGAGAATGACAATGCCAATAATTAGAATTACAGCAGCATTCATTGAATTAACTCCCTTCTTTCATATTCTTAAACAGTGTTGTCTTCAACAACTGTGCTGTACTGCGTCCGCTGCCATTGGCAGCCGTTTTGCCGGTGCTGAGCTCCACGACGCCGGTGTGGTAATCCATCCAGCCGTGGAACGCAAGCTTGAAGCTCTTATAAATACGCGTTCGGCGCAGGGCGCGCAGCGCATCCGGCTCACAGGTGTCACACAAAAAGATCGCTGTGATATAAGAGCACATATGATTCGGGCCCGGCTCGATCCGCTGCATGCCGTCGGCACGCGCCTGCTCGCGGCACTGCTCGAAAATTTCTTTCGTGAGCACGGGAACCGAGAAAATGTAGACATATTCGTTATTATCCGCTTCCCAGAGCTTGGCGGCCTTGACCAGCACATACTTCTCGGAGTGGATGTGCAGCCCGGCCTCTGCGACGAGATAACCCTTCGGTTCCTCGTGGCGCACAACATCAAAATATCCCGAATAACTGTGACACAGTTTGTCGAGCGCTTCCTCGCGGGTCATACGCCGTCCTCCCTGTTCGATGCAAAATTTTCATAGTATGTTTTCATGGAGTTCATGAACAAACTAAGAACAAAGTGTAAACGTATTGCTAAGGTTATGATAGCGCGCACACCAGAATCTTTCAAGTGAAAAGAATGACAAATATCCGCTTTCTTTTTTGTCGACTTTTCATAAGCATTGCACAAAAGCACCGAAAGATCAGTGGTTATGTAAACTGATTTCGTTTAAATCATACAAGTCTGGTGGGAAACGCAATCTCATGATTTTTCAGCAAAAACATTTGTGGGTCACGAAATTGACGAACTTCTCTTCTGTTTTGCTCATCATTATGTAAACCATGCACAAAACGTGAATTTTTGCCGTGTTGAGAGGCAAGAATTTAGTCGAAAAATGATTGACAGACGGAATGATTCCTGATAAAATGAGGCGTCTCAATTGGAATGATGTACAGAGTCTTTCCGAAGCAGGATGCGACCGCCGCCGTGCCCCGCACGCCGGCCAAGGCCATACGGACAGCCGGGTCGAATGCCGCAAACCGCACCGTGTGCGGTGGCAACTTCTGTTGCCTTATTGATTGAGTTAAAAGCTCGAGTTTTATAAGTTGGTCACTTAAAACCAGGCTGCTTTCAGCATCCAAACTTGTGAAATGGTCAATAAGAGTAGTAAAAGTAATCTTTGCTATATAGACTCTCAAGACACGACATTCTGTTGGGAACGGTGCGCATGGGCCGCGGACGGCTGCTGCGCGCCCAATGGCATATGTTCGCTCACAAGCGCCGCTGCTGATGCAGCGGCGTTTTTTCGTGCACGAAGGGGGAAACACAGCCATGAAAAAAGTCATTGAGCTCCGGAACGTCACCAAGCAATTTGATGGCGAGACCGTTCTCGACAGCATCAACCTCGACATTTACGACAACGAATTTCTGACGCTGCTCGGCCCGTCCGGCTGCGGCAAGACCACGACCCTGCGCATGATCGGCGGCTTCGAAACGCCAGATCAGGGCGACATTCTCTTCCTTGGCGAGCGCATCAACGACATCCCGCCGCACAAGCGCAACATCAACACCGTCTTTCAGCGCTACGCCCTCTTCCCCCACCTGAACGTGTTTGAAAACGTAGCGTTCCCGCTGCGCGAGCAGAAGCTGCCGCGCGACGAGATCGAGCAGAAGGTCAACGAAATGCTCGCGCTCGTCAAGCTCACGGGCTTTGAGCGCCGCAACGTCACGCGCCTGTCCGGCGGACAGCAGCAGCGCGTCGCCATCGCGCGCGCACTCGTGAGCCGTCCGCGCGTGCTGCTGCTCGACGAGCCGCTCGCCGCGCTCGACCTGAAGCTGCGCAAGGATATGCAGCAGGAGCTCAAGAACATCCAGAAGGCCACCGGCATCACGTTCGTGTTCGTCACGCACGATCAGGAGGAGGCGCTGAGCATGTCCGACACGATCGTCGTCATGTCCGAGGGCCGGATCCAGCAGATCGGCACGCCGATCGATATCTATAATGAGCCGGAAAACGCCTTCGTTGCCGACTTCATCGGTGAGAGCAACATCGTCGACGGCATTATGCGGCAGGACTTCAGCGTGACGTTCTCTGGCCACACGTTCACGTGCGTGGACAAGGGCTTTGCCAAAAACGAGAATGTGGACGTCGTCATCCGCCCAGAGGACGTAGACATCGTGCCCATCGAGAAGGGCATGCTGCGCGGCACGGTCACGTCCATCACGTTCATGGGCGTGCACTATGAGATCATCATCGATATCAACGGCTTCAAGTGGATGATCCAGACGACGGACTACGTCGACGAAGGCGCGGAGGTCGGCCTGTATATCGAGCCTGACGCCATCCATATCATGAAAAAGTCTGAGTATTCGGGCATGTACGGCGACTACTCCTCGTTCAGCAACGAGCTGGACGAGCTCTCGGACGCGGAAAGTGAGCCGGACGAATGAGCAGCCGCATCCGTACCGAAAACCGCCGCGCCTCGCTGGCGCAGCGTCTGGCGCTCGCACCGTATTCCGTGTGGGCGGTCATTTTCGTGGCCGTGCCGCTCGTGTTCGTTGCCTACTATGCGTTCACGGACGAGAGCTTCCGGTTCACGACCGAAAACCTGACAAAATTTTTCACCGCCGTGAGCACGATCACCGACGACAGCGGCGCCACGCGCGAGGTGCACACGTACCTGCTCATCTTCTGGCGCTCGGTGAAGCTGGCCGTCATCTCCACGGCGATCTGTCTGCTCATGGGCTACCCCATCGCGTATATCATCGCCCGTGCAGCCCCGCGCACGCAGAAGACGATCATCACGCTCATCATGATCCCGATGTGGATGAACTTCCTCATCCGCACCTATGCGTGGATGACCATCCTGCAGGACACTGGCCTGCTCAACATGCTCTTTTCCGCGCTGCACCTCGGTCAGGCACACATCATCGGCACCGAGGGCGCCGTCGTCGTCGGCATGGTGTACGACTACTTCCCGTATATGATCCTGCCAATCTACTCGGTCATGGCCAAGATGGACACGCGCCTGATCGAGGCCGCGCGCGACCTCGGCTGCAACAACCTCAGCGTGCTGCGGCGGGTCATCTTCCCGCTGAGCCTGCCGGGCGTCGTGTCCGGCATCACGATGGTGCTCATCCCGTCGATCAGCACCTTTTATATCTCGCAGAAGCTCGGCAACGGCAAGTTCTTCCTCATCGGTGACGCGATCGAGGGGCAGTACGTAGCCAACAACCTGCACTTTGCCGCCGCCATCGCCTTCATCCTCATGCTGATCCTGCTGGCCGCCATGGCCCTGATGAAGCGCGGCACGAACAAGCGCGTCTACGGAGGTGTGTGACATGAAACGAGCTGCAAAAATCTACACCGCCCTCATCTTCGTGTTCCTGTTCGCGCCGATCGTGATCCTGCTGGTGTTCTCGTTCAACGAGGCAAAGAGCCTGTCGGTGTTCTCCGGCTTCTCATTGAAATGGTATCAGGAGCTGTTTCGCGACGGGGAGACGCTCAACGCGCTCAAAAACACGCTCATCCTCGCCGTGATCGCCTCGGTCGTCTCGACCGCGATGGGCACGGCCGCCGCCGTGGGCATGAACAAGCTGCGCAGCAAATATCTGCGCGCCGCGCTCGACACGGCGACCGACATCCCCATGATGAATCCGGATATCATCACCGGCATTTCGCTGATGCTCATGTTCGTGTTCTTCGGCCGGCTGCTCGGCGCGTCCACGAGTCTCGGCTTCTGGTCGATGCTCGCGGCGCACATCACGTTCTGCCTGCCGTATGTCATCATGCAGGTACTGCCGAAGCTGCAGCAGATGGACCGCGCGCTGCCCGAGGCCGCGATGGATCTCGGCTGCACGCCGGTGCGCGCGTTCTTCCGCGTGGAGGTGCCGGAGATCCTGCCCGGCATCATCACCGGCATGATCATGGCCTTCACGCTCTCGCTCGATGACTTCGTCATCAGCTACTTCACGCAGGGCAGCGGCTTCCAGACGCTCCCGATCCGCATCTACAACATGACGAAAAAAACCGTCACGCCGAAGATGTACGCGCTGGCAACGATCATTTTCTTTGTCATCCTGGCGCTGCTGCTGCTGACAAACCTCGTCGATGAAGACGACACGCAGCGCATCCGCGACGCCCGCCGCGCCAAGCGCGAGGGTAAGCCCGCCCGCGCCGCCCGCAGCGGCAAGAGCCGCCGTCCCGTGCGCGCCGCCGTGGGCATCCTCACCGCCGCCGCACTGCTCATTGCCGGCATCAGCATCTACAGCAGCCGGCAGGAGACGCGCGTGCTCAATGTCTACAACTGGGGTGAGTATATCTCCGACGGTTCGGACGATTCGCTTGACACCATCGCTGCGTTCGAGGACTGGTACAAGGCGACCTACGGTGTGCCCGTCAAGGTCAACTACGACACCTACGCCAGCAACGAGGACATGTACGCCAAGCTCAAGAGCGGCGCCGTGAACTACGACGTGGTCATCCCGTCGGACTACATGATCGCGCGCATGGAAGCTGAGGATATGCTCCTGCCGCTCAATTACGACAACATCCCGAACTATCAGTATATTTCCGAGGATTTCCGCGGCCTGTACTACGACCCGGACGACACCTACACTGTGCCGTACACCTACGGCATCGTGGGCGTGATCTACAACGCCAACGTCGTCGACGAGGCAGACACCGGTGACTGGGACCTGATGTGGAACCCGAAGTACGCCGGCAACATCCTGCAGTTCAACAACGCGCGCGACGCGCTCGGCACGGCCATGTACCGCGCCAACATCGACGTCAACACCACCGACCGCAATGACTGGCAGCAGGCGCTGCAGGCGCTCATCGACCAGCGCCCGATCGTCAAGAGCTACGTCATGGACGAGATCTATAACATGATGGAGTCCGGTGAGGCCGCCGTGGCCGCCTACTACGCGGGCGATTACTTCACGATGTGCGATGCACAGGCCGACAGCGTGGATCTGCAGTTCTACTACCCCGAGAACACGAACTATTTCATCGACGCCATGTGCATCCCGACAGGCTGCCGGGATCAGGAGCTGGCCGAGTGCTTCATCAACTTCATGCTCAGCCGCGAGGCCGCCGTGGCCAACGCCGAGTATATCTACTACGCCTCGCCGAACCAGCTCGTATACGACGACCCGGAGTATATCGACGACATGGGCGAGGACACGATGGCCATCCTCTACCCCGACATCGGCTCGTTCCGCGATGCGTACAACCGCAGTGCTTACCGCAATCTCGATCAGGACACGCTGACCTATGTTAACAGTCTCTGGGAGACGCTCAAGATCAATTAAACACCGCGTTCAACCCCGCTCCGGTACCCGGAGCGGGGTTCGGACTATCAAAAGGGTCTTCCTTTTTGCCGGGAGAACACGCTTTTGCAGCTGTGCGCGCAAATGCAATGAGGTTTTCTGCAAACTGATAGGAAATTATACAAATTTGGCCTTGATTCCCGGCTGTGCTTCACTTATGATATGTCTTTGGATTTTTACGCATTTCGAACAAAAGGTGAGGAAATTATGCAGGCAATGACCAAACAGCGGCATATGGACATGCTCAACGGGCCGCTCTGGAATAAACTCCCGCGCTATGCCCTGCCCGTCGCCGCGACCGGCATTCTCGGCCAGCTGTTCAACGCGGCCGACATCGCCGTCGTCGGCAACTTCACGGGCGACATGCGCACGGCCGCCGTGGCCGCTGTCGGCGCCAACAGCCCGGTCATCAGCCTGATTCTGAATCTGTTCATCGGCATCGCGCTCGGCGCGAACGTCGTCATCGCCAACGCCATCGGCCGCGGCGACCGTGAGACCGTGCACCGTGCCGTGCACACCTCCATCGTCACGGCGCTCATCGGCGGCGTGCTCGTGGCGGTCTTCGGCCAGCTCATCGCGGCCGGGCTCATGGGCCTGCTCAACGTGCCGGACGATGTGTACCCGCTCGCGCTTGCGTACCTGCGCATCTACCTGCTGGGCATGCCGGTCATCTTGCTGTATAACTTCGAGGCCGCCATTTTCCGCAGCGTCGGCGACACGAAGGTGCCGCTCATCGCGCTGACGGTCTCCGGCGTTCTGAACGTGATCCTGAACCTGTTTTTCGTCATCGTGCTCAAGATGAACGTCAACGGCGTCGCCATCGCGACGGTCCTCTCGAACGCAGTCAGCTCTGTGCTGCTGCTGCGCCGCCTGCTGCACGGCGATCTGGTGCGCGTGGAGATCCGTCAGCTGCGCATCGACCCCGCCGTCTTCCGCAAGATCATGCGCATCGGCCTGCCGGCCGGCATTCAGGGCGCGATCTTCTCGGTGTCGAACATCATCATCCAGTCGGCCATCAACAGCCTCGGCACCATCGTCATGGCCGCCTCGAGTGCCGCGTTCAACATTGAGATCATCGCCTACGACGTGCTCAACTCCTTCAGCCAGGCGTGCACGACCTTCGTCGGCCAGAACTACGGGGCCGGAAAGATCGACCGCTGCAAGAAGACCATGTTTCTGTGCCTTGGCGAGGACATCATTGCCTCGGCCATCGCCATCGTGCTCGTGCTGCTGACAGGCAAGTACCTGCTGGCCATCTTCAACAACGACCCGCAGGTCATCGAGATCGGCTACAGCCGCCTGCTCATTCTCTTCGGGTCGTACATTTTCAGCCTGACGTATGAGATCCTGTCCGGCTACCTGCGCGGCTTCGGCATCTCGCTCGTGCCGGCGATTTTGACGCTCTTCGGCGTGTGCGGCGTGCGCATCATCTGGATCAACACCGTGTTCCCGCTGCACCACACATTCCGGTCGATCATGCTCGTGTATCCGATCAGCCTTGCGACCACGGCCGTGCTCATCTTCATTGCGCTGCTCATCTACCGGCCGTCGCGCCGGTTTGCAGCCCACGCTGCGGAAACGCCGCAGACATAAAAACGCAGACATGCGCGTACCCAAAGCGGGTACGCGCATGTTTTTTCACTTCAGGCTCCGATGCTCTGCTGATAGCGCATAAGGATCGCCGCCACCTGGGCGCGGGTGGCATTATCGAGCGGTTTGAGATAGGAAATGCTGCCGATCATGCAGCCGGAGATGAGATCCTCGGCATTTGCCCACGCAAGGGAATCGTATGCCCAGCTGCTCACATCGCCCGCATCCGGGAACACGCGCAGGTCCGCGCGCGCATCCGCGCTGTGCCCCTTCCAGAGCGTGTAGCGGCAGAGGATCGCCGCGATCTGCTCGCGCGTCACATCGCCGTCCGGGTCGAAGCGGCCGTCTCCGATGCCGGCGACAATATCATGCTCTGCCGCCCAGAGGACGCCGTCGGTATACCATTCCCTGCCGACGTCCGTGAAGGGGTTGCGGTCCGTGTGCGCAGGCTCGCCCTCCATGCGCCAGAGCACGCTCACGAGCATGGCGCGCGTCATCGCACTGGCAGGAGAAAACGTGGTATCGGACGTGCCGACAAACAGCCCGTGCGAGACGGCATAGTCAATGCCCTCGTGCGACCAGTCGGCCGGGCCGGGCATATCGGAAAAGCCTCTGCCCGGGCACTGCGCGCCGCCGTCGCACGGCTGCGTGCCCGGCTGCGGGTCCGACGCTTTCGCGCCGCAGCGGGTGCAGACGCCGCCCACATAATCATGGCCCAGCGCGCCGACATAGCTGTCGCGGTAACTATCGCCGCAGGCGCAGGTGTGCGTGGTGTAGCCCTGCGCGGTGCAGGTCGGGTACGTGACAGACACCTGATAGCTGTAATCGTGCGTGTGCGCGCTGCCGTTATCGTACCACTTGAGCGCGCAGCGGCGGCAATAGTGGCGGGTCATGCCGTAATAGGCGGAGTGCTCATATTCCTCGACGGCAACGACCCAGTCATGGCCCAGCGCAGCGACCTCGGTCGGCGCCGTCAGGGCCTGTCCGCAGAAGCCGCAGTGCGTGCCGCCGGTGGCACCCGGCCGGTCACAGGTGGCGGCAATGTCGTCATTTGCGACCACGGTGTGCGCCGCCGCACTGCCGCGCGCAGTGACCGTGACATCACCGCAGACGGCACACGTCCGGCGCGTGAAGCCGCCGGAAAGGCAGGTCGCCGCCACAGTCTCGGTCACGTAGTCGTGCGCAGTGCAGGCAGCATCCGTGCGGAAGGTGAATTCGTTTTCCTCGGCGTAGGCCTGCGCAGCGCTCCCGGCCGTGCCGGTGACGGCAAAGCCGTCGATCCGCGTCAGGCCCGCGAACGGGTCGTCCGGATCGATCGGGCAGTAGCCAAACGCCTGCGCGCCGATGTAGGTAACGCTCGCGGGGATCGTCACGCCGCTGCCCTTGCCGTAGGTAAAGAAGGCACCTTCATCCAGCACGCGCAGGCCGTCGTTGAGGTGGATGGCACGGATATTCGGCGCGGAGAAGGCATTGCTGCCGACATAGCGCACGGAGTCCGGCAGGACAATGCTCTCGCAGGCGCTGTTGTTGAACGCCTCGCGCCCGATGTACTGCACGCCGCCGAGATCGAGGAACTTCATGTTCGTGGCCCCGGCAAATGCGTAGGCATCAACGTATTTGCAGCTCTGCGGGAGGATCAGCCCGGCCAGATTCGGCTGGTCGAAGGTGGGGTTGAGCTCCGTCTGCCCCGCGAGAAACTCATAGGTAACGGAAACGGTGCCGTCCTTCAGGTGCAGGACGGTCCCCTCCGCCATAGAGCCCTTGTAGGCATAAGCAACATTACCGAAATAGGCCACGCCGTTCGGCTGGTCGTGGAACCAGCCGGTATTGAAAAAGGCCAGCGAGCCGACGCGGGTCACGTTCGCCGTCAGATCCCCGAAGTCGGTCAGCGCGGGGCAGGCGGAGAAGCAGCCGTCGCCGATCTGACGGACGTTTTTGCCGCCCTTGATCGAGCGCAGCCGCGCACAGCCGCTGAATACACCGTCGCCAAGCGTGATGAGCGAATCCGGCAGCGTCACGCTCTCGAGCGCAACGCAGTCGTTGAGCGCGCCGCCCGTCAGAATGCGGACGTTCTTCAGGTCGATCGACTTGAGGTTGGAATTGCTGTCCTTGTTGTTGTAGCGGAAGGGATCGCCGTTGGAGATCGGGCCGCGCACCTCCAGCACGTCGTCGGGCAGGACCACATGCGCCGTGCGGCCGACGCAGACGCCGTACAGGGTCTGATTGCCCTTGGGAATGGCCAGATCCTCGATCTGATAGCAGCCACTGAAACAGCCCTCGGCCAGCACCGCCGTCGTCGGCAGCTTGAGGTCGGTCAGATGGGCAAATTTGCGGAGATTGATGTAATGGACGCTCTCCGGAACGGTAAGCTTGGCGATGCTGCCGCCGCCTGCCGTGATGATGAGCGATTCCAGCCCGTCGGGCAGGATTAGCTCGTTCACGCCGTCCAGATAGTCCTCAATGCGCACCATCTTCGTGCCGGGGCGGACGGTCAGCTTGGCGGGGTACTCCCTGCCCTTGCAGCCAAGAAACACGCCGCCGCAGTAGAGCTCCGCCCCGTCGGCAAGCCCCTCATACCACTTGGAGGTATCAATGCTGGACAGTTCCATATCGCTCAGCGACGCCGGGAAGGTGAAGCGCTCGATGTTCGCGCAGTCGTAAAGCGCGGTGTCCTCCAGCGTGGTCAGGCCGTCGGGCAGGTCCAGGCTCGTCAGCCCCTCGCACTCACGGAAAGCCCCGTCGCCGATGACCTGCAGGCCCTCGTGCAGCGTGACGGAGGTCAGCCCCGTGCAGCCGGAAAAGGCACTGTCGTCGATGCGCGCAACGCTGCCGGGAATGTCCACAGAGGTCAGGGAGGTGCACTCATAGAACGCCGACGCGCCGATCAGCTTGACGCTCGACGGAATGGTCACGCCGGTAATATCCGCGCGCCAGAAGGCGTCGGCGCCGATGGTCTGCACGGTGTCGGGAATGACGGGCGTCTTGCTCTCGCCCTTATAGGCGAGCAGCTGCCCGTTCCAGATGAAGAAGTCTGACACACTGTCGTCATAAAGCCAATCATTGTAAAGCGCGCTGAGCTGCCCGGCAAAGGTGCCGACACTGTAGGATGTCCGCGCGCCGAATGCCCCGCCGTGCAGGAGCGTATGCTCGCCCTGGATGGTGATGTCGGACAGATTCGTGCACGCCGCAAACGCGCCGCTGCCGATCTCCGTCACGCTCGCAGGAATCGTGATCTTTTCCAGATAGTAGTTGTGGTAAAACGCCCGCTCGCCGATGGTTTTCAGGCTCTGCGGCAGCACGATCTCGCGCAGCGCGGAGTGCGTCTTGGCGCTCCAGTCGTCGCTGTCGTAGAACGCGTCGTCTGCAATGTAGGTCACAGTGTCCGGGAGCGTGACCTTGCGCGCAACGACATTGGGGTCGCTGTAACCCTCAGTCGCGTGGAAGCTCTGGATGCCGACGACGGTATACCCGTCGATGGTGGCAGGCACCACGACCTCCGATTCGTACCCATAGTAGGATGTGATCTCGATGGTGTCGCGCGTGACAAAGCGGTACGTGTAGCCGTAGCCGTCCTCGTCCGGCAGCTTTTCCTCCCCGAGCGCGTGCGCCGCCGGCAGCAGCGACAGCAGCATGGCCAGCGTCAGCAGCAGGGAAAACAGTCTTCGTTTCATGACGTTTTGCGGATGCAAGCATCCTTCCTTTCTCAAGATTGAATCCGTGTTCAGTTATGAATTGCATTTCCTTTTGTGTCGATTATATCAGATAAATGCGCAAAGCGGAATATTTATTTCCCCTTTTCCGGAAATTTTGCAAAAAGCGTCTCCTATAGGGCAGCTCCGGCGTAAAAAAGCGCACACACCCGCGGGTGTGTGCGCTTTTTCTGTCTGTATTCACGCGCCAAGATAGGCCTTCCGGACCTTGTCGTCGTGCAGCAGATCGTGTGCGCTGCCGGACATGGTGATCCGGCCGTTTTCGAGCACATAGGCACGGTCGGCGATGGCGAGCGCCATCTTCGCATTCTGCTCCACGAGCAGGATCGTGATGCCCAGCTCATGCATCGTGCCGATGATGGAAAACACCTCCTGCACGAGCACGGGCGACAGGCCCATGGACGGCTCGTCCATGACGATGAGCTTCGGTGCGCTCATGATCGCGCGGCCCATGGCCAGCATCTGCTGCTCGCCGCCGGAGAGCGTGCCCGCGAGCTGCTTTGCGCGCTCCTTCAGACGCGGGAAGCGGGCATAGACCCGCTCGAGATCGTCCGCGATCGCCTTTTTGTCCTTGCGGAAATACGCGCCCATGGCAAGGTTCTCCGCAACGGTCATGCGCGTGAACACCTGCCGGCCCTCCGGCACGTGCGCAAGACCCATGGTGACGATGCGGCTGGGGTCCGTCTTGCGCAGGTCGTGCCCGTCGTAGATCACGGAGCCGCTCTTGATGGGCACGAGGCCGGTGATGGCGTGCAGCGTGGTGGTCTTGCCGGCGCCGTTGGCCCCGATGAGCGAGACGATCTCCCCGTCGTTGACCTCCATACTGATGCCGCGCAGCGCCTGCACGGCGCCGTAGGACACCTCCAGATCTTCAATCTTCAGCATCGTCGTCCGCCTCCTCTTCGCCGAGATACGCCTCGATGACCTCCTGGTTGCTCGCGATCTCCTCCGGGAGCCCGGCGGCGATCGTCTGGCCGAAGTTGATGACCTGAATGCGCTCACAGACGCGCATGACCAGGCTCATATCGTGCTCAATGAGCAGAATGGCCACATGGAACGTATCGCGGATGGTATTGATGCACGAGAGCAGCTCTGCCGTCTCGGTCGGGTTCATGCCGGCTGCCGGCTCGTCGAGCAGCAGCAGCTTCATGTTCGTTGCCAGCGCGCGGGCGATCTCCAGCTTGCGCTGCTGGCCGTAGGGCAGGCTGGACGCAAGCTGTCCGGCCTTGTCGTCCAGATGGACGATGCGCAGGTATTCCATCGCCTTTTCGGTCAGCTCCTGCTCCGTGTTCCAGTACTTTTTTGTGCGCAGGAGACTGTCGGCGAGGTTGTAGTGAATGTCCTTCGTGAAAGCGATCTTCACGTTATCGAGCACCGTCATGGCCTTGAACAGGCGAATGTTCTGGAACGTGCGGGCAATGCCGGCCTCCACGACCTGATAGGTCTGCTTGCCGTTGAGCTTCTGCCCGCAGAGATAAAATGCGCCCTCCGTTGGCACATACACGCCGGTGAGCAGGTTGAAGACCGTGGTCTTGCCGGCGCCGTTCGGGCCGATGAGGCCCATGAGCTCGCCCTCATGGATCTCCATGTTGAAGTCCGACACGGCCTTCAGGCCGCCGAACGTAATGCCGAGGTGCTCCGCTTTGAGCACAACGGGTCTGGTATCGGTCATGCGTCGGCGCCTCCCTTCTTGGCCTTGGCCTTTCTCTTCTCGGCCAGACGGCCATCAAACAGCAGCCGGTCGAGCGAAAACTCGTAGGTGCCCAGAATGCCTCTGGGACGGAAAATGATGATGACCAGCAGCACGAGTGCATAGATCAGCATCGGGAACTGGAACAGCGTCTGCACGAAGCCCGGCAGCGCCGAGACCCATGCACCGTTTTTGATCTCGTAGTTGAGCAGGTACATGGCGATGGCAGCCAGCACCGAGCCGGTCATGGAACCCATGCCGCCGAGGACCACGATGACGACGATGAACGTCGAGTTCCAGATCGAAGCGCTGGTGAACGTGAAGCTCGCCGTCGTGAGCGAGGAAAAGCAGGTGGCGTACAGTCCGCCGGCAAGGCCCGCAAAAAACGCCGAGATGACGAACGTGAGGATCTTGTAATACGTCGTGTTCACGCCGGAAGCGGACGCGGCGATCTCATCGTCGCGGATGGCCTCGATGGCCCGGCCGTATTTCGAGCGGATGAACATACACATGAGTGCGATGCACAAAATGGTGATGCCCAGCACGAGCCATACGTACTTTGCCTGCAGTGAGGTCGACAGGCCAAGGCCGTTGGCGTAGAGCGAGGAACTCGCCGTGCCGTTTGCAAGGCCCTCGCCGCCGGCGAAGGGCAGGTTCGCAATGACATTTTCCACAATGAGGCCGAAGCCAAGCGTCACGATGGCCAGATAGTCACCGTGCAGTCGCAGCGCCGGTATGCCCACGAGCAGGCCCAGCAGCCCTGCGAAGACAGCGCCGAGCAGGCAGCAGCCGAGAATGACCAGAATGAGCTGACCGGGCGCTGCTTCCGAGGCCTCAAACAAGCCCGCGCGCTCGAGCGCAAGCGATGTCAGCGCAGCGGTGTAGGCGCCGACGCCGGCAAAACCCATGTGGCCGAGCGTGAGCTGGCCCAGGTAGCCAAGCGTGAGATTGAGCGACGTGCCGAGCAGGATGAAAATGCACATCTGCCAGATGATCGGCACCAGCACGCGGCGGTAAGTATTCTGCGGGAGCACCTGACCGAGCAGCAGCACCACGGCAAAGAGCAGCACGATCAGGCCGCAGTTGATGCCGGTACCGCGCAGTTTCGTTTTTTGCAGCGTATTCATACCTTCTCACCTACATTCTTTCCGAGGATGCCGGCCGGCTTGACCAGCAGCATCACGATCAGGATCAGAAACACAACGGCGTTGGCGAGTGACGAGCTGATGTAGGCCGTCACGAGCGCTTCGATGATGCCGACAACAATACCGCCGAGCATGGCGCCCGGGATCAGGCCGATGCCGCCCATAACAGCCGCAACGAACGCCTTGAGGCCCAGCATGGAGCCCATGGTCGTCGTCACAGTGTGGTACTGCGCACAGTACATCAGCGCCGCAACAGCCGCCAGACCCGAACCGATGGCGAACGTCGTCACGATCGTGCGGTTGACGTTGATGCCCACGAGCGTGGACGCCTCCTTATTCTCGGACACGGCGCGCATGGCGCGGCCGAGCTTCGTCTTCTGCACGAAGATCTGCAGCGCCGCCATGACAACGGCTGCGATGACGATCGTGATCACGGCCGCCATGTTCACGGACACGCCGCCGAGGGACATCGGCGCCGTGCTGAAGATCTCATCGGAGATCACGCGCGGGTTCGGGCCCATGGCCGGAATGGCCTGCGCGAGGTTTTCCAGCAGCAGGCTCATGGCGATGGCCGTGATGAGGGCCGACATACTCGTGCCCTTGCGGCGCACGGGCCGGTAGGCCACCAGCTCGACCAGAACACCCACGAGCGCGCAGATCACAATGGCCGCGATCACGCCCGTCCACGCCGGCAGACCCATGCTGTGCAGCAGGATCGGCACGGTGAAATACAGCGTATAGCCGCCGACCATGATGAAGTCGCCGTGTGCAAAATTGATAAGTCGGATGATACCGTAAACCATCGTGTAGCCCAGCGCCACAAGCGCATAGACGCTGCCGAGACGGAGCCCGATGATCAGTTGCTGTAAAAAGTCAGTCATATTCTCTCCCTGCCTTTCCGGTTTTTGCGCAGGTCAGCCGCGCCGGAATATTTGTGCGCGAAAGCGCCGGCCGGCACTTTCGCGCAAAGGTCATTGCTCTGGAGCGCGTCCGGTTCCGGCTGTATCGCCGGGGACGTGTCAGCTCTGCGTCTTGACGAACTTCTGCACGAGCTTGCCGTCGGAGGGCGTAAAGGTCAGGATGGCCACGCTCTTTTCCGGGGTGCCGGTCTCGTCGAGGGTCATGTCGCCGGTAACGCCGACATAGTGCATGCCGCTCATCGCGTCGCGGATGGCATCGTGGTCGATGCTGCCGGCCTTCTCAATGGCCTGCTTGACCATGTACATGGCGTCATAGGCCAGCGCGCCGAGGGCGTTCATGGATTCGGAGCCGTACTTGGCGGTATAGTTCTTAACGTAGTTCTGGACGATCTCGGAGCTGTCCTCCGGGGAGTAGTGGTTGGTGAAGTAGACGTTCTCATAAGCGCTCAGGTCGCCGGTGGTGTAGTCCTGCGTACCGTCAAAGCCGTCGCAGCCCATGATCGCGCCCTTGAAGCCGGCCTCACGTGCCTGCGGGATGATTTTCGGGCCGACTGCATCGTAGTAGTACGGAGCGAAGAGCATGTCCGCGCCGGAGGCGGCGATGGTCGCCAGCTGCGAGGAGAAGTCCACGGCGCCGGTATCGGACGAGGACTGCTCGCAGACGATCTCGATGCCGTATTTCTCGGCCGCCTTCACAAACGAATCGTGCAGGCCGGAGGAGTAGGTGTCGCCGGTCGCATACAGCACGGCGGCTTTTGTCCAGCCCTGATCCTTGGCGTAGGCCGCGACCATCTCGCCCTGGAAGCTGTCCTTGAAGCAGGAACGGAAAACGTAGTCGTCCTTGGTGGTGATGGAGTCCGCCGTGGAGCTCGGCGTCACGAGCACGATGCCCTCATCGTCGGCCAGGCTCGTGATCGCAGACGTGCAGCTCGAGAGCGTTGCGCCGATGATGGCCGACGCGCCCTCACTGAGCAGCGAGTTGAAGCCGGAAACCGCTTCTGCCGGCGTGCCCTGATCGTCCTTGGTGGAGAGCTTCACGGTCGCGCCGAGGATACCGCCGGCGGCGTTGATCTCATCGATCGCCAGCTGGATGGAGTTCGTGATAGCCAGGCCGTAGGCCGCCTGCGCACCGGTCACCGGGGTAATGTTGCCGATAATGATCTCCTTGCCCGACAGGTCGCCGGACGCCGAATCATCTTTTGTATCACCGCCGCCTCCGCACGCGGCCAGAGAAAGCACCATCATCACAGAAAGCAGCAGTGCCGTCAGTCGTTTCAGTTTCATGTTCATATCCTCCTGTTCTTGATTTTTTCGCCCGCCCGGTGGGTCCGTTTCCGTTTTTTGTGTATTTTCCGTTTTTTGTGGGCGAAGGAAATAAAAAAAGACAAGGGAGCGCACCTTCGCTTTTCGAAGATGTGCTCCCTTGCACGCTTTTATTATAGTCGAAATCCCGAAAGGAAATCAACGTCGATAACCGCCAAACTATTTGTTTTTTTAATCGATATATTTAGCAAAATTCATAAATCATCTGTTTTCGACTCCGGCTCCGGCTCGAAGGCGTCTGCCTGTCCCGCTTCCGCCAAGCTGTGCCGCAGGCACGTCCGGCAGGGCTCGGCGTCCCAGTCGCAGTACATATACTTGCAGGCAAAGCACAGCGTTTTGGCCGACGGATGTGCCCGGCGCGTCTCCGGGACAGGTGCCCCGGTCTTCGGCTCCGCCGCCTTCTGATACCGGTCGACGCCCCGCTGCACCAGCTGCGTGGCTCGCAGGCAGTCCGCGCACGGCTGCAGATCCCGGTCGTGGAATTTATACTTGCAGGCAATGCATAATGTCTTGTTTTCCGCCACAGAAATCACTCCCATTCTCAGTTGCCGGTTTCGGACCCAATTCCGGTAAATTCAGTATAAGCCGCCGCTTTGCGAATGTAAAGTGTGAGAAGCACCCGAATTTTTCGGTTTCTTTTCGTCTTTTTGTGTTTAAATGGCGAAATATTCTTGCGTGTGGCCGCCCGCGTTTGTGGAAAGCGGAAAAAGTGCATCTGACCGCTTGACAAACGTCCTGTCCGAGGCGTATGCTTGCGCCAAGTTCAAAGCAGCAAACCACAGATGCAGAGGAGTAAGCGAGGGTTTGCGTCTTTCCCAGAGAGCTGCCGGTTGGTGTGATGGCAGCAGAGACGGTCTCGCTGAATGGACTGCGGAGGGCGGACGAGACGCCGTGAGGCGGTAAAGTCCGACGGGCTTTTCCCCCGTTACCAGGGAAAGACGTGTGATGGCACGTCGCCGAGCGGGCGCACTTGCGCCAATTTGGGTGGCACCGCAGAAGTTTTCCGGCTTTTGTCCCAAAGATCAATTCCGTATTGGTCTTTCCGTGGACGAGAGTCGTTTTTTCTTGCCCGGAAAGGCCCCGGTCGAAAGGAGCTAACACCATGGCAAACGAAAACATTCCCTACAAGATCTACCTGACCGAAGACGAAATGCCGCGCACGTGGTACAATGTCCGCGCCGACATGAAGGTCAAACCCGCCCCGCTGCGCAATCCTGCCACCGGCGCGCCGATGTCGTTCGACGATCTGCGCCCCGTGTTCTGCGACGAGCTGATCCGTCAGGAGCTCGACAACGACGACCGCGAGATCCCCATCCCGGACGAGATCCGCGACTTTTACAAGATGTACCGCCCGTCGCCGCTGGTGCGCGCTTACTGCCTGGAAAAGCAGCTGCAAACCCCGGCGAAGATCTACTATAAGTTTGAGGGCAACAACACCTCCGGCTCGCACAAGCTCAACAGCGCCATCGCGCAGGCGTATTACGCCAAGCAGCAGGGACTGCGCGGCGTCACGACCGAGACCGGCGCCGGCCAGTGGGGCACGGCTCTGTCGATGGCCTGCGCCTACCTCGGGCTCGACTGCAAGGTCTACATGGTCAAGTGCTCGTATGAGCAAAAGCCCTTCCGCCGCGAGGTCATGCGCACCTACGGCGCGTCCGTGACGCCGAGCCCGTCCACGGAGACGGAGATCGGCCGTCGCATCCTCGCCGAGCACCCCGGCACGACCGGCTCGCTCGGCTGCGCGATCAGCGAGGCCGTCGAGGTCGCCACCTCGACCCCCGGCTACCGCTACGTGCTCGGCAGCGTGCTCAATCAGGTGCTGCTGCACCAGTCGGTCATCGGTCTGGAGACGAAAACGGCACTTGACAAATACGGCGTTGTGCCGGATATTATTATCGGCTGTGCCGGCGGCGGCAGCAATCTCGGCGGTCTCATCTCCCCGTTCATGGGCGAGAAGCTGCGCGGCGAGCGTGACTATCGGTTCATCGCCGTCGAGCCCGCCTCCTGCCCGAGCCTCACGCGCGGCAGGTTCGCCTACGACTTCTGCGACACCGGCAAAGTCTGCCCGCTGGCCAAGATGTACACGCTCGGCAGCGGCTTCATCCCCTCGCCGAACCACGCCGGCGGCCTGCGCTACCACGGCATGAGCTCCATCGTCTCGCAGCTGTATCACGATGGCTACATGGAGGCCCGATCCGTCGAGCAGACGAAGGTGTTCGAGGCGGCCGAGCAGTTCGCGCGCATCGAGGGCATCCTGCCCGCGCCGGAGTCCAGCCACGCCATCCGCGTCGCCATCGACGAGGCCGTCAAATGCCGCGAGACCGGCGAGGCCAAGACCATCGTCTTCGGTCTGACCGGCACCGGCTACTTCGACATGGTCGCCTACGAGAAGTTCCACAACGGCGAGATGCGTGACTTCATCCCCACCGACGCACAGCTCGCCGAGAGCTTTGCGACCCTGCCGCAGGTGCCGGGTCTCGACGACTGAACGAACGTATACGACCGCCGCACGGCGGGTAAAATTTCAACAGTCAAGAACAAAGGAGATCGGATCATGGGTCTGAAAAACATCGAAAAAGCACAGGTGCTGCGCCTCGGCGACGAGGTCGAATACCAGCAGGGGCAGATCGTGAGCAAGACGCTCGCGCAAAACCGCGCCCTGAGCATGACGCTCTTCGCCTTCGAGCAGGACGAGGAGATCAGCACGCACACTGCCGACGGCGACGCGCTCGTCACCGTGCTCGACGGCACGGGCCGCTTCACCATCGACGGCGAGGCGCACCTCGTCTCCGCCGGGGAGAGCATCGTCATGCCGGCGCACGTGCCGCACGCGGTCTATGGGCAGACGCGCTTCAAGATGCTGCTGACCGTGATCGTATAACGCGAAATATTCCCAAACAGGAACTCCCACGCACCGTTCGGAAGCCCGAACGGCGCGTGGGGGTTTTGTTAATCGAGATAAAAGTCAAAGCTGACCGTTGCTCCCACGGACGCCCAAAATGCGACGCTGCTGTCTGGGAGAACCAGCTCCGGTAAATCGTTGGACGCCGCAAACACCCGCACGCTCAGATCAGCATATAGATTGTATTCCTCAAATAAGCGGCGGACTTCCGCCTCTTTCCCGCGCAGCATCTGCTCAAACTGCTGCAGCGGCTCATCCAAGGCCCGGCAGTCCATTTTCGGCAGTTCCGCGCTCCAGTATGCGTGCCGCAGCGTTGGGTAAGGCGGCGCTTCCGCCGGGAGAACCGTAAAACCGGGCAGCACCTGCTCATCCGGCTCATGGATCTCCCTGCCGCAGTGCTGCACCTTCCCTTTTCCGGGCGTCGGCGGGCATGACCTCGTGGGCAAAATGCCAAGGCCGCGCGTGACCGCATCCCGGTCAAAATCTGCATCGTCACGCTTTGTGAGCGTAAAAACCAGCCGGATCTGTGGTGTTTGTTTCATGTCAACCTCTCAGCCGCTTCAGAAATACGCTGCTATCGTTGGAAGTCTTTTGAGATCCGCTCATATGATTTTCCCAATGCAGGACTTCTGTTCAGCAGCCGCGCCAGGGATTACAGCGCCTCCTTTGTATAAGGCCCAGCAGGCGCCGCCTACGGCAGCTGTTATCTGCGCCGCTCGTAATCCTCCTCGATCTTCTCCTTCCAGTCTGCCGACAGGGGGGCACAGGCGCGGACGGTGCAGATGGCGTCACTGACGACTTCGTAATTCAGCCGGGTGCCGCGCTTGTCGGAGCGATAGTTCACCGCACGGTCTTTCCCGATTCCGAAATGCCGCGCCGTTTCCACCGCGTCAATATTGGCCCCCAGGAACAGGAACTCCCAGCCATATTGTTTCTGCTGCCGCCGGATCATGCGCTTGACCGTCTCGCTGTCATACCAATTACTGGCATTTTCCATGCCGTCGGTAGTAATGACGAACAGCGTGTGCTCCGGCCGGTCCTCGTCCCGGGCGTACTTGTGGACATTCCCGATGTGGTGAATGGCTCCGCCAATGGCATCCAGCAGTGCCGTGCTGCCGCGCACCGTATAATCTCGGGCTGTCATGGGCCGGACTCTGCTGACCGGCGTCCGGTCATGCAGCACCTCGCTCCGGTCGTCAAAGAGAATGGTGGAGATCAGCGCCTCACCCGGTTCCTGCCGCTGCTTTGCGATCATGGCGTTGAAGCCGCCGATGGTGTCCGCCTCCAGCCCGGCCATGGAGCCGCTGCGATCCAGGATGAATACGATTTCCGTCAGATTCTTTTTCATAGTAATAACCTCCTGTAAATTCCGGTTTTGGCTTATGTCCGGATTATAGGCGGTTATGGCTCCTGTTTGGTCGCCCTGCAGGCGACAATTACGTCCCGATCAGGCTCTGGTCAAATGCGAACAACGCCTCGTTGATCTCAAATACGTTGTAATTGCCGTGCTCCACGAAATATTCCACGATAATATCGAACTTGCTGGCATGAGACAGCGCAAAGCCCGCCTTTTCCAGCAGATTTTTCATCTCCGGCAGAGGCAGCTCCAGCGCCAGCGCAAAAGCCAGCACCGTGGGCTTGGAGGGCCTGTAGTTCTTATCCGAGCGGATTTTGGAAAACAGCTTGCGATCAATGTTGGCCTTCTTATAGCACTGGGCGTCGGTCATGCCGGATTCATCGATCTTCCGCAGCAGCATCTCCGAAAAGCTCTCATCCAGATCCTCCAGGACATCCTCCAGCGTTGCTGCTTTCCTGGATACGGAGGGCAGTTTTTCGATATGCTCCGTGTCTTGCAGCGGAAACGGCAGACCGTACTCCTGTGCGCGCCGGGAGCGCGCATCGCTGTGCTGCGCCGCATAGCGGTCGTCGATATAGCTGGCGATGTCCGCAAACAGGCGGCTGCCGATCTGATAGGCCTCCCGATCAAAAATGACCAGATACACCGTCATATCATTTTTAAGCAGAAAATCCCCGATAGTATCCACCGCCGCCCGGAGCGCCCGGTCTTTGGGCCAGCCATAGACCCCGGCAGAGATCAACGGAAACGCGACCGTCTCACAGTTATGGGCCCTGGCCAGTTCCAGAGACGTCCGGTAGCAGGAAGTAAGCTTTTCCGGTTCCCCGGCGCGGCCGCCCTGCCACTGGGGCCCCACCGTATGGATCACATATTTACAGGGCAGACGGTATCCCTTCGTAATCTTTGCGCTGCCGGTCTCGCAGCCGTGAAGTGTCCGGCATTCCGCCAGCAGCTCCGGCCCCGCCGCCCGGTGGATGCAGCCGTCCACACCGCCGCCTCCCAGCAGCGAGTTGTTGGCCGCGTTCACAATGGCATCCACCTTCATTTTTGTGATGTCGTTTCGGACAATTTGTAAGGGCATATTCTCTCACCGACTTTCCAATCATTTTTACGCCGGCATGCACAGCAATGTGTACGGATTCAGTCCCGTCCATCGCCGTGATTCCCGCCGAGCTCACAACCGTAGGTATGACTATGGCCGTAATACCAGCGCCCGTAGCGATAGCCGTAGTGCGGCGGACAGTGGGCACAGTCGCCGCTGCAGCAGCCGTTATGCCGGTCTTTCTTTTCCGCGAACAGTCCGCCCAAGCCCAGCGCCGCCCAGAAGCCAAGCTTCGGCTCCGGGATCGGTTCCGGTTCCCAAGGTACATCGTCCCATTCCGGGTCCTCGTCTTCAAACAGTGTCACACCATTCCGCCGCGCGGTCTTTTCCAGCACCGCGTCATCCACGCTGCCCCAGAAGTCCTCCAACTGTTCTTGCGTGAAGCGGCATTTTACGGCAGCCAGCAGCAGATTCATGGTCGCCGTGTCGCAGCAGTCCATCAAATCATAGATATTCTCCGCCGAAAAGGTGACTCCGGCCGCCAGCGCCTTGCGGATCAAGCGGGAAGCTGCCTTTTCATTCAGCAATTCCTGTGCCACCTCGGTCACTTCATCGGCAGGGCCAAAGAAGGTCAGTTGGCTGAGCCGATTGATCTGAGTACTGTTCGCCCAGTCATAAAACTTTTCATAATATGTGTTCCAGTCCATGTTTCCGCTCCTCCGCTGCCGGTACAGCAGGCGCCTGTTTCAGATCATATCTCTATAAATACCCGCAATTTTACAAAAGGGATTCTATCATAAAGCCGACGAGATTACAATCGGCTTCCATCAAATTCTTCCATCTGCGCAGCCCTGCTGTCAAATCGGGCCGCCGCCCGAAAACGACCGCCCGAACTATGCGCCAGTGCGCAGAAGTTCGGGCGTTTGCAGACGTAAGTTTCCTTGTTCAAACAGCGTTCATGGTATTTCTCCGATCCTCTCCGCCTCTCTTCTATGGCAGCATACCGCCGAAGCGCCCCCTGCCGCCTGCTCACGCTCTTTCCAGCACGATGATCTTGCCCAGCACCTTGTAGACCGGGCAAACACCGCCATGCCTTCGATCAGGCTGTGCTGCTCGACAAACCGAAAGTCCGGCAGCAGCGCGGCCAGGGCCGCGCCGCCCTTTACGCCCCAGGTGAATTTCGCATGGCTGCCCTCGATGGACTTTTCCCGGAAACGCCTGACGACCATGGGGCTCATGGTCTCGACGAACACCGCCGCCTCCGGGAATCGCCCGGCGATCACCGCGAAGATGCGCTGCACATCCGCTTGCGACAGATACATGGTCAGGCCCTCGATGGTGACGAGCACCGAAGCGCCCTGCTCCGTGATCTCGCCGCCCCAGTCGTCCATGGCGGACATGGCGAGCTGCGAGATCGCGCCGTGCTCCGGCAGGAGCCGCTCGCGCACGGCGATGGTCTCCGGCAGGTCGAGATCATACCAGTGCGCGTACCCGTCTACCCGGCAGCACCGGGTGTCCAGGCCGCAGGCGAGGTTGACAACAACGGCGCCCGGATGCTGCGCAAGCCAACTGCGCGCCAGCCGGTCGAGCACAAGCGTGCGGGCGATGACGCCGCTGCGCATCGCGGTGTCGCTGTCCGCGAGGGAAAAATCGTAGTCCAGCCTGCGGATGATCTCCTCCGCTTTCGGGTCATGGATCGTACCGCGCCCTTCGCTCTCCCTGGCGCAGGCATAAACGATCTGCGGCATCGTCTCCGGCACGCCGGAGAGCGTGATCTTTTCGGTCATGAAATATGTCTCTCTTTTCTGCGTCTAAAGGCACCAATGAAACGGAGCCCAGCACATTTCTGTGCTGGGCTCCGCCCGGTACTATCAGTTGCCACTTGTCCGGCGCACGTCCCAATATTTTGTAGGTCTTCCGACGGTCAGACTTTGGCAAGAAAGCACGCCTGACTCCCGACCTCGGAGTAGAGGATCGCCTGATCCCGCCCGAGATCATAGACGCGGATGACATCCGCCATCCCGTCCTCCGTGTCGGATGGCATGAGCTGCGCGTACACATTCTCGCAGTCTGCAAACAGCGCATCCTGAAATACGCAGCCGTCCTCACCCGGGTAGAGCGCGACATAAAATGACCCGGCCTCCACGAGATCCTGGAAGAAGTGACTGCCATAGCTCAGCTCCGGGCGCAGGCCGTGTGAGCTGTAGGCAAGCTCAGCAATACAGTCAAAGCGGTTGATCTCCATAAAATGCACCGGCACGCCGAGACTGGGAATGGTCGTCCCCCAGCGCCCCGGACCGAGCAGGATCGTGCCCTCATCGCGCAGGAGGTTGTTGAGTTCCCCGAGCTTACGCGCGACCTGATACTTGCGCTGCTCCGGCAGATCCAGATACGGCTCGACCTGAACCATGACGGCATAGCGGATGGGCAGGCAGACGTTCCCGCCCATGAAGTTGCCGCTCGTGCGGAAATAGAATTCCTTTACATTCGGCATGACGCCCGCCGCGCCGACGCCGCGCGTCTGAAGCGGCCGGCACTGCAGAAGATTGACGCGGTAATTGCCGTCCTGGTCGAAGTTGCAGGCATACTCAATATCGACCGGGTAGCTGTACTTCTCCTCGAGCACGCGCATGACTTCCGTCATAACATCGGTGAAATCCGTGCTGCGCAGGAGCTTTCGGAAATTCAGAATATTGGGAGCGTCCGCCGTACTCAGTCCCATTTCACGCAGGCGTGAGACGGTGGGATAGTCCGGCTCCATGAACAGCGACGGGTCGGCCTTGAGGTCACGCTTGTCAATGCCGTCCACGCGGATCGTTTCAAATTCGTTATCCTTCAGGCCGATTGCATCCATTTTGTGCTGAGAATACTTATACTCATCACCGTATGCGACCATCGGCGGGGCAGTCGGGTTATCCATGTTCAGCAGCCGGGCATAATCGTCGGCCTCACGGTCGACCGCGCGCGTGCCCATGCCGAACACCAGCCGCAGCATGCCCTTGTTTTCCGCCGAAGCGTTCTGCTTGTTCAGGTACAGGTTCTTGGAATGGCCGACGCCGGCAATATGTGGATAGTAATAGTTGCCATGCACGTCACCGCAGACACGCATGACCAGCAGCGCCATCTGCTCATCGCGGTCAAGGAGCTTGCGCTCTGCGCGGTATTTGATCGCATCCGGGTTGACGGTGCTTGCATAGACCTGCTTGACGGCGCGCTCAAAGACATCATAGCGTTCCTTCAGGCTGCCCTGATTCGGGCAGAAAACACTCTCATATTTGCCGGCAAAGGCATTGCCGAAGCCATCCTCCAGGATGGAGCTGGAGCGCACAATGATTGGCGACTGGCCGAAATATTCGAGCATGGACAGAAACTGTTCCTTGATGCTTGGCATGAAGATCCCGTTGAGCAGCAGCTCGCGGATCGGTTCCGCGTATTCGAGGTAATCCGCCGCCTCGACCATCCGGATGCGGGAGGACCACAACCCGTTTTGAACGCCGTATGTATAAAAGACGTCGGCGCCGATGTAATAGGAATCATGCGGCTCGATGCGCGTCCGATACAGCTCCGGTGCTTCATCGCGCAGGATATTGCGCGCCAGCAGCATGCCGGCCGCCTTGCCGCCGACGCAGCCCGTGCCGATCTCGCGGTTCTTGATGTACAGCAGGTCGCGCATGGAGAAATATTTCCGGCACAGCGCAAGACGCGTCGGCTCATTACCGAGCAGGCAACGCAGGATATTCTCCTTGAGCCGCTGTCCATCCTCGTCTGTCGGCTCCCTGCCGTCAGAGACAGAATCAAACATGCTGTCCCAGCAGTCGCGCCGCTCGCCGGTCTGGGTAAAGCGTTCAAAAATCGCATAAGTATCTGCGCTGGATGTCAACGTGCGCCACCTGGTTCCGGTGATTTTCAGCGGGAAGTACGTCGTTGGCGTGCTGCGGCCACGTACTTTGACCGCATGGATATAAACACTGCCGTCAAGCGTGCGGATATTGGCAAGCAGCGGCGTCTCTTTCCGGATGCGCGAAATGGTCTCATAGGTGTGCTTTTCATAATCGATCGGCTGATATGCGACCGCCTGACGCCGGATCAGGAAGGGATTGATGAGCAGAAAAAAGTTCGAGATCATCAAATCGGAAAACCAGTATTTCTGCAGATCCGACAGACAGTCGAACACAAAAAACGTGCCAAGCGGCTCCTTGTCAATGATGCGGTGCACCTGCACGGCAAAGGTCTCAAAGCCCACACGCGGATCAAGCTCGTATTTTTCAACGTTGGCGCCACGCTCACGCAGCGCCGCTGTGTCCATGATCTCCTCATGATCGGCAAAGCGTATATAGACGATGCGGTTGCCCTGCCGGGCAACATTGGTCACAAATCGCGTTGCGACATACATATAGTCGCTGATATGCTCGCACTGCCAGACGACCGTATCGCCCGGACGAAGAAAATCGATCGCCTTGTCAAGACCGTCAATGCCGGTACTGATGCGGCGTTCATTGTTCATCGTTTCCATACTTCTGCTCCTCTCTTCCATAAAAAAATCGGGTGTGCGTGAGCCGTCAAAAGCCACATGATCACGTCACTTTCTTCAAGCACCGGGATGCAGCATTGCGCTCCCCGTTCCTGAAAGTGTAGACAACTCCATTTTTATGCAGCGTATTATATCACATCTTCCAAGCATTTTCTACCATAACATTGACACGCAGACCACTTTCGCACTGTAGGATCACAATACACCTTGGGTAAGAGAATAAAAAGGAATGAAGAACAGGGTCTCATGTGCTTTGGTGGTCGCATTTAACTCGATCTCATCCCCCAAATGTGTAAAAGGAAATCAACAGGCGTTCGGCTGCTGATCGAACTCATAGGAATCTCACCTCTGCCGGGTACTCCGCCAGCCCCATATGGAAGTATCATTGTACCTGAATCGTTTCATCGCCTTATCCGTAGCAAGCGGATATTTCAGAATGGTTCGGAATCGCTACCAACCTTGCTTTCCGTGATAACCCTTGTTGGCAGGAAGTTCGTGCGCACCTTCATCCAGCTGGGGCTTCCGCCCCCGATCAGGAATGTACCTGTTGAATGTGTATTCGGTTTTCAAGGTTCACGAGGGCGTTTGTTTTGTCCCTCAATAAGTAGGCAGCGAGAAGGCTCATTTTTAACCCCCTGAGCGAAAAAATTTCAAAAAATTTTTTGAAAACGAAAAAAAGCCGCTGATTTCATAGTGAAACCAGCGGCTTGATTTGTGGTGTATTCAGCTGAAAATAGGCAAAAAATAACGGTCACACAATCCTGACGGACTGTGTGACCGTATTTATATCAGTTGTTTTGCCTACGCTGCTGCGTCAACTTCTTATTGGCGCTGATCGCGGATGGCAGCCTGAGCGGCGGCGAGGCGGGCAATGGGCACGCGGAACGGCGAGCAGGACACGTAGTCCAGGCCGACCTTGTGGCAGAACGCGATGGACGACGGATCGCCGCCGTGCTCGCCGCAGATGCCGAGCTCGAGATCCGGATTCGTCTGGCGGCCGAGCTTGCAGGCCATCTCCACGAGCTTGCCGACACCGTTGACATCGAGGTGCTGGAACGGATCGTTCTCGTAGATCTTCGTATCGTAATACGCACCGAGGAACTTTGCGGCGTCGTCGCGGCTGAAGCCGAAGGTCATCTGCGTCAGGTCATTCGTGCCGAAGCTGAAGAAGTCCGCCTCCTTGGCGATCTCATCGGCCGTGAGCGCGGCGCGCGGGATCTCGATCATAGTGCCGACGTGATACTTCATGTCCACGCCTGCATCTTTGATCAGCGCATCCGCCGTGCGGACAACGATGTCCTTGATGAACTTGAGCTCCTTGCGCTCGCCAACCAGCGGGATCATGATGTACGGCGTGATCATCGTGCTGGTCTCGGCGCTGACCTTGAGCGCCGCCTTGATGACGGCGTTGGTCTGCATCTCGGCGATCTCCGGATAGGTGACGCACAGACGGCAGCCGCGGTGGCCCATCATGGGGTTGAACTCATGCAGGGACACAACAACATCCTGCAGCTCGTCAAACGTCATGCCCATCTCCTGCGCCAGCTCTTCAATGTCCGCCTTCTGGGTGGGCAGGAACTCGTGCAGCGGGGGATCGAGATAGCGGATGGTCATCGGGCGGGTACCCATGATGCGGTACATTGCCTCAAAGTCGCTCTGCTGGAACGGCTCGACCTTCGCCAGCGCGACCTTGCGCTCCGCTACGGTGCGGGCGCAGATCATCTCGCGGACGGCCTTGATGCGATCCTCGGCGAAGAACATATGCTCGGTGCGGCACAGGCCGATGCCCTCGGCGCCGAGGTCGACCGCCTGCTGCGCGTCGCGCGGGTTGTCGGCGTTGGCCTCGACGTTCAGGCGGCGGGCAGCGTCGGCCCAGCCCATGAGACGGTTGAAGTTCTGGTTGCCGGTGGCGGCGACGGTCGGGATCTGGCCGGCGTAGATGTTGCCGGTGCTGCCGTCGAGGGAGATCCAGTCGCCCTCCGTGAAGCGGTGGCCGTTGATCTCAAAGACTTTATCTGCATAGCTGATGTGGACGCTGTTGTCATTGCCGCAGCCGGAGACGCAGCACGTGCCCATGCCGCGGGCGACGACGGCCGCATGGCTGGTCATGCCGCCGCGCACGGTCAGGATGCCCTGCGAGACCTGCATGCCCACGATGTCCTCGGGGCTGGTCTCAAGACGGACGAGCACGACTTTCGGCATGGTCTTGCTCTTGACGGCTTCCTCGGCCTCCTCGGCGGAGAACACGATCTGGCCGCAGGCGGAACCGGGAGACGCGGCAAGGCCCTTGCCGATGGCGTCGGCTTTCTTGAGCGCCTCGGCGTCAAACTGTGGGTGCAGGAGCGTATCGAGCTGCTTGGGCTCAACGCGCAGCACGGCCTCACGCTCGGTGATCATGCCCTCGTCGACGAGGTCGCACGCGATCTGCAGCGCCGCCTGCGCGGTGCGCTTGCCGTTGCGGGTCTGGAGCATGTAGAGTTTGCCGTCCTCGATGGTGAATTCCATGTCCTGCATATCCTTAAAGTAGTGCTCGAGTCGGTTGGCGATGGCGACGAACTCATCATACACCTCCGGCATCTGATCCTGCAGGTGGCTGATCGGGCTCGGCGTGCGCACGCCGGCGACGACGTCCTCGCCCTGTGCATTGATGAGGTACTCGCCCATGAGCTTCTTCGCGCCCGTGGCCGGGTCGCGCGTGAAGGCCACGCCCGTGCCGGAACGGTCGCCGGAGTTGCCGAACGCCATCTGCTGGACGTTGACAGCGGTGCCCCACTCATAGGGGATCTCGTTCATCTTGCGGTAAACGTTCGCGCGCGGGTTATCCCAGCTGCGGAACACAGCCTTGACCGCCTCGATGAGCTGCTCGTTCGGGTCCTGCGGGAAGGGCTTGTGCTCATTGTCCTCATAAATCTTCTTGAAGATGACAACGAGCTGCTTGAGATCGTCCGCGTCCAGATCGACGTCGTTCGTGACGCCCTTGGCAGCCTTCATCTTGTCGATCTCTTCCTCAAACAAGCTCTTGGACACGCCCATGACGACGTCCGCAAACATCTGCACAAAGCGGCGGTAGCTGTCGTAGGCAAAGCGGGGGTTGCCGGTCTTTTTGGCCAGGCCCTCGACGGACGCGTCGTTCAGGCCGAGGTTGAGGATGGTGTCCATCATACCGGGCATGGACTGGCGCGCGCCGGAGCGCACAGACACCAGCAGAGGGTTGTTCACATCGCCGAGCTTCTTGCCGGTCAGCTCTTCAAGGCCTTTGACGTGCGCAAAAATGTCCGCCTGAATCTCCGCATTGATCTGGCGGCCGTCTGCGTAATACTGCGTGCAGGCCTCGGTCGTGATCGTAAAGCCCTGCGGCACCGGCATGCCGGCCGCAGTCATCTCCGCCAGACCGGAGCCTTTACCGCCGAGCGTATTGCGCATCGCAGTCTTGTCACCGCTGAACGCCTGACTTCCTTCGCTGAAATAATACAGATACTTTTTGCTCATTCCATTACCTCCATCTGTTCTGGTTTTTTGCGGTTCCTTTTCGTTTATATTATAGCAAAGCCGGCCCGGCCACGCCAGAATGAATGTGTGCAAAGTCGTCCAAATCTTCACAATATCCGAAAGCGGTTTTTATGCAGTTTGCAAGATTATGCCCATATTCGTAGAATTTTCCGAAACCAAATACAGAATTTATGAATTTTTGTGAATGATGACGTACAAAAATGCAAAAATGTCCTTCCCGGCTTTTTCTCACACACGCCTGTCGAGTGACATAGTTTGGCAATTTTCGCAGTCCCGATGCATTATAACTGCGTTGTAAAACATTAAAGTAATGTGCAGCTTCTGTGCGCGAAACACAAAAACAGGCTTTCCTTTCACGAGGTTATGTGCTATAATATACACAACGACAATTTTCGAAGTTCCGTCTGTTTTGCGCCATTCGTCGGAGTTTGTGATGATAAGAAAGCATGAAAACTGATATACTTTGGAGGGAAAACATGATGAAACACAGCAAACGTTTTCTGTGCCTGCTGCTGACGCTCATTCTGGCCGCGAGCCTGTGCGTCTTCCCGGCAGCAGCCGCAGACCAGACCTGCCCGAGCAGCAAGGACGACCCGGTCGTGTTCGTACACGGTCTGATGGGCTGGGGCCAGCGCGCCGGCATCAACGCCATGCTCCCCTACTGGGGCATGACCACCGGCAGCCTGACAAGCTATCTCAATTCGCTCGGCTATGAGACATACTCAGCCACCGTCGGCCCGATCTCCAGCGCGTGGGACCGCGCGTGCGAGCTCTATGCCCAGCTGACCGGCACGACGGTCGACTACGGCGCGGCGCACGCTGCAGCGCACGACCACGCGCGCTACGGCATCACCTATGACCAGCCGCTCTTCTCCGGCTGGGGCACAAAGCACGCCGTCAACCTCGTCGGTCACAGCTTCGGCGGCGCGACCACGCGCCAGTTCCTCGAGCTGATGGCCAACGGCAGCGCCGAGGAAGTCGCGGCGGCCAAGGCCGCCGGCACCGCGCCGAGTCCGCTGTTCACAGGCGGCAAGAGCAGCTGGGTGCACTCCATGACCGAGATCGCCGCGCCGCACAACGGCACGACCTTCATCGAGTCCAACGGCACGATCATGGACGTGGCAACGAATCTGGCTGAGACGCTCGCCAAGGGCTTCGGCATCACGGAGATCAAGAATCTTTATGACTTCCAGCTCGAGCAGTTCGGTATTTACAAGGATCCGAACGAAACCGTGCTCGAGACGCTGCAGCGCGTGTTCAGCACCGACTTCATGTCTCACAACGACAACGCCTTCCTTGACCTGACGATCGATAAGTCGCTCGAGATCAACGACGACATCGGCATCGAGCCGAATGTCTACTACTTCTCCTACGCCGGCAACCAGACCGTGCAGGACCCGGTCTCCGGCAACTACATCCCGTCGGCAAAGATGTGGACGCTGTTCTATCCCGGTGCCTACAACATGGGCAAATACTATGACAAGTACACTGCCGGCGGCTTCTACATCGACAAGAGCTGGCGTCCGAACGACGGCATGGTCAACACCGTGTCCGCCTTCTACCCCATCCACAGCGACGGCACCTGCCTGACGAAGGACGGCAAGCAGGGCTGGACGAATTACGACGGCTACTCCAACATCAACTTCCGCCCCGGCATCTGGTACGTCATGCCCGTGCAGTCGTTTGACCACATCCAGTTCGTCGGCGGCATGCTCAACGGCAGCCTCGTCAAGACGCACGCGCTCTACCGCGGCGTCATGGAGGACATCTACAGCACCTACACCGCTGAGCCGACCGGCACCGCGTTCCCGTTCACGGATGTGCCGGCCAGCCGCTGGAGCTATCCGTACATCAAGGAGCTGTATGAGGCCGGCGTCGTCAGCGGCACGACCGCCACGACCTTCGAGCCCACCGGCAGCGTGACCCGCGCGCAGTTCGTGACCTTCCTCGCCGGACTTGCCGGTGTGAACGTGTCCGCTTACCAGTACGGCCCGTTCAGCGACGTGCCCGCAGACGCCTGGTACGCGCCCTACGTCAACTGGGCGGCCGCCAACCGCATCGTCAGCGGCACGAGCGCCACGACCTTCGACCCGAACGCGACGATCTCGCGCCAGGACATGGCCGTCATGCTCTATAACTACGCACAGCGGTATGACGTCACGCTCAACGAGCAGACCGTGACGCCCTTCACGGACGAGAGCGCCATTGCAGGCTATGCGCTGCCCGCCGTGCAGGCGCTGCACAGCGCCGGCGTCATCAGCGGCATGCCGGACGGCAGCTTCCAGCCGTACGCCACCGCGACCCGCGAACAGGCCTGCACCGTGCTGTGCATGCTGTAAATCCCCGCTTTGCAAACGTCCCCCGGCCCAGGCCGGGGGACGTTTTTTGTATGCGCACACAGGTGTCCGCGCTGCCGTGCGGCAGATACGGTCACGTGTCCAAAAACCTCACACGCGAACGAATCTGACACAATACCTTCTGCGTTACCAGGATTGCAAATCGGTGCGGCCGGAATTATAATACTCAAAAAATAGAAGCGCGCCCCGGCGCGCCGGAAAGGAATGTGCACAACACCATGAAAAAGAGCAAAAAGTTTCTGTGTCTGCTGCTCGCGCTGGTGATGGCCGGGAGCCTGCTGCTCCTGCCGGCAGCCGCCGCAGACACGCAGCAGTCGGGCGCCGAACGCTACCCGACCATTTACGTCCACGGCCTGATGGGCTGGGGCGAACACGACCAGATCTACGCCGTGACCCCGTACTGGGGCCTGACAAGCGACCTGATGCCATACCTGACGGGCAAGGGCTATGAGAGCTACGCCGCCTCCGTCGGCCCGCTCTCGAGCGCGTGGGACCGCGCGTGTGAGCTCTATGCCCAGCTCACCGGCACGACCGTGGACTACGGCGCCGCCCACGCCGCCGAGTACGGCCACGCGCGCTATGGCGTGACGTATGACAAGCCGCTGTTTGAAGGCTGGAGCGCGGACAAGAAGATCAACCTCGTCGGCCACAGCTTCGGCGGCGCAACGATCCGTCTGTTCCTCGATATTCTGGCCGACGGCTCCGCGGAGGAGCAGGCCGCGGCCAAGGCCGCCGGCACGGAGGTCTCCCCGTTCTTCCAGGGCGGCAAGGCCGACTGGGTCTATTCTCTGACGACGCTGGCTGCCCCGCACAACGGCACGACCTTCCTCGAGTGCTGCGGCGACATGACGCAGTTCGCCGCCGAGGCCTCAACCACCATGGCCAAGCTGCTCGGCATCTCGGACTTCAAGGGCGTGTATGACTTCCAGCTCGAGCAGTTCGGCTTCTACCGCAAGGACGGCGAGACCGTGCTCGAGGCGCTCGACCGTGTGCTGCACTCGGACTTTTTGTCGCACAACGACAACGTGTTCCGTGACCTGACGATTGACCGCGCGCTGGAGCTCAACGACGACATTGAGATCCAGCCCAATGTGTACTACTTCTCCTATGCCGGCGACAAGACGCGCCAGAGCACGCTTACCGGCGAGCGCACGTCGGCCGTCGATATGACGCCGCTGTTCGTGCCGTTTGCAAATCAGATGTGCGGCTATTACGACCAGACGACCGCCGGCGGCTTCCGGATCGACAAGAGCTGGGCCCCGAACGACGGCCTTGTCAACACCGTCTCCGCCCTGTACCCGACCGACAGCGCCGGCCGCTGCCTGACCAAGAGCGGCAAGACCGGCTATGTCCAGCAGGACGGTTACTCCAACGTCGGCTATCAGCCCGGCGTGTGGAACGTGATGCCCGTGCGCCACTATGACCACGGCAACTTCATTGCCGGCATGCCGGTGCCCGACCTGGCCTCGCAGAGCATACCGGCCCTGCGCCAGTTCTACCTGGGCCTGATGGACAACCTCTCCCACGTGACCGCGCCGACGCCCACGCCGACGCCGGGCACCGGTCTGCCGTTCACGGACGTGCCGGCCGACCGCTGGAGCTATCCGTACATCAAGCAGCTCTATGATGCCGGCGTTGTCTCCGGCACGAGCGCCACGACTTTCGAGCCGACCACAAACGTCACGCGCGCGCAGTTCGTGACCATGATCGCCGGCCTCGCCGGTGCGGACGTGTCCGGCTATGCGTCCGGCCCGTTCGACGATGTGCAGGCGGGCAGCTGGTACGCGCCCTATGTCAACTGGGCGGCTGCGAGCGGCATCGTCAGCGGCACGAGCGCCACGACGTTCGAACCCGCTGCCGAGATCTCGCGCCAGGACATGGCCGTGATGCTGTATAACTACGCGCAGCAGGCCGGTGTGCAGCTCGAGCAGACGACGGTCACCCCCTTCACGGATGAGGGCAGCATCGCCGCCTACGCCCTGCCCGCCGTGCAGGCACTGCACAGCGCCGGTGTCATCAGCGGCATGCCGGACGGTAGCTTCCAGCCGCAGGCCACCACGACGCGCGAACAGGCCTGCGTCGTGCTGTGCGCGCTGTAAGGCCATATTCCAAAATCCACAGCATAGCCCTCCCGGAGCCGTCCGGGAGGGCTTTTTGCACGCTCGGCACAACCTTTCCTTGTAATTTCCGCCGCCGTCATGTACAATATATCTTACAGCTGTTGATTTAGCGATTTTAAGCGTGAAATTGGCGGCAAAAAATCTGGGGGAAAGAAGAAAAGGATTTATGGACAATGAACTGAAGAAAAAGTATGGTCTGCCGACGGCGATCGCACTCGTCATCGGCATCGTCATCGGCAGCGGCGTGTTCTTCAAAGCCGAGAAGATCCTCACCGCGACCGGCGGCAACCTGCCGCTCGGCATCCTCGCCTGGGCGATCGGCGGCCTGATCATGATCATCTGCGCGTACATGTTCTCCATCCTCGCCACACGTTATGCGCACGTCAACGGACTCGTAGACTACGCCGAGGCGCTCATGGGCAAGCGCTACGCCTATTATATGGGCTGGTTCACAACGTTTATCTATTTCCCGGCCATGACGTCCGTGCTGGCCTGGGTCAGCGCGCGGTATCTCGGCGTGCTGTGCGGGTTTGACATCACGGGCGGCCCGGTCATGGTCCTTGCGTGCCTGTTCCTTGTCGGCAGCTATGCGGTCAACGCCCTGTCTCCGATCCTGGCGGGCAAGTTTCAGGTGGCGACCACGGTCATCAAGCTCATCCCGCTGCTGCTCATGGGCATCGTCGGCACGATCGTCGGCTTTGCCAACGGCACAACGATCGAAAACTTCACCACCGTCGTCACGACCGTCGAGGGCGGCAACGGCCACGCGCTGTTCACCGCCGTGGCAGCAACGGCCTTTGCATATGAGGGCTGGATCATCGCCACGAGCATCAACGCCGAGCTCAAGGATGCCCGGCGCAACCTGCCGATCGCGCTTGTCGTCGGCACGCTCATCGTGGCCCTGACGTACATCCTCTACTACATCGGCCTGTCCGGCAGCGTCTCGAATGCGGAGATCATGGCCGGCGGCGAGGCCGGCGCCAAGCTCGCCTTTGAGAAGATCTTCGGCCGGGCCGCCGGCGTGGGTCTGTTCGTGCTGGTCGTCGTGTCGTGCCTCGGCACGCTCAACGGGCTCATGCTCGCCGCGACGCGCAGCCTCTACTCTGTCGCTGCGCGCGGCAACGGCCCGAAGCCGGAGGCGTTTCTCGGCATCGACCAATACACGAACATGCCGGCAAACTCCGCCATCGTGGGCGTGCTCATGTGCGCCGTCTGGCTGACGTATTTCTATGGTGCCAACCTCACCGAGGGCTGGTTCGGCCCGTTTTGCTTCGACTCGTCCGAGCTGCCGATCATCACGCTCTACGCGCTCTATATTCCGATGTTCCTCAACGTCATGCGCCGGGAAAAGGAGCTGAACGCTTTTCACCGCTACGTCATGCCGCTGCTGTCGATCGTGTGCTGCATCTTCTTCTGCGTCGCGGCCGTTGTGTCGCACGGCAAGGCCGTGCTCTACTATCTGATCGTGTTCGCGGTCATCATGGCGCTGGCCATTCCGTTTTACCGTCAGGGGAAAGAAAAGGCCTGACGCTCCACGTTTTCGAGGGCGGCGCTTTTGCGCCGCCTTTTTCGTTGCCCGCGCGCCAGGTTTGTGGTATACTCGCGGCAGACACCGAAACGAGGCGACAACATGGACATTCTCTATCAGGACAACAGCATCCTCGTGTGCATCAAGCCGGCGGGCGTGCTGTCCACGGACGAGCCGGGCGGCGTGCCCGAACTGGTGCGGCAGGCGCTCGGTGACCCGAATGCCTGCGTGCGCACCGTGCACCGGCTCGACCGCGTGGTCAGCGGGCTGATGGTGCTCGCGCGCACACCGGCAGCCGCGTCCAAGCTCTCGGCGCAGATCCGCGAGCACGACTTCGGCAAGACGTATCTTGCCGTCGTGCACGGCACGCCGGAGACCCTTCAGGGCACGTACCGCGACCTGCTGCGGCGCGACCCCGCCGAGCGCAAGACCTACGTCACGGACAAGATGGCCAAGGGCGTGCAGGAGGCTGTGCTCGACTATGATGTACTCGGCACGCGCGCGGAGCTCTCACTCGTGCGCATCTATCTGCAGACCGGGCGCACGCACCAGATCCGCTGCCAGTTTTCGTCGCGTGGTCTGCCGCTCTGGGGTGATAAAAAATACAGCACGCTGCCCGACGATGGGCCGATCGCGCTCTGGTCGCACTGCCTGCACTTTGCCCACCCGGACACCGGCGAGGTGCTCTATTTCGAGCAGCAGCCGCCGGACATTGCTCCATGGAACCTGTTTGCAGACTAAGATCCCCGCGCCGCGGCGCGGGGATCTTTCTGCGCAGGTGCGCGACAGTTTTTCGTCAAAACGTCTTGCAATCAACAAAAGAGGCCGGTATAATATAGGCATATCGCCGGTTTTTGTGAGAAGGAAAGCAATGCAAATCTATCTATGAGGCAGGGGGAAAAACATGAAAAAAGCACGTCGATTTTTATGTCTGCTGCTGACGCTGGTGCTGGCGCTGAGCCTGTGCGCCATTCCGGCCGCTGCGGCCGATGAGCAGACCCGTTCGGACGACCCGGTCGTGTTCGTGCACGGCCTGTTTGGCTGGGGACAGCGCGACAAAATTTTCAGCATCATGCCCTACTGGGGCATGACCACCGGCAGTCTGCCGGACTATCTGGCCACGAAGGGCTACGAGACCTATGCCGCCTCCGTCGGCCCGCTCTCGAGCGCGTGGGACCGCGCGTGCGAACTGTACGCGCAGCTCGTCGGTGCGCGCACGGACTACGGTGTCAAGCACGCACAGGACTTCGGCCACGAGCGCTACGGCATCGACTATGAGACGCCGCTGTTCGACGGCTGGGGCACAAAGCGTGCCGTAAACCTCGTCGGCCACAGCTTCGGCGGCGCGACGACGCGCCTGTTCCTCGAAATTCTCACCAACGGCTGCCCGGAGGAAGTCGCCGCGGCCAAAGCCGCCGGTGTGGAGCCGAGCCCGTTCTTCCTCGGCGGCAAGGGCGGATGGGTCCACTCGCTGACCGCCATCGCCGCGCCGCACAACGGCACAACGTTCATTGAGTCCAACAGCGACTTTACCAAGTTCGCCGCCGACCTGACCACGGCCGCCGCCAAGGCACTGGGCCTGTCATCACTCAAGGGCGTGTACGACTTCCAGCTCGACCAGTTCGGCATCCGCAAGGACGACAACGAGACATTTGCCCAGGCGCTTGACCGTGTGCTCAAATCCGATTTCCTGTCGCACAACGACAACGCCTTCCTCGACCTGACGATCGACAAGTCGCTCGAGATCAACAAGGGCATCGAGATCCAGCCGAATGTTTACTACTTCTCCTACGCGGGCGACCAGACCTCGACGGACCCGCTCACCGGCAACCACTACCCAACCGTCTCGGCCATCCCGTCGAACGGCATGTGTGCGCTGATGATGCCCGGCTCCGTCAACATGGGCAAGTACTATGACAAGTACACCGCCGGCGGCATCTACATCGATCAGAGCTGGCTGCCGAACGACGGTCTCGTGAACACCGTCTCCGCCCTCTACCCGACCACGACGGACAAAAACACCACCGAGTGCCTCAAGCGCGACGGCACACAGGGCTGGGTCAACTATGACGGCTATTCCGACATCGCCTTCCAGCCCGGCATCTGGTACGTCATGCCCGTCACGCGCGCTGACCACATGCAGTTCGTCGGCGGCATCGCCAACAAGAGCGTCATCGAGACGCACCTGTTCTACCGCAACCTGATGGACGACATCTACAGCACCTACCACGCCGTGCAGCCGGCGGAAAAGCCGTTCCCGTTTACGGATGTGCCGGAAAGCCGCTGGAGCTATCCGTACATCAAGGAGCTCTATGATGCGGGCGTCGTCTCCGGTACGAGCGCCACGACCTTCGAGCCGACGGCCAACGTGACGCGCGCGCAGTTCGTGACCATGCTGGCCGGGCTGCAGGGCGCGGACGTGTCCGCGTACACGTCGGGCAAGTTCGCTGACGTTCCGGCGGACGCCTGGTATGCGCCCTACGTCAACTGGGCGGCCGAAAACGGCGTCGTCTACGGCGTCTCGGACACCGAATTTGCGCCGAATGCCGAAATTTCCCGGCAGGATATGGCCACGATGCTCTATCGTTATGCGCAGCAATTCGGCATCCAGCTCGGCACCGGCAATCCGGCCATCACGTTCACGGATGAAGCCGACATCACCGACTATGCCCTGCCCGCCGTGGAGGCGCTGCAGCGCGCCGGCGTGATCAGCGGCATGCCGGACGGCAGCTTCCGCCCGCGCGACACCGCGACCCGCGAACAGGCGTGCGTCATGCTCTGCCTGCTCTGAGGTGCCAAACAGGACAACAAAAGGACGCATCCGTATGGATGCGTCCTTTTGCGCAAATAACAGAAAGAGAAAGTAAAGAGAAAGAGGTTCCGAAAATCAGGGATGCGGCTTGCCCTCGCGGTAGTTTTTCATCACGTCGCGAAACAGCTCGCCGTTCGTCGGCGGCGTCCAGATGATGGCGTTGGCCCCGGCGCGGATAGTGGCGCGGATGCTATCCTCGTCCGCCCCGCCGGTCGCAATGATGGGATAATCCGGGAAGCGCTCGCGGATCTCGGCCACGATCTCCGGCGTCTGCGCGCCGGCGGCCACGTTCAGGATCGCCGCGCCGTCCTCGATGCGGTGGCGGTAGTTCGTGTCGGAATTGGCCACCGTGACCACGACCGGCACATCGACGCTGCTGCGGATGCGGTTGAGGATCCGGCCCGGCGTCGGCGCGTTGACGACCACACCGGTCGCGCCCTGCATCTCGGCGTACATGGCGAGGTTCACGACGCGCTTGCCCGTCGTCAGCCCGCCGCCGACGCCGACGAACACCGGCAGATCGCTCGCCATGAGCAGCGCCTGCGTGATGACCGGCTGCGGTGTGAACGGATAGACCGCGAACACCGCGTCGGCGTTGACATTGCGGATGATGCACAGGTCGGTCGAGAACACGAGCGACTTGATGCGCTTGCCGAACACCATGATGCCGCTGCACTCGTCGATCACGCTCGGCACGCGCAGCGCAAACTGGCGCAGCGTGCCGTCGATCGGTGCGGGCATCTGCGGCGCGACGTGCACGTCCCCCGGCGTCGTCACCTGACGGTCGGCAGCGGCGGACGCATCGTCTCCCACCCCGCCGAGCTGCAGCGGCTCATTATCGGCGGCGGGATAGGTCAGGACCTCCGGGTCCTCGGTCATATCAAAAATGAGATCACGATCTTTGCTCATAGGAATACCTCCTTGTCATTTTGTGGGAGTATGTCTTGACTTTTGCAGGCAGTTGTGCTTTACTGAGAACAAGAAAAGCTGAATTGTTCCTGCAGATTGAAACCAAAGTTTCGTTTTTGATTAACGTAACTTTGGTATAAACCATTTCTACGGGTTTGTCAAGTGTTTTTCCGAAAAAAGTTAGAAAAACTTTGCTTTCTGGAACGGGAGGCGTTTTCATGGGCAAAGACAACGACGAGGCCGCCGGCGGTTTCGGCAGCGTATTCCGCGACCGGCTGACCTATCTGATGAACGGCAACAACGTGTACGGCAAGCCCGTCAACACGCAGGAGCTGGCCGATGAGATCGACATCAGCCGCCCGGCCGTGCGCAAGTACCTCAAGCCGAACGACCGGCGCGAGGTCACGGTGCCGTCGGCACTGGTCGTGAGCCGCATCGCACGGTATTTCCGTACAACGCCGAACTTTCTGCTCGGCTTTGACGAGGCGGCCGACGACGCCGATGCGCAGCGCGCCGGCGAGAGCGACGTCTACAGCTCCCTCGGCCTGAGTCAGGAGGCCATCAACGGGCTGCACCGCCTGCATGCGCAGGCCGTCACGGACCCGAAGGCCGCCGACCTGCAGCGCCTGCTCGACAAGCTCATCTGCAGCTACGCGCACGAGGCGGACAAGCTGCTGTGATCCGGCACGACAGACACCCCCGGACGGAGAAAAACTCCGTCCGGGGGTGTCTGCATACTATATTCTCTAAAAATATATGAACAAACGGCCGCGCAGGTTGACCTGACCGGGAAAAAAGCGTATGATTGAGTGTAACTATCCTGAGAGAAAAAGAGGAAAAACTATGCAACCGATATCGTCGCAGGAAGCGGCCCGTCCGCGCTGGCTGCCCGGTGTGCTCATCGGCCTGTGTGCCGCGCAGCCGCTGCTGGATGTGCTGTCATTCTGGACGCAGACGCTTGGCCGCGGCACGAGCATTTCGCTTGCGCTGCGGATGCTTTTGCTGGTGGCTGCCGCGGTGCTGGCGTTCGTGCTCTCGGACCGCAGACGCGCCTATCTGATCCTGTGCGGCGTGCTCACCGTGTTCTGGGGCGCACATATGCTTGCCTGCCGCCGCGTGGGCTATGCAGACCCGGTCTCCGACCTGACAAACTTTATCCGCGTTGCGCAGCTGCCGGTCTATACCTTCAGCCTGATCACGCTCTTTCGGCGCACGCCGCGCTTTCTGGACGTGCTCGAGGACGCGTGCACGATCAACCTGTACCTGATCGCGGCGGTCACGCTCGTATCCGTCCTGACCGGGACATGCATGCCCACGTATGCGAAGTTTCGCATCGGCTGGTGCGGCTGGTTCTGGCTGCCCAATTCGCAGAGCGCCATCCTCGGTGTGCTCACCGTGATTGCCATGCTTGCGGCCGTGCGCCGCGGGAAGCTGCCCGCCGCCGTGATGCACTGCATCGTCGGCTTTGCGCTGATGTTTTTGCTTGGCACGCGGCTGGCCTATGCCGAGATCTTCGGCATCGCCGCCGGTGTATGCCTGAGCATGGCGCTGACCCGGCAGTGGAACGTGCGCGCGCTGGCCGTGGTGCTGCTGTGCGCCGCTTTGTGCGGCGGGCTCTACCACCAGAGCCCCATGTACCGCAACCGACAGGCCTATGCCGAGAGCGTGAGTGAGCAGCAGCAGGCGGCCGAGGATCTGGGCGCCTCCGAACAGGAGACGCGCGATGCGCTGTATTGGAAGTATCAGCGCGTGGCCGTCGAGCGCTTCGGTCTGGAAAACGTGGAGCACGCCTTTCACGATTCCACGGACATCTCCGTTATCGGCGACATCCGCCTGACCAAGCTCGTCTACTGCCGCCTGCTCATGGCGGAGCTGCCGGCCACCAGCCGTCTGTTCGGCTTCGAGCTGGACGCGACGCGCTGCCAGGGCGCCATTTTCGACGCGGAGAACGATTTCCACGGCGTGTATTATCTCTATGGTCTGACCGGCCTGGTACTGCTGGCCGGATTCCTGCTGTTTTTCGCCGGGCGTGCGCTGTGGCGCATGGCGCGCGAGCCGCGCCGGTACCTCACGCTGCCGGTGTGCGCGTTCGGCATGGCGGCGGTAATCCTGATCGTCAACGCCTACTTCTCTGCCAGCGTTCTCCGGCGGCCGAACGCCTCGTTCTACCTCTCCGCTGCGCTGGCTGCACTCTACTGCCTGACGGCACATGACGGCGCTGCGCCGTCCGAAAAAGAGGTGTCCGCGTCATGAGCCAGAACCAGAACAAACGAACGCTGCGCACCATTGGTCTGGTCGTGGCGGTCACGCTGCTGACCAAGATCCTCGGCATCGTGCGCGAGGCGCTGCAGGCCGGCGTGTTCGGCACGCAGACGGCCTTCGACCTCTATACGATCTCCTATAACTATACGATCTATATCTTCACGACCGTCGCCTATGCCCTGTGCATCGCGGCCGTGCCTGTGATCTCGCGGCATCTCGCCGAGGACCGGAACAAGGCCTTTGCCGTGGCCGGGAACCTGATCTGCGTGAGCGTGCTCGTGAGCGCGCTGGTTGTCGGGCTCGCCTCGATCGTGATCCATTTCGCGCCCGTCGGCCACTGGCTCGGCGTGAGCGACGCCGACCTGCCAACGCTGCGGATGTACCTGCAGATCTGCGTGCTGACGCTGCCGCTGATCGTGATCATCTACCTGCTGGTCGCCGTGTTCCAGTCCATGGAGCATTATACGCTGCAGGGCAGCCTGAGTCTGCCGTACAATGTGCTGCTGATCGTGTTTCTCGTGCTGTTTTCCAGCAGCGAGCGCGTGCTCGAGTACGTGCTGGTCATCTGCTTTGCCTGGCTGCTGCAGTTTGCCATGACGATCCCGTGCATCGTGCGGGAAAAGTTCCGGCTGATCCCGGGGCTGCACTTCCATGATCCCGATCTGAAGCTGTTTGCCCGCACGACGGTCGTGACGGTGTTCACCACGTCCATCTTCCTGCTGTGCTACCTGGCGGACTCCAATACCGTGTCCTCGTTCGGCAGCGGCGCCGTGAGCGCCGTGTACTACGCGGACAAGCTCTTCACCCCCGTCGCCACCACGCTGATCTACAGCATCAGCGTCGTGCTGTTTCCGAAATACAATCTGACCTATTCGCAGGTGAACGCGCAGGAATACAAGCGCTACGTCGGCAGCACGGTGGAAAACACCCTGTTTGTCATCCTGCCGTTTTCGGCGCTGTTTTCCGCCTTCGCCGTGCCGGTCATCCACGTCCTGTTCGAGAGCGGGAACTTCAATGCCGTGTCTACCCAGATGACCAGCAGCGTATTTGCCATGTACGCGCTGGGCATGGCGGGCTTCTGCGTGCTGGACCTGATCAACAAGGCGTACTACACCATGCACAAGACGCTGACGCCGCTGCTCATCAACGCGGTGGTGCTGGCGCTGAACATCGTACTCAACCTCGTGTTCCGGCACAGCCAGAGCTGCGGCCTGATCGCGCGGACGACCGCCGTGTCGCTGACCGTCGGCGGCGTCATCGCGCTCATCTGCTTCTTCCGCGATACCCGCGGCAGTCTGCGCACCGGCAAGCTGCTCAAAAACCTCGCCGCCGCCGTGCTGACCGGCATGGCGATGTGGGCGTGCGAGAGCCTGCTGTACCGGCCGGGACTGAGCAAGCTCCTGACCCTGCTGGAATTCTGCGCGCTCGGCCTGGTCGGCATCGGGCTGTACGCCGGCATCTGCTGGCTGCTGCGCGAGCGGGAGGCGCTGCAGATGATCGTGCAAAAATTCAGAAAGCGTGCGTGATTATGAAACAACACCTTCACTCTTATCGTCTGCTGCTGATAGCGGCAGCCATCTGCACTCTGGCGGCCTTCTGGCTGCTCGGTGCCCGCATCGGGGTCGAGCAGACGCAGCGGCAGGTCGACGTGGTCATCAGCTATGAGGACACCGTCCGGCTGGCGGATGCTTCCGGCGTGCCGGTACAGGAATGGCTGACGCAGCTGTCCGATGCCGGCGTGCGCGAGCTGCTGGTCACCCCGGATGAGCAGGCCAAACCCGACATCGTGCGCGCCGCGCAGGACGCGGGGCTGACGCTGGCGCAGGCCGGCGGGCTCGCACAGGGCGGGACCTACTTCTTCGCCGCGCGGTATGACACGCTCGCCGCCGCGGGGCAGACCGGTGCCGACACCGACACGGAGCCGCTGCCGCAGGCGCAGGTGCTCGACGCGCTGCGCGAGAGCGGCAGCACGCTCGTGCTCATCGAGGATAAGAACCAGACCGGCTGCGTCCTGCCGGACGGCTACACGCTTGACGGATATACCGGCGGCATGGTCAAGGGCTTCTGGCTCAACCAGACGTTCCGCGCGCGCTACCAGGCGCTCGGCTACAGCGGCGCGGAGGAGATCGTCAACATGCTTTACCGCGCGGTCGTGGACCGCGGCATGACCGTGCTGTGGCTCACGCCGCTGACGGACGCCGCAGGTGAGACCGTCGCAGAGCCGGCCGTGTACACGCAGCTGCTGCAGCAGCTGGCGCAGCGGCTCGCCCCGGCCGGATATCACTACGGCGGTCTCACCGCCATCGAGACCAGAACCGTCAGCCCCATGCTGCTGGCGCTGTGCGGCATCGGCGTGTTTGCCGCAGCGATCGTGCTGCTGGGCGTCATCGTGCCGCTGCGCGCCCGCTGGCTGCGCGTGCTGCTGTTCGCGCTCGGCTGTGCGGAGAGCGCGGGCGGTGCCTTTCTGGCGCCGGAGCTGCAGTGCACCGCACTCGCGCTGCTGGCCGCCATCGTGTTTCCGTGCCTGGCGGCCGCCATGCTGGCCGCAGAGCTGAAGGAAAGCGCCGGGACGCGTCCGACCGTGGCCCGCTATGCGGGCATGACGGCGCTGGGCGCCGCCATCACGCTCTGGGGCTGCTGCTACATCGGCGCGATCCTCAGCAGTTCGGAATATCTGCTCGTGCTGCGGCTGTTCCGCGGCGTGAAGCTCAGCCAGCTGGCCGTTTACGCTGTGGCCATGGTGCTGCTGGCCGCAGCGCTGCTGCACACGCACGGCTGTACGCTGCGCGCCGATCTCGAGACGCTGCGGCGCGAAAACAGCCGGCACTGGCGGCGAAAGCTCCTGTGCCTGGTGCTGATCCTCGCCGCCGTCGGCACGGTCTACATCCTGCGCACCGGCGACGGGATGCTGTCTGTCTCCGTCGGCGAGCAGCGCGTGCGCAACTGGCTGGAGCGCGTGCTGCTGTTTCGCCCGCGCACAAAGGAATTTCTCATCGCCTATCCCGCCATCGCCGCGGCGTACTGCTGTGCCGCGCACCACAGCCGCCTGACGGCGTGGCTGTTCGGCGTGTTCGGCGCGATCGGCTTTGCTTCCGTCGCCAACACATTCTGTCATATCCGCGCGCACTTTCTCGTTTCGCTGCTGCGCACCGGCATCGGCCTCGTGCTCGGTCTCGTGCTCGGTGCGATCGTGCTGCTGATCCTGCGTGCCTGCTGGCCCATTCCCTCCGGCAACACACAAACAAAGGAGTAAATTCATGCGTCAAGAAACACACACTTCCGGCGCGCTCGCGCGCTATCTGCCAACGTTCCTCATCGTCCTCATGGCGATCCAGCCACTGATGGACATCCTATCCTTCTGGACGGACCGGCTCGGTATGAGCAACACGATCACATTGCTGCTACGTTTTGCCGTGTTCGCCGTTGTGTGCGTGCTCGGGTTTGTGACCTCGTCGCGCAAGAAGGTCTACGGCATCGCCATCGCCGCCTGTGCCTTCCTGCTCGTCGGACACTGCATCTCCTGCTTCATCGTCGGCTACCAGCGCATCGTCTATGACCTGACCAACTTTGTGCGCGTCGTGCAGATGCCGCTGTTCGTGCTGTGCTTCATCTCGTTTCTGCGGGCAAACGAAAAGTGCTACTGCGCGTTTGAGACCGGCCTGATGCTCGACTTCTGGATCATCACGGCCTCGGTCGTCGTGAGCGTGCTCACACACACCTCCTCGGCGACCTATCAGTCCACCAACGTTGGCATTCTCGGCTGGTACTCGTTCGGCAATGCACAGAGCGCGATCATGAGCATTCTCGCGCCCATCGTCATCCTGCTGTGTTACCGCAGAAAGAACTTCCTGCTGTTCACGGTCACGAGCATCACCGCACTGGCGCAGCTCTATCTCATGGGCACGCGCCTGGCATTCTTCTCGATCGCCGTTGCCGCGCTGGGCGTGCCGGTCGTGCTGGTGCTGACCGGCAAGGCCCGCACCTCCAAGCGCTACATTGCCGTGCTGGTGCTCATCCTCGCCGCGTGCTGCGCAACCTACAAGCAGTCGCCCATGTATATCAACCAGAACCGCTACAACGAGGCCATGAGCTACAAGCAGAACGACGCCGAACGCATGATCCAGCGTGTCGAGGGCAACAAAACCGGCACTTCCACCGTCACGCCCGAAGAGCGCTACCACGCCCTGTGCACGATCTATAATTTCTACTCCCCGAATATGTGCCAGCGCTTCGGCACGGCGCGCGTCATGTCCGCCTACGGCTATTCCGATCAGGTCACGGACATCACGGCGACCCGCCACCGCAAGATCGTCTTCTGCGAGATGCTGCTCGACGAGCAGCCGTTCACCTCTCGCCTGTTCGGCATGGAGCTCGGCCGCATGGCCTTTGACGGCGAGATCTATGACGTGGAGAACGATTTTCACGGCATCTGCTTCCTCTACGGCTGGGTAGGTCTGGCCATGATGGTCGCCTTCATCGGCTATTTCCTGTACCTGATCGTCAAGTGCCTGATCAAAGATTTCCGCAAATACTTCACGGTGGAGGCCGGTGCCTTCGGCATTGGGCTGTGCCTGTGTCTGGTGTACGCCTACTTCACTGCCGGCGTGCTGCGGCGGCCGAACGCCTCGATCTACATGTCGGTGCTGCTGGCCGCGGTCTATTACCTGACGCAGATGCGCAGTGAAAAGCCGGACGCGCTGCCGGACGGAGAGGAGAAACGCGCATGATTTTCAGTGTTGTCATCCCGGTCTACAACGTCAAGGACTACCTGCCCAAGTGCATCGACTCCGTGCTGGCGCAGGATTTTGAAGACTACGAGGTCATCCTCATCGACGACGGCTCGACCGACGGCGAGAGCGGCGCAATCTGCGACCGCTATGCTGCGGCGCACCCGGAGCGCATCCGCGCCATCCACAAGCCGAACGGCGGCGTGGGCGAGGCGCGCAACGTCGGCATCGAGGCCGCACAGGGCGAGTATCTGATCTTCATCGACAGTGACGACTACATTGCCCCCAACATGTTCCGCGTACTGGCCGACGCCGTCGCCCGCTTCGGCAGCGACATCATTGGCTTCGGCGCGGCGCTGGAGGCAGACGGCGTCGTGGTCAAGGAGCTTGTGGATCCCCTGCCGGCCGACCGCACCTTTACGCTTGCCGACACGCCCGAGCTGATGCAGACCATGCCCTCTCCCTGGAGCCGCATCTGGCGGCGCAGCCTGTTTCTGGATTCCGGCGTGCGCTACCCGGCGCGCATCTGGTACGAGGATCTGTGCACATCCGTGAAGCTGCTGGCATTGGCCAAAAGCGCCGCCTTCGTGCCGGACATTCTGTATTACTACGTGGACCGCACCAACTCCATCACGCGCAACACGAACACGGCGCGCAACGCCGAGCTGTTCACCGCGTTTGACAATCTGCTCGACTGGTACCGCGAAAACGGCCTGTTCGAGCGCTACTACAACGAGCTGTCGCGCCTGGCGGTAGATCACGTGCTGCTCGCGGCCTCGGTGCGCGTGCTGCGCGTGGACCCGGAGAGCGAGCTGCTCGACCGGTTTCAGGACTACGTGCAGGCACAGTTCCCGGACTATCTGGAAAACCCGTACCTGCAGACGCTCTCGCGCAGCCACAAGCTGATCCTGCGCCTGCTGCGGCAGCGCAAATACCGCACCGTGCGGATGCTCTTCGCCGTGAAGGACAAGCTCGGCTGAGCGCCCGGACTGGAGGAAACTATGAAATTCAGTGTCATCATCCCGGTCTACAACGGCTGGGAATACCTGCGCGAGGGCGTAGACTCCGTGCTGGGACAGACGGGCGCGGACTTTGAGATCCTGCTCGTGGACGACGGCTCGACCGACGGCGAGAGCGGTGCGCTGTGTGACACGCTCGCGCGCGAACATCCGGACTGCATCCGCGTGCTGCACAAGCCCAATGGCGGCGCGGGCGACGCGCGCAATGCGGCGCTCCCGCTCGCGCAGGGCGACTATGTGCTCTTTCTCGACAGTGACGACAGCTATACGCCGGAGGCGTTCGCCGTGCTGGCCGCCGCACTGGACGAGACGCAGGCCGACGTGTGCTATTTCGGTCTGCGCATGACCGGCGACAACGACGGCGCGGTGTTCACCGACGACCTGCCGCTGCATACGCCGCTGACACTTCAGGAGACGCCTGCCCTGCTGCTCAACCGCCCGTCAGCCTGCATCGCGGCCTGGCGGCGCACCCTGTTCACGGACACGGGCATCCGCTTTCGCGCCCGCGGCTGGGGCGAGGATCTGTGCATGACACGCAAGATGCTCACGGCTGCAAAGTCCGTTGTGATCCTGCCGGACGTGCTCTACCTCTACCGGCAGCACGAGGGCTCCGTGACCAAGCGCGCGCTCGACGCCAACGCCGAGATCATGGACGCGATCGACGACGTGCTGACGTGGTATCAGGCGCGCGGTCTGTTCGAGCAGTACGAAAACGAGCTCGGCAAGCTCTGCGTGGACAACGTGCTCTATGATGCGTCCGTGCGCATTCTCAAGGCGCAGAGCGCGCACCCGCTGCTGCCGCAGCTGCTGGACTTTACCGCCGCGCGCTTCCCCGACTACCGGCACAACCCCTATCTGAAAGGCTATCCGGCGCGCAAGAAGCTGGTGCTGTCCCTGCTCGGAAAGCAGCAATACCGGGCCGTGCACCTGCTGTTTGCCGCCGCCGGACACTGACACTATGAAGCATCACAATCAACTGCGTTCCGGCTCTCTGCTCACGTATGTGCAGATGACGCTCAACATCATCGTCTCCATCGCCTACACGCCGTTCATGCTGCGCATCCTCGGCAAGAGCGAGTACGGCCTGTACTCCACCGTCGCCTCGACGATCGCCATTTTGTCGGTGCTCAGTCTCGGCTTCGGTGGCAGCTACGTGCGCTACTACATCCTCTACCGCAAGGAAAAGGCGGACGACAAGATCGCGCGGCTCAACGGCCTGTTCCTGATCGTATTTTCCGTCATCGGTCTGATCGCGCTCGCGTGCGGACTGTACCTGACGTTCCATCTGGAGATGGTGTTCAAGACCGGCCTGACGGACGCCGAGTACCACACGGCGCGCATCCTCATGCTGCTGCTCACGGCGAACCTCGCCGTGAGCTTCCCGATGAGCGTGTTCAGCAACATCATCAGCGCGCAGGAGCAGTTCGTGTTCCTGAAGGCGACGGAGATCCTGCGCACGGTCGTGTCCCCGCTCGTGACGCTGCCGGTACTGCTGGCGGGCTACGGCTCGATCGGCATGGTCGTCGTCACGGTGACGATCTCCGTGTTCGTGGACGTGCTGCGGCTGATCTACTGCTTCGGCAAGCTGCACATTCGGGTCTCGTTCCGGAACTTTGACGGCGCCGTGCTCAAAGACATCGCTGTGTTCTCTGGCTTCATCGCCATCAACATGGTCGTCGACCAGGTCAACAACAACCTCGACAAGCTCATCATCACGCGCTACTGCGGCACGGCCGCCACGGCGGTCTACGCCGTCGGCCAGCAGCTGCACACGTACTTCATCTCGTTTTCGACGGCGGTGTCGTCCGTGTTCACGCCGCGCATCCACCAGCTCGTGCAGGACAACAAGGACGACAAAGCGCGTCTGCGTACCGTGCTCACGGAGCTGTTCGTGCGCGTGGGGCGCATCCAGTTTCTGATTCTGTCGCTTGTGTGCACGGGCATCATCTTCTTCGGCAAGCCGTTTATCTATTTCTGGGCCGGGCCGGGCTATGACGATGCATATATCATCGTGCTGCTGCTCATCATCCCCGGCATGGTGCCGCTGACGCAAAACCTCGGCATCGAGATGCAGCGTGCGCAGAACCTGCACAAATACCGCTCGATCATCTACGGAGCCATGGCCATCGGCAACCTCGCCATCAGCATCTGGCTGTGCCAGTACCTCGGCGCGATCGGCTGCGCGATCGGCACGGCCGTCGCCGTCACGCTGGCAAACGGGCTCGTGATGAACATCTTCTATCAGCGGCGGCTGAACATCGACGTGACCGTGTTCTGGAAGAACATCGGCCGCATGGCGCTCGGCCTGCTGCCGCCAGCCGCGTGCGGCGTGCTGATGATGCTGTTTGTGAACCTCTACAGCATTCCGATGCTGCTCGGCGGCATCGTCGTCTACACCGCAATCTACTGTGCCTCCGTGTGGCTGCTGTCCATGAACGGATATGAAAAAGCCCTCGTCGGCGGTATGGTGCGAAAGGTGCTGAGAAAATGAAACAACGCTTGAAACGCCTGCTCGTGCGGCTGCTGAGTCTGCTGCCCGGCAAGCCGGTCATCCTGCTCGAGAGCACGCCGCCCCTCGGCGACAACACCGGCGCCCTGTACCGGACGCTGCTGGCCCAGGGCTGGAACGACCGGTACAGGCTCGTGTGGGTCGTGCCGGATCCGGCAGCTTTCCGGAACGTGCACGAAAAGAACGTGTCCTTTGCCGGCACGCAGGGAAAATGGGCGCTGCTGCGGCTATTCTGGCTGCGCGCCCGCGCCGCCGCCATCGTGGACTGCAACGGTCAGCTCCAGAAGCTCCGGCCGGAGACCGTGCACCTGTACCTGACGCACGGCAGCCCGCTCAAGAGCGTGCACGACTACTATTTCTGCGACCCGACGACCGACTGGGCGCTGAGTCAGGCCCCGTTTTTCGACGCGGTGAACAGCTATGAATTTCACATCCCGCCGGAAAAGCTTGTCACGCTCGGCTTCCCGCGCAATGATGACCTGTTCACGCACAAATGCGATCTGAAGAACATCTTCGGCGCGGAGTTCGACCGCTTCGTCGTCTGGTATCCCACATACCGGCAGCACAAGAACAACCTCGTTGCGACGACGGACATCTCTATCCCCGTCATCCATGACCCGGCGGCGGCCGCGGCCGTGAACGAGGCCGCGCGGGCGACGAACACGCTCGTGATCGTCAAACCCCACCCGGCGCAGGACCTCGCGCACATCCGCGCGCTGGAGCTGAGCCACCTCCGCTTCATCGACGACGGGCTCTTTGCCGCGCACGGCATCACGTCCTATGAATTTCTCGCCTGCACGGACGCGCTCATCACGGACTATTCCTCCGTGCTGTTCGACTACCTGCTCACGGGCAAGCCCGTGGGGCTGACGTTCGAGGACATCGACGCCTACGCCAGGCAGCCGGGCTTTGCCATCGACCCGCAGCCGCTGCGCGAGAGCGCGGCCATGCTCGACACGCCGGACGATTTCCGCGTGTTTTTCGAGCAGCTTGCCGCGGGCGACGATCCGCTGCGGGCCAAACGCATGCAGCTCACGAAGCTGACCAACCAATACACAGACGGACACTCCGCCGAGCGCGTCGCCGCGTTTCTGGCCGAGCGCCTCCGGGAAAGGGAGCACACATGAGACGTGTCATCACTTACGGCACCTTTGATCTACTGCACTACGGGCACATCAACCTCCTGCGCCGCGCCAAGGAGCAGGGCGATTACCTGATCGTGGCGCTGAGCACGGACGAATTCAACTGGAACGAAAAGCGCAAAAAGAGCTACTTCTCCTACGAGGATCGCAAGCGGATGCTCGAGGCCATCCGCTACGTTGACCTCGTCATCCCGGAGGAGAGCTGGGACCAGAAAGTCACCGACGTGGACAAATACCACGTGGACGTGTTCGTCATGGGCGACGACTGGAAGGGCAAGTTCGACTTCCTGAAGGACAAATGCGAGGTCGTCTACCTCCCCCGCACGCCCGAGATCTCCACGACGAAGATCAAGACCGACCTGCACACCTGAATGATGCACGAAATGCCGCCCGGCACCCGCCGGGCGGCATGTTTTCCGCTCCCGCGCCATAGAGTGGTACAAACTGCGTCGGGAGGTCGCGCGCGTGCACACAAATCGCAGGCTCATCGTCAACACCGCGCTCATGACCGGCTCGTCGATCGTGATGCGCTGCATCGGGCTCGTCTTTCAGGCGTGGATCGTCGGGCGCATCGGCGCGGCCGGCATCGGGCTGTACCAGCTCGTCATGTCGGTGAGCGTGCTGTTTGCCACGTTCGCCATCTCCGGCATCCGCTTTGCCACCACGCGCCTGATCTCCGAGGAGATGGGGCTCGAGCGCGGCGCGGGCGTCACTGGGGCGATGCGCCGGTGCGCGTGCTACGCGCTGTTTTTCGGTCTGTGCGCGGGCACGATGGTGTACTTTCTGGCCGAGCCCGTTGGCTTTCTCTGGATCGGCGACGCGCGCACGGTGCGCTCGCTGCGCATCACGAGCATCAGCCTGCCGTGCATCGCGCTCTCGTCGGTCATGGACGGATACTTCACCGCCTCCGGCCGCGTGTGGAAGCCGACGCTCGTGCACCTGCTCGAGCAGCTGGTGAGCATCACGTGCGTGATGTGGTTTTTGTCCTTTGCGGCCGCCGGCGACCTCGAGCAGAGCTGCGCTGCCGTCACGGCGGGCGGCGCGTGCGCGGACGTGGTGTCGCTGCTGCTGATGACGGCGATGTATGCGCTCGACCGGCGCAAATACCGCCGCGGCGGCGACACCGTGCCGCACCTGACGCGGCGGATGCTCGCCGTGGCGCTGCCGCTGGCCGTGTCGGCCTATGCGCGCACGTCGCTGACAACACTGGAGCACCTGCTCATCCCGCGCGGGCTCAAAAGCTCCGGCCTGACGGCCGACCGCGCGCTCGCGGGCTATGGCATCGTGCACGGCATGGCGCTGCCGGTGGTGCTCTTCCCCTCTTGCCTGCTGTATGCGCTGGCAGATCTGCTCGTGCCGGAGCTGACGACGGCACAGGTCTCCGGCCGGTGCGGGGACATCCGGCGGCTGGTGCGCACGCTGCTGTACCGCTGCCTGCTGTTCGCGTGCGGCACGGCCGTGCTGCTGCTGGCGTTTTCCGGGCCGCTCGGGCGGCTGATCTACCACTCGGACGACGCAGGGCGCTACATCCGGCTATTGGCGCTGCTCGTGCCGGTGATGTATCTCGACACCGTGACCGACGGCTGCCTGCGCGGGCTCGGCCAGCAGACGCGCTGCATGGCCATCAACGTGCTCGACGCCACGCTCGGCGTGGTGCTCGTGTGGGTGCTGCTGCCGCGGTTCGGGCTGGCGGGGTACATCTTTATTTTGTATTTCAACGAGTGCGTGAACTTTACGCTCAGCTTCACATTGCTGCTGCGCACGGTGCGCCGCATCTGCGGCGGCAAAAAACCGCCTGCAGGCTGATGCCTGCAGGCGGTTTGCTATGTACGATCTCAGTGCTGCGGGGTGGGGTCCTTCGACTGGACCTGCGGCTGGACCTTGTCCTTCTTACGCAGCTCCGGGAAGAGCAGGAACTCCACGCGCTTATACAGCAGATACGTCAGCGCCGAGTCGACGATGCCCTTGATGAGGTTGAACGGGACGACGGCGAACAGCACGAGCGTCGGCACACTGGTGATGCCCTTGTTCACAGCCGTGCCCATGGCGACGATCTGATCGATCGGCAGGTGGAACAGCTCGGCGAACTTTGGGATCAGGTACAGGGCGTTGAAGAGGCTGCCGACCACCGTCATGCACAGCGTGCCGACGGCCATGCCGATGATGGCGGTGCGGCGGGTCTTGTGGTGGTGGTAGATGACAGCGGCGGGAAGGATGAACGTGCAGCCGACGACGAAGTTGGCAAAGTCGCCGACGAAGGCCGTGCTCGTGCCCTTAAGCAGGAGCTTCAGGAGCACCTTGAGCAGCTCCGTGATGACACCGGCCACGGGGCCGAGGTAGAACGCGCTCATGAGCACCGGCAGCTCGCTCAGGTCCATCTTATAGAAGCCGGGCGCAAAAAACAGCGGGATCTCCAGCAGCATCAGCACGCCGCCGAGGGCGGAGAACATGGCCACATAGCTGATGTTGCGGCTGCGGCTGCGGCGCTGCAGATCGCGGCAGACCGTGCGCTCAAACAGATACGCAAGGCCGAGCAATGCCGCGAACACAAGCGCGCAGACACCGATAAAGGACAGGTTTTCTTTCAACATGACAAAGCACCTCCATGGAATGAAAAACACCTGAAAGAACATGTCCTTCAGGCGCTGCGAACTATGGAGGTCCGTAACATCTTCTATCATCCAGACTATACTGTCGGTATCGGAATTGCACCGATTCAACCACATTCGGCTCGCGGACTATCACCGCCGGTCGGGAATTACACCCTGCCCCGAAGACATCTCGATTCAGTTGTTTTACTGTCTGCATTATAGCACAGTGTTTCCAGAATGCAAGCATTTTTTTCAGGAAAGGTTTGACAGCCTCGTTCCGGGCGCGTACAATGGAGGTCACCACCAAAAAGGAGGCGCCGCCATGCCCGAGCGCGAACACACCTGCTGCTTTACCGGCCACCGGGAATATAAGCTGCCCTGGGGCAGCAACGAGAACGACCCCCGCTGCCGTAAGCTGCAGCAGCAGCTCTTTGACGCCGTGGACGCCGTCTACGCCGCCGGCATCCGCCACTTCATCTGCGGCATGGCCAACGGCTGCGACCTGTATTTTTTCGATGCCGCGCGCTATCTGCGCCTGCAGCACCCGGAGGTCACGATCGAGGCGGCCATCCCCTACTCCGGCCAGGCCGACCGCTGGCGGCCGGAGCTGCGCGAGCGCTATGCCTACGACCTGCGCCAGTGCGACTATCAGACGCTCGTACAGGAGGCCTACACCCCCGGGTGCATGATGCGCCGCAACCGCTACATGGTCGATGCCTCGCGCATCCTCATCGCGGCGTTTGACGGCCGGCCCGGCGGCACGGCCCGCACGCTCGAATACGCCGCCCGCCGCCGGCTGGAGATCATCCAGATCCCGATCGACAGCGCACCGGCGGAAAGATAAGAAAACACGGGGGACGCCCATCGGCGTTCCCCGTGTGCGGTTTTTGCGGCTGCTAGCAGGCTTCGATCTCCTTGATGGTGTACTCGTTGCCGCTGAGCAGATAAGTATGCTCACTCTTGCAGTGGGGGCATATCTTGGCGTATTTGACCGTGGGGTATGTCTGTTTGCAATCCTCACAATAGGTCACGGCGGGGAGCGTCTCGATCTTCAGCTCCGCGCCCTTGAGATACTGTGATTTTTCCACTGCCCACTTCCAGCAGTCGGTTAGGTAGTACGGGATGATGCCGCTGACCTCCCCGACCTCCAGCGTAACACTGGCGACCTGGGTCAGGTGGTTTTCCTCGACGACCTTTTCGACCTCCTGGATGACATAGAACACGGTTCCCAGTTCGTGCATCGTGTGGTTCCTCCGGTCGGCTTACTTTGCGCGCTTGCCCTTGATGTCCTTGATGGTGAGCTTCGCTGCACGCTTGACCATGTGCGGCAGGATGGCCTTCATCTTGTCCTCGGTGCGGGTCATGCGGCTGGCCTCCGGCACGTCGCGGAGCAGGTGGATGGCGTCAAACTCGCAGCGCGTGGTGCACAGGCCGCAGCCGATGCACTTGTTCTGGTCGACGACGGACACGCCGCAGCCGAGGCAGCGGGACGCCTCCGCCTTGACCTGCGCCTCGGTAAAGGTGATGCGGTCGTTCGAGAACGTCTTGGCCTTGCTCGCGTCGTGGGCGACAGTCTGGCGTGCCGGGGCGTCAAAGCAGTCGATGGGCACGACGGCCTGCTTCTTGTCGAGCTCGTAGAACTCGCGCGGGTCACGCGCCAGCGTCAGGCTCTGGCCCTCATGCACGTAGCGGTGCAGGGAGATGGCGCCCTCGCGGCCGGCCGCGATCGCGTCGATGGCAAACTTCGGGCCGGTGACCACGTCGCCGCCGGCAAAGATGTCGGGCTGCGCGGTCTGATACGTCACACCGTCGGCCTGGACGGTGCCGTTGCGGTTGAAGACCATAGCCTCCGGCGCGATGCGGCCAAGGTCGACGCGCTGGCCGATGGCGCCGATGACGGACGTGACCTCGATGGTCTCGAACTTGCCGGTGCCAACGGGCTTGCGGCGGCCCTTCGCGTCGGGCTCGCCCAGCTCCATGATCTCAACCTTGAGGGCCTTGACCTTGCCGTTTTCGCCGATGATCTCGGCCGGAGCGCTCAGGAAGCGGAACTGCACGCCCTCTTCCATGGCTTCCGCGACTTCCTCCGCGTCCGCCGGCATCTCAGCCTGGCTGCGGCGGTAGATGATGTAGGTATCCTTCGCGCCGAGGCGGATGGCCGTGCGGCAGACGTCCATGGCGACATTGCCGCCGCCGATGACGGCGCACTTTTTGCCGATACGCGGCTTCTTGCCGAGGTTGACCTTGCGCAGGAAGTCCACGCCGCCATACACGCCGGAGAGGTCCTCACCGGGCACGCCGATGGGTGCGCTCTTCTGCGCGCCGATGGCGAGGTAGAAGCCCTTATAGCCCTGCTCGCGCAGCTGGTCGATGGTGAGATCCTTGCCGATCTCGACGCCGCACTGGAAGTGGACGCCCATCTCCTTGAGCACCTCGATCTCGGCGTTGACAACGTCCTTCTCGAGGCGGAAGCTCGGGATGCCGAGGGTCAGCATGCCGCCGGGCACCTCGTTTTTATCAAACACGGTGACGTTTTCGTAGCCCATGTTCGCCAGATAGTAGGCGCACGACAGGCCGGCCGGGCCGGCGCCGATGATGGCGATCTTCTCCGGGTACGGATCGGCGATGCCGCGGTGGGTGATAACTTTCGGGATGTAGCGCTTGTCGGCCTGGAGCTCCTGCTCGGCGACAAACTTCTTGATCTCGTCGATGGCGACGGCGCGGTCGACATCGCCGCGGGTGCAGGCTTCCTCGCAGCGGCGGTTGCAGATGCTGCCGCAGACGGCCGGGAACGGGTTATCCTGCTTGATGAGCTTGAGCGCGTCCAGATAGCGGCCCTGCGCGGCCAGATTGATATAGCCCTGCACGGCGATGTGCGCCGGGCAGGCGGTCTTACAGGGGGCGGTGCCGGACTCGTGGCACTGCTTCTGGTTGTCGTCCTTATAGTTCGGGCTCCACATATGCTCGCCCCAGTGATTGTCGTCCGGCAGCGGCTGCTGCGGATAGACCACGGGGCCGGTCTTGGTGCACAGCTTCTGGCCGAGCTTGGCGGCGCCGGCCGGGCAGACCTCGGCGCACTTGCCGCAGGCGACGCACTTGTCGGCATCGACGTGGGCGCGGTAAGCAGAGGCGGACATATTGGGCGTGTTGAACAGCTGGCTCGTTCTCAGCGCGAAGCAGGAGCCGAGCGCGCAGTTGCAGATGGCGAAGATCTTGTCCTCGCCGTCGATGTTCGTGATCTGGTGGACATAGCCGTTGTCCTCGGCGCGCTGGAGGATCTCCATCGCCTCTTCATAGGTAATGTCGCGGCCCTTGCCGGTCTCGCGGCAGTAGTCGGCAAACTGGCCGACGGCAATGCACATCTCATCCTGCAGCTCGCCGCAGCCCTGCCCCTGAAGGCGCATGACGTTGCGGCAGGAGCAATAGCCGACGCCGAGGTGGCCCTCATACTTTTTCAGCCAGTGGGAGATGTGCTCGATGTCGACCGACTCGTTCGTGGCCGGGATAGCCTTCTCGACCGGGATGACGTGCATGCCGATGCCAGCGCCTCCGGGAGGCACCATGCAGGTGATCTTCGTCAGCGGCAGAAACGCCATGCGCTCGAAAAACTGCCCGATCTCCGGGTGCTCCTCCACCTGCTGGAGGTTCATGTTCATCAGCTCCGCAGAACCGGGCACGAAGATCGGCAGCGTCCACTGCTTGTGATGGTCGGCGTTCTCCCAGTTGTACTCGAGCAGGCCGATCATGGACATCTGGTCAAACAGCTGCTCGATGTAGACCGGATCCTTTCCCGTCTTTTTGCTCATCTCCGCCGGTGTGGTCGGCACGCGCACCTTCATCGCGAGCGCGAGCTCCGCCATCTCGTCGGTGACGACGCTGGCCAGGCCATAATACTCGGGCGAATCCTCGTCGAGCTTCGTCATGCCGAGCTTGACGTCCACACGGTCCGTGATCTTTTTGCCCAGCTTCAGAATCAGTTCTCTTGCCATGTTTCAGGCTCCTTTCTTCCCCTTTAAATATTTTGTTTTCATTCCCTGGTTTGTGAATAGATACGCAATCTATTGTAGCACATCTCACACATACAATTCAATATGCAAATGGGCAACACATTGTTGAAGATTGCAAAATTCCGGTCAATTTCGCCTGCCTGTCTTGACATTTTCAACAGGCGGTGCTATGCTTTTTCATAACCATTTGGTCAATATCGCGCAGATTCTCGAGGAGGAAACGGCAATGGCTCAGATCCGGATCCATGTTCTGCACTGTGGAAAGATCGGCGTGGCGCCGAACCTGCCGGCCAGCGCTCAGTGGCGCTGGCCGGCAAAGGCGGACGCGCGGCGGCTGAAGAACGACGCGCGCATCTGGCTGCCGGTGTCGGCGTATCTGGTGGAGCACCCAAAGGGATTGTTTCTGGTGGACGCCGGGCTGCCGCGCACCGTGAGCCCGACCGGCATCGAGGACCGCGCCGCACAGCTGCGCATGTTCGGCCGCGGGTGGTACACGCTCGTGCACAGCATCGTGGAGCCGGGGCAGTCGATCGGCGAGCAGCTGGCCGCGCGCGGCATCCGGCCGCAGGATCTGGACTATGTGCTCTTTTCCCACCTCGATCCGGACCACATTGCGGGTATCAGCGAGGTGCGGGGCGCAAAGCGTCTGCTGGTGGCGGAGGAGGAGTACTTCTGGTCGTGCCGCGTGAACCTGCGCTACACCTCCCGCAGGCTGTGGATGGACGAGCCGCCGGAACGGTTCTGGTACCGCGTGAACCACATCGGGCCGGAGAGCCGCTCATACGACCTGTTCGGGGACGATTCAGTTCATCTCGTGCACGTCGCCGGGCACACGGAGGGCATGTTCGCAACGCTCATCCGCAATGGTGACCGGTACGTGCTGCTCAATGCCGACGGCGCGGCAAGCCCGCGCTCATGGGCGGAGGGTACCGTGCCCGGCATCTGCGAAAACAGCGTGCGCGCCAAAAAGGCGCTCGACTGGATCGGCGGGATGAGCCGCGACGGCGCCTGCGCAGCGTCCCTGTGCAGCCACGACCCAGATGTCGCACCGCAAACCATCGAATTTTAGAATCGATGCATTCATTTTTTCTAATACGTATTCTGCACTGCTTTTGTGGATTCTGGGGTTGACAAGCGCGGAAAACTGCGTTATACTGCGCTCGTTTCCACAGGAAACCGTGATTTTTAACGAAAGGAGACGCGTCGTATTATGAAGTTTGCTCAGACGAACAACATGATGATGGCTATGATGATGTACATGCCCGGCTGCATGTGCATGTCTCGTCGTGCTCAGAAATATGACTCGTCTTGTGTTCGCTTCCAATAACGGCTGATCCAAATTCCAAGCCGTATCCGCAGAGGCCGGAAGACAACGAGTCTTCCGGCCTCTGCTTTTTTGTTCCGAAAAATTCATTTTGCGAGGGAGAATCTACCATGATCGAAATCGAACATCTCAACAAGACCTACCCCTCCCCGGGCGGCGACATCCACGCACTGCGGGACGTCAACCTCCGCATCGAGGACGGCGAAATCTTCGGCATCATCGGCCTGAGCGGCGCCGGCAAGAGCACGCTCGTGCGCTGTATCAACCTCCTCGAGCGGCCGACCTCCGGAACGGTGCGCATCGACGGGCGCGACATGATGCAGCTCAGCCGCCGCGACCTGCTCAAGGCCCGGCAGGACATCGGCATGATCTTCCAGAGCTTCAACCTGCTCGAGCAGCGCACGGTGCTGCGCAACATCTGCTTCCCCCTCGAGATCGCGGGCGTCAAGCGCGACGAGGCACAGGCCCGCGCCGCCGAGCTGCTCGAACTCGTTGGACTGTCCGACCGCGCGAAAGCGTATCCCTCGCAGCTTTCCGGCGGCCAGAAGCAGCGCGTGGCCATCGCCCGCGCCCTCGCCACGCGGCCGAAATACCTCCTGTGCGATGAGGCCACCAGCGCCCTCGACCCGAACACCACGCAGTCGATTCTACGCCTGCTTAAGGAGATCAACCAGACGCTCGGCGTGACGATCGTCGTCATCACGCACGAGATGCGCGTCATCGAACAGATCTGCCAGCGCGTGGCTGTCATCGACCAGAGCTGCATCGCCGAGATCGGCAACGTCAGCGATGTGTTCACACACCCGAAGTCCGACATCGCCAAGGCGCTCATCCTTCCGAAGAGCCCGGCCGAAAATCTCCCGCCGTGTACGGGCAAGCGTCTGCGCCTCGTCTTCGACGGCAGCTGCTCCAACGAGCCGGTCATCTCGCGCATCACGCTCGAGTGTCACGTGCCGGTGAACATTCTCTTCGCTGACACCCGCATTGTCGAGGGCAGCATCTATGGCCACATGGTCATCGACCTGCCCGACGATCCGCAGCAGTTCCACGATGTGCTGCGCTGGCTCGATCACAACCACATCTCTTATCTACAGGAGGATTGAAGTCATGTCTGATCTGCTCATCAAGCTCTGGCAAAACGGCATCTTGCAGCTCGGTATCTGGGAGACCATTTACATGACGCTCATCTCCACGTTCTTTGCCTATCTCATCGGCCTGCCGGTCGGCCTCATCCTGCGCATGACCGACCGCGACGGCATCCACCCCATCGGCTGGCTCAACCGCACGCTCGGCATCATCGTCAATGCCCTGCGCAGCATCCCGTTCATCATTCTCATGGTCGCCATGCTGCCGGTAGCAAAGTTCGTCGTCGGCACCAGCCTCGGCAACCGCGCCGTGATCGTGACGCTCGTCATCGCCGCCGCCCCGTATGTGGCACGCATGGTCGAGTCCGCTGCCAAGGAAGTGGACGCCGGCGTCATTGAGGCCGCGCAGTCCATGGGTGCGTCCACGTTCCGCATCATCTGGAAGGTCATCATCCCGGAAGCCAAGCCCGCGCTCATCACCGGTGCCGTCATCTCCACCGTGACCATCCTCGGCTACTCCGCCATGGCCGGTACGATCGGCGGCGGCGGCCTCGGCCAGATCGCCATCACTTACGGCTACCAGAAGTACGACGATCAGATCGTCTGGCTGTGCGTTGCGCTGACGATCATCATCGTGCAGATCCTGCAGGAATTCGGCATGTACATCGCCCGCCGCACCGACCGGCGCGCCCGCACCTGACAGGAGGCACCCCATGCATCTGCACTATCCCGCGCTGTTGCGCGTGAACATCCGCCGCGGACGAATGTGCCGCTGATAAACTGCACATTCTATCATCCGAAACCACACAAATTCTAAAAACAAAAATATAAAGGAGAAACTACCATGAAAAAGATCACGTCCCTCATCCTCGCCCTCGTGCTGACGTTCTCGCTCGTCGCACTGAGTGCCTGCGGCAGCAAGACCACCGACGACAAGACCCCTGCCTCTGCCGATGACAAAGTCATCACCGTCGGTGCCAGCGCCACCCCGCACGCCGAGATCCTCGAGCAGGTCAAGCAGGCCCTCGCCGACGAAGGCTACGAGCTCAAGATCGTCACCTATGACGACTACGTCCTGCCGAACCAGGCTCTGGCCGACGGCACGCTCGACGCAAACTACTTCCAGCACAAGCCCTATCTCGACAGCTTCAACGCCAAGAACGGCACCAACCTCGTCTCTGTCGGCACCATCCACTATGAGCCGTTCGGCATCTACGGCAACGGTGTCACCGACCTGAAGGACCTCGCCAAGGGCGCGACCATCATCATCCCGGCCGACGACAGCAACGAGACCCGCGCCCTGTTCCTGCTCCAGCAGGAGGGCCTGATCAAGCTCCCCGATGACGCGGACGCCGCCAAGGGCGTGACCACGCTTGACATCGTCGACGACGGCGGCTACAACATTGTCGCTGTTCAGGCCGATACCGTCCCGGCTCAGCTCGGCAACAGCGACGCCGGCACCATCGCCGTCATCAACGGCAACTACGCTCTGGCCGCCGGCCTGAAGATCAGCGACGCGCTCGCCACCGAGGACGCCAGCGGCACCGCTGCCCAGACCTACGCCAACATTATCGCCGTACGCGCCGGCGACGAAAACAGCCCGAAGACCCAGGCTCTGCTCAAGGCCCTCAAGACCGACGCCGTGAAGCAGTACATCGCCGACACCTACAACGGCGCTGTGGTCGCGAGCTTCTGAGTAATCTCTCCCCCTCTTTTGAAAAACGCACGAATCCCCCGGCTGCTGCCGGGGGATTTTTGCGCCTGTCAGGAGGCGTTATGTGCATAGCTGTTGTCAACGAGGCGGTCAAAGTCCACCCAGTCGGCATGGTCGAGCACACCGGCCGTCTCCATGACGGTCTCGAGCCGCTCGAGGGACGCCTGTGTCATGACAGGCGTGGCGTTCCAGGCGTCGATGTCCTTGTAGCGCTGCACGACCTGCGTGAGCACGGGCACGCTCGTGTCCGGGAACTGCGGGGCAATGATCTCGGCGGTCTCCGCCGCGTTGTGCTCCGCGATCCATTTCTGCGCGCGGGCAATGGCATTGGTGAAGCGCTGCACAACGTCCGCGTGGTCTTTCATGTAGGCCTGCGAAGCGAAGTAGGCCGTATATGGGATCTCGCCGCTCTCCTGGCCGATGGACGCGAGGATATACCCCTTGCCCGACTGCGCGACCTCAGTGGCCGTCGGCTCGAAGAGCGTGACAAAGTCGCCGTTGCCGCCGGTGAAGGCCCCGGCCATCATGTTGAACTGCACGGTCGTGTCCACGGTGGCATCCGTGCCGGGGACGACACCGTTTTGCCGCATGACGTATTCGAGCGTCATCTCCGGCACGCCGCCCGCGCGGCCGCCGATGACGGTCCTGCCGCGCAGCAGCTCCCAGGAAAACGGCACATCCTCACGCCCGACGAGGAACGACCCGTCGCGCTTCGTGAGCTGGCCGAACACGACCGGATGATCGTCCTTGCCCTGATTGTAGACATAGATGCACGCCTCCGGCCCGGCGAGACCGATGTCCGCCTGCCCGGTGAGCACCGCCGTCATGACCTTGTCGGCGCCGCCGCCGTTGGTCAGTTCGATATTCAGCCCCTCATCCGTGAAAAAGCCCTGCTCCAGCGCCACATACTGCGGCGCGTAGAACACCGAATGCGTCACTTCACTCAGGCGGACGGTGGCCGTCTCCTGCTTACCGCAGGCGCACAAAACCACCAGCATCAGCGCCGCCAGAACCCCACAAAGAAACCGTTTCATTGCGTCACTCCCAACCGATTTTTGAAAAATTTCTCCAGCCACAGCACCAGCTGATACATCACGACGGCCGCCACCGCAAGCACGAGGACGGTCGCCATCACGAGATCCATATTGAACACCTGCGACCCGTAAACGATCAGATAGCCGAGGCCGGCTTTGGAGACCAGAAATTCGCCCATGATCACGCCGACCCACGACAGGCCGACGTTCACGCGCAGCGTATTGAAGAGCGTAGCGTAGTTGGCCGGAATGACCAGCCGCCACAGGATCTGATGCCGGGTCGCGCCGAGCGTCTGCATCAGGCGGATCTTCTCCCGGTCCGTGGACAGGAAGCCGACATGCATATTCAGGATCGTGACAAAGACCGAGATCGCGATCGTCATGGCAATGATCGACTCGGTGCCTGCGCCGATCCAGACGATGAACACCGGGCCGAGCGCTGTTTTCGGCAGCGCGTTGAGCACGACCAGATACGGGTCGAGCACGCGCGAGAGCAGCTCGCTCCACCACAGGCCAATGGCGATGAGCGTGCCGAAAAGCGTCCCGAGCACGAAGCCGACCACGACCTCCAGGCATGACGTGCCGATGTGCAGCCAGAGCTCCCCGGATGCCTGCAGGCCCACGAGCGTATGCACCACACGCGACGGGCTGCTGACGATGAAGGCGTCCACCCAGCCAAGCCGCGCCGAGAGCTCCCACAGGCCGAGAAACGCGCCCAGCAGCAGGATCTGCAGCGCCAGCACGAGCCGCTTACGGCGGCGCTGCGCGCGCAGATAGGCCGCGCGCTGCGGGGAGGGCGATCGTTCAGACATTGACATCCAGCTCCTCCCATATTTGATTGAACAGCGTCTGAAACTCCGGCCGGCTGCGCCGCTCAAGCGGCGGAACGGTGCGCAGCGCGCCGAGGTCGTGGATGGCCTTGACGGTCGCGGGCCGGTGTGACAGGACGACGATGCGGTCCGAGAGGCTGATGGCCTCGGAAATATCGTGTGTGACGAGCAGGGCCGTCTTGTGCTCGCGGCGGATGATCTGCGAAATATCGCCCGAAACGGCCAGCCGCGTCTGATAATCCAGCGCGGAAAACGGTTCGTCGAGCAGCAGCACATCCGGCGATGTGGCCAGCGTGCGGATGAGCGCACAGCGCTGGCGCATCCCGCCGGAGAGCTGGTTTGGCAGCTTGCGCGCAAAGCCCGCGAGCTGATACTGCTCGAGCAGATCGTGCACGCCGTCGCGGCGCGCGGGCGTGTTCTCGTGCCGTACCTCCAGCCCGAGCGTCACATTGCCCCAGATGGTGCGCCAGTCAAAGAGCTGGTCACGCTGGGGCATGAGCCCCGCCTTACCCGTCGGGGCGCGCACAGGCTCGCCGTCGACGAGCACCTCCCCGCCCGACGGATGCTCGATGCCGGCGATGAGCGCCAGCAGCGTGGATTTGCCGCAGCCGGACGGCCCGACAATGCTCACAAACTCCCCGTCGGCCACGCCGAAGGTCACATCCCGCAGCGCCGCCACTTCCCCGTCCGGCGCCTGATACGTCATGGCGGCCCGGCGCAGCTCGATTTTCATGGCGTCTCCCCCTTTGCTTGCGCCAAATCGCTTTCTCCTCAGTGTATGTCTCCGGTGCCGGCGGGGTGCAAAGCGCGAAAACGCACGCACCCTGTCGGGTGCGTGCGCTCCTGTGGTTTCGTATTTTCTTATGCCATTGCCTTCATCGCGCGTTGGAGTACAGACTGCAGCGACTGATTGTGCGACCGGCAGATACGCCCGAGCCGGTAGAGGCAGGCCGGGTCGCGCGTGATGTGGTTCACGCCCCAGTCACACGTGAGTGTTGCCTGAAAGCCCATATCGCGCAACACTTTGTCCGTCAGATCGCCGTACTTGCCGTAGGGATAGGCAAACGTGTCCGGCGTGCGGCCGGTGTGCTCCGTGAGTTCATCCTGCAGGCGCTGCAAGTCCGCGCGGAGCAGCTCGGCGTAGGCCGCGTCCGACTCGCCCTGATTCTGTGTGCAGCCGTGCCGCTCCGCCGTGTAGGCGTGCAGGTCATACGAGTGGTTCTGCACTTCGACAAGGCCGGTATCGAGCATTTCGTTGAGCTGATCCCACGTGACGTGCGCATAGTCGATGCTCTTGCTCGGCCACTCGGTGAAATCGTCCGTGTTGCGCCCGAGAAGCGAGAGAACGATCCGCGCCGAATACTGCTGCAGCAGCGGCAGGACATAGACGTAATTATTATAGTATCCGTCGTCAAAGCTGAGGATGATGGGCTTTTCCGGCAGCGGCGTGCCGTCGCGCACGTAGGCGATGAGGTCCGCCATGACGATCGTCGTGTAGCCATTGTTGGCCAACCATTTGAGGTCCGTCTCGAACTCCCACGGCTGGATGGCGTCCTTGCCGGATTTATCGGGCTTCACCTCGTGATACATGATGATCGGCAGCAGCACGGGATCGGCAGCAGCGTCGGTCTCCCCGGCGGCATAGGCCGCGAACGGACAGAACACGAACAGCACCGACAGCACGACGGCCATCACGCGCTGGGGAACCGGCAGCGCTTGGCGCACAGCACCCATCTCCTCTCGTTGGAATCAGGGTTAGTGTGCGCCATGCGCGCGGAAATCATGCGTGCGCCGCGCGTTTTTCCACCGCGCGCTGCACACATTTGACGAGCTCCACGATTGGGATGACCGAGACCGCAAGCCCCATGGCCACAGCGTACTCGGCGGCGGAGATGGCCGTGAAATCAAACGCATCGGCCAGAAACGGCACGTAAATGCACAGCGTCGTGAGCGCAAGACTCGCTGCGGCCGCGCCGACGAGCGTCCAGTTGGGCGTGCGGAGCGTGAAGATGCTCGCCCGGTGCGCACGCATATTGAAGCTGTGGAAAATTTCCGCCATGCTCAGGGTCAGAAACGCCATGGTCGTGCCGTCGGGCGAATTTGTGAGCGTCCAGACGCCGTACTCCATGTAATGGCCGATAAAAAACGCCGCCAGCGTCAGGATCGCACACATGACGCCCTGATACACGCAGTCGAAGCCGACGCCGTGGGCGAAAATGCTCTCGCGTGCGCTGCGCGGCGGGCGGGACATGACGTCCGGCTCCGCGCGCTCCATGCCGAGCGCGAGCGCCGGAAAGCAGTCGGTCAGGAGATTGATCCACAGCAGGTGCACAGGCTCAAGGATCATGAAACCGAGCATCGTCGCGGTGAAAATGCTCAGCACCTCGCTCATGTTCGAGCCGAGCAGGAACTTGATCGCGCGCTGGATGTTGTCATAAATGCGGCGGCCCTCTTCGACCGCGCCGACAATGGTGGCAAAGTTATCGTCGGCAAGCACCATGTCGGCCACGTTTTTTGTCACGTCCGTGCCGGTGATGCCCATGCCGATGCCGATGTCCGCCGCGCGGATGCTCGGCGCGTCATTGACGCCGTCGCCGGTCATGGCGGTGACGAAGCCGGCATCCCGCCAGGCCTTGACGATGCGGGTCTTGTGCTCCGGCTGCACGCGGGCATAGACGCTGATGTGCTGCAGACGGCGGCGGAACGTGTCATCGTCCATGGCGCTCAGCTCCGTGCCGGTGACGGCCTCGTCGCCGGGGGCGAGCAGACCGAGCTCTTTGGCGATTGCGGTGGCGGTGTCCACGTGGTCGCCGGTGATCATGATCGGGCGGATGCCGGCGCTGCGGCAGGCGCGGATGGCGTCCACGACCTCAGGACGCACCGGGTCGATCATGCCAGCCAGACCGAGAAAGCACAGGTGCTGCTCGAGCGCTGCGGGGGACGTGTCGCCCGGCAGCGCGTCATACGTGCGCATGCCCGCCGCCAGCACGCGCAGGGCCCGACCCGTCATGTTGCGGTTGCGCGCCGCGATCTCGGCGCGGTGCGCGTCCGTCATGGGCTCAGCGCGGCCGTCGATCCAGATGCGGTCGCACAGCGGCAGCAGCACGTCGGGCGCGCCCTTGGTGTACTGCACGACGGAGCTGCCATCCGTGTGCAGCGTGCTCATCATCTTGCGCTCGCTGTCAAACGGTGCCTCGGCCACGCGCGGATACTGCGCGCGCAGCACGCTTGGCGACAGCCCCTGTGCGACCGACCAGCGCACGAGCGCAGCCTCGGTCGGCTCGCCGGTCACGGTGTCCGTTTCTGGGTCATGCACCGCGTCGACGCACAGGGCCATGGCCGTGGCGAGCAGGTGCTCGTCACGGCCCGCGCACTCGGTCACGGTCATGCGGTTTTGCGTGAGCGTGCCGGTCTTATCCGAGCAGATGACCTGCGCACAGCCGAGCGTCTCCACGGCCGTGAGTCGGCGGATGACCGCGCTGCGGCGGCTCATGTTCGTCACGCCGATCGACAGCACGATCGTCACGACTGCGGCCAGCCCCTCCGGGATCGCCGCGACCGCGAGGCTGACAGCGATGAGGAATGTGTCGAGCACGACACGGCCGTTGATGGTCCCGGCGCGCAGCACGCCGACCGCGAACACCACCACGCAGATGCCCAGCACGAGCCACGTCAGGATGCGGCTCAGCTGCGACAGGCGCAGCTGCAGGGGCGTCTTATTCTCCTTTGTCTGCGTAAGCGCGTCGGCGATGTGGCCCATCTGCGTCTGCATGCCGGTCTCTGTGACGACGGCGCGGCCGCGTCCGTAGACGATGCTGCTGCCGAGATAGAGCATGTTGCTGCGGTCGCCGAGACCGATGTCACCGGCGGCTGTGAGCGCGTCGGGCGATTTTGTCACCGGCACGCTCTCGCCGGTCAGGGCGGCCTCCTCGGCGCGCAGGCTCGCACTCTCGAGTACGCGCGCATCAGCCGGCACGGCGTCGCCCGCCTCAAGCACGAGCACATCACCCGCGACCAGCTCCTCGCTGGGGACGGTGACGAGCTTCCCGCCGCGCAGGACGCGGCTGTGCGCGGCGCTCAGTTCCTTCAGGGCGGCGATGGCCTGCTCGGCCTTACTCTCCTGGTACACGCCGAGCACCGCGTTGATGATGACGACGATGAGAATGATGATGACATCGGCAAAGCTCTCGTGCGCATACGCGCTCGTGATGGCCGAAATCAGCGCCGCCGCGAGCAGCACGAGGATCATAGGATCGGCCAGCTGCTGGAAAAAGCGCTTCACGAGCGATGGTTTCGGCGGTTCGGTGAGCACATTGCGCCCGTCGCGCGCAAGGCGCGCGGCGGCCTGCTCTGGTGTGAGACCGTCGGGCGTGCTGTCGAGTGTGTGCAGGGTGTCCGATGGCGGCTGCCGGTAGTAGTCCACGGTTTCGTCCTCCTTCAGGTGTCCGATATAGTTTTCCCGGAAATGAAAAAAAGACTTATCTGCCTCTCGGCAGATAAGTCTCATCATTTCAGACCGGGCCAGATCCCAGGGATCGGTTGTTGGCTGGGCCGCGCGAAGATTCGCGCCAATTACTCCCTTATCGGTCTCCATTGTATGCGATGGCGCGCGGGAAAACAAGTGAAATCTGCGCACAGCTCCGCATCTTAGCACGTACTTAACGTTTCGCGCTCCGGCGCCAGATCTTCTGCGCCTCGGCAGCCGCAATGAGCTGCTCGCGAAAGTCCGGGTGCGCAATGGACACGAGCCCCTCGGCGCGCTCCCACGTGCTGCGCCCGGCGAGGTTGACCACGCCGTACTCCGTCGCGAGGTAATACGCCTGCGAGCGCGGGGACGTGACGATGTCGCCGCCGAAGTGCGGCAGGATGCGCGAGCGGCGCGTGCCCTGCTTGTCCGTGAACGTGGACGTCATGCAAATAAACGCCTTGCCGCCGCGGGCCATTGCCGCGCCCGTGAGAAAATCGAGCTGGCCGCCCGTGCCGCTGATCTGGCGCAGACCGGAGCTTTCGGACGCGACCTGCCCGTAGAGATCGGCCGCGATGCAGCTGTTGATGGACACCATGTTGTCGAGCTGCGCGATGACCTCCGGCGCATTGACATACGACAGCGGCGCCGCGATGACGCCTGGATTGTCGTCCAGCCAGTCATACAGCCGCTTCGACCCGAGCGCAATGCCGAGCATGCCCTGCCCGCAGTGGAGCGTGCAGCGACGATTCGTGAGCACACCGGCCTCGTACAGGTCGAGGTAGGCGTCCGAGCACAGCTCCGTGTGCATGCCGAGGTCGTGCAGGCCGGACTGGGCCAGCAGCTTTCCGAGCACGGTGGGCATGCCGCCGATGCCGAGCTGGACGGTCGCCCCGTCGCAGATGTGCGGCAGGAGAAGATTCGCGATGGCGGTGTCCTCCGCCGTCGCCGGGTGCGCGGGCAAGTCGGCAAACGGTGCGTGCGCCCCCTCGACGACCATGTCCACATCGGAAATGTGGATGACCTCGTCAAACCCGCCGCGCAGGCGCGGCAGGTGCTCATTGACCTCCAGAATGACGATGTCCGCCCGGTCGAGGATGGCGCGGGACACGCCGGTCGCGGCCGAGAGGTTAAAGTACCCGTGGCGGTCCATCGGCGCGACGGACGCCATGGCGACGTTGACCGTCAGAAATTCGCGGTAGTACCACGCGAGGTTGCGGAAGATCATCGGTGTGTAGTAGCACAGGCCGCGGTCACACAGCCTGCGCTCATACGCTGAGCAGTGCCAGGTGTGGTAGAGGAAATGCGCCTGCTCCGTGTCGCACTCCACGATCTGCACCGGGCCGGTGCAGAGGTTGCCGCGCACCTTCACATCGTGCAGCTCGTCGCGCCGGGCGGCGAGCGCCGCATCGAGCAGCGGCGGAAAGCCGAGCGCGGACGTATAGTCCACCCAGTCACCGTTTTTCACCGCGCGCACCGCCTCAGCGGGGGTGCGCAGCTTGCTGCGGTATTCTGCCTGAAAATCCATGGCGCTTCCTCCTCAGTAGATCTGATCCTTCTGCACCGGCGTCCGGAACAGGCGGCAGATCTCCGCGTAATCGTCCGTCTGGCCGAGGATCCACATCAGCTTTGTGACCACAGCCTCACTCGTCATGCTGTAGGCCTCGATGAGGCCCAGCTCGCGCTTGGCGCGGTGGCCGACCTGATACACTTCCATGTCACTGCCCTCGTGCGGCACCTGCGTCGTCATGATGATGACGCGGCCGGACTGCACCCAGTCGCGCACGGCGTGGAAAAAGCTCTCGTCGCCGTAGCATGGCAGGCCGCCGACGCCGAAGCTCTCAATCACGAGCGCGCGGTAATGGGCCTTGAGGTAGTCGAAAATGCCGGCATCGATGCCGGGGATGAGCTTGAGCACGAACACGCCGGGGTCGAGCCGGTCGTAAAACTCCGGCGCGCCTACAACGTGCTCCGGGATGTAATACACGACCTGACGCCCGCGCAGGATGGCCGTCTCGGGGTAGTCGATGCTCGAAAAGGCGTTGTAGCTCTTCGTGCGCATCTTGCGCGCGCGGGTGCCAAGGATTACCTTGTGGTCAAAGACGATGTGCACGCCGCAGGCACCGTCGTCGCAGGCATAGAGAAAGGCGTCGCGCAGGTTCTCGCGCGCGTCGGTGTCCTGGTTGAAGATCGACTTCTGCGAGCCGGTGATGACGACGGGCTTGGCGTTATTCTGAATCAGGTACGACAGCGCCGCCGCTGTGTAGGCCATCGTGTCCGTGCCGTGCGTGAGGACAAAGCCGTCGTAAGCGTCATAGTGCCCGCGCACGCAGGCCGCCATCTGCAGCCAGTCGCGGCTGTTGATGTTCGTGCTGTCGCGGTTCATGAGCTGCACGGTGTCGATCCGGCACAGCTGCTCAAGCTCCGGTACCTCGGCAAGGAGCTCACCGGAGGTGAGCTGCGGCGTGAGACCGTCGGCCGTCTCCCTGGATGCGATGGTGCCGCCGGTAGCGATCATGAGGATGTGCTTCATGTCAGTCTTTCACTTTCTTCCAATAATCGAGCGACGCGAAGCCCCGCTCGAGCTGCGTCGCCGTATAATCCTCACACACATGCGCAAGCTGTCTGCGGCCCGCGTCGCCGAGCGTGAAGGAAAAAATTTTCTTGGGGTCGGCGTTCACGATGTGCCGCATGGCGGCCAGCGTCTCCGGCAGCAGCGGCGTAACAGCCGTGGAACTTGCACCCCGGCACTGCGCGCAGTACACCGCGCCGCCGCGTGGGGAAAACCACGGCTCGTCCGGCTCCGCTGCGCCGCACTGCGCGCAGCAGGACAGGTCCGGCTCGTAGCCCGCGAGGCACATGAGCCGCAGCTCAAACACGGCCTTGATCTGCTCCGGCGGGCAGAGCGCGCGGCTGAGCGCATACAGGCTGTTGAGCCCGAGCTGCAGCACTGGCGGGTCGGGGTATTCCTCGGCGGACACGGTCTCGAGCAGCTCGGCAAAATAGCTCCCGAGCGCGAACGCGCCGAGGTCTGCACGCAGGCCGAGAAACTCCTCAACCGTGGACGCTTCATTGAGCGTGCGGCGGCCGCGGTTTTCAAAAATCGTCATGTCCGAATACGTCAGCAGCTGCGTCGCCGCCGTGATGCGGCTGCCCTTGCGCAGCGCGCCGCGCGCGCGGACGGTCACCTTCCCCTCGTGCTGCGTGAGCACGGTGAGGATCTTGTCCGCCTCTTTGTAGCGCACCTCGCGCAGGACGAGACCTCGGGTCGTAAAAAACATCGTATGTACCTCATCAGGCCGGGCGGCGGACGGTCGCATCCGCCGCAGACTCATCGGTCGTCTGCGCCAGCGCGTTTTGCGCGGCGCGGTAGTAAAGGTAGCCGAGCGGATCGCCGGTATCCGCGAACAGCTGCCAGAAAACATCGTCTTGCACAATGAACCACCTCGCTGGGCATAGTGTCTGCACAGCGGGGTGGATTTATGGCTGGTAATAAAGGGTCACTGGTCGGTAAAGCCAAAATTGCGCAGCTGGGCGGCCGAGTCGCGCCAGTTTTCCTTCACCTTGACCCACGTCTGCAGGTACACCTTCGTGCCCATGAAGCGCTCGATGTCCTGCCGCGCGAGCTCACCAATCTTTTTGAGCATGGCACCGCGCTTGCCGATGATGATGCCCTTGTGGCTCTCTTTTTCGCAGTAAATGGTCACGTCCATGTCGATGATGCCGTTATCGCGCTCGGAAAATTTTGTGACCTCGACGGCCGTGCCGTGCGGGATCTCCTTATCGAGGCACAACAGCAGCTTTTCGCGCACGAGCTCGGCGCAGATCTGCTTTTCCGGCATGTCGGAGATCATATCATCCGGGAACAGCTGCGGCCCCGACACGGCAAGCTGCGCAAGCTCATCGAAGAGCTCCTCAAGCCCGTCGCCGTTCTGGGCCGACACCGGCACGATCGCGCGCCACGGCAGCGCCTCGGAATAGGCGGCAATGACGGCCAGCAGCTCCGGCTTTTCGACCGTGTCGATCTTGTTGATGACGAGCACGGCCGGAGCGTTGGACGTGCGGATGCGCTCGATGAGCGCGTGCTCCTGCTCGCCGATGGAGGCAATGGGCTCGACGACGAGCATCACGCCGTCGACGTCCGCCACACTCTCGCGCACGACCTGCACCATATAGTCGCCCAGGCGGTTGCGCGGCTTGTGAAAGCCCGGCGTGTCCATCAGGATCAGCTGTGTATCGCCGCGGTTGACGACGGCGCTGATGCGGTTGCGCGTCGTCTGGGGCTTGTTCGAGACAATGGCGATCTTCTCGCCCACGAGGGCGTTGGTAAGTGTGGACTTGCCGACGTTCGGCCGTCCGCAGATGGTGATCATAGCGGTTTTGGTAATCATTCGTTTCTCCTTATACGTCCAGCAGACGCATGATCTCTTTTTCGCGTGCGCGCATGCGGCGCTTGTCCTCGCCCTCGTCCACATGGTCGTAGCCGAGCAGGTGCAGCACGGAGTGCACGGTCAGATAGCTGACCTCGTGCGCGAAGCTGTGGCCGTAGGTCTCGGCCTGTTCGGCGCAGCGCTCCATGGAGATGACCATGTCGCCGAGCATGGCGCGGTCGGTCTCGTAGTCCCACTCGCAGGCATCGGGGTCGAACGCGCCGGGCGTGAGCTCGTTCATGGGAAACGACAGCACGTCCGTCGCGCGATCCACGCCGCGCTGCTCGCGGTTGATGGTGTGGATGACGGCATCGTCCGTGAGCGTCACGTCGAGCTCGCACGGAACGGTCACGCCCTCGGCCTTGAGCGCAGCGGCGGCCGCGCGCTTAACATAGCGCTGCGTATCCGGAAATCCCAGACCGCGGCGTGTGCGGGTGATGGTGATCTTCGCCTGTGTCATGCTTTTTTCCTCACTGTCGTCTTGCGCACGGCGGGCTTTTTGGCCGCGGCCGCGGCGCGTTTTTCTTTCTGTTTGTCATCCTGCTCGTAGGCGGCGATGATCTTCTGCACGAGCGCATGCCGCACGACGTCCGCGCCCGTCAGGCGGCAGATGGCGATGTCGTCAATGCGGTCGAGGATGCGGATGGCCTCCTTGAGGCCGGACGGCTTGTCCGACGGCAGGTCGATCTGCGTCACGTCGCCGGTGATGACAACGTGCGAGCCGAAGCCGATGCGCGTCAGGAACATCTTCATCTGCTCGCGGGAGGTGTTCTGCGCCTCGTCGAGGATGATGAAGCTGTCGTCGAGCGTGCGGCCGCGCATATACGCCAGCGGCGCGACCTCGATGTTGCCGCGCTCGAGATACTTCGCGTAGGCGTCCGCGCCGAGCATCTCGAAGAGCGCGTCGTACAGCGGACGCAGATAGGGATCGACCTTGTTCTGCAGGTCGCCGGGCAGAAAGCCCAGCCGCTCGCCCGCCTCGACCGCCGGGCGCGTGAGGATGATGCGGTTGACGCGCTCGGCACGAAACGCCGCGACCGCCTCCGCCACGGCGAGGTAGGTCTTACCGGTGCCGGCGGGGCCGACGCCGAGCGTGATCGTGTTTTGCTCGATGGCGTCCAGATATGCGCGCTGGCCGAGCGTCTTGGCCTTGATGGGCTTGCCCTTGGCCGTGATGCACACCACGTCGCCCGCAAGCTCCTGGATTTTCTGCTCCCGGCCCTCGCGCACGAGACGGAAGATGTAGCGCACGTTCTGCTCGCCGATCTCCTCGCCCTTGGCCGCCAGCGACAGCAGACCGGCGATGGCCTTTTCGGCATAGAGCACGTTCTCGGCCTCGCCGGTGATGTGGATCTGCTCGTCGCGGTCGGTCACGCGCACGTTGTATTCGGTCTCGATCATCCGCAGGTTCTGGTCAAACGACCCGAACACGCTGATGACGTCCTCCATTCTGTCGACTTCCATGGTTTTTTCAATCATCTGCTGTAGTCCCTTCCCCGGCCGGCGGCCGAAGCTGTAAAAATTCCGCGTCCGGCGTCGCCTGCGCGCGGCCGATCTCCTGCTCGCACTCGGCCGTGAGCGTCACGGTCAGCACGCTGCCAGTGACCTCCGCCGCCGTTTCATAGGAAATGATCGCGCCATCGTCGCCGATCGTCTCGCGCAGCTGCTGCAGCAGCGTCTGCTCGAGCGATGCGCGCGCCGCGTCCTCCGGTACCTGCGCGTCCGCCGTCCGATACGGCTGCACGCGCTCGCGCACCAGCGAAAACGGCAGTGTGAACACGCCCCGGATCGCAAAAGGATATTCATGAATGATTTTATCACATTCCGCGTCCGAAATTCCACTGTTTTGATAAAAATTGATCCGCTTTTTCCCCGCGCGCAGCGCCCAGCGTGTGTGCGCGCCGTGCGCGGGCTGTTTTTCGGCCTCCGTCAGGGCGATCTGACCCGTCAGCACCTGCCGCGTGCGCGCACGGATATCGGCACGGGCGCACACCGGGCGCACACCGCCGCCGAGGTCCGTGACCGCGCCGGACACAAGCACGTCGCCCGGCTCCACCGCCGCGCCGGGCGCGACGCGTGCCTCTCCGGCGTAGACGTCCATGCTCAGGATGACCCCGGTCGCGGAGGCGTAAATGCTCACGGGCGTGTCGTCCGGCGTGATGTCCGGCAGGGGCTCCTTTTCGCGCACGATCACCTCGGCGCGGCTGCCGTGCACGTTCACGGTGAGCCAGCGCAGCTCCGGCAGGCGCAGGACCATGTCGTTGCGCACCAGATCGTTCGACAGCGCGGGCCAGTACGTACCCGGGCGCACGCCGCACTCGTCCAGACAGCGCAGGATCTGTCCGGTCGTAAGCGTCTCGTTGCCGGTCACGTCGATGCGCCAGATGAACAGTGACGATGTCAGCAGCACCAGCACCACCGCCAGCAGCCCCGCGCACGCGCCCCGGTAGCGCACCGCACACCGCAGCAGCTGCGGCAGACCGCGGCGGTAGAGCGTTTTCACCTCGCACTGGCACCGGCGCGCCAGCTCCGTGACCGTCTCCTCGCAGCGCACGCGCACCGTGATACGCAGTGTATAGGCGTCCACCGGTTCGGACGCCATGCAAGCGATGCCCGCCGCTGCGCACGCATTGAGCACGCGCTCCGGGTGCATGCCGCACACCTCCAGCCGCACATAGCCGCAAATGGCCAGGATCCACCGCGTCAAACCCCATCACCTCACGCAAACTCGGCACACGCGATCGTGCCGGAGATCAGCAGCGCCGTGCTGTCCATGGCCACGAGCTGCAGGTTCGTGCCGCGGATGCACACGCGCACCCGCCCGCCGTCGACCACGATGCACTCATGGCTGTATTCGAGCAGACCACAGTGGTTTTCCACCAGCGCGCGGCGCCGGCCGGTCACGGTCAGCTTCGGCACGCCGGCCACGGATTCCGCCGGCAGGTCCAGCCGCTCCGCGATCTCGAGCGGAATATCTGACAGCCGCTTCACCGGCTCACCCCCTTCGCTGCAAGCCATTTTATGCGCCCGCAGGCAAGTTTAGGCCGGGACAGGCATACAAATGCACGAGAATGTATTTCCGGGAGGGATGCCGGTGGAAGGCAAACGGGGCAATTACATCGCGCTCGCAGCAACGCTGGCAGCGCTCGGCGCGCTGCTGCTGTGCTCGCAGGCGGCGCTCGAGAGTGCGCGCGCGGGGCTGGGACTCTGCGCGCAGATGATCGTGCCGTCGCTGCTGCCGTTTTTCATTCTCTCGTCGCTGCTGCAGCAGCTCGGGCTGCCGGGCATCCTCGGCAGATGGCTCTCCCCCGTGACGCAGCGGCTCTTCGGTATCGGCGGCGCGGGTGCATCGGCACTGCTGCTGGGCGTAACGGGCGGATATCCGCTCGGCGCGGACGCCGTGGCCCGGCTGCGGCGCAGCGGTACGCTCACACGCGAGCAGGCAGAACGCGCGCTCGCGTTCTGCAACAATTCCGGCCCGGCGTTTCTCGTCGGTGCGGCGGGCGTGGGCGTGTTTCACAGCGCGGGCTATGGGCTGCTGCTCTACGGCGTGCACGTGCTGTCCGCCGTCATCGTTGGGATGCTCTTCGCCCCGCGCAGCGGCGGTTTTCCGCCGGAGGAGCGCGCGCAGATCGCGGCCGTGTCGCTCTCGCAGGCGCTGCCGGCCGCCGTGCGCAGCGCCGTGCGCGCGGTACTGACGGTCAGCGGCTTCGTGGTCACGTTCAGCGTCGTGACCGGGGTGCTCGACGCCTCCGGCCTGCTGCCCGCGCTGGTAGGCACGCTTGCCGCGCGGCTCGGACTGGAGCTGCACTTTGCCCGCGCGCTGTGCACGGGCGTACTCGAGCTCGGCACGGGCATCGGCGCGATGCAGGGGCTGGCGCCGACGCCGGCAAACCTCGCGCTTGCGGCCTTTCTCACCGGCTGGGGCGGCGTGTCCGTGCACTGTCAGACGGCGGCGGTCATCGCCGGGACGGACATCAAAAGCGCCCGACACACGGTCGGGCGCCTGCTGCACGGAACGGTCTCCGCGCTGTGTATGTGGGTTCTGGCGAACCTTCTTTGAGCTCACACGCCGGCAAACGAGAACACGATGCCGACGACGGCGGACGCCGCAATGTACACGATTGGGTGCAGCTTTTTCGTCGGCTTGACGACATTCGTCAGCGCCCAGATGACGGCTGCGAGCAGCAGCCCCTTCCAGAAAAACAGATCCTCAAACCGGCCGCTGGCCTGAAAGGCGCTCTCCTGCAGCAGCGAGATGCGCACGACGGAAAAGCCCGCCGCCGCGATCAGCGCCGCGGACGCCGGGCGCAGCCCATAAAACGCATGGTCGACAAATCGGTTTTCCCGGAACTTTTTCAGGCACGAGGCGATAATGAGGATGCAGATGACCGCCGGCGTGACGAGACCGAGCGTCGCGACGAGCGCACCGGGAACGCCGCCCGTGATGTAGCCCACATACGTCGCCGTGTTGACACCGATGGGACCGGGCGTGGACTCCGACACCGCGACCATGTCCGCGATCTGCTGATAGGTGAACCAGCCCGTGCGGTCGGACATGTCATAAATAAACGGGAGCGTGGCGAGGCCGCCGCCGACAGAAAACAGGCCGGTCTTGAAAAACTCCCAGAACAGGCGCAGATAGATCATGCCTTACGCGCCTCCAGTTCCTTGATGACGATGCCGGCGAGCGCGGCCGCGAGCACATACAGCACCGGCGAGACATTCAGAAACACGCTGCCCGCGAACACGAGCAGAAAAATCAAAAAAGTCTTCCAGTCCACGACGGATTTTTTCCACAGCTTCACGACGGCGTTGAGGATGAGCACGCACACGCACACACGGATACCAGCGAACGCGTTCTGCACAGCGGGCAGATGCGCAAAGTTCTGAATAAAGGCCGCGATGATCATGATGATCACGAGCGACGGGAACACGACGCCCAGCGTGGCAAAGATGCCGCCCCAGACGCCCGCCTGCTTCTGCCCGACGAACGTGGCGGTGTTGACCGCGATGACGCCCGGTGTGCACTGGCCGATGGCGTACCAGTCCATGACCTCTTCCTCGGTCGCCCAGCGGCGCTTTTCCACGACCTCGCGCTGCAGCGCGGGCAGCATGGCATAGCCGCCGCCGAACGTCGTCACGCCGACGACGGCGAACGCGCCGAAGAGACCAAAGAGCTGCTTGATTTTCTCTTTCATAGCGATCCCTCAAAAATCCGGCCCTCCGGCGAAAGCTGCCGGAGGGCCGGGGCATGTGGTTTCGATTCAGCCGCGCAGCGTCTCGGCGAACTGCGCATAGCGCTGCACGCGCTCGTCGCACTCGGAGCGCGTCGCGCCGACGCCAAGGATGTACACCTTGATCTTCGGCTCCGTGCCGGACGGGCGGACGATGAACGAGCAGCCGTCGTCCAGCTCAAAGTACAGCACGTTCGAGCCGGAGATGGGCGTTTTGTCCATCTTGCCGAGGCCCATGACGTACACCGAGCCGTCCTGATAGTCGCGCATGCGCACGACCTTCGTGCCCGCAATCTCCTGCAGCGGCTCGCGGCGCAGCTGCGCCATGAGCGCGCGCATCTTCTCCAGACCGTCGAGGCCCGGCATGACAAGGTTGAGCGTGCGCTCCCCGTAGAAGCCGTACTTTTCATACAGCGCGTCGAGCGCCTGCGCGAGCGTCATGCCCTGCTCGAAGTAGTATGCCGCCATCTCCGTGATCATCACGCAGGCGGTCACGGCGTCCTTGTCGCGGACATAGTCACCCATCATGTAGCCGTAGCTCTCCTCGAAGGCGAGCACGTACTGATACGAGCCGTCGCGCTGGTACTCGGCCAGCTTCTCAGCCATGAATTTGAAGCCCGTGAACGTCTCGTCAAAGTGGATATCGTTCACATCGCAGATGCGGCGCACCATTTTGGACGTGACGATCGTCGAGATCGCGGCCGCGTTTTCCGGCAACGTGCCCTTGCGGCGGCGCGCCGTGATGATATAGTCGAGCAGCAGCACGCCCATCTGGTTGCCGGTGATGGTGTGGTACTCCCCGTCCGCACCGCGGACCATGACGCCGACGCGGTCGGAGTCCGGGTCTGTGCCGAGGATAAGGTCGCTGCCGACCTCCTTGGCGAGGTCGACGGCCAGATAGAAGCCCTCCGGATTTTCCGGGTTCGGGCTCTTGACGGTCGGGAACGTGCCGTCGAGCACCATCTGCTCCTTGACGGGGATGACCTGCGTCATGCCCAGACGGTGCAGCGCCTCGGGCACGAGGTGCCAGCCCGCGCCGTGAAACGGCGTGTAGACGATCTTGAACCGGTCTGCCACGCGGCGGACAACGTCCGTGTCGATCGGCTGGCGCAGGACGTTGGACAAAAACGCCTCGTCCGTCTCCGCGCCCATGAACTCCACAAGACCCTGACGCACCGCGTCGTCAAAGTCCATACGCTGAATATCATTGAAGATGTCCAGCCGCTCCATGTTCTTGGCGATGGCGGCGGCGTGCTGCGGCGGGAGCTGCGCCCCGTCGGACCAGTAGACCTTGTAGCCGTTATACTCTTTCGGATTGTGGCTGGCCGTGATGTTCAGGCCGGCCGTGGTGCCGTAGTGCTTGACGGCGAACGACAGCTCCGGCGTCGGGCGCAGGGCGTCGAAAATGCGCACGTGGATGCCGTTGGCCGCCATGACGCCCGCCGCCTCGTGGGCAAAGCGCTCACTGTTGACGCGGCAGTCGAAGCAGATGGCGATGCCGCGCGCACACGCGCTCTCGCCCTCGGCTTTGATGACCTCCGCGAACGCCTGCGTGGCGTGGCGGATGACATGAATGTTCATGCGGCGGCAGCCGAGCGCCATCTCGCCGCGCAGGCCGGCCGTGCCGAACTCGAGCGGGGCGAAAAAGCGGCTCTCGATCTCTTTTTTGTCGTCGCGGATGGCGTTGAGCTCTTCCCACTCCGCATTGGAGAGCGCGGGGCTGTCGAGCCAGCGCTGGTATTCTTCCATATAATTACGCATTGTCGTCTCCTTCCGTCAGCGCCTCAGCGCAGCCTTCCTGAAGTGCCTGCGCATCGGCAAGCATCGTCTCAGGAACCAGAATTTCCACTCCGTAACCAGACATACCTAACATGATCTTGCCAAACTGACCGTCCCCGGGATAGTTTTTCAGGCAGGGGATGCCATAGGCCTCCAGCATATTGACCAGCAGCACGTCGTCCATATCCACGCCCGTACACTTGGTCAGCATTGCCGGGGGCACCGGTTCGCCGTCCGCATCGCGCGGCCAGCGCTTGAGCAAATCGCCGGGAAGCGACCTGCCCCACTCTGCTTTCAGCTCTTGCGCCATGTTGTTTCTCCTGTTTCATTTATGATATTGCGTGCCCGCGTTGATCGTGCACGCGCGGTAGATCTGCTCGGCGAGCATGACGCGCGCCAGATGGTGTGGGAACGTCATCGGCGACATGCTCAGCCGCAGCGACGCCTCGCGCTTGATGCCCTCGTCGAGGCCGAACGACCCGCCGACGAGAAAGCACACCTTCGACGTGCCGCCCGCAGCGTAACCGGCGAGCTGCTGCGCGAGCGCCTCGCTCGAGAGGAGCCTGCCCTCGACGCACATGGCCACCACGGCCGCCCCCTTCGGGATGCGCGCGCGGATGGCCTGCGCCTCTTTTTCCAGCGCGGCGTGGATCTCTTTTTGCGACGGGCGCTCCGGCAGGCGCTGCTCCGGCAGCTCCACCAGTTCAAACCGGCAATAGGCACCCAGCCGCTTGGCATATTCCGCGAACGCGGAGATATAATAGGTCTCGCGCATCTTTCCGACGCAGACGAGGGTTATCGACAGCATACGCACGCCTTTCCCGCCGTGAGCGCGAGCGTCGTCTCCGCCGGGGCCGCGTACAGCTCCGGCTGCGTTCCGGGTGAAAAGCCCGCCGCCGCGAGTGCCGCCGCGACCGTCTCGAGCGCGGCGCGCGGCGTGTTATTCTCCCGGCTGAGATGGCCGAGGACGAGCTGCTGCGCCCCGTTTTCCGCGAGGTACACCGCCAGCGCCCCGGCGCTTTCATTGGACAGATGACCGTGATCGGACGCGATCCGGCGTTTCAGGTAGATCGGGTAAGGCCCGGTGCGCAGCAGCTCCGGGTCGTGGTTGGCCTCAATGACGGCACAGTCCACGCCGCGCAGCGCTGCCCGCACGGCATCCGTCACGGTGCCGAGGTCGGTGCAGAAGCCAAAGCACGCCGACCCGTCGAGCCGGTAGCCGCAGCTACCGGCCGCATCATGCGGCGTGGGAAACGGCGTCACGCACACATCACCGAGATGAAAAGCCTCACCCGGTGTGATCTCATGCAGACAGTCCGCCCGTTCCGGCAGCAGCCTGCGCAGCGCGGCGCACACCGCCGGCAGCGCATACACCGCCACGGGATCCCGGCGCAGCAGGATGGTCAGGCCCTTGACATGGTCGGAGTGTTCGTGCGTCACGAGCACGCCCGCGAGGTCGGCCATCGCAACATCCTGCGCAGTGAGCCCCGCGCGGATGCGCCGCGCGGAGATGCCGGCATCGATCAGAATATGTGTCTCGCCGTCGGACACGAGGGCGCAGTTGCCGCTCGACCCGCTGGCAAACAGTGCAATGTTCATTCGGCCGCGGCCGCCGCGCACTGCTCGGCCCCGTCGCGCTCGAGCACGATGTCGGCCCCGATGCTGCGCAGCTTGCCGACGAAGTTTTCATAGCCGCGCTCGATAAAGCGGATGTCCGTGACCACGGTCTCCCCCGCGGCGCACAGGCCCGCAATGACCACGGCGGCACCGGCGCGCAGGTCGCACGCCTTGACTTCCGCGCCGTGCAGGCCCTCCACGCCGTTGATGATGGCGGTGCAGCCATCCACCTGCGCGTCCGCGCCCATGCGGCTGAGCTCCTGAATGTACTTGTAGCGATTATCATACACGCCCTCGGTCACAACGCTCGTGCCGTCGGCCAGACACAGCGCCACGCTGATCTGCGGCTGCATATCCGTGGGGAAGCCGGGGTACGGCTGGGTCTTGACATTCGTGTGGCGCAGGCGGCCGTTGCTGCGCACGAGCACGCTGTCCCCGCCTTCGACGACGGTGACACCCATCTCGCGCAGCTTGGCGCTGATGCACTCCAGATGGCGCGGGATCACATTCGCGAGACGCACTTCCCCGCCGGCCGCCGCGCAGGCCGTCATATATGTGCCCGCCTCGATCTGGTCGGGGATGACGCCATATGTGCCGCCGTGCAGACGCTCAACGCCCTGAATGCGGATGGAATCCGTGCCGGCGCCGCGAATGTCGGCACCCATGGAGTTGAGGAAGTTGGCAAGGTCAACGATGTGCGGCTCGCGCGCCGCATTCTCGATCACGGTGCGGCCGCGCGCAAGCGTTGCCGCGATGATGATATTCATCGTCGCGCCGACCGAGACCTTATCCAGATATACCTTTGCCCCGTGCAGGCGGCCGTCCGGCGTATCGGCATAGACAAAGCCGTTTTTCACCTCGACGTTCGCGCCCATCGCGGTCATGCCCTTGATGTGCTGGTCGATCGGCCGGACACCGAAATTGCAGCCGCCGGGCATGGTCGTCTTGGCCGAGCCGAAGCGGCCGAGCATCGAGCCGATGAAGTAGTACGACGCGCGGATCTTGCGCATCAGGTCATACGGCGGCTCGGTGAAGCGCACCTGGGTGCAGTCGATCTCGACGGCGGAGGGGCTGAGGTATTCCACCCGCGCGCCCAGCCCCTGCAGGATCTTCAGGAGCATATCCACGTCGCTGATCTGGGGCATATTCTCGATCCGGCAGACACCGTCGACCATCAGCGCTGCCGGAATGATCGCCACGGCCGCGTTTTTCGCGCCGCTGATCTCGATCTCCCCGTGCAGGGGTCTGCCGCCATGTATTACATATCTATCCAAACTATTTGACACCTCTCATGCTGCGAAAGCAGAGTGCAGCTCCGCATCTGTGACCGGGCGAATACGCTCCGTGCGTAGCTTGCCCGATTTTAGCGGAACCTAACGATGAATTATAGCATGCTTTTCGCGGAAAAGCAATCACAACCCGCCACTTGCCGCCTCGCCGCGCTCGCGCGCGAGCAAAAGCTGTGTTTTCAGCAGGGCAACTGTCGTTTTTCCGTCGCAGAGTTCACCATCCAGCGCCATTTGCACCAATTCCTCCAACGGGTGCCGCTCCACGTTCAGAAATTCGCCGGGGTCAAGGTGCGCCGCGCCGCGGTGCAGGTCGCGTGCCAGATAAATGTGCAGCACCTCCTCCGAGTAGCCGGGCGATGTAAAGTTCGCGCCCAGATACTGCAGCCGGCCCGCGGTCAGCCCCGTCTCCTCCGAGAGTTCGCGCGCCGCGGCCAGCTCCGGCGCCTCACCCGGCTCGAGTTTGCCGGCCGGCACCTCGAGCAGCGTGCGCGAAAACGGATAGCGGTACTGCCGCACGCACCAGACCGTGCCGTCAGCCTCCAGCGGCAGGACCGTCACGCCGCCCGGATGCTCCACGACCTCACGCTTGGCCGTGCTGCCGTCTGGCAGGCGTGCCTCGTCGAGCCGGACGTTGACGATCACGCCGTGGTAGCTCGTGAGGGTCTTGAGCTTTTCTTCGATCAGTTCCATGAAACATCCACTCCTTTTTTCAATTGGCATGATACCATATTCCTGCGCCGATTGCCATATATTTTGAGTAGCGAAACGCGCGCTCGAACGCTATACTGAATCTAACCGGACTCCCGTCCGGAAACCGACACCAAGGGAGGCCATTCCCATGCTTGTGGAAACCGCTGACACCAGCGCCGTGGCCATGCGCATCGCACGCGCCGAGTGGGCCGCACTGAGCGAGGACGATATCCGCACCGCCGTCGGCAGCGCGCTCGAGACGCACGGGCTCGCGCCCTGGACAAGTATGAAGATCGAACTGTTTGTCGCCAAAAAGGAGGTGCTGCTCATCGCAAGACCCATTTCCGTCCCGCCGCGCCGGTTCCGCTTCCGCTCGTTTGCTGACCTGACCGCCGCGCTGGGCTGTTTTCCGGCCGGGCTCGACTCAGATGTGGTGTACATAGACGGCGGCTGGGAGCTGTTCGTTCGCGCCGAGGACGAGGCACTGCCGAACGCGCTCTTCGAATTTGGCGAGCCGCTGCCCTGCACCGAGGAACTGTACGCACACATCGGCGAACACGGCGACGTAGTCGCCCGCCGCGATGCCGTTGGGACCCTTCAGCGCTATTTCTGCTGATTTCGCTCTTTTCATTTGCCGCCGGATGTGCTAAACTATAGCTACGATTTCGCACGAAGGAGGTCCCCGCCATGCCGAGAGCCAAGGGCGTCAAGCAGGTCGCGGCCAACCGCAAGGCCCTGCATGACTATTTCGTGCTCGAGCGGTTCGAGGCCGGTGTGGAGCTCTTCGGCACCGAGGTCAAGTCCATCCGCGCGGGCACGGTCAATCTGAAGGATTCGTTCTGCACCGTGAAAAACGGGGAGCTGTTTGCCTACGGCATCCACATCAGTCCCTACGAGCACGGCAGCATCTACAACCGCGACCCCGACCGGCCGAAGCGCCTGCTCATGCACCGGCGGGAGATCACGAAGCTCTACGCCCGCACGAAGCAGGATGGGCTGACGCTCGTGCCGCTGTCGCTGTATTTCAAGGACAGCTGCGTAAAGGTGGAACTCGGCCTGTGCAAGGGCAAAAAGCTCTACGACAAGCGCGACGCCGACGCGCAGCGCAGCGCCAAACGCGAGATCGACAGAACGATAAAGGAGAAAAATTACTGATGAGCAATCCGATTGTCACCATTGAAATGGAAGACGGCGGCATCATCCGCGCCGAGCTCTATCCGGAGATCGCGCCGAACACCGTCCGCAACTTTATCAGTCTCGTCAAGAAGGGGTTTTATGACGGCGTGATCTTCCACCGCGTCATCCCCGGCTTCATGATCCAGGGCGGCGACCCGACCGGCACCGGCATGGGCGGCCCGGGCTACAGCATTGAGGGCGAGTTCACGAGCAACGGCTTCAAAAACGACCTCAAGCACACCCGCGGCGTGCTGTCCATGGCCCGCGCCATGGACCCGAACTCCGCCGGCAGCCAGTTTTTCATCATGCACATGGACGCCCCGCACCTCGACAAGCAGTACGCTGCGTTCGGCAAGGTGACCGAGGGTATGGACGTGGTTGACGCCATCGCGCGCACTCCGCGCAGCATGTTCAACGACAAGCCCACCCACGAGCAGAAGATGAAGACCGTCACGGTCGAGACCTTCGGCGTCGCGTATCCGGAGCCGGAGACCTGCTGAGGAAACAAATCATCGACAGTTTCGTCTGATTATTTGAATGCGTTTCTGCCTGCGCCGCACTCGCGGTGCAGGCGGCCGACGCACCCGACATCATGGGGATGTACCGGTTTCGACGGGGGTGTGGAGGCAGGAATAGCGGGCGGCGGCGCCTGACCGCCATAAAACGGGCATCTTATAAATTAAAGAACAACAACGAAACTGTTCTTCTCGCTGCTTAATTAGCGAGCGTTCCCGCCGGGAGGACCACGGCCCGGCAGCGGAGCGTCGATGAGTGGTGAACGTGCGCACGCTAAGCTTTGCGCGTGCCATGCATGATGAAGCTACCGGACGGACAGGCTTGCCGGTTTGCCTGTCCTGAAGGGAACGGGGACGCACGGCGTCCCGCAAAAACCTGCTGCGCCCGGAGAAGTTCCTGTCAAAGCGCTTTCGGACGGGGGTTCAACTCCCCCCATCTCCACCAGAACAGAGAAAACCAGCAATCCATTGCGATTGCTGGTTTTTCTTTGTTTATCAATGCTGTGCAGCCTTCCTTTGCAGCTGCGCAAAGCCAAAGACCGCAGGCTTCACCGCCCATGATCTTTCAATCCCGCAAATATTTGTACTGTAACAATACCCTAGCAGAAACTTCGCACTTCCCCCCTAACGCAGGTGAGCAATTGCCCTAAAACGATATCCGCCTCCGAACCGAAAAGCGTCCCGATTAACGTTCTCTTTTAAAACCAAGAGGTCGTTCCAAACGCAGAATCACACCAACCTCGCAAATTCATTTGGCTTTTACCATTTCAAGGAACAGCAAAAAGTCCACAACCCCTTGTGACTTCCATTTTCCTCTTTGTACACAAAGAGTTGAAAAGCCGCCGCTCGAGTGCTATTATTTGTAAGGCGCGCCTGTCAGCAATTCAGAAAGCTCGTGAGTCAAAGTCGCCAACGCCCACCTGGCATCTGATAAGCGCATCGCAACACGCAGCAGCAAAGGAATAACAGTCATTGAAAACAGACGATCTTATTGTGGCAATGGCAATTATAGGAGTCGCCGCGATCGCGAGTTTGAGTTGCATTTTATATAGTTTATTACGCAATCCATTTCAATACCCTTATTTTGTTTGGTGGTTCGATGTTTCTTATAAGAGGAACGTTGATATAACGGATTGTATTGACAGCTTTTTATGCAACGAGCAAAACTGGCGCGCATTGAAGCAACATGAGCAGTCCATCGAGCAGTGGAAACACGACACAGAGAATTATTTGCAAACATGTATACTAAAGAAAAGGCGTGTCCGACAATATCAAGAAGTTTTAGATGACAACAGCGCATTCCGTTTTGGAACAAGCAGAAATCGAACCCGTTATAAGCAGCAAAACTATGTAAAAACGGCTTACAAAATACCAACAGCGGAATCGATAATGGCAGTAAGTTGGTCTTGGCTTATAAATCGTCATGCGTAGCTGGAAGAAATCGGCTTTGAAGCAACACTGAAAGAGTATCACAGTAAAAATCAGCGAAAGCTGATGACGAAGGCGCTGCGGAAAGAAATCATGAAGCGCGATCATTACACTTGCCAAATGTGCGGAAAGTTTATGCCAGATGAAGTCGGGCTGCATATTGATCACATCGTTCCGATCGCAAAAGGCGGCAAAACAGTCCCGTCCAATTTACAGGTGCTATGCTCAAAATGCAATGGGGCTAAGGGCGCTAAAACACATTAAAAAGATACCATCCAAAAAACGAGATCATTGCAGCAACTGAAGCAGACTTTTGTGGCAGAGAAGGACGGCATATCTCGGCCTATTTCTCCAACACGCCCGGTAGGCTTTTTCGCGCAAGGCGAAACCAAGCTGCGTATTTTTCGTCTGAATGTGCAAGACTCTGTATGGGGCGCGGCGGCAGAATTAAGACTATTTCAGGTGTCATTGACTGTTTTTTTCGCCCAGCCCCTGCTATAATGATGCCACAAAACGAAGCATCTTTAGGAGAACGGAGCAAATGGCAGGTACAAAACCACGGATGACCAAACAGCATACACGCGCGGCAGCACTGCCGGGAAAGCCCTGCTTCCCGACCGGAGCGGCGCGCTGCAAACGCCATCCGGACAGCGGCGCCGCAGGATCTGCAGGCGCTCTTTTCTGCACCCGCGCGCTGTCGTTCGCGTCCGAAAACGACCTCATGCAGGTGCTGGGGCTCATTCCCGGCGCCGTGACGCCGCTCGGCCTACTCAACGACGCCGAGTGCAAGGTGCAGCTTTATCTCGATGAAGCGTTTTTCGCCGCACCGGGGCTCATCGGCGTGCACCCGAACGATAACACGGCCACCGTGTGGCTGCGCGCGGACGATCTCGCGGCTCTGATCCAGGAGCACGGAAATCCGGTGCACATTGCGGAGCTGTGAGCACGGGCACATACGCACAAAAAAGCAAGGCTTCCCGAATTCGGGAAGCCTTGCTTTATCTATTTCTCTTTTTTGCAGTCACAGTTTCTGCCGCACTGCGCGCAGTTGCCGGTGCAGCCGCTGCCGCAGCAGCCGCCCTTTTTCATGGCGCGGTGCCAGACGCGCCACGCGATGACGGCACACACGGCCACGATGGCCAGCAGAAGATAGTCGATCAGCCGCATCACACCAGCCCCGCGATCGCATATGCAACGAACGCCACGACCCACGCGACCGAGCACTGCAGGACCACGACGCCGACCGTCTTGAGCCGGGAATCCAGCTCGTGGCGGATGGTGGCGATTGCGGCCACGCACGGCGTATACAGCAGCGTGAACACGAGGAAGCTGATGGCCGAGCGTGTGGTGAGCAGCGACGAAATGGCCGCGCCGCCGAGCAGCACCTGCAGCGTGCTGACGACAGACTCCTTGGCAATGAAGCCGGAGATGAGCGCCGTGGCGCACCGCCAGTCGCCGAAGCCAAGCGGCCGGAAGATGGGCGCGATAAACTGCCCAATGAGCGCAAGCAGACTGTTGGCGCTGTCGGCCACGACGTTCAGGCGCGTGTCAAAGCTCTGGAGGAACCAGATGATGATCGTGGCCAGAAAAATGACCGTGAACGCGCGCTGGAGAAAGTCCTTCGCCTTCTCCCAGAGCAGCAGCGCCACGCTCTTGAGCCCGGGCATACGGTAGTTCGGCAGCTCCATGACAAACGGCACGGGCTTGCCGCGGAAGGCCGTCTTGTTCATGATGAGCGCCGCGATGATGCCGATGAGGATGCCGAGGACATACAGTCCCAGCATGACGAGCGCACGGTAGCGCGGGAAAAACGCCGCGGTGAAAAATGCGTAGATCGAGATCTTCGCCGAGCAGCTCATATAGGGCGTGAGCAGGATGGTCATCTTCCGGTCACGGTCGGACGAGACGGTGCGCGTGGCCATGATGGCCGGCACCGAGCAGCCGAAGCCGATGAGCATCGGCACGACGCTGCGGCCGGACAGGCCGATCTTGCGCAGGGGCTTATCCATGACGAAGGCGACACGGGCCATATAGCCGGTGTCCTCCAAAATGGACAGGAAGAAAAACAGCGTCACGATAATCGGCAGGAATACGAGCACGCTGCCGACACCGGCGAACACGCCGTCGATGATGAGACTATGTACCACAGGGTTGATGCCGTAGGCTGTGAGCGCAGCGTCCACGACGCCGGTCAGCGCATCGATGCCGAGCTGCAGCAGATCGGACAGCCACTGGCCAATGACGTTGAACGTGAGATAAAACGTGAGGAACATCACAACGAGGAACGTCGGCAGGGCGGTGTATTTGCCCGTGAGGATGCGGTCGATCTTCATGGAGCGCGCGTGCTCTTTGCTCTCATGGCACTTGACCACGGACGACGCCACGACGCCCTCAATGAACGTGTAGCGCATGTCCGCAAGGGCCGCGTTGCGGTCGAGCCCGGTCTCGTTTTCCATCTGCACGATGCAGTGCTCGAGCAGCTCCCGCTCGTTTTCATCGAGCTCGAGCGATGCCGCAAGGTCGTCGCCGCCCTCGATGAGCTTGGCCGCGCAGAATCGCGCCGGCACGCCGATGCGGTCGGCATGGTCGGCGATCAGATGCACGACCGCATGGATGCAGCGGTGCACGGCAGAATCATCCGAGCAGAAATCCGTCACCTTCGGCAGCGCCCGGCTGCGCGCAACGGTCAGCGCCTGGTCCACGAGTTCGGACACGCCCTCCCCTTTCGCCGCCGAGATCGGCACGACGGGGATGCCCAGTGCCTGGCTCATCTTCTGCACATCGATAGCGCCGCCGTTGGCGCGCACCTCGTCCATCATGTTCAGCGCCAGCACCATCGGCACACGCAGCTCAAGCAGCTGCAGCGTCAGGTACAGGTTGCGCTCAATGTTTGTGGCGTCCACGATGTTGATGATGCCGTCCGGCTTCTGATTGATGATAAAATCGCGCGAGACGATCTCCTCCTGCGTATACGGGCGCAGGGAGTAAATGCCCGGCAGGTCAACGACGGAGCAGCCCTTCTCGTCGCGCATCTCGCCCATCTTCTGGTCAACGGTCACACCGGGGAAGTTGCCCACGTGCTGGTTGGAACCGGTGAGGGCGTTGAAGAGCGTCGTCTTACCGCAGTTTTGGTTGCCGACAAGTGCAAAGATCATGCCGGCACCCCCTCGATCTCGATCTTTTTCGCTTCCTCCACGCGCAGCGTCAGCTCATAGCCGCGCACGCGGATCTCGATGGGATCACCCATCGGCGCCACCTTCTGCAAAGTGACGCGGGTACGGGGCGTGAGCCCCATGTCCAACAGCCGGCATCGCAGCGCGCCGTCCCCACCGACCGCTGTGATGACTGCTGAGGAACCGATCTTCAATTCATCTAGTGTCATTGCCATTGCCTTTCTGTGTGAATTCATTTCCCTGATGAAAAAGCTAGCACGGCGGGCACGATTTTGTCAAGAGCGTGACAGGAATTTTCGAACTTTTTGACGAAAGGCGACGAAAAAACACCCCGGAGCGGTAAAGCCGCTCCGGGGTGCCCCGTTAGGTTTTGGAATGCTTACAGGTTGGAACCATCCTTACGAATGCTCGATAACCGTCTGGTCCTGGGGAGCACTCGGCTCTGCCGGAACACTCGGCTCTGCCGGAACACTCGGCTCCGCCGGAACACTCGGCTCCGTCGGGACGCTCGGCTCCGCCGGAACACTCGGCTCCGTCGGGACGCTCGGCTCCGTCGGAACGCTCGGCTCCGTCGGAACGCTCGGCTCCGTCGGCTCCTCGGGCGTAAGCGGGAGGACGTTCATCACATACATCGCCATGATCATCGCGAACTGTTCGCGCGTCGTCACGCCCTGCGGATCGAGCACCGTCTGGTGATCGACGACAGCGCCGGAGATCAGGCTCTCGGCGACCGCCCAGGTCATGGGCTCCTTCGCGAAATCGGAAACCTTGTCCATGTCCGTAAACGCGGACAGATCACCGTACACGTCCACATCGCAGCCCTTGAACATCGCATATTCATGCAGGATCGTCGCAGTCTGTTCACGCGTTGCATCGCCGTTCGGGTCAAACTTGCCGTCGCCAATGCCGGCCACGATCTCGTTCTGTGCCGCCCAGATCACCGCGTTGGTGTACCATTCGTTATCCGCAACGTCGCTGAAGGGGTTCTTGCCGGTAACGGCAGGCTCACCCTCGAGCGTGTAAAGGATCTCAACGATCATTGCGCGGGAGAGCTTGGTCTCAGGCTCGAAGGTCGTGGCGCTCGTGCCGTAGAAGAGCTTGTGCGCAACGACGAAGTCGATCGCATCGTGCGACCAGAAGTCGACCGCCGGCATATCGCTGAAGAGATAGCCCGGGCAATGCTCGTCGCCTGTGCACGGGATGCTCATCGGATCCTGCTTCTCGCAGACCGTGCAGTAGCCGTCAACATAGTGGTGCTTGGCCGGAATGCGCTTCTGGCCTTCCAGCGTCGCGCCGCAGACCGAGCAGACCATGCCGCCCGCTGCGCCGTCCTTCGTGCAGGTCGCCGGAGTGATCTGTGTCGCCTTCGGCGTGTGCGGTGCCAGCGGGACCACCGTCTGTGCAACGAGGATCTCACCGCAGACGGAGCAGTGCTTGCCCTCCGTCAGGCCGGTCTCCGTGCAGGTCGCAGCCTTCGCCGGGTCGACCACTTCCTTGTGGCCAAGCGCCGGGATCACTTCCTGCGCCGTGAGCACTTCACCGCAGACCGAGCACTTGCTGCCCTCGGTCAGGCCGGTTTCTGTGCAGGTCGCGGCTTTCGCCGGGATCACTTCCGGCGTGTGCGGCTTGAGCGGGATGCTCTCAAGCATAATGTTTCCATTTTCGCAGGTGTAGGTGCGAACGCCGTACTCGGAGCAAGTCGGCTCCTTCGTCACAACACCATTGTCCCAGGTGTAATTAAACTCTGCGCTCATCTTCGCAATGCGCGCGGTCAGCCAGGTGTTGAGATCCGTGACGGTATCGGTATAAGTCGTACCGCTGGGCCAAAAGTGATTATCCGAGCTCGGCTTGCCGACACGAATCAGCGGCCACTGCCGATAGTTCATCGCAGCGCTGGCCGAGATGCGGTTGTAGTAGCTCTGAACCTTGCCGTTGTCGCCGACAAGCGCCTGCGCCTGCGCCAGGAACGTGTTGTGATAGTAGTTGCTCACCGCGGCGCGGAAGCCGGGGATCTTGATGAGCGCCTCTGCGAGGTAGCGGCCGTTAATGAAGGTGTTGTCCGAGGTAATAATGCCGGACCAGCCGCCGCCGCCAGTCAGTTCCATATCCCAGACGGGGCCGGCGTACATGATGCCGTCCACGTCTTTGTAGAAGAAGAACGAGGAGTAGAATGCGTCCGAATTGCCGGACAGGTACTGCATCAGGTAAGCCTGGACCAGAGAGTTCAGATCGCAGTACTCATAGTAGTACTTGCCGGTCTGCGCATTGTAGCCGGTGAAGTTGCCGTCGGCATCCTTCGCGTAGACGGCGTCCTCAAACTCCTGATAGTACTCGCTGATATAGGCCATTGCGTCCTTGCCGCAATACTCGGGGCTCTTGACATTCATCGCGGAGCCCTTACCGGTGATGAAGCCGCTGGCCTCGTCATACTTCGGGTTGTAGCTTTCGTCGAGCTTCGTACCGTTGAGCTCGAGCAGGTAGCCGCCAGTGATGTTCTCCGGCTCGGTCAGACCCGTGGTGTACTGATAGGTCTGGCCGTACTTGTTCTCGGCCAGCGCCGTGGAAGCATTCTCCCCGTAGCCGGGGTTGAGCTTTTCGTAGGCACCCTCCATATCGGTGATGTTGACGCCTGTCTTGTTGACGGAGTTTTTCTCACTGACGATGTATGTGCCGCGATACACGCCGTCGTAGTACAGATCCACCCAGTCGGTGCTGGCCGTGTACGGCATGCCGAGCGACTTGGCAAGATCCTTGAACATCTTGTCGCGCATGAGCGTTGCATCGTTGTAGCCAGCAAGCAGCGTCCAGGTCTTGACCTTCTCGCCGCAGGCGATCAGGTCGGACTTGCCGTCCAGTTTGATCTGATAGGACTTCTTCTCGGCGTTTGTGAAGGTGGTGTTGCCGCGCGCCTTGAGCTGCGTGAGCGCACCGTCATACACGGTCTTGCCGTCCTTGTCTACGACGAGCAGCTTGCCGGTCGCGATGTTGGACTTGCTGGCATCGACAAAGTCTCTGCCCTTTGCGGCCGGGTCGTCGCTCGTGATGTAGAGCGCATTGATGTTGGCCGACTGTGCGATGTGCACAACCGCAGCCTTCTGGCCGTTGACGAGGACCGTGAGGTCATACAGGCCGTCCTGCACATCCGCCAGCTTGGTGACGTCCACGACAGCACCGTCGAGCGTCTGCGTGCCCTTGGCACCCTGCAGCTCGATCTTGAGCTCGTCGCTGTTCTGTGTCGTGACCGTCAGAGCGAGCTTGCTCAGGTCCGCACTGGCCGGCAGGAACAGGTACTGATCCGCACCGGACTGCATGCCGGAGATCGTCTGTCCGTCGACTTTCGCGCTGATGTCCTTGAACTGCTCGGACGGTGCGTACTGGTCGGCATTGAGCGTCGTCGCGCTGGCGACACTGGAATAATGCTGAGACTTGAACCAATCATTGCCGATCTTCGTGCAGCCATACACACGGAAGCTGTACTCCGTCGACGGGTTCAGGCCCGTGACCACAATGCTTGTCTGCGCGATAACGTCCACCTTTTCCCACGTGGTGCCGCCGTCGCGGCTGATCTCCACACGGTAGTTTTCCGCACCCAGCGCGGGGCTCCAGCTGACGGTCAGGCGCTTCTGGCCGACATCCGTCACCGAAACGCCGGTGACAACAGGCGGTACGATCTTATACTGGGCGGACACGGTGCCGTAATAATCGCCCATACCGCGGATCGTCACAGTACCATAGCCGACCTTCGTATTGTTGGAATAGGAAACATAGCCGTCAACACCCGCATCGCTGGTCTTGACCGTCAGCGCCTGTCCCTCATAGGTGGCCTTCACATAGCACGGCGTGCTGCCGCCGTTGTAAACGGCGTCATATGCCTTGACTTCCGCCTTGGAGATATCCCTGCCTACGAAGCCGCACTTCGTGCAGACATGGTTGTCATCCCACTTATGGCCCTCCGGCCAGAGAGATGCACTGTGATGAACGGCGCCGCAGGTCTTGCAGGTGGTCTCCAGCCAACCGTACTGCGTGCAGGTACGGGTGTCGACCGTCTCGGTCACGTGGGCGATGCCGTCATCGCCGAAGTGGTGCATCTTCTCGCCGATCTGCTGCCAACCGGTGACATAGTCGCCGGCCAGGAAGTACATCTGCTGCTCGGTGCCCTCAACGGTCATCCAGCCGGTGTACTGCGCGTCCTTGACGTCGATCAGCTTGCCGCAGACCGCACAGGCAGACTTGCCATTCTGGTAGGTCGTCAGCTGGTGGCCCTTCGAGCAGCGGGACTGCAGCGTCGTGGAATCGACCACACGGCCGTCCTTGCTGTCGTAAGCGGTGATCGTCATTTCCTTGCCGTTGGCCGTGACGTACATGATCAGGCCCGCGTAGTCCTGCTCTTTGTACGCGAACGAGAAATCGGAGGTCATCGCATAGTTGACGTTTTTGGACTTCTCGCCCAGATCGCCGCAAATGAAATAGGTCACGCCGTTTTCTGTGACGGGTTCGCCGTCCTTGGCCATGATGCGTGCATAGGAGTGGTCATGACCGGAGAAGACCACGTCGATGCCGGCAGCCTCTGCCGCAGCCGGGATCTGCTCATGGAACCGCTCGCTGCCGCCCTTGGCGTTCGTGTAATACGGCGGCTGGTGGATGGACAGGACCTTCCACATGCAGGTGCTCTGCGCTGCGTCCTGCTTGAGCCATTCGCAGGCTGCGCTCAGGTCGGCGCCGTTGTTGATGACGGCAACATAGACATCGCCGTACTCCATGGAGTAGTAATCCTTGCTCGGGAGCTGGAGGATGCTGCTGGCGGTACTTCCGCTGAAGTCGCCGTAGTACTCATGGTTGCCGAGCGTGTGGATGAAGTCCACGTTCGGGAACGTGTGGTTAAACGCCTCCTGCATCTCTGCCCACATGGCGTAGTTGGTGCCGTTGTCGACATAGTCGCCCGTCTGGAGGCCGAAATCGACCTGCTTGTCCTTGACGAGATCGCCGAGCGCGTCGAGGATCGCGATGCTCTCGGCATCCGCCTCACGGTCACCGGACATCTGCGTGTCGCCCATGACGACGAAGGCCGTGGTGTCCTGCGCAGCGGCGCTCGTGCGGAAGTAGTGTGTATCCGACCAGGTGCTGCCGTCGCCGACCTGGAACTCATAGTCCGTGCCGGCCGTCAGGCCCGTGAGCTGAATGGTGTTGATATAAGCCGCATCCTTGGAGGTGGAGAAACCGGTGAGCGTAGAGGTGCCATCGGCCGTCTGCCAGGCATCCGCGCCCTTGACGCGGTACTGCACGACCGCCTTGCCGGCCGTGCCGATGCCGGACAGCCAGCTGATGTTCTGGCTCGTGCTGCTGCCCTGAACGGCATTGAGATGGACGGCGGTATACTCCGTGCCGGCGGCGTCCGCCAGAACGGTGACCTTCGTCGCCTCGCCAACGCCCTTTGTGCCGATGGCCGTGAGCGTGCAGACCGTGCCGACTTCCTTTGCCTTCATGGCATCGGTCTGAAGCAGGCCGTTGGCATCGGTCTTGCCGATCTCGTTGCCGTCGAGATACACGGTCACACCGGCGGCGGGACTGCCGTCCTTTTCATAGACCGCGATCACGCTGGACATGCCGACCGCCTGCGGGCCGGGCTGAATGCTGTAGTACGCCGACAGCGGCAGACGCACCGCCGTCTGGGCCGCCGTGTAGGTCTTGCTGTTCGCTGCGGTGAGCGCGATGTTGGACACCGTGTACGTGAACTGGTTGACCGTCGTGTCCAGGCCGGCGTCGATCTGGAAGGCCAGTGTGGCCAGCTCGCCCTCGACCGGGGCCGCCGACTCAAGGTGCAGTTTGAGCATGGCTTTCTTAAAGCCGGTCTTGGTATACGTCAGTTTGCCGGTCACGCCGTTGGCATAGGTCACCGTCGGCTGGCCGATGTCATCGTTGAGGTTGAGCATCGTGATGTCCGCGGACTTGACCTTGCCGTCCGCCGTGACCGTCAGCGTATAGTCGCCGCCGAGCGGGACAAAGTTCGATCCGCTGACGCTGACCGTGGCCGTGTCCTGCATATCGCCGGCAACGACAAAGGCCATGGTCTTTTCGACCGTGTTGCCGAACGCATCGGACACGGAGACCGTCATGGTGTGCTTGCCGTTCTGGAGATTCAGACGGACAGTCGCATTTGCGTCGGAACAATCCGCTGACGTGATCGGCTCGCCGTCGATCTTGACCGTCGTCGCCTGTGCGTTGATGCCGGAGCGGTTCTGACCGTCCACATCATGATATTTTGCGATTGCTTCGATCGAGTTGGCGTTGATGACGGTGGCGCCGTCGCTCGTGAGTGTCTGGCCGTTGACCGTCATTTCATCGATGACCGGGTTATCCAGGTCGTCGAGGTTTGTGCCGTAAACAACGCGCAAATTATCGAAGTACACCGTACCATTGCGTTTGCCCGTAGGCATGTTTGCCGGCTGATATGACAGCCAAAGCACACCCTGTCCAGGGATGATGCTCAGGGGATGCTCCGGATCTTGATACTGCCAAAGCGACTGAATATCCGTAGATTTGCAATACATCCAGCCAGACCACGTGATTTTTGGCGAGGTGCTCTGTGCTGTCAAGTAACAATTCTTAAGGCTATAATCGCTTCCGTCCCAGTAGTAAACGTCGCAAGCAAGAATATAATCCGGCGTTCCTTCCGGAGCATAGACCCAAACACCGATTTCTGTAGGATAGCCCTCAATCTTTATTTGATCGCCGCAATAGCGGATGTAGTAGTTGGCGTTTGATTGCCCGTTGTAAGAGGCATAGTCATAGTCCAATTCCAAGGAGTATTCGCCGAAGCGAACCTGTCCGCCTTCCGCTGCTGTAGTCGTTTTCAAATTGCCGCAACGATACTCATCCATGGCTCCATTCGGCCAGAGATAATAGGTATAGCCGTTGGCGCGGAAAATGTCCGCAGCCGGGACAGCGGTGTCCCAGTTGCCTGTGAAGCGGTAGGGCGCTTTGATCTCCGCCGTCGTCGGATTGTCGGAATACGTGCCGCTGGTCGTGACCGTGATCGGGGACACATTGCCGATGTAGCCGTGGTCGGGATTCATGTTGTTATCCACGTAAGTGGATTTGCCCCAGTGGTAGTGCGCGCAGGTCTGGCGCTGGCCATTGATGGGCTCAAAGTCCATGAGCGTCACCGGCAGTTTGCCGATCTCCACGCTGACCTCCGCCGTCTTGGCGTGGTCGTTTGCGTAAGTAACCGTGACGGTCGCATTCATCGTGCCGCTGCCGGTACCGGCCACGAACGTGTTGCCGTCCATGTGGCCGACGTCCGCATCCGAGACACCATCCGTTTTGGACTTGATTGTCCAGTCAAAGTCGCCGGCCTTATAGACAATGTCCATACCGTTGCACTTGGCAACCAGACCGAGATCCGACGTGGCAGCAAAGTCCAGCGAGACCGATGAACTGCCAAAGTACAGATCCGTAATGTCCGCAATCTTCGCGGTCGTCGTACCCTTGACGACACCGTCCACAAGCAGACGCGCCGTCACATCGCCCTTATAGTTCTTCGCGGGCGTGAACAGACCGTTGGCGTCGATCGTGCCGCTCTTGGCGTCCGCGACCGTCCAGGTCACATTCTCCGGGAGCGGGGCCTCGCCGCCGTTGGCGTCCACACCGATGGCCGAGAACTGGATCTGGCTGTTGGGCGTATAGATCGTATTGTTCGGGGAGAGGGAGGCATGATCGAACACGCCGTCGTTCTCCGCCGTGGAGACCAGCAGCAGGGCGCTGGCAACCGTGCGCTCTACACCGTCGGACGGGCGGTTGCGGATCTGGAGGTCCGTGGTGCCCTCGCGCTTGGTGGCGCAGGTGGCAGAGCCGCCGCCGTCGAGATAAAGCGCTGTCACCACGCCCTGCGCCGCCAGAAACTCCGCCTGCTCATTGAGGGACATGCCGACAGAATACGGGCGCTGGCGGCCGTCGGCCATAAAGGTCACGACCGTGCCGTCGGCCTTGATGCCGATGCTGTTGACCGGCATAAGATCATCACCGTTATACTGGATCTGCCCGTCCTTGATCAGATAGAACGGGCCGGAAATTGCTTCCAGAACGTCGGAGCAATCCACACCGGCATCACGGATGGCATACGTGCCGTCCTGCAAAACCGCAAAATACGGCTCGTTGGCAATGCCGTTATTCTTCTGAATGAGGTTGCCCTCCATGATGAGGTAACCGAGCGGCTGCAGCGTCTGCATGTTGTAGTAGTCGCCGTTCATGGCCATGATGACGTTGCCGCCGGTGGCCTTGACGTAGTTGGCAGCCTGCTGCGTGGTTCTTTCCATGCTCCAGGTCAGGTTAGCCGCCTTCTCCTTGCGGGACGCGGGCGTGCTGCCTTCAGTATAATAACCGTTATACGAAGCCTTGAATGTTGCCTTCGCACCCGGTGCGATCGTCGTCATAAAGCCGGCGATCTGTGCATTGCCTTCCTTGGTGTTCAGGAAGATGTCAGATTCTGTAACGCCGTCAACCAGCGTGTAATCCGTCTGGCTCACAACGATCTTACCGTCGGCTGGCTTGACGGGGTCTACGGTGTTCGCAGCCAGCGCCTGCGGGGCAATGAGTGTCAGCGTCATCAGGACGGCCAGCACAAAAGCCCAGGCTCTGTTCGCGAATCGGGTCGCTTTCACGACTCACATCAACTCCTTTTCCGTGTTTTTCTCTCTAAATTTGTCAGTTCAATATGTTAAAAAAGAAGAGATGAGGTTTTCCCATCTCTTCTTTGTGCTTTAGGGACCTATGATTTGTCTATTAGCAACCGAAGTTCTGATAGAAAAACATTGAATTGAGCACAGACTGTTTACTCAACTTCCGCAAACGCGTTGTACAGGAACTCAACAGCCTCCGCGCGGATGCAGGCGTTGTCCGGGCTGAACGTGGTACCATCGTTGGTGCCGACAGTCAGGCCGTTGGCCCATGCCCACTGCACTTCGTTATAGTACCAGGCGCTGGCCGGAACGTCAACGAACGGCATATCAGCGGTTGCACCGTCCGACAGCAGACGGGCGATGAAGCTGATCATCTCAGCACGGGTGCAGACCTGGTCCGGGCTGAACGTGCTGCCGTCATTCGTGCCGGCAACGATACCTGCCTCGTAGGCCCACAGGAGAGAATCCTCGTACCAGTAATCGTCGCTACCAGACTCCGGAACGTCGGTGAACGGAACGGACTTGATGGTCGCAGCCGGCTTGCCGACAGCGTTCCACAGGAACTCGATCATCTGGGCGCGGGTGCAGGCAGTGTAGGGCTCAAAAGTCGTCGGGGTCGTGCCAACGGTCACACCGTTCTTGACAGCCCACATCACGGAATTGTAGAACCAATCGCCCTCGTTCACGTCAATGAACTTCAGTTCGGGCTCAGACGGCTGGCTCGGCTGAGAAGGCTGAGACGGCTGGCTCGGCTGAGAGGGCTGAGACGGCTGGCTCGGCTGAGAAGGCTGAGACGGCTGGCTCGGCTGAGAGGGCTGAGACGGCTGGCTCGGCTGAGAAGGCTGAGACGGCTGGCTCGGCTGAGAGGGCTGAGACGGCTGGCTCGGCTGAGAAGGCTGAGACGGCTGGCTCGGCTGAGAGGGCTGAGACGGCTGGCTCGGCTGAGAAGGCTGAGACGGCTGGCTCGGCTGAGAGGGCTGA
>ERZ772900.7-NODE-7-length-170103-cov-7.725872_pt1 | contig 170103 bp, 132 predicted proteins | sample MGYA00512124_ERZ772900 | MGnify/ENA primary metagenome ERZ772900 (study PRJEB29015, sample SAMEA2737716) | human gut metagenome | biome: human gut; feature: human-associated habitat; material: faeces | place: China | collected 2012 ... | reverse complement strand
GCACGCCTGGAAAGCGTGTAAACCCCTAAAGGGTTTCGCGGGTTCGAATCCCGCTTTCTCCGCAAAGTCCTGATGATTTATTATCGTCGGGACTTTTTCTTTATGGGATTAATTAACGGTATTTTGAAATAAGATATGGATTCTTTATCTTTGCAAAAAGTTTTTTAGGGAAGGAATGTTAGTAACTACCGTGGATAAAAAGATAAAGTTTTACCAGCGTGTGATTTTGATGATCATGTTGGTCTTTATGCCGTTTTATTCAGTTGGCAGCGATTTCTTTCTGGAAGGTTTCCCAAGTTCTTCCATCGAGGTGGTAGAGAATGGAGTGCATGATGTACTTGATTTTGACGATAATGCCTCGTTGCGTACTGTCCGGCAGGAACAGATTCAAATCCAACAGTTTGTTGCAGACTTTATAGCCGACTGGCTGACTATAATAAATGTGCATGAGCTGATTCATTCTCTTGAATTGCAGCAATGTGCATTCTTACCTATATTTTATCAACTTCATAAAACCCAGAGTTTTGTCTGGTTTTGTTCCTATCTGATTTAGGTCTTATCCGATTCTTTTTATTTTTCAGAGCGTGTATGGGTATGTTGTGCCGGTATGCGGAAGGTTTTGTCGTATCCCTGATATTGCACGCTTTATCATGTTTATAATTATAACCTAAAAATAAACTAATCAGAAACGATTTATGACGAGAAGATTATTTTTTAACTATTTACCTTTTTTGTTTTTAATAGCCAGCTTTTTTACCTCTTGTAACCGGAGCCATGAAAAAAAATCCGGAAGTAAAGACAATACGCTGGTGGTGAAGCTGGTAGCTACGAGTATCGAAGTGGCTCAATCGTATGTAGCCGATGTGCAGGCTGTCCAGTTTGTGGAGGTTAAACCGAAAGTGGAAGGGTTCGTTGAAGATGTCTTGGTTGACGAAGGAGAGCACGTGAAGAAGGGACAGGTCTTGTTCAAGCTTTCCTCTGCCGAACTGTATGAAGAGGTCAAAGAGGCGCAGGCCAATTATAAGCAAGTGCAGGCCGAGTTGAAAATGGCGGAAGTCGAAGCGGACCGTGTAAAGCGCTTGGTGGAAAAGGACATCATTTCGCCGATCCGCTTGGAACAGGCATTGGCGGAAGCCGATGTCGCCCGTTTGCGGGTACAGCAGGCCAAATCGCGTTTGCTTCGTGCGGAAACGAATTATTCCTATACGACCATCACGTCTCCTTTCGAAGGGTATGTGGACCGTATACCGTTTAAGGTCGGTAGCTTGGTCACGCCGTCCAGCTTGTTGACCTCCCTGACGGATGTTTCGGAAATGTTTGCCTATTTCAAGATCAACGAGAAAGAATATCTTGAATATAAACGTACGCAGTTGAGCGGAGTGGAACAGCCGGAGTATAACAACCTGGAGTTGATCCTGTCGGATCAGACAACCTATCCGTACAAAGGAACGGTCGAAACCGTAGAAGGTGATTTTGAACGTGGTACGGGTTCCATTGCTTTTCGTGCGCGTTTTGCCAATCCGGACCGCCTGTTGCGACATGGTGTTTCGGGTAAAATCCGTATGCTGACAGAAATGGAAGACGTGATACTGGTCCCGCAACGTTCGACATTCGAGATTCAGGATTTTACTTACGTGTATACTGTTGATGAAGAAGGCAAAGTGAGTGTCCGCAGTTTCGAACCACTCTCTCGTCACGGTGCCTATTATGTAACGAAAGACCTGCCTGACAATACGCTGATCGTTTATGAAGGAGTCCAGCAAGTGAGTGACGGGATGGTTATTACGCCTGAGATTGTGGATGCCGAAACGGTCCGTAAACAATTGGAATTGTCTGATGAAGTCGAAAATAATAAGTAAGCCGTATGTTTGAAATATTCATCAGACGCCCGATTCTGTCCGGTGTCATTTCTGTTGTGATTGTTTTTCTGGGTTTGCTGGCTATTACCTCTTTGCCGATTACCCAGTTTCCCGATATTGTTCCGCCTTCCGTTACGGTGACGGCCCGTTATACGGGAGCCAATGCCGATGTGATGGCTAAAACTGTGGCGACTCCCTTGGAACGTGCTATCAATGGTGTGCCCGGAATGACCTATATGACGACCGTTTGTACGAACGACGGTATGTCGCTGACGACGATCTATTTTAAGGTAGGAACCGATCCGGATGTCGCCTCCGTGAATGTGCAGAACCGTGTGACGACAGTCCTCGATGAACTTCCCGAAGAAGTGATCCGTGCCGGTGTGATTACCGAGAAAGAGGTAAACAGTATGTTGATGTATCTGAACATCATGAGCACGGACAGTTCGCATACCGAGAAGTTTGTGTACAATTTTGCCGATATCAATATCCTGCGTGAGCTGAAGCGAATCGATGGGGTCGGTTTTGTCGAGATCATGGGAAGCCGCGATTATGCGATGCGCGTGTGGCTGAACCCCAACCGGCTGGCAGCCTATAATATGTCACCGCAGGAGGTGACCGCCGCTATCCGTTCGCAAAATATCGAAGCTGCTCCTGGGAAGACCGGTATCAGTTCGGATAAGATTCCGCAGCAGTTGCAATATGTATTGCAATATAGCGGGAAGTTCAGCACTCCCGAAGAATATGGCGAGATCGTGTTGAAGGCGTTGCCGGACGGTTCGGTTCTCCGGTTGAAGGATGTGGCGACGATTGAGTTCGATTCGGAAGACTATAATATGATTTCCATGACCGACGGCAAGCCTTCCGCCTCTATCATGATCAAGCAGCGTCCGGGTTCGAATGCCCGTGAGGTGATTCAGAATATCAAAGCCAAGATGGAGGAAATCAAGGAAAGCAGTTTTGCCCCCGGAATGGATTATAATATATCGTACGATGTTTCGCGATTTCTGGATGCTTCGATTTCGGTTGTGCTCCGGACACTGTTGGAAGCCTTTTTGCTGGTGTTTATCGTGGTATATTTGTTCCTGCAGGATTTCCGTTCGACGTTGATTCCGGCGATAGCCGTTCCTGTTTCGCTTGTCGGGACTTTCTTCTTTATGCAGATGTTGGGCTTCTCCATCAATATGCTGACACTGTTCGCACTGGTGCTGGCAATCGGTATCGTGGTCGATAATGCTATTGTCGTGGTGGAGGCGGTACATGTGAAGATGCACAACGAAAAACTTCCACCGGCAAAAGCCACCGAAGCCGCCATTCGTGAAATCGGCGGGGCGATTATTGCCATTACTTTGGTGATGTCTGCCGTGTTCGTTCCGGTAGGTTTTATGTCCGGTACGGTCGGTATTTTCTATCGGCAGTTCTCGTTGACATTGGCGGTGGCGATTGTTATTTCGGGCGTGAATGCCTTGACGCTGTCTCCCGCACTCTGCGCCTTGATGCTGAAGCCTGTCTCGCATGACAAAAAGGTGAAGAAAAGTTTGTTGGCGCGTTTCTTCGACGGATTCAATAAGCGCTACGATCATCTGGAACGCCGTTATAAGATCAATCTGCGTTTGTTCCTGAACAGGCGTTTCCTGACCTATGCGTCGTTGATTATTTTCTGTCTGGCAACATGGGGTATGACGTTTGTGTTGCCTTCGGGTTTTATCCCTAATGAAGACCAGGGAATGATCTATGTGAATGTCGATGCGCCTCCCGGAGCGACTCTCGAACGTTCGGAAGCTGCTTTGAGCAAAGTGCAGGCCGCTCTGTTGCCGTTGGAAGAAGTGGAAACGGTTTCCACATTGGCAGGCTACAGCTTGATGACGGAAACGGAAGGAGCCAGTTTTGGCATGGGGATGATCAACTTGAAGCCTTGGAACGAACGCGAGCAGACGGCCGAGGAACTGATGCGCGTCTATGCTGACCGCGTGTCGCATATCAAGGATGCGGATATCCAGTTCTTCCTTCCACCGACGGTTCCCGGTTTCGGTAATGCCAGCGGTTTCGAACTTCGTTTGCAGGATAAGACTGCCGGGACATTTGCCGAGTTGGACGAAGTGGCCAAATCGTTTGTGGCCAAGCTGAATGCCGATCCTCGTTTGTCGGGTGTCACATCCGGTTTCAATCCGAACTTCCCGCAATATCTGTTGCGGGTCGATCTGGCCAAAGCGGCAAAACTGGGAATTGATGTGAACGAGTCGATGGAAACTTTGCAATCCTATGTCGGGAGTTTCTATTCTTCCAACTTCGTCCGTTTCGGGCAAATGTACAAGGTGATGTTGCAGGCTGCTCCCGAATATCGTATGAATCCGGAGGATCTGTTCGGTTTGTATGCTAAAAATAAAGAGGGGAACATGGTTCCGTATTCCAACTTCATGACAATGGAGCGCGTGTATGGTCCGAGTCAGATTACCCGTTATAACCTGTTTACTTCGGCCATGATTACCGGTGAACAAGCACCGGGAGTCAGCTCGGGTGAAGCCTTGGAAGCCGTAGAGGAGATTGCTGCCGAAGTGTTGCCGAGAGGCTACGATATAGAATGGTCCGGCGTTGCCCGTGAGGAGAAAGAATCCGGTGGACAATCCTTGGTTATTTTCGCGATCTGTCTGGTCTTTGTCTATCTTCTTCTGGCGGCCCAGTATGAAAGCCTTTTGCTGCCGCTTCCGGTTATCCTCTCGCTTCCGGCAGGTGTGTTCGGATCATTCCTTTTACTATATGCGGTGGGACTGGAGAATAATATTTATGCTCAGGTGGCACTCGTGATGCTGATCGGCCTCTTAGGTAAGAATGCGATCCTGATTATCGAGGTGGCGAACCAGTGCCGCAAGGAAGGCGTCAGCATTATGGGAGCGGCCATCCAAGGGGCAACCAGCCGTTTGCGTCCGATTCTGATGACTTCTTTTGCTTTTATCAGCGGTTTGATCCCGTTGGCGGTAGCCAGTGGCGCTGGTGCTTTGGGCAATCGTTCCATCGGGACGGCGGCGGCCGGAGGTATGCTGATCGGTACGTTCGTGGGGATCTTCCTGATACCGGGGCTTTATGTGATATTTGAATCGTTGGCAACTTACTTAAAGGAAAAGAAACAAAAAGCAAATGAAGAAGAATATGAGTTTTAAGATAATTGCTACAGTTGGCTTGTGGGCCGCGATCGGCCTTACAGCTTGCAAGGCTCCGCAGCTCTCTCCGGATGGGGAACGTGCCGTACTGCCAGAAGGAGATGGGCATACCTATGACACTGCATTTGTAAAGCCGTTGGAGTGGAATGTGTTTTTCCAGGATTCCATCTTACAAGGATATGTGGAGGTCGCTTTGCAGAATAACTATTCGTTCAAGCAAAGCATGGAACGGGTGACAATGAGCCGGGCCAACCTGCAACGGGCAAAAGGCTTGCTATTGCCTGAAGTTAGCCTCGGCATCGGGACTTCGGTCAACCGTTTCGGCGAATATACGATGGACGGAGTGGGGAATAGCGAGACTAATGTTCCTTCCTTGGCGAAAGACAAACATATCCCGGACCCTTACCGTGATTTCGGACTTTTCCTGAATTTCCAGTGGGAAGCGGATATATGGGGGAAGCTGACACGTAAGAAACAGGCGGCTGTAGCTCGTTGGATGGCTTCGGTTGAGGCAACCCGTTTTGCGCAGTCGGTCCTGATATCCGAATTGGCTGTCCACTATTATGAACTGATCGGTTTGGATAAACGTCGGGATGTCTTGGAAGAAGCCCATATCAGTTCCAAACGTTCGTATGAGCTAACTCGCCAGCTGAAGAAGGAGGGGGCCGAGACGCAGTTGGCTGTCGACCAGTTTCATGCCCGTATGCTACTGATAGAAAGCAAACTGTTGGAAAATGACCAACTGATCGGGGAGAAAGAGCGTGCGATAGCCTGCCTGTTAGGTGTCTTTCCGTTTGAAATCAGGCGTATGAGTTTTGAAGAGCTGCGTCAGATCCCTTTCCCGCTATCAGACGGTGTTCCGGCGAACATGCTGACCTTACGTCCCGACGTACGGGCCGCCGAGATGGAATTGCTGGCTTCAAAGGCGGATGTAATGGCGGCTAAAGCAGCCTTCTATCCTTCGTTGGTGTTGGGTGCGGGAGGCGGCTTCAATAGCTTTGATCTTGGCAAATGGTTCACAGCGCCTGCTTCGCTGGTTTACGATTTGGCAGCAGGAATTACTGCACCAGTCTTCCAGCGGAACCAGATTCGTTCGATGTGGAACGAGGCGCGTGCTTCGCAACGGATTGCCTTGTCGCAATATCACGAAACGGCCTTGAAGGCCTATACGGAAGTATTGGATTTGTATTGTGCCGGTCTAAACCAAGTGGAGCGTGTCCGCCTGAAAGAAGTGGAGACCGTAGCTCACCAACGTTCGGTCACCAATGCCAATGAACTTTTCAAATTGAATTATGTCGGCTTCCTCGAAGTGCTCTCTGCCAATGAACGTTATCTGGATAGCGAATTGGAACGTATCGACATCATCACCGACCTTTGCCGGAAAAAGATCCTTCTCTACCGGGCGTTGGGCGGTGGTTGCTAAAGCTTTTAGACGAAAAGACGGATGTAGAAGGTTTGCATCCGTCTTTTTGGCTATCATGGAATTTTTGTTTCATCCAGATGAAACTTTTTATACTTTTGCATCGTTCTTAAAAACTGAAATGAGAAATGGAACATGCTCCTAAGATTAACAAAGTAGAGGTCCGTACTTTGCAGATGGCGGACTACCGACAATTATCTCAATCTTTTACAAGAGTTTATTCAGACGGCTCGGATGTGTTTTGGACACGTGAGCAAATCAAGAAGTTAATCACTATTTTCCCGGAAGGGCAGGTGGTTACGGTCGTGGATGATAAGATCGTGGGGTGCGCCTTGTCTATCATTGTCGATTACGACAAGGTAAAGAACGACCATACTTACGCCTTTGTTACTGGAAACGAAACCTTTAATACGCATAATCCAAAAGGCAATATCCTGTATGGAATAGAGGTCTTTATCCATCCCGATTACCGGGGCCTGCGTTTGGCACGGCGTATGTATGATTATCGGAAGGAATTGTGTGAAAGCCTGAACTTGAAAGCGATTATGTTCGGCGGACGTATCCCGAATTATCATAAATATGCGGATACGATGCGCCCGAAGGAATATATTGATAAGGTCCGTAAAAGAGAAATTTATGATCCGGTGCTGACTTTTCAAATATCGAATGATTTCCATGTTCGTAAAGTGATGACGAATTATTTGCCGAACGATGAGGAATCCAAACATTATGCGACTCTGTTGCAATGGGACAACATTTATTATCAGCCGACTCCAGAAATAGTTTCGACCAAGACGACCGTTCGCGTCGGCCTTGTCCAGTGGCAGATGCGGCCTTACAAGGGGCTCGATGATGTGTTTGAACAGGTGGAATTTTTCGTGGATGCCGTATCTGATTACAAGAGCGATTTCATACTTTTCCCCGAATACTTCAATGCCCCTTTGATGGCTAAGTTCAACCATATGAGCGAGTCGGAAGCGATCCGTGAGCTGGCGAAATACACGGACGAGATGCTGAATCGTTTCATCAACTTGGCGATCAGCTACAACATCAATATCATTACCGGGAGCATGCCGTTGATCAAAGACGACGGGTTGTATAACGTCGGTTTTCTCTGTCGCCGTGACGGTAGCTATGAGACATATGAGAAAGTTCATATTACGCCTGATGAAGCGAAGAGCTGGGGACTTTCCGGAGGTAAGATGGTGCGGACTTTCGAAACGGACTGTGCCAAGATTGGTGTCCTAATCTGTTACGATGTCGAATTTCCGGAATTGTCGCGTATCATGGCGGACCAGGGAATGCAGATCCTGTTTGTACCCTTCTTGACCGATACGCAAAACGCCTATTCGCGTGTCCGTGTTTGCGCGCAGGCACGTGCGATCGAAAACGAATGTTTTGTCGTCATAGCCGGTAGTGTCGGCAACTTGCCCCGTGTCCATAATATGGATATTCAGTATGCACAGTCAGGTGTCTTCACTCCGTGCGATTTTGCTTTTCCGACAGACGGTAAAAGAGCTGAGGCGACTCCGAATACGGAAATGATCCTGGTGTCGGATGTGGATCTCGATTTGCTGAATGAATTGCACACGTACGGAAGTGTTCGCAATTTGAAAGATCGCCGGCACGACCTGTATGAAGTGAAGATGAAGCGGAAGTAGCAGAAAGGTGGCGAATAGGTCCCTTGTTTTGTCATTTTGTTGTGATTTGTAAGACTTTTAAGATGTTTTATAAGTAACATGCTTTTGATGGTTAGAGAAAAATGTTATATTTGTAGACAAATGACTTCAAAATAACATTCAATAATCCTTCCTCAAAAGTATTTGCTTATGATTAAAAGAAGATTACTTTCGTATGACATTTCGCAATTGACAAAAGCATTTAAAAAAGATTTTCCCCAACTGGTAACGATGGCGGAAGAAAGTGAGAGCGCAGCGCTTTTTAAAGAAGCCTTGCGCTCTTTTGTTTCTTCCCGTATTGACAGGACGGTTGGCGGGAGCAATATGGGAAATGCCGTGGCGAAGCGTATTCTTCTGTTGATCGAACATGACGGTATGATGGTCTCCGAGCTTTCAACAGGTGAGGAGATACCGGTATGGACGATTACCTGCCTGTGGCAGTTCCTGGCCGGGAAGCTGGAGGAAGATGTTTCGCCGGACTTCTTTATCGACCTGTACCGGCAATTCGAATTGCTGGAGAAGCCGGAGGAAATCGTTCCGGACCGTTCGCTTGTCAAACGGCAGATGAACCGTTGGCCGACCGGACTGGACGAGGAGGTGATGGCGATCCGTCACTCCAACAAAGAGCGAATCATTGCCGGGTTGATACGTAAGATCGAACGGCGTCATGCCCCGACCTCTCGGTTCCAGTTTACGGAAGGGATGAGCTATGCCGAGAAATACGTCAAAGTGCAGGAATGGTGGAATACCGGCCGTTTCCATCTTGCGATGGCTTTCAAAAGCCCGACGGAACTGAACTATTTCCTTGGCGGTTCCCTGTCGGCTGGAACGATGGACCTGTTGGCACGTGCTCGTAAGAAAGGCATGCCGTTTTTTGTGACTCCTTATTACCTTTCCCTGCTGAACACGAATACAAGCGGATATGACGATGCAACTATCCGCTCTTATATCCTTTATTCGGAAGAGCTGGTCGATACATACGGCCGGATCAAGGCGTGGGAGAAAGAAGACATTGTCGTGTCCGGACAGCCAAATGCTGCAGGATGGTTGTTGCCGGAAGGACACAACATACACCGTCGTTATCCGGAAGTAGCGATCTTAATCCCCGATTCGATGGGGCGTGCCTGTGGCGGGCTGTGCGCTTCCTGCCAGCGGATGTATGATTTCCAGAGCGAGCGCTTGAATTTTGATTTCGAATCTTTGAAACCAAAGGAAACATGGGATAAGAAACTGCGTCGGTTGATGCGCTATTTTGAAGAGGATGCGCAGCTTAGGGATATCTTGATTACTGGAGGCGACGCGTTGATGAGTCAGAACGCGACGCTCCGCAACATACTTGATGCTGTCTATAAGATGGCGGTCCGGAAACGAAAAGCCAACGAGAGTCGTCCCGAAGGGGAGAAGTACGCTGAGTTACAACGGGTCCGCTTGGGTTCTCGCCTGCTTGCCTACTTGCCTCTCAGAATCACGGACGAACTAGTCGGCATCTTGAGGAGTTTCAAAGATAAAGCCTCACGTGTCGGTGTTACGCAGTTTATTATCCAGACACATTTTCAATCCCCGTTGGAGGTCACGCCGGAAGCAAAAAAGGCGATCGAGGCGATTCTCTCCGCCGGTTGGATCATCACTAACCAGTTGGTCTACACCGTTGCCGCTTCTCGGCGTGGGCATACGGCAAAACTTCGTCAGACGTTGAATGCGATGGGGGTGGTGTGCTATTACACTTTTTCGGTTAAGGGTTTTCACGAGAACTATGCCGTGTTCGCTCCTAATAGCCGTTCTTTACAGGAACAGCAAGAAGAGAAAGTTTTCGGCCTTATCCCCAAAGAGAAGCAGAAGGAACTGTATCGGCTGATCCGCTATGAGCGACCCTTAGGAAAGAAATTGTCCGGTTTTTTGAAAGAGAACCATCTTCTTTTTGCTGCCACCGACCGCAGTGTGTTGAATCTTCCAGCCATCGGCAAAAGCATGACTTTTCGGACGGTCGGTTTGACAGCAGAGGGAAAGCGTATCCTGAAATTCGACCACGACACCGGACGCCGTCACAGCCCGATTATCGATCGGATAGGAGAAGTCTACATCGTCGAGAACAAGTCCGTCGCCGCCTACCTGCGCCAATTACAGGATATGGGTGAAGATGTGCGGGAGTATATCAGTATTTGGAATTATTCCGAGGGGGGGACTGAACCTCGTTTCAGTATTTACGAATACCCCGACTATCCATTTGATGTTACAGAAAAGATGACAAATCTTGAGCTATAAAACGAGTAATTATTATCTTTGTTCGTGCTAAACCAATATAAAATGATACAGAACGAAAGAGAAATACGACACGAGTATGTGTTACAGGCTGTTCGTCAGATGATGACAGCCGCTCGGACAGCTCCGAAAGGGAAAGGCATCGATATTATTGAAGTGGCGATGGTGACGGATGAAGATATCAAACGCCTTTCCGAAGAGCTTGTCATCATGTCCGGCGAAACCGGTTTAAAATTCTTTTTGCGTGATGCTGACAATATTCTTCAGGCTGAAGCCATCATGATTGCTGGTACGCGCCAGCAGGTTCAGGGTTTGAATTGCGCGCACTGCGGGTTTCCGACTTGTGTGGAGAAGCCGGAAGCCGTCCCTTGTGCGATTAATTCGGTGGACTTGGGCATTGCGGTCGGTTCGGCTTGTGCCACGGCGTCGGATTTGCGCCTGGATACACGTGTGATGTTCAGTGCCGGTATGGCTGCACAGCGTTTGGGAATGTTGGGCGACTGCAAATGTGTGATGGCGATTCCGGTAAGTGCGTCCTCGAAAAACCCGTTCTTCGATCGAAAACCCAAAACAGAGTAAGTTATGATAAAGTTTGATAACAAACTCGAACTGCGGTACTACTTCAATGATAAGTCAAACTACATGGATGCCATGATCAAACATCGTTCAGAAAAGGAGGTACTCTCGCTTGTTCGGACGTTAGCAGACATGTTGGATATCAAAATGACTGTCTATTGCGAGTCTTTTGCCCAACAGGAGGGCTTTCGCGAAATCTGGTCGGTGGCAGGTGAAAACAGCCGCCTGATCTCTGTTCTCCTTAACTTGTTCATGCAGGTATGGACGCGTCCGTCCCTTTTGGTCGGTGGACAACCGGTTGTGGACCGTTCGGTGGCCGACGAGGAAAAGATGCAGCGCGAAATTGCCTTATTGCGTAGTAATTTGAGAAAAAAAATACCCGGTATTACCGTGACGCGCGAGTTGGTGGAACTGCTCAGTGCATCGCCGCGTTTTTGTAAATGCAAATCGAACTTTTACGAAGCTGTACGCGGTTATCCGAAGGTGACAAAGTTCACTTTACGCGAACTGAACGAAAATAACCGCAGCCGTTCGGGATCGTTGGAGGTCAAACGCGAACAGTTTGACTATTACATCCTCCGTTCCGACGAATTGCCTCCTGTTAAAGACAACAAAGCAACGATAGAAATCATCTCACCTGTGCTGAAAGATGCCCGTTACCGTTGGAAAGGCATCTACAACAAGGGCGGCGAGACAATCGACTTTTACATGTGCGACGAAGATTTCAAGAAAGATATGTTCGATGAAAAGATTGCCTTCAAGAGCGGTATGTGTATAGATTGTGTGCTAGAGATACAACGGAAGATGAGTGAATTAGGTGAAGTGGTTAACATCAGCTACACGGTCGAGACGGTGATCCGTACCCGCTTCGATAAGATGGAAATCATTACGCCGCAAGGGAAACGCCACCTCAGGAAGCTCGAAGCTGAGAAAAAGCAGTTGACGCTTGATCTTTTCGGATAATAAACCGTCTTTTCGTCCGTGAATTGACAGTTTTATAATCTTAAAAAATGGAATGTTTTTTATGTCTCCAAAGCGTCCATGTAATTAATAAATAAGAGAATGGTAAAAGCAAAAACGGTATATGTTTGCTCCAACTGTGGGGCTGACTCTCCGAAATGGATCGGGAAATGTCCTTCCTGCGGGGAGTGGAACACGTATGTTGAGGAGATCGTGGTAAAGGAACCGGTCGGAAAGCGGGCACTTTATGGCGTTTCGGATGGTGGCAAAGTGCGTCCCGTCCTGCTTCGAGATATTACTTCTGAAGAGGAGACGCGTGTCGACCTCGGAGACCGGGAGTTGAACCGTGTTCTTGGCGGCGGTCTGGTAAAAGGATCACTGGTCTTGATCGGCGGGGAACCGGGTATCGGGAAATCGACCCTCGTCCTGCAAACCGTTTTGGGGTTGAAGGGACTCCGCACGCTTTACGTCTCCGGCGAGGAGAGCAGTCGCCAGTTGAAACTCCGTGCCGACCGCATCGCGCACGAGAATCCAGATTGTTTCATTCTCTGTGAGACCAATCTCGAACAGATATTCGTACAGACCAAGAACGTTCAACCCGACCTCTTGATTATCGACTCGATACAAACCATTTATACGGAGGTGGTCGAATCTTCTCCCGGAAGTGTTTCGCAGGTACGCGAGTGCAGTGCGGCTATTCTGAAATATGCGAAGGAGAGCGGCACACCTGTCCTTCTGATCGGCCATATCAATAAGGAAGGGAGTATTGCCGGGCCGAAGGTGTTGGAACATATCGTTGACACCGTACTTCAATTTGAGGGTGACCAGCATTATATGTATCGTATCCTCCGCAGCATCAAGAACCGTTTCGGAAGCACGGCGGAATTAGGTATTTACGAGATGCGCCAGGATGGTCTTCGCGAAGTCAGTAACCCTTCAGAACTACTCCTAACGCAGAATCATGAGGGATTGAGCGGCGTGGCGATCGCGGCTGCGATCGAGGGGATCCGTCCCTTCCTGATCGAAACACAGGCGTTGGTGAGTTCTGCTGTCTATGGGACGCCTCAGCGTAGCGCGACAGGATTCGATCTTAGGCGTATGAACATGTTGCTCGCGGTGCTCGAAAAGCGTGCCGGATTTAAGCTGGTTCAGAAAGATGTCTTTTTGAATATTGCTGGTGGGCTGAAGGTGAATGATCCGGCGATCGACTTGGCGGTGATCAGTGCAATTCTTTCTTCTAGCCTCGACATTTCGATCGAGCCGGGTATCTCGATGTGTGGCGAGGTGGGGCTTTCGGGAGAGATCCGTCCGGTGAACCGTATCGAGCAGCGCATCCTAGAAGCGGAAAAATTGGGTTTCTCGCGCATTATCATCCCGCACAATAACCTGAAAGGTTTCGACACATCCAAATGCAAGATGCAAATCGTGCAAGTGCGCAAGGTGGAAGAGGCTTTCCGGCAATTGTTCGGATAAGTTTATATGTATATGAATAAAAGTGTTGTTTATCTATTTGTAAGTGTTTTCTTCTTGTTTACAAGCTGCGAGTATCGGCTGGGGGAGAATTTTATGGATTTTGAAAAGTGGCAGGCTGATTCGGTTGCGATGAGTGTGGACTTCTATGGTCCGTTTATCCATGATTTGGAAAACAAAATCTTTGTGGTGGAACATAGTGGTAATGCTGCTTGCCAAATCAGTCCGTTGCTCGGATTTGAGGTTGAGAAGCAGATCGTCCGCATTGGAGAGATGGAATGGGAAAGCGATGGGACACGATGTGATTTCATGCTGGATGTGGATCTGATTCCGAATGGCTCTTATGAGTTGTCGTGTGAGGTTTTCGCCCGGACGAATAATGGGACGGTTGCCGGACAGGTCGGGGCCGAGCGATATGTGGAAAAGCGTAGTTGGCCTCTCAAGATAAACGCGCGTACCGAGTCGGAGTTCTCTTTGCGGCATCGTGTGAATGAAGAAGGACTGATCGAAATATTTTGGGAGGTAGACGGGGCACTCCGTGCCGGATTCGACCATTACCAGATAGAGTTCAGTACGATTGACGAGAATGCTCATTCAACCTATATCACGCAAAGGTCGGATTTCGACAAATGTTTTTATGCCGATAAGCGATATGCTGGGGAGAAGGGGGTATATAAGGTCTATATTTATTTCAAGTCGGAAGCCGACCGTCCCCGTTCGCTTGGATCGCTTGATTTGGAGCAAGCTGAACCAGAGGTGCAGGTAGAATATATGAAGGAAGATCGCATACGCTTGTCCTGGACATATCCTTACCATTCGGCAGTCGATGTCGTCTATGGTGGTGAAATCGTGGCGGAGAAGGTGACGGACGGCATTGCGGAATTTTCTCTTGCCGGGCAGGAAGTGCGTGTGGTTGAATTGCGTTTTTCTCCCGTCGGTGACTGGGGTTATAAGAATGCGAATTATTCGTTTAACCTCGAAAACTGTCCGAATATATGAAAAAGGTATTGTTATTTATAGCCATTCTGTTCTTTTTCGACCGTTTCGGGCAGGCTCAGTCGTTGACAATCGAATATAATATCGGTCACGGTTCGTATCAGATGTCCGATATGAAAGATATATTGAAAAATCAGATGCTTCCTGTTACCAATGTACAGGTTACAGATAATTTCCCCGGTTATGTGACGCAGGATGCCCGTGTCGGAGTCGAATGGCGGCGCCATCATGTGGGAGTTCTTTTTAACTATATGAATACGGCGGGCAAGAATGGAGTAACGGATTATTCCGGCTCTTGCGACTACGAGCTGCGTAACAAAGGATATAAGCTCGGTGCTTTTTACCACTTCTGTCTGGTGAAGGAAAAAGTCAGTATCTTTACATTCGAGCCGTATGTGGGGCTCTCGACTGGTTTTGTGCTGAACAAGGTGAACGAGATAAACCGCCTGTTCGTCGAGTCCGACCCGGAAGTTGGATACCGGAAGGATAATACTTTTTCCGGCAGGAATTTCTTTGTGGAGCCTACTTTTGGCATCAAGTTTAGCCTATGCCGCTATGTTGCATTAAACATGAGTATCGCTTATGAATGGGATGCTGTGATGCAGGAGCATCAGAGTCGGAATCCAGATTTTCCATCGACTTTCAAAGTGGATTGGAGCGGATACAGGGCGCAAGCCGGTTTGATTTTTTGTTTGAATTTAAAGAAGTAACAATGATACAAGAATTACAACTCCGTATATTGCCTGAAGAAGCAGTCAGCGAACAGTCGCTGAAGCAGGTGGTGGCTCGCGAGACGGGAATATCTGTCCCGTACATCCACACCGTTCGGGTACTAAAACGTTCTATCGATGCACGTCAGCGTACGATCTATGTGAATGTAAAACTGCGTGCTTTTATCAATGAGCAGCCAGATGAACCAGAATTTCAATTGGTGGAATATAAAGACGTATCAGCAGGGAAGCCTGTCGTGGTGGTAGGAGCGGGGCCGGGTGGTTTGTTTGCCGCTCTTCGTCTGATTGAGCTCGGCCTACGTCCGATCGTGATCGAACGTGGAAAGAACGTGCGCGAACGTAAAAAGGATATCGCTCTGATCAGCCGTGAGCATAAGGTGGACGGAGAGTCCAACTATAGTTTCGGTGAAGGGGGAGCCGGTGCCTATTCTGACGGCAAACTTTACACCCGCAGCAAGAAACGAGGTTCGGTCGACAAGATTCTGAATGTCTTTTGCCAGTTCGGGGCGAGCACTTCGATTTTGGCGGACGCCCATCCGCATATCGGTACGGACAAGTTGCCGCGCGTGATCGAGAATATCCGCGAACAGATTATCCGCTGTGGTGGGGAGGTCCATTTCGAGACACGAATGGATGCCTTGGTCATCCGGAACGGGGAAGTCGTAGGTGTCGAAACGAATACGGGCGAGAACTTTCTGGGACCGGTCATCCTGGCAACCGGTCATTCCGCCCGGGATGTGTATCGCTACCTCCATGACCGGCAAATCCCTATCGAAGCCAAAGGCATTGCTGTCGGCGTCCGTTTGGAACATCCGCAGATGCTGATCGACCAGATACAATATCATCGTAAGGAGGGCAGAGGAAACTATCTGCCGGCAGCCGAATATAGTTTTGTGGCGCAAGTCGGCGGACGGGGAGTCTATTCTTTTTGTATGTGTCCAGGTGGTTTCGTCGTCCCGGCGGCAAGTAGTTCCCGCCAGGTGGTAGTCAATGGAATGTCTCCTTCCAATCGTGGTTCCCGCTGGGCGAATTCCGGCATGGTGGTGGAGATACGCCCGGAAGACTATTCCGAATTGATGAAACACGAAGAAATGGCGGTCAGCAAGGATTCGCCGCTCGCTTTGATGGCTTTCCAAGAACGTTTGGAAGAACTTTGCTGGCTGAACGGCGGGATGAAGCAAACCGCCCCTGCACAGCGGATGGTTGATTTCGTGAATAAGAAAAACTCTTTCGATCTTCCCGAATCCTCTTATACGCCCGGTCTGCTGGCTTCCCCGTTGCATTTCTGGATGCCGGAGTTCGTCACCGGCCGCTTACGTGAGGGCTTCCGCCATTTCGGTAAAGTATCCAGAGGCTTCCTGACCAATGACGCGGTGATGATCGGGGTGGAAACCCGGACCTCTTCGCCCGTCCGTATCTTGCGCGACAAGGAAAGCTACCAGCATATAACCTTGAAAGGTCTTTTTCCTTGTGGAGAAGGCGCCGGCTATGCAGGCGGAATCGTCTCTGCTGCTATTGATGGTGAACGGTGTGCGGAAGGGGTTGCCGGATATTTATCCCTTGTTTAAAGCATATATGTTAATAAGTAAACAATTGATTCCATTCAAATGTTATTTTGCATAATGAAAACAGTGGGATAAATACGTTGGTTTTGCAGGATCCGAGGACGGAATACGTTTTCTGTTTGTGACAGGACTGGGCATTTGATCTGTTTTTGTATCTTTGTAGCGTAATGCTTTTACGTTATGAGGAAAACATATTTGATCACTCTTTTGCTTTGTTGCTTTAGTGCCTTGCTGAATGGGGCTGTTTCACCTTTTTCTTTTTCTTCTTTAAAAATGGAAGAAGGTTTGTCGCAGCTTTCCGTCTTGAAAATACATCAGGATAAGAGCGGTTTCATGTGGTTTGCCACGCGTAACGGCTTGAATCGTTATGACGGTAATTCTTTTGTCGTGTATAAACATAGTAATGGCGACTCATTAAGCTTGTCCAGTAATCATGTGACAGCATTGGCTGAAGATGACCGTGGAAACTTGTGGGTAGGCACGATGAACGGTCTGAACCGGATGGATTTGAGGGTGGATCGTGTATATTCTCTCAACGATATGGCTGCTTATAAGCAGTCTCCCCTTTATCATACGTGGATTTCAAGCTTGTATGTGGATAGACAAAAGCGTTTTTGGGTTGGAACAAATAAAGGTCTATACTTGTATGATTATGAGAATGATTCGTTTATCTTGAACGACTTGGAGGGAGAACTGCCACGTGACCAGATTATGGTTATCAACGAAGACCATGATGGCAATCTGTTAGTCGGAACTTTACAAAACGGACTTTATATCTGTGACAGTAAGTTGAATCTCTTGTCTCATTATTTTAAAAATACGACTCCCTTTTCATTAACGGATAATAATATATCTGCTATCCATGAAGACAGCGAAGGACGTCTGTGGGTGGGAACCCGTTCGGGTGGATTGAACCGGATCGACACGGAGACAAATGCTGTTACGCATTATACTGCTTGGAACGGCAGACTGGGAAATAATTCGGTTCGTACAATCAATACTTATAATGGTCAACTAGTGGTCGGAACTTTTAACGGATTAAGTCTTTTGAACTTGGTGGACGGTTCATGTACGACCTATACGAATTTTGACGAACAAAAAGGAGGCCTTAGTCATTTTTCCGTCTTTTCTGCTTTCGTAGATAATGCGAATACGTTATGGATTGGCACATACGCTGGAGGTGTCAGTTACAGTAATCCTTTGAACAGCCGTTTTACTTTTTACGATTTGCAGGGTGGTTCAGACAAGCTGTTTGGAATCTTTGCCACGATGGCCTATCAGCCGGACCATACTTTGTGGATTGCTTCGGAAGGGCGAGGCCTACTTTCACTGGATTTGAATACAGATATGTTTGAACGTTTTCTGCTGGATGCTCGGCCGAATGCTCTGAATGATCGGAATATTATCAAATCTCTGTTTGTGGAGGGCGATTTCGTTTGGTGCGGAACGCAGAAAGGCACTTTATACCGATTCGATACCCGGACAAAGAAATTCTCTCTTTTTTATACTTTTCATAAGGAGGTTAGTATTTATACGATCACGCGTTGCAGTGATGGTGCATTGTGGTTGGGAACGACAGACAACACGGGAATTGTCCGTGTGTTTCCGGACGGCAGGATCGCTCCGTCGGATTCTGTTTTCGCCTTGTTGCCAAGTGTACGCAGTTTCCTGGAGATACGGGACGGTGTTTATTTGGTAGGTATGCATACCGGCGGACTGGCGCTCTACGATTCCCATACGCATAAGTTGATAAAATATAATACTCGTGAGGAAGGTTCCCGGAAGTTATACAACGACCAGGTAAGTAATATCGTAAAGGATAGGGAGGGGCGAATCTGGATCGGTACTTTCGGTGGAGGTTTTTGTCGCTTTGACGAAGAAAAAGGCATTATGGAGTGGTTGACGGCCGTCGAGGGGCTGAGCGACGATAATATCAATTCGATAATTCCCGGAGACGACGGGAAACTTTGGATCAGTACCGGTAACGGTATTTCTGCCTACGATCCTGAATCGCGCCAGTTTACCAATTATATGGGTAGAAGCGAGATCCCAGTTAATGAATTCAGCATGAAAGGCGGCATCAAATTGCCCGGTGACCGAATCTATTTCAGCGGAAGCAACGGCCTTGTCTCCTTTTACCCTGAACGGTTGATAGAAAACCGTTTTATACCTCCGGTCGTACTGACCTCTTTTACGGTTAACAATAAACCGGTTGTTCCCGGCGACCCTTCGGGGTTGCTCGATAAAGTTCTTGATTATACGCAGGCGATAGATCTTGATTATAATCAGAATAACTTCTCTGTTGGGTATGCCGCTTTAAACTATCTTTATCCGAATCAGAATAAATATGCTTATATGCTAGAAGGGTATGATACGGACTGGAATGATGCTGGTTCTCGAAAGGAGGCTTTCTATACGAACTTGAAACCGGGAGATTATGTTTTTCGTGTTCGCGCCTCCAATAACGACGGTCTTTGGAACGATGAAGGGCGGTCGTTGTCGATTCATATTCGGACTCCATTCTGGCAGACCTGGTATGCCTATATGTTGTATCTGTTGATTATAGGTGGCATCTTTTATGTGGTCTGGTATTATCTGCATATGAAACGTAAGCTGGAACAGGACCTGGTCGAAAAGCAGAAGGAGCAGCAGCGGCAGGAGGAGTTCCATCAGTCCAAAATACGCATGTTTACCAATTTTTCGCATGAATTGCGTACACCGTTGATGTTGATCCTGTCTCCTTTGGAAGAGGTGTTGCAACGGGTAGATATGAACCCGAACCTGAAAGGTTCGTTGCGTCTAGTCTATGGAAATGCCCAGCGTCTTTTGTTGCTGGTGAACCAGTTAATGGATCTGAGGAAGAACCAGAGTGGTAACCTGCAACTACGTGTTTCGCATAATGATCTGTATCTGTTTACGCAGGAGATATATATTGCCTTTAATCAGATTGCGGTCAAGGAACGGATTATCTTTCGTTTGGAATCCGATGAGTCGGGAATAGATGCGTGGTTCGACCGTGTTTTATTGGAGAAGGTATTTTTCAATCTTTTGTCGAACGCTTTCAAACATACGGCTCCGGATGAGTCGATAACCATTCGTTTGCAATTGTTCTCAGTTGCCGGATTGCAGGAGCAATTTCCCGGCAGGATAAGTGGGGAAGTTCGGGGGACTTCTCGATATGTTTGTCTGTCTGTAGAAGACACAGGGAAAGGGATAGACGATTCCGACAAGTTTCATATATTTTCCCCTTTTTACCAGGGAACGGATGAAAGTGAGTCGAATACGGCTGGAACTGGTATAGGGTTGAGTCTGGTACTCTCTATCGTGAAATTGCATAAAGGGGTTGTATGGGTAGAAGACAACAAACCAAAAGGGGCTGTATTCCGTGTCTTGATTCCGGTAAACCGCGAAGTATATGCTCATGAGCAATTTGCAGAAGATGACTCTTCTGCGAGGAATCCCTATGGAGGAATTGAAGTAGCTGAGGATGAATCCAAAGTCCCTGACAATATGCAGGAACAGCTGCCTGTTTCCGGTCAGCGTTATACCTTGTTATTGGCCGAAGATAATCCGGATGTCCGTCGGTATATCTGCAAACATCTCGAACCTTATTTCGATGTGCTTGAAGCGGAGAACGGGGTAGATGCTTTCAATAAAATTGCAGAAACCTTGCCGGATCTGGTGGTAAGCGATATTATGATGCCGAAAAAAGACGGCTTGCAACTTTGTTCGGAGATCAAGCAGGATTTGCGGACCGGACATATCCCGGTTATCATCATTACGGCGAAATCGATGGTGATGCATATCAAAGAGGGATTTCAGTGTGGTGCGGACGATTATATCGTGAAGCCTTTCAATATGGAGGTCCTGCTGTGTCGTATTCGGAATATCTTGGCTTCTCGTGAACGGTTGAAGGAATTGTATGGGAAAAAATTTTCGTTGGAGTCATTGGGTTTCGAGACGACATCGGCGGACGATACATTTATGCAAAAATTGTTCGGGGTGATTGAGCAGAATCTTTCCAATCCGGGGTTGAATGTGGAGATTCTATGTAAAGGAGTCGGTATGGGACGTGCCAACTTCTATAGGAAGCTGAAAGCGATAACCGACCTTTCGCCGGTGGATTTGATCCGTAACAAACGTCTTGAGATTGCTGCAAGAATGCTGCTGGAAACGGATATGAACATATCTGAAGTTTCTGCCAATATCGGTTTCAATTCCCATGCTTATTTTGCTACTTGTTTCAAAGCGATGTACGGCATGTCGCCGACCGAATATGTGCAACAAAATAAAAAAAATCTATATCATGTATAAATTATTACTTTATGTTATTTTTTTGTTATTTTGCCAATGCAAGAGAGATCATTCTTTAAAGGAAGAAGTGACGGATTTACTCCGAACTGAAATTGTTATTCGTGGAGATAAAGCCTTGGCAGAAGAACCTGTGACCATTACTGCATATAGAGCGGAAAGGAGTGCCGGAGGGATTCATGATTTCTACTCCGAAGGCGATTATTGGTGGCCCAATCCGATAAATCCGGATAGTGCCTATATACGTCGGGATGGGCAGACAAATCCCGATAACTTTGTTGCTCACCGTCATGCCATGATCCGCTTCAGTTCGCTGGTTGGCGACTTGACCTCCGCCTGGCTGGTGACGAAAGACGAGAAATATATTCGGCAAGCGGTTAAGCATATCCGCGCCTGGTTCATCGCCCCCGAAACTCGGATGAATCCAGACCTGCAATACGCGCAGGCGATCAAAGGGATCGTGACAGGACGGGGGATCGGTATCATCGATACGATCCATCTCTTGGAGGTCGTGCAATCCCTTATCAAGATGGAAGAGGCCGGCGTTCTTGCTGTCGAGGATGTGGCTGGTAGCCGTACTTGGTTTTCCGATTATCTGAAATGGTTGACAACGCATCCTTACGGGGTAGACGAGATGAATGCTAAAAACAATCATGGAACTTGTTGGGTGATGCAGGTAGCCCAGTATGCTAAATATACCGGCGATAAGGAGATTCTCGACTTTTGCCGGAACCGTTACAGGTCTGTTCTGCTTCCTTCACAGATGGCGGAGGACGGCAGTTTTCCGCTTGAACTGAAACGGACGAAACCGTACGGCTATTCCTTGTTCAATCTGGATGCCATGGCTACGATCTGCCATATTCTTTCGGACGGGGAAGATGATTTGTGGCAGTACTCGATGGACGACGGTCGCAATATGCAAAAGGCGGTTGCTTGGCTATTCCCGTATATAGCAGATAAATCGAGCTGGCCTTTTGCCGAAGATGTCATGTTTTGGGATGAATGGCCGGTTGCCCAGCCTGCCCTTTTATTCAGTATTTGTAACACATCTAATAGGACTTATCTGGAAATTTGGAAAAGTTTGGAACATTTTCCGACAAACGATGAGGTAATCCGTAACTTGCCGATCCGACATCCGTTATTGTGGCTATGAAAACGGTTTAAAAAATGGATCTATTTTCTTTCAATATTGTATCTATTTTCTGAAACCCGCTTTGAATGCGGGTTTTTAATTTTTTGCCAGAACTGAATTTTAAAGTAAAAGAGATAAATTTTAAATAGATCGAAACCGCCATCTCATACATTTGCAACTAAAGAAAAACACAAAAAGTTTCAATCTTAATAACAATATTATGAATTACACGTACATGAAAGGTTGTGCTCTGTGCATGACATTGTGCCTGACTTCGGCTGCTCTGCCTGGCAGGGCGAATGCAGAAAGTTCGGCTATCGTGAATGAAGTCTTGCAGTCATCTGTTGTGAAAGGGGTGGTAAAAGACTCGAATGGTGAACCTCTGTTAGGGGTTAATGTCCTTGTAAAAGGTACGACAATCGGTGCCGTCACCGATATAGACGGAAACTTTTCTTTTGAAGCTCCTGCCGGTTGTACATTGGTTATCTCTTACATTGGATTTGAATCGCAGGAAGTAAAAGTAAAAGGCAATGCTCCTCTGAACATTATTCTGAAAGAAGATTCCGAAGCATTAGACGAAGTGGTAGTGGTCGGTTATGGCGTACAAAAGAAAAGTGACGTGACTGGAGCTCTTTCTTCTGTGAAAGGCGATGATCTGACAAAATTGTCCATATCACGTACCGATCAGGCTTTGCAAGGACAGATGGCCGGTGTGATGGTACAGAATAGTGTGGCTGCACCAGGTGAATCGCCTAACATTATTATTCGTGGCGGTAACTCCTTGAAAGGCGAAAATGCTCCGTTGGTTGTGATTGACGGTGTTCTCGGTGGTGACCTTTCTTTGATAGACCCGAATGACATTACTTCTATCGAAGTATTGAAAGATGCTTCTTCTACCTCTATTTACGGTTCCCGCGGAGCGAATGGTGTCATCATGGTGACGACCAAACGTGGGCAGACTGGTAAACCGACCGTTTCTTATAGTGGTTATGTTTCGCTTTCGCAGGTATCAAAGAAAATGGATATGCTGAATGGTCAGGAACTATATGGCTTATTGAAAGAAGCACAGGAGAAATATCCTACGACAGCATTGAAAATACCGGAGTGGATAGATCCTAATAACTTGAATAATACCGACTGGCAGGGTGAAGTGTTCCGTACGGCCCCTATCACGGGCCATTCGTTGTCTGTAAGTGGCGGAACAGAAACGACACGCTATAGTTTGTCTGGTAACTACTTGATGCATCAGGGTATTGTGAAGAACTCTGATTTCAATCGTGCCGGCATACGTGCCAATATCGAACAGAAACTGGGAAAGAAGGTGACGGTCGGAGCTCTTATCAATGCTTCCCGTTCGTCGTCTTCCAACGCCAGTGTCAATCAGATGAACGGTTCTGATGGTGGTGGTGTCACGTTCTCTGCTTTAGGTTTTGGGCCATTGGTCCCTGTCTACAAGGAAGACGGCAGCCTTAGCGGTCCGCTAAAGGATGGAGCACAGATGAATAATCCGGTAGCTCTGATTAATGATCAGGTTGTGGATAAATTCCGTAATTATTTTCAGGGTACTGCTTTTCTGGAATGGGAAATCTTGAACGGCTTGAAATTTAAGACAGCTTGGACTTACACATATAGCGACCGTAAACAACGCCAGTTTACTTCCGGAGAGAATCTTCTTTCTTATAAAGGGCAGGGATATGCTTACATGAACGATCAGGAAACCACAAACTGGCTTGGTGAAAACACGTTGACTTATTCCAAGACATTCAATAAAGATCACTCTTTGAATGTTGTTGCCGGTTTTACTGCTGAGGCTTCCGATTATTTCAACAATAACAGCAGTGGTAAAGGGTTCGACATCGAATCGCTTGGTTATTGGAATATGGGACTTGCCAATAGCAGTCTGTTGTCTGTCGCTTCCGGTGGAAACCATTCTGCCATTGCTTCTTGGTTGGGCCGTGTGAACTATGCTTATAAAGGTAAATATTTGGCATCTGTTAGTTTCCGTGCTGACGGTTCTTCCAAGTTTGCGAAGAATAATAAATGGGGATATTTTCCTTCTGCTGCTTTGGGATGGCGTATCAGTGAGGAAGATTTTATGAAAGACATTTCTTGGATACAGAACCTGAAACTGCGTGCCAGCTATGGTGAAACAGGTAGCCAGGCGATTACAGCCTATCAGTCGTTGGCTAGTTTCAGTACGACCAGTTATGTCCTGAACGGAAGTTCTGCAGTGGCTCTTGTTCCAGGTCGTGTACCGAATCCCGACTTGAAATGGGAAACAACTAAACAGACGGATATAGGCATTGATTTGAGCGTATTGGGCGGACGTATATCTTTGGTTGCGGATTATTATTATAAAAAGACAGTCGATCTGCATTATGACAAGATCCTTCCGTACTATACAGGTTATTCTTCACAGACACAGAACATCGGTAGTAAATCCAATAAAGGTTGGGAATTTTCTCTGAATACACAGAATTTAGTGGGTGACTTCAAGTGGTCTACTTCTTTGAATATCGCTTTGAATCGGGAAAAAGTGCTTGACCTTGGCGATGATGAATACTTTTATACAAATGGTTCCGGAGGTGCTTTGGGAGCTGGTTTCAATGAAACTGGTATTGTGAAGGTCGGTGAGCCGTTGGGGAACTTCTACGGATATGTCTTTGACGGTATCTATCAGAATGAGGCAGAAGCCAAGGCGTTGGGGCTGACAAAAGATGATGTCGGTAGCGTGAAGTTCAAGGATTTGAATGGTGATAACAAGATTACGACTGAAGACCGTACGATCATCGGTAATGCTAACCCGGACTTTATCTTTGGTATTGGTAATGACTTTTCGTATAAGAATTTTGATCTGAGCTTTATGTTTCAGGGAACCTATGGCAATGATGTCTATAATTTGTTGAAAGTGACTTTCAGCGAATTACCGAGCAACTCGAACAATACCGGAAATGCTTTTGCGTTTGTAAAGGATTCCTGGAGAGGTGAAGGAACTTCGAATACGCAACAGGCATTTAACAAGGGTGTGGGTCCGTCTTCATCTCGTTTTGTGGAAGATGGATCTTATATTCGCTTGAAAAATTTGACGTTCGGCTATACTCTTCCTAAATCAGTTACATCCAAATGGGGCATTTCTAACTTACGTTTCTATCTGAGCGGACAGAACCTATTTACAATTACCGGCTATTCCGGTTATGACCCTGAAGTCAGTTCCCGTACAGGTAACTATAACTTAGGTTTTGACGGTGGTAGTTATCCGGCAACCCGCTCTTATACCTTCGGATTGAATCTTACATTATAATTGAACCATTAATATAAAGACGAAAATGAAAACATATATATATAAAGCAGTTGCAGGGGTGTGCTCCCTGATGCTATTGATGAGTAGTTGCGAGTCTTTCTTGTCGGAAGAACCGAAAGATTTCCTCTCGCCTGAAAACTTACCGAACACGGAGGCTGAATGCAATATGCTGCTGATGGGATCGCTGTCTTATTGGCGTAGCAACAACTTCGAACGTCATATTAACTTTATAGCCGAAGCAACGACTGATGCTGTTGTCAGTGCTACAGCCAATAATGTGGCTCGCGATGAAATGAACTCTTTGACTTGGCAAAGCGATAACGAGAGCCTTTATAAGCCCTGGCAGCAATTTTATGCTTGTATCAATGCTTCTAACATCATGATCGAGAAAGTTCCGAATGCTTCGAAAGTTTCGGATGAGGTCAAGACACGTTATGTCGCAGCTGCCCGTTATATGCGTGCGATGTCCTATTTCTATCTGGTGCGTATCTTTAATGATGTTATTTATCTGGACACGCCGGTGAATGACTTTACCAGTGCGAATAACATGACAAAGACACCGGCTAAAGAAATATATAATAAGATTGTTGAAGATTTGGAATATGCAGAAGCCAATCTTCCCGTAAAATGGGATTCTGGAACGGAACGTCCGACTGTCGCTGCCGCCAAGTCTTTGCTTTCATGGGTTTATATCACGATGGCCGGTGAACAGGTTAAAGACAATACCATGTGGGCGAAGGCGGCTTCCAAAGCGAAGGAAGTCATTGATAATGCCGCTACTTACGGTATTAAGCTGGAAGAAAATTATGCCGATCTTTGGCTGGTCAACAATCGGTATAACAAAGAATCGATCTTTGCCCTGAATTTTGCAGATGGGTTAGGAGATAACCAGTGTGGAGCCGAGTGGCGTCCGACCAGTATCGGGTCCGAATCAGGATGGGGATTCTTTTATACGAAACAATCCTATATCGATAAATTTGATGATAAGGATAAACGGAAAGCCGCTACCTTCTTGACCGAAATTGTCAGTACAGTTGATAATAAAACCTATACGACTGAGAATTTCGGTAGTCCGTATCCACATGGAAAGAAATGGTGTGATGGAGGTCGTGAAAATTTCTCACAGCGTAACAAGCGTACGGATATGTACATTCCTATCATCCGTTATGCCGATGTCTTGCTGATCTTTGCCGAAGCGGAAAACGAAGCCAATGGTCCGACGGCTGCAGCTTATGATGCCGTGAATCAACTGCGTGTACGTGCCGGTTTGGATAACTTGTCCGGTTTGTCTAAAGAGACTTTCCGTCAGGCAATCCAAAAAGAATGGACGTTAGAGACGACACACGAACGGATCTATCGTTTCAATTTGGTTCGCTGGGGCACTTATCTGACGGTAATGAAGGAATATTTCCAGAAAAATTTTCCTGAAAAGGTGAAGAATGTAACGGAAGAACGGTTGTATTTCCCTTGTCCGGAGCATGATTCATTGATCAATCCGAATTTGTAAGAAAATTTTTGAGTAGGTTTAAATAATCTTGGGGTATGGAATGACTGATGATTTCATACCCCTTCTTATAACACAAAATGGACAAAATGAAACTGAAAATTCTTTTTTTTGTTTTTCTGCTTGTCTGTAGTTCCTGTGCTTTGGACAAGAGGGATATTATCAGTTCGAATTTTGATTTTGCCGATATACAGTTGAAACATGCATTCGTGGAAATGGATTCGGTTTATAAAAGTACGGACAAGCTGCTTGCCAATCCTCGCAATATCGATCCGAACGGTTTCCTGCGCATGGTGGCATCCCATGATTGGACAAGCGGTTTTTTCCCAGGCGAACTTTGGTATATGTATGAATATACTAAAGATGATTTTTGGAAGGAGAAGGCCAGGAAACAGACTGAACTGCTTGAACAGGAGAAATGGAATGGGAGTACCCACGATATGGGCTTTAAAATGTATTGTAGCTATGGTAACGGTTATCGGTTGACTCAGGATTCTGGTTATAAGGATATTCTGTTGCAGTCTGCCTACACCCTGATCAGACGTTACAATCCAAAAGTGGGTTGTATCCGTTCCTGGGATCATAACAGGGATAAATGGCAGTATCCCGTAATCATCGATAATATGATGAATCTGGAACTACTTTTCTGGGCTTTCCGTACGAATGGCGATTCCATTTTCTACCAGGTTGCAGTCGACCATGCCCGTACTACGATGAAGAATCATTTTCGTAAGGACTACAGTTCCTATCATGTTATCGACTATGATACGTTGACCGGCGCAGTCTTGCATAAAAACACCCATCAGGGGTATTCCGATGCTTCGGCTTGGTCGCGTGGACAAGCGTGGGGATTGTACGGCTATACGATGTGCTATCGAGAAACTGGATTGCCTGAATTTTTGGAACGTGCCAAACAAATTGCCTCTTATATTTTCTCCAATCCTACATTGCCGGACGATTTGATACCTTATTGGGATTATAATGCTCCAGGAATACCGGACGAGCCGCGTGATGTATCGGCGGCCACCGTTACGGCTTCTGCTCTTTACGAGTTGAGTATGTATGATGAAACGAATAGAACCGGATATGTGGATAGGGCTGATAGGATATTGGAAAATCTGACGAACCGTTATCGGGCAAGTGTAGGGAAAGACTGTGGTTTCCTGCTTTTGCATAGTACCGGTTCCAAGACTCACGGTTCGGAAGTGGATGTGCCGATCGTATATGCGGATTATTACTATCTGGAAGCCTTGTTGCGAAAAGCCAAATTGGAAAAAGAAGGAACTGCTCTCTTGTAAAATTAATTGAATTTTAAATTGAATATTAGAATATGAAGTACTTGTTTGTTGCATGCTTATTGTGTTTGTCCGTTCTGTCGGCTGTGGCGAAAGTGCCTGCTATGAATAAGATTCGGCTGACGAACAATTGGGAATATCTGAAAGGTGATTTGGGGGGAATCTGGGAGGCTGTACGTCCTGCCGCACCCGGCAGTTCGGAGGCGGTTCCCATCTGGCAGCCTGTTACGTTACCTCATTGTTTTAATGCCGAAGATGCTGTTGATCCGGACGTGAATTATTATGAAGGTCCGGGATGGTATAAAACTTTGCTGGCGATAGACAATCCCTATCGGAACGGGCGGATCGTACTCGATTTCGACGGGGCGGGACAGAAGACGGATGTCTATGTCTATACGACTCATGTCGGTAGCCATGTTGGCGGTTATGACAGTTGGAATGTCGATATTACGGATGCGGTAAAAGCATTTCTCGGCAGTAAAGATGCGGAACGTTTCAAAGGGAAAGTACCTTTGTCGATCCGTTGCGATAATTCACGTGATCTGGAAATGATACCATCCGATCTGGCTGATTTCAATATCTATGGTGGTCTGTACCGGTATTTGAACTTGGTGTACCTGCCTGAAGTTTCTTTTGAACAGATTCATTTGGAATCTTCCCTCTCTTCTAACTTGAAAGAAGGTATATTGAAGGTGAAAACTTCGTTTTATAATCCGGAAGATATAAGGAAGGCGGATGTGACCGTTTCCGTTTACGATGTGGACCGTAAACCAGTCTTCTCGAAAACACTGGAAGGAATACTTCCTTTGGGTGACCAGCTTTTAGCAAAGATGAAGATCAAGAATCCGGTATTGTGGGACGTGGATGTGCCACAACTCTATACTTGCGAGTTGACTGTAAAGACACCGGATCAGACTTTCACGACGGAAGAACGCTTCGGTTTCCGCCATACGGAGTTTAAGGACAAAGGTCCATTCTTCCTGAACGGCAAACGTTTGCTGTTGCGAGGTACGCATCGCCATGAGGATCACGCTGGTGTGGCACAAGCCATGACGGAAGATATGATGCGTCGTGAAATGCGGATGATGAAAGATATGGGCGTGAACTTTATCCGTTTAGGACATTACCAACAATCTGAAATCATTCTGGACCTTTGCGACGAATTGGGCATTCTGGTATGGGAAGAAATTCCTTGGTGTCGGGGCGGTCTTGGAGGCGATGTCTACAAAAAACAAGCCCGTCGGATGCTTGCTAATATGATCGTCCAGCATCATAATCATCCGGCTGTCATCATCTGGGGGTTGGGTAATGAGAATGACTGGCCTAACGATTTCAATACGTTCGACAAGAGTGCGATCCGTGCTTTCATGAAAGAGTTGCACGACATGGCGCACCGTTTAGACGACACACGTATGACGGCGATCCGCCGGTGTGAATTTTGTAATGATATTGTTGATGTCTATTCACCTTCTATCTGGGCTGGTTGGTATCGGGGTGTCTTTACCGATTATAAATCGATCTCAGAACAGGAGATGCAGAAGGTAAAACACTTCCTGCATGTAGAGTGGGGAGGTGACAGCCATGCCCGTCGTCATTCGGAAGATGCTTTTTATAATCTGAAGAACATCGAGGCAGGAAAGGGCGGTGATGAACGTGCCGGCGATGCTTCCTTATATGGTGGCGTTCCACGTGCTTCGCGCGATGGCGATTGGTCGGAAAGTTATGTGGTCCGTCTGATCGACTGGCATCTGAAAGAGCAGGAGACGATGCCGTGGCTGACCGGTACAGCCTACTGGCCTTTTAAAGATTTTTCGACTCCGGTCCGTCCCGACAATCCTGTCCCTTATGTCAATCAGAAGGGGGTGGTTGAACGCGATTTTACTCCGAAAGAAAGCTACTATGTGTTCCAGTCTTACTGGACGGAGAAGCCGATGATCCATATCTACGGTCATACCTGGCCGGTTCGCTGGGGTGGAAAAGATGACCGCAAGGAAATCTTGGTATATTCTAACTGCGACGAAGTGGAGCTTTTTGTCAATGGTGTGAGCCAGGGTGTGAAACGGCGTAATAGTCAGGATTACCCGGCTGCCGGGTTGCGCTGGAATTGTGTTTATCAGGAAGGCATGAACGAAATACGGGCTGTCGGTGTAAAGAAAAAGGAGAAGAAGGAGGTTTCTGATGTCATTCGTCAGGAATACCAGACTGCTAAATGGGATAAAGAAGCCGCTTGCCAAGTGAGCTTGCTTTCCGAAGAGGGAGATACGGCTTTGGTACAGGTACAACTGATCGATAAAAACGGCATCCGTTGTCTCAGCTCCAAAAAGCAGATTACGTTTGAGATTGCCGGAGATGGCAGCCTGATCTGCAATTTAGGAACTTCGACCGGTAGTCGTAAAGTACAGGCGTATAATGGTCGTGCCCTGATCCGTATCAAACGGAACGAGGGTAATAGCGTGGTTGCTGTTAAATCGGAAGGCCTGCCGACTGCATTCCTGGAATTGAAGAGTCCCAAGTAGGGGTAGGTCGTTTTTTGATTGTAAACTGGAAAAAAACGTAGAGACGGCCCGCCGTGTTTTAATTTACGGCGGGACTTTTTATCCGGGTTGCACTAAGTTAAAAGTAAGGGGTGGATTATGAACGGCTGCTTATTATAAAAAATAGGTGAGTGAATTGAATTGCTGGATGTCTGGATTATATTATATTTGCAAAAAGTAAATAAAGAACGAATGGATAATATGAAACCCCTGAACCCCATTCAGAAAACGGTTGTTGGCGTTCAGTTCCTTTTTGTGGCGTTTGGTGCGACTGTTCTCGTTCCTTTGCTGGTTGGCCTTGATCCTTCTACCGCCCTTTTTACTGCTGGTATCGGCACGTTGATCTTTCATTTGGTGACGAAAGGGAAAGTTCCTATTTTTCTGGGAAGCAGTTTCGCTTTTGTGGCGCCTATCATAAAGGCGACGGAATTGTATGGGTTGCCCGGTACGATGTCCGGCCTGGTGGCTGTGGGGACCGTCTATGGGTTGATGAGCTTGTTGGTCCGGTGGAGAGGAATCGGTTTTATCAAGCGGCTTTTTCCGCCGGTGGTGATCGGGCCGGTTATTATTCTGATCGGCCTCTCGCTGGCAGGCTCAGGTGTGAATATGGCAAAAGAGAACTGGCCGTTGGCGCTGGTAGCCCTGCTTTCCGCTATTCTCGCCTCTATGTTGGGTCGGGGAATGTTGAGATTGATCCCTATCTTCTGTGGAATCATCGTCGGGTATCTGACTGCGAGTCTGTTCGGCTTGATCGACTTCAAGCCTGTGATAGAAGCTCCTTGGTTTGCATTTCCGCAATTTGTAAAGCCTTCATTGTCGTGGGAAGCGGTTATTTTTATGATTCCGGTGACGATTGCTCCGGTGATCGAACATATAGGCGATGTGTACGCAATCAACGAGGTGACGGGCAAGGATTTCGTAAAAGATCCGGGACTTCACCGCACGATGTTGGGAGACGGCCTGGCATGTATCGTCGCCGGATTGATCGGCGGTCCTCCCGTCACGACCTATTCGGAGGTGACAGGAGCTATTTCGCTGACAAAGATTACAGACCCGGCCGTTATCCGTATTGCTGCCGTAAGCGGTATCATCTTTTCTGTGTTTGGGAAGGTCAGCGCGTTGCTTAAATCGATTCCCGCCGCCGTGTTGGGGGGCATCATGTTGCTGCTGTTCGGAACGATTGCCGCTGTCGGCATCAACAGCTTGATCCAGAATCGGACCAATCTGGGCGACACTCGCAACCTGATCATCGTCTCATTGATCCTGACTTTCGGGATTGGTGGTGCTGCCATTGAATTTGGCGGTTTCACGATGGCCGGTATCGGGCTTTCGGCTTTACTGGGAGTCTTTTTGAACCTGGTGTTGCCTAAGAGCAAGACTCTACCGTAATTTTCAATTTTCAACTCTCAATTATCAATTAATTGTTACCTTTGTGCCGCTTTTTACGTGAAGAAGCGGAAATATGTTTAATCAGTATTGGTAAAGGGGAATCTGTCTATGCAAAAATCTGACTGCATCATTGGTGTGGAGCATGTGTCTAAATTCTTTGGAGACAAGGCCGTATTGAATGATGTGAATTTGTCTGTCCGTAAGGGCGAGTTTGTAACCATTCTGGGGCCGTCCGGTTGCGGGAAGACGACATTGTTGCGTCTGATTGCCGGATTCCAGACAGCTTCTGAGGGTATAATAACCATTGCGGGGAAAGAAATTACGCAAACACCCCCTCATAAACGTCCAGTTAATACTGTATTTCAGAAATACGCTCTTTTCCCTCATCTGAATGTCTTCAATAACATCGCTTTCGGCTTGAAGCTGAAAAAACTTCCGGCTGTCGTGATCGAGAAAAAGGTGAAGCAGGCCCTCAAGATGGTAGGAATGACCGATTATGAGTACCGTGATGTGGATTCCCTTTCCGGCGGACAGCAACAACGTGTCGCGATTGCCAGAGCTATCGTGAACGAACCGGAAGTGCTCCTGCTGGACGAACCGCTGGCGGCTCTTGACCTCAAGATGCGCAAGGATATGCAGATGGAGTTGAAGGAAATGCATAAGTCTCTCGGAATCACCTTTATCTATGTTACTCACGATCAGGAAGAAGCACTCACCCTGAGCGATACGATCGTCGTGATGAGCGAAGGGAAGATCCAGCAGATCGGGACGCCTATTGACATTTATAACGAACCGATCAACTCCTTTGTCGCCGACTTTATCGGCGAAAGCAATATTCTGAACGGACTGATGATCAAAGATAAGTTGGTATCCTTTGCCGGGCATGAGTTCGAATGCGTAGACGAAGGTTTCGGCGAACGGACCCCGGTAGATGTCGTGCTCCGCCCGGAAGACATTTATATTTTCGAGCCGTCTGAAGCCGCCATGCTGACCGGGACGGTTACCTCTTCCATTTTCAAGGGCGTTCACTACGAGATGATGGTGCAGACGCCGGAAGGCTATGAGTTCATGGTACAGGACTACCATTGTTTCGATGCCGGGCAGGAAGTCGGTTTGCTGGTCAAACCATTTGATATCCATGTGATGAAAAAGGAACGTATCTGCAATACGTTCGAAGGAAAGATGGTGGATGCCACGCATGTGGAATTTTTAGGCTGTACGTTCGAATGCCGAGAGGTATCCGGCATTGACTCGGAAGCACCCGTGCAGGTCGAAGTAGATTTTGACCGCGTCATTCTGGAAGACAACGAGGAAGACGGCCGTCTGACCGGTGAAGTGAAATTTATCCTCTACAAAGGCAACCATTATCATCTGACGGTGTTTACCGACTGGGACGAAGATATCTTTGTCGATACGAATGATGTTTGGGACGATGGCGACCGGGTCGGAATCACGATCGCTCCCGAAAATATACGGATTGTTCAATCAACTAAAAAGGAAGGAAGTGATAAGTAAGATTTCAGCTTTTTTTATGCGGCGTAAGAACTGGACGATTCCTTATGCCCTGTTTTTGGCTGTCTTTGTCGTAATGCCCTTGTTGTTGATCGTATTATATGCGTTTACAGATGCCGACGGAGCGTTCACTTTTGCTAATTTCCGTAAGTTCATGGTACACCCCGAAGCGATGAATACGTTCGTCTATTCGATCGGGATTGCTATTATCACCACACTTGCCTGTCTCATCCTTGGCTATCCGGCAGCTTATATCCTGAGCCAGGAGCGTTTTAACACTTCCCGGACGATGGTCGTGCTATTCATCCTGCCGATGTGGGTGAATATCCTGATCCGTACGCTGGCTACGGTAGCATTGTTCGATTTCCTAAACCTGCCGTTGGGAGAGGGGGCGTTGGTTTTCGGTATGGTGTATAACTTTCTCCCGTTCATGATCTATCCGATTTATAATACGTTGCAAAAGATGGACCGCAGCCTGATCGAGGCGGCCCAGGACTTGGGAGCCAATCCGTTTCAGGTCTTTATGAAAACGATTCTGCCTCTTTCGATGCCCGGCGTGATGAGCGGGATCGTCATGGTTTTCATGCCGACGGTTTCCACGTTTGCCATTGCCGAATTACTGACGATGAATAACATCAAACTGTTCGGTACGACCGTGCAAGAAAATATCTATAACGGTATGTGGAATTATGGAGCGGCGCTTTCTCTTATTATGCTGTTGCTGATTGGTGTTACCATCCTCTTTACGAATGAAGAGGACAGTGCTTCGAACGAAGGGGGAGGTGTGATATGATGACGAAATGGATGGCAAAAGGGTATTTGTGGCTACTGTTGGTGCTGCTATATTCCCCGATTCTGATTATTATGATTTTCTCGTTTACCGAAGCGAAAGTCTTGGGAAACTGGACGGGATTTTCAACCAAATTGTATAGTTCGCTGTTTACAGGAGGCGTGCAGCGTTCGTTGGTGAGTGCGTTGTGGAATACGTTCGCCATTGCGATGATCGCGGCGACCGTCTCCACGCTGTTGGGTAGTATTGCGGCTATCGGTATTTTCAACCTGCGATCACGGACCCGCCAGGTAATGAATTTTGCTAATGCGATCCCGATGATGAATGCAGATATTATTACGGGCGTATCCCTTTTCCTGCTGTTCGTGAGTTTTGGCGTTTCACAGGGATTCACGACGGTCGTGCTGGCGCATATCACGTTCTGCACGCCCTATGTGGTGCTGAGTGTCATGCCACGCCTGAAAAAGATGAACCAGAATGTCTATGAGGCGGCGCTCGATTTGGGGGCGACTCCTTTCCAGGCGTTGCGCAAGGTGATCCTGCCGGAGATTCGTCCGGGCATGATCAGCGGCTTTATACTGGCTTTTACGCTTTCGATCGATGATTTTGCTGTTACCATCTTTACGATCGGCAACGAGGGACTGGAAACCCTATCGACCTTTATTTATGCGGATGCCCGCAAAGGGGGACTGACACCGGAGTTGCGTCCGCTGTCAACTATCATTTTCGTGACGGTGCTTGTCCTTTTGATTGTGATTAATAAACGGGCGGAGAAGTCCAAAAGCTAATGGAGAAAAGCAGGAAATGAATAAACTGATTACAATAATAGCGAGTTGCCTCTTTCTTTTGACTTTCATGTCTTCATGCAATCGTACGGATGAGGAGCGCAGTCATATTCTGAAAGTCTACAATTGGGCAGACTATATCGACGAGGATGTCTTGGCCGAATTTCCCGCTTGGTACAAGGAGCAGACCGGCGAAGATATCCGGATTATCTACCAGGTGTTCGATATCAATGAGATCATGCTTACCAAAATCGAACGCGGGCATGAAGATTTCGACCTGATCTGTCCGTCCGAATATATAATCGAACGGATGTTGAAGAAAAACCTTCTTGTCCCGATAGACCGCAATTTCGGAAAGACACCGGATTATCTGGATAATGTCTCTCCCTATATCCGCGGGCAACTGAACAAGCTAAGCCAGCCGGGACGGAAAACGACCGACTATGTCGTCCCTTATATGTGGGGAACGGCTGGGATTTTGTATAACAAGCAGTTCGTGGAGGAGAAAGAGGTCGAAAGCTGGGAGTGTCTTTGGGATTCGAAGTTCAGAAACAAGATATTGATGAAAGACAGCTATCGTGACTCCTATGGTACGGCCATTATCTACGCCCATGCGAAGGAACTGGAAGATGGGACCGTGACGGTCGAGCAACTGATGAACGACAATTCTCCCGAAGCGATCGCCATAGCCGAAGAACTTCTGAAAAAGATGAAACCCAACATTGCCGGTTGGGAAGCCGATTTCGGCAAGGAAATGATGACGAAAGGCAAAGCCTGGCTCAATTTTACCTGGAGCGGCGATGCGGTCTGGGCGATGGACGAAGCGGAGGCTGTCGGGGTGGAACTGGACTATGAAGTGCCCCGAGAAGGCAGCAATATCTGGTATGACGGCTGGGCGATCCCTAAATATGCCCGTAATGTAAAGGCGGCCAGTTATTTTATTGATTATCTTTGTCGTCCGGACGTCGCTTTGCGGAATATGGATGCCATCGGTTACGTCAGTGCCATTGCGACTCCCGAAATTATGGAAGCCAAGATCGATTCGACAATCGAGACAGTTTCCGACTTGAGTTATTTCTTCGGTCCCGGTGCGGATAGCATCCGGATCAATCCGGTACAATACCCCGACCGCAAGGTGGTAGAACGTTGTGCCATGATCCGCGATTTCGGAGATCGGACGGAACTGGTTTTGGAAATGTGGAGCCGCGTGAAAGGAGATAACTTGAATACAGGGATCGTCTTGCTGATCTTTGCCGTGTTCGGAGTGTTATTTGTCTGGCTGGTATATCGCAGGATACGTCAATATAAACAGCGGCAACGGCATCACCGGCGTCGTCGCCGCTGGTAGTAAATAGTTAGAATCAAAATTGTCGATTATCAATTGTCAATTAAAAGAAGGTCATGGAAGGCATAAAAAATTTGGTTATAGATTTTGGCGGCGTGATTATCAATCTCACCCGTAATCGGTGCATCGAGGCATTCGAGAGTTTGGGGGTCGCGAATATACGCGAGCAGATTGTCAATAACTACCAGCATAAGGATCTGTTCATGAAGATCGAGCTCGGTTCCATTACGGTAGCAGAGTTTCGCGAGGGTATCCGTCATCTGACCAGACAGCCTTTGACGGACGAACAGATAGATGCCGCCTGGATCGCCATGCTCGATGATGTTCCGGATTATAAGCTGGATCTTTTGCTCGACCTCCGCAAGCGTTACAATACGATGCTGCTCAGCAATACGAACGAGATTCATTGGGACTGGTCGGAAAAGACCTGTTTTTCCTATAAAGGCCACCATGCTTCCGACTTTTTCAATCATATTTATCTTTCCTACCGCCTCCATCTGCTGAAACCCGATGCCGAAATTTTCGAATATGTCCTGCAAGATGCCGATATCCGTCCTGAAGAAACACTTTTCATAGATGATGCCGTCCCCAATTGCCGTACGGCGGAATCACTAGGATTCCATACCTATACGCCGCAACCTCGTGAAGACTGGTCGCATTTGTTTGGAATTATGAATCATAAATCATAAATCTCTCACATTTAATATATTGTATGATGTCTCTACGTCATACACATCGTTACCGTCCACCTTCTTGATATAGTTTACAACACGGATGGTAACGGGAAGGATGATTACTTCATAGAGGGATTTCAGAACCGCCTGTGTCCCGATCATAATGAAAAGTTCGCCTATCGGTATCAGTCCGGCGAAAGCGATCGGGAAAAAGATCATCGAATCGGCACTCTCGCCGACCAAAGTGGAGACGATGGCCCGTAAAGAGAAATTCTTTCCGGCTGAAGCAATCTTCATCTTACTCATCACGTAAGCATTCAGGAACGAACCGACAAGAAAAGCCATCAGGCTTGCTATGGCGATGCGCGGTGCCATTCCGAACACGAAGTTGAAACCTTCTTCGCCTTCCCAAAATGGGGCGGCAGGCAACATCACCGCCAATTGCGCAAATCCGATTACAAGGAAATTAGAAATGAATCCGCTCCAAATAATCAGGCGTGCCTTCTTGAATCCCCATACTTCGGCGATACAGTCATTGATGATATATGAGATCGGGAAAACGATCAGTCCGGCAGTCGCTGTGATGCCGAATACCTGGATAACTTTGGTTTCTAACAGGTTTGAAGCTACCAGGCAGATATTGAACAGGATGCCTAACAGCATGAATGGTACGGTTACAGTAGATGTCTTCTGCATATTTCTTGTTTTTAACGAGGTTTATCAAGCACTCGGTGAATAATATAAAGGAACGTTTTTGGTATTCCGAGGGCAAAGATAGTGATATTTTTATTTATGCCTATTATATGTGACAGCCGAATGAGGCGATAAGCAGCCTTAAAACCGACAGAAAGAGAATCGCCATTTCTCTGTCACTCTATCACATTTTGTCTTGTATGTGTTGATATCCATGTTGTGCAAGGTGTGATACATGCCGGATTCATGTATCACGCCTGTATCACACTGTGTCACACATCCGACTGGGATTTTAGCAATATATATATGATCTTGCTGCTAAGTATGTATCTTAATTACAAAGGATTAGTGTGATATGACTCCGGACACCCGGGTGTACCCTTTTCGGACATCCGGGTGTGGGGGGTGGTAACATCCGGGTGTAGAAAGCCGGAAGATGGGGGTGTTGCCAACCATTTCTGCTTACTTTCCGCTCTTTTTCTGCTTGTCTTTAGTAAAAAAGTGCCTTAGGATGGTGAAATGGCTTCTGCATAAATGCATATCGGTACGTTTCCTTTTGTTTTGTGGATAGATATCTTCCTGCCTGAATCAGAACCGGTTGCGCAGTTCCTCCGATGCCTTGTAGCGGACTAACGACATATAGCCGGCTCCCATCCGTAAGTTCGGCAAAATGCGATAATTGATTTCTCCTATGGTAAGGAACCATCCGGCTTCCCTGAAATCGTCTCGCGGACGGATATTTTTACATAAATACCTGATAATTCTAGATTATAATTCCCCTGAGAGGCTGTTTGGTTTTTGTGTCCAATGATTTGAGATGGCCGGGAGGACGTTTAAAGTTGCCGGTCGGGATATTTTAGTAGATGTTGGCCATGCTAACCAGTGGCTCGTACAGTTTCTCTATATCTTGGGCGTCCAGTTCGATGGTGAGCTGGTCACCGGGGAGTATGGTTTGTCCGGTGGGGGAGATGTCTTTGCGGTCGCGGTGGATATTCATGATTACGCAATGGTTGGGAAGTTCGAGCGTATCGACCTCCTTGCGGTCGAAATAGGCTCCGGCCATCACTTCCACGTCCAAAGTCAGCCGCTTCTGCTCACGGAAGGCCGGTTTGTTGATCATCTCTTCATAGAACATTACGTTGAACGGCTTTATTCCCAACAGTTCCGTGAAATAATAAGTGAGTCCTCCTACGACGATGGAAGGATAGAAAACTTCGAAATGCCCTGTGATCTCCGTAATCAGGATAATGGCTGTGATAGGAGTGCGCACGACGGCGACCAGGAAGGCGCCCATTCCGATCAGCATGACATAGCTCACACTTTCCATCCTGACGATCCCGTGTTGCACCAGGATGAGGGCATAGAGCTTACCGGTCAGTCCGCCTGTCACCAGAGTCGGGATAAAGTTCCCTCCCGGCAATCCGGAGGAGAAGGAAAAAACGGTAAATACCATGTGCAGGAACATCATCCCTGCAATCCAATAGATATTGCTGTTGCCGCCTTCCGCCTGTTGCATCAGGAACTGCTCGCCTCCACCGGTCAGATCAGTGACCGTCAGCGAAATGATGTATGCCATGCCCAGAAGACCTAACAGCTTGATATATTCGGGTTGCCGGATGGCCGGGTACATCCGTTTGGCGTATAGCATCAGCAGTGAATAGAGTTTGCCGAAAACCGATACGATGACGGCAAACAGGATATACAGCTTGATATGCAGTCCCATCGACAGGTCGGGCACGATGGCCTGTATGTCGTGGTACGGGTTGATCGGGAAAATCGTACTGGCGATCGCTCCGGCGACGACACCGGCCAGGATCGTCGTGATAGCCGTTTTCGGAGCATCGAAGCGTTCGATCGATTCGATCACCAGCGTAGCGGCGGCAAGAGGAGCGGCAAAGGCAGCTGCCAGTCCTGCGCCTGCGCCTGCGGCAAGGAGCTGTTTGCGTTCGCCGCTCAGGATATGTCCCCATTTGCTGACCAGGTCACCTATGTAGGAACCCATTTGTACAGAAGGTCCCTCGCGTCCCATCGAGAGACCGCTGCTGAGTGTCAGCACACCACCCGCAAACTTAGCCAGCAGTTGGCGAAAGGAATGTGCATACTCGATGCGTCCATTGATAACGCCCCGTGTCTGCGAAATGCCTCCGCCTCCGATGTAAGGCCACCGTCTGGCCATCCGGGCGACGAAGCAGAGGATGCCCCATAGGGCAAGGAATAAGACGATATGGTAATACCAGGGAGGCGAAGACTGGAAGAAGTTCTTCCGCATATTGAAGAATAGTTGCAGCAGATAGTGGTAAGGAACCGCCACCAATCCGGTCAGCAGTCCTACGATCAGACTCACGAAATAGAGTCTGGCATCTACCAGCTTCAGTTTTACTATCCGATTAATCTTCATCTTCCCTTAAACAGGGAGCGAAGGCCGTTGGTTTAGCTTTCAATTCTCAAAAGCATCTGATATATCCCAACGAATAAGTCTCGTACAGGTTATCCTTCATTCCGTGTGTATACCGGAAGGAGATTATGTTTTTCTTGATCTCGTATCTGAGGTTGTTGCGCCAATGTATGGGGCGGTCACCGTTGTTTTCGTATCCGTAAAACCCGGCCAGGTTGGTGGCGAGCGTGAAGCCTCTGTATTTACCGGTGAACCCGACTCCGTATGAGATGGCGTCGTTCTGGCGATGCACCATGTCGTTCGTCATCCAGCAATAGAACCCGGCGAGCGCCTGCATACGGATCGAGGCCTTCCCGTCGGCACTTTTCCACAGGTTACGCCCCATGTTTACGTCGAACCAGTAGGAGGCGGCATCGGTAAAACGGGCGTCGCACAGGCGGCCTCCGCTGGCTGTCTTGATGTTGGCGCTAATGGTCGCGTCTACCCATTTCTCGCTTTTCAGGACTTGGAAAAAGGAGCTGATAACGATGTCGCCGTTATATTTGATCGGGCTTTCCGTATCCACGGCAAAGCGTTCGTCACGCGTTTCCGGTGTCATCTTATATTTTTCCTTGAAGCACCAGTTCACTTCGATTCCCGCGCGCCCCCTGAAGAAGGGCAGCAGGGCACGCCCCACGATGTCCCAGGTCTTGTCACCCGTATAATAATGGTATTCGCCCCGTACTTCCACTTCGTACCGCTCGCTCACCTGTCCGTCCCTCATTTCCGGGATCGGAAAGGCGTTCGGACCGAAATAGCGCGGAGAATATATGAGCAGTTCTGTTTTGTCGCGCCAACTGTCGGCATGGCTATAAGTGGCTGAAAAGACAAATACGAATGTTATCAATAATATTCGGGATAAATATTTCATCATGGATGTATTTTTTCTTAAGGCCACAAAAGTACATATTTCATATTGATTTAGTACATTTGCCTCAAACAAATCTTTAAACCATAAAGTACCATGAGACATTTACATTTTGGGAAGCTGTTTTTTGTTGTCTTTTCCCTCTTGTTAGCCTATACGGTTTCGGCGCGTAAACCGATTAAAACATTACTGATCACAGGACAAAACAACCATAACTGGCAGGTGAGCCATGTTGTGCTGAAACAAATCCTGGAAAATTCCGGTCGTTTTGATGTGGACTTTGTCATCTCTCCCGAACAGGGCAAGGATATGTCCGGTTTTGTGCTCGACTTTAGCCCTTACCAGTTGGTAGTACTGGACTATAACGGAGATTCGTGGCCGGAGGAGACGAACCGCCGCTTCTTGGAATATGTGCAGAACGGCGGTGGTGTTGTCATTTATCATGCAGCCGACAATGCTTTCTCCAAATGGCCGGAGTTCAATAAGATCTGTGCTTTGGGTGGTTGGGAAGGACGTAATGAGAATTCCGGCCCTTATGTGTATTGGAAGGACGGAAAACTGGTCAAGGACAGTTCGGCGGGTCCGGGTGGTTCTCATGGACGCCAGCACGAATATGTGCTGAACGGGCGTGACAAGGTGCATCCGGTTGTGAAGGGCCTGCCTTTGAAATGGCGTCATGCCAAAGATGAACTTTACGACCGTATGCGGGGACCGGGCAATATCCGGGATATTTTGTACACGGCCTATTCGGATAAGGAAACAAACGGTTCCGGTCGTGAAGAACCGCTGGTATTTACGGTCGATTACGGGAATGCTCGCATCTTCCATACGATGCTTGGCCATGCCGGTGCTACTACGGAAGATAATATAGCAATGCAATGTACGGGCTTCCAGGTGCTTTTGCTTCGTGGCGCCGAATGGGCGGCAACCGGAAAAGTAACCCAGAAAGTCCCGAAAGATTTCCCGACGGAGACTACTTGTTCTTATCGGAAAGATTATAAGGAGAATTGACAATTATCAATTGTCAATTCTTAAAGCGGATATTCCTCGAACGCATACAATGCTGTAGACAAATATCTCTCGCCCGTATCCGGTAATAATGCTACAATCGTTTTCCCTTCGTTCTCCGGGAGACGGGCCAGTTGCACGGCGGCATATACGGCTGCTCCGGAAGAAATGCCGACCAACAGGCCTTCCTTTTGTGCCAGTTCGCGTGATGTGCGGATGGCGTCGTCTCCTTCTACCTGGATGATTTCATCGACCACCGAGCTGTCGTAGGTTTTAGGGATAAAGCCCGCGCCGATCCCCTGTATCTTGTGCGGTCCGGGTTTACCGCCTGAGAGCACAGCCGAGTCGGTCGGTTCTACAGCGACGATTTTGACATCCGGATTGTGCGCTTTCAGTCCTTTGCCAACGCCGCTTACCGTACCGCCCGTTCCGACTCCTGCGACGAAGATATCGACTTTGCCGTCCGTATCGCGCCAGATTTCCTGTGCGGTTGTTTTAGCATGCCGGGCAGGGTTTGCCGGGTTTTCAAACTGTTGCAGGATAATGGAGCCGGGTGTTTCATCACGCAATGCTTCCGCTTTGGCGATGGCACCTTTCATCCCTTCCGTTCCGGGAGTGAGGATCAGGTTGGCTCCTAATGCTTTCAGTAGGTTACGACGTTCCAGGCTCATGGTTTCGGGCATTGTCAGTACCAATTTATAACCTTTGGCGGCCGAGACGAAAGCCAGTCCTACGCCGGTGTTCCCGCTGGTCGGCTCTATGATTGTTGCTCCCGGTTTCAGCAAGCCCTTTTCTTCCGCATCTTCGATCATTGCCAATGCAATGCGGTCTTTTACGCTACCTGCCGGGTTGAAATATTCCAGCTTTCCGATTACTTTCGCTTTCAGCCCTTTACTTGCGTTGAAGTTTGAGAACTCCAACAACGGTGTATTGCCTATGAGGTCAGTCAGTTTTTTTGCTATCATGGGTTATATTATTTATGATTTGTCAATTGAATTGATCAGTCGCTTCATTGTTTGCATTTTTGCTTCCGTTTCAAGCCATTCGCTTTCTATCTCCGAAGAAGCAAGAATGCCTCCGCCTGCATATAAAACAAATGATCCGGGCAAGATGTTCATGCAGCGCAAGTTTACATACAGATCGCTCTTCCCTTCGGGGGCCAACCAACCGATAAAGCCTGAATAATAGCTCCGGTCGTAGCCTTCGTTCTCCCGGATAAAGCGATACGTCTCTTCTTTGGGCAGTCCGCAGACGGCAGGCGTGGGATGGAGCCGTTTCAACAGTTCGCCGAGTTTTTTATTATCGGGCAGTGGAAAGCTGAAGTCGCTTCTCAAATGCGACAGTTCGCCGGCGCGTACCGGGATCGGAGGAGTTTCTGTCGGTTTGATACCTAATGCTTGCAGTTGTTTGCGTATGTAAAAGGCTACATATTCCTGTTCTTCCCTGTTTTTGTCGTCCCATTCTATCGGTAGTTCCCCGTTTTGGAGAGGTTGGGTGCCGGCAAGGGCGACCGTATGCCATTTTCCTTTCTCGCCGGAGAGGATGATTTCAGGCGTACATCCGAGCCATGTGCCTGTCGCGGGAGTATGGCAGAGATAAACATATGAATATTTGTACCGTCCGGTTGCCTTGAGGAAAGCGGCGGCAGGGGAGAAGTTGGCTCTGTCTGCCGGAATCGTCTGGCAGCGCGACAGCACGAGTTTCTCGAACTGCTTTCGGCGTAGCGGTTCGATGAAGGCATTGAAACGACGGCTGTAGTCTTCCTTCGGGTTTTCGGGGAAGGAGACAAGCGTTTCACTATGATGGAATTCCTGTTCCGCAGGCATCGAGTATGAAACTTTTGTTTCCTCATCGGGCGGAAGTTTCTGGATGTCCGGCCGGATCAGTACGATTGGGTGCTGTTTGCTTACATGGAAGGGAGCAATGACGAAACCACTCTGTTCGTCCAGTTCCTCGATATGATAAAGAATACGTGCAGAACCGGAGGTCTGCATGGCGAAACGAGGCGATTCTCCTGGTATCCGCCAGAGTGCAAAACTCCGGTTCTTTCTGATCAATGTGTCGACTACGTTACAAATCCTTAATTCGTCTGGTGTCATTTCTTTTTTAATATGCTGTTGACTACACGGATGGATGATACCAATTTATCTGTGGATGTGAATACATCGACGTTCCAAACGTGCGAAGAGCGTCCTTTGTGAATGATGGTTCCGACGGCGCGAACGGTATCTCCTTCATGGGCAGATGACATATGGTTGCCACTGACTTGCATACCGACCACGATTTCGTCTGGTTTGGCCAGGATCATCGATCCTAACCCGGCAACCGTTTCGGCCAATGCGAGTGTCGCCCCGCCATGTAGGATGCCGAATGGCTGGCGGGTGCGTTCGTCTACCGGCATGGTCGCTTCTACACGGTCTTCGGATGCATATGTATATTGGATGCCGAGGTTTCCCATTAGAGCGTGTCTGGCACGCATATTCAACTGGTCGAGCGGTACTTCCGTCGGACGTATTTCAGCCAGGATTGTCCGTTCGACGGCCACGGCTACGCCTTCTTCTTCGTTGGTGAGTGTCGTCTTGTCCACACAAGCCTTCACCGAATCTTCCGCATTTCCCATCGCGATCCCGACACCGGCAAGTTGCAACATGGTCACGTCGCAAACGCCGTCGCCGATCGCGATCACTTCTTCCGGCGATACGGACAGTTTGGTCATCAGCACGCCCAAAGTGTTTCCCTTGTCGATGAACTGGGGAACGACTTCTAAGAAATAAGGTTCCGACCTGAATGCATCCAGCACACCGTCGAGGCGTTTTTTCCAATGATTCTCCAAACCGATGAGCGCTTCTTCGTCGTCACTTGCCAGCATACATTTGCAGGGCGGGAAATCGACGGCTTCGGCAAAGTTGTCGACACCGACAATCTGCATCTTGTTCAGGTTGGCTTCTTGGATGACATACTTGTTATCCGGTTTGTCCGTCAGGATGAAGTCTTTGTGATAGGTGAAGATGGCAAAGTCGTTTTTCTTTGCTTTCTTTTCGAAATAGGGGATCCATTCCGGATCGATGCGCTTCTCGAATAATAGTTCACCGGTCTGCACGTTGATGATCTGACCGCCGTTGTAAGAAAGAATGTAACCTCCGTAATGATTCAGTTCCAGCTTTTCAGCGATGGGCATGACTCCATTAGTCGGTCTTCCTGATGCCAATACGATATGTACCCCCATTTGCTGTACCTTCAGAAGGGCAGCCAGGGTACGGGGGCTGATCTCTTTCTGATTGTTGAGCAGCGTCCCGTCTACGTCGAGAACTAATAATTTATACTTCATGGCCTCTCTGTATTTTTTGTTAATGATACAAATATACGATATTTGAATTAAAAAGGGTATAAAATCGAAATAGATGCGGTAGTAGTTTCGATTTGGACTAATGGCTTTTTTACGAATATGACAATAAGAGGATCATGTCGGGGAAGGAGGTTGAACGGTGATCACCTGTCCGTTTTCCCAGATATATTCGTATAATTCCTTGTAGAAAGCATGCCGTGTTAGTGTCGGTGCGTCTCCCAAGATCATCAGTTTCATGCGGGCGCGGGTGATGGCGACGTTCATGCGGCGCAGGTCACCGAGGAAACCGATCCGGCCTTTGTCGTTGGCTCGTACGAGACTGATCATGATCACATCGCGTTCCTGTCCCTGGAAGCCGTCTACCGTGTGAGCGGTTATCAGGCGGCGGAAAGGTTTGAAGAAAGTGTCGCGCTTGATCAGTCCGCGGATATACTGAACCTGCGATTTGTAAGGTGAAATCAGACCGAAGTCGATGCTTTCATCCAATACCCGTTCTTTGCCGATCTTTTCGATATATTTCTGTAAGGTCGAAACGAGCAGTGTAGCTTCGTCTCTATTGATACGGCTCATGCTGTCGTCGAGCCGGTCTTCTTCGAAATGGCAATCCGCCGTATCGAGCCAGACGACAGGCGTATCGAATTCCAAGATGCCGCGATGCTTGACTTCCGGTGCGGATTGTAGCTCGTCATGATAGAACCAACGGGAAGGAAAGCGCATGATGTCCTCGTTCATCCGGTACTGCGTTTTCAGAAGCGAGACTGTTTCGGGCTTCCGGTCGGTTATTTTTTGCATCAAGGTGTGGTCTAAGCCGCCGCGTGCCGCTTCTATACATTTGATGGTAGGAGGGAGCTGGTGATGGTCGCCCGCTAAGATGACCCGATCCGCTTTGCCGATTGCGATCCAGCAGGCTGCTTCGAGTGCTTGGGCGGCCTCGTCGATAAAGAGAGTTGTGAAGTTACGGTTGGTCAATACCCGGTTCGCCGATCCGACCAGCGTGCAGGCCACGACACGCGCCTCGTCGAACAATTCCGTGTCGATCTTCACTTCCAGTTCCGTCGCCCGGAAACGGAGACGGGAGAGACGGTTGCGTGCTGTTTCTTTTTCACCGTGGCTCTTTTTGCGGAGATTGGATTGTATCTCGCGGATCGCCTTGCGGATTCCCCATAGTTCGGCATAGTCGGGATGCGATTCGAAACGCCGTTCATAGGTGAAGGAAAGCATCTTGTCGTTTATGCGTGTCGGGTTACCGATGCGTAGGACATGAATGCCACGATCGACTAGTTTTTCGGATATCCAGTCTACGGCCGTATTGCTTTGGGCACAGACCATTACCTGATTTTCCCGGTGCAGAGTCTCATAGATCGCTTCAACCAAAGTGGTCGTTTTGCCTGTTCCGGGAGGACCGTGCACGATTGACACATCCTTTGCCGCCAATACATGGTTGACCGCCTCTTCCTGCGACAGGTTCAGCCAGGGAAAACGCATAGGAAAAAATGTGCGCCGGCCGACGGGCGTTTTGCCTAACAGGACGTCCCGTAGGTAAGCTAACCGGTTTCCTTTCGCTTGGATAACGGTGGACAGGGCGTTGAACATTGTCTTGTAGCTGGTCTCGTCGAAATAAAGTTGGATGCCGATTTCACCAGCCTTCTGTATATCCGTAAGTGCGTTAGGAGAGGGCAGTACTACGACCATTCGGTCGTCTTGTACGTAACTGATGACGGTCGAGAAGTTCAGGTATTCGGGGTTTCCGCTTCCGTTTGTCGTGAAGAAGCAGACCGGACGACCATATTCGAAATTGTGTTCGGTCTCTTTATCCTCCAGCCGTTCGATTTCTACGACGAGCTGGTTCAAGGAATTATAGTAACTCTTTCCTGGTACGACAGGATACCAGCACAGTCCTTGTTGGATGCGGCGATGTATTCCGGTCCGTTCGATTTGTTGGCGGTACATCTCTTTTTCATATTCGAATTCTTTCTGCAGAAGATCGTACTGATGTTGCAGGTCTGCGGTCGGAGTCTTGAATTGAGTTGTCATCATTCTTTGTTTAATCGGGCGCAAACTTACATAAAAAAACGCAATCGGATAGGGGTTTTTCTCCTTTCCGATGTCATTAAATCAAATGGATGGTTATCTTTGTTTGTTAATTGGAAGGGTTAAAATAACTGAGTATGAAAAATAAAGTCCTATATGCGATAGTGTCTTTGTTGGTTCTGACAGGATGCGGATCGATGAAGAATATGAGCCGGGAAGACCGGGCTGGCGTAGGGGCCCAGATAGGCGCTTTTGTCGGATGGCTTTTCGGCGGAGCGGTCGGAAATTCCATAGACGATGATATCGGAGGTGACATAGGGGCGTTTGTCGGGACGGCGGTCGGAGGAATCGCCGGTGCGCAGATTGCTGCAAATACAGGCGACGAGATAAGAGTGGAGAAGAGGAATTCGGGGAATTATACACCGTCTTCGCATGTTCTCCTTCCCGATTTGCAGATCGAAGATATCTTATTGGAAGAGGACAGTGTCACCCGCGACGATAAGATCAATGCAGGTGAGACCTGCCGTATCTCCCTCGTGATTGTGAACAACAGCTTTCAGGATGCTTTGGACGTGGAACCGATAGTGAAAGTTGAGAAGGGCAGGTATTTGAAACTGTCCGAACCTGTCAAGATAGCCAAAATCACCCGTGATGACCGTATCATCTATAATGTTATGGTGCAGGCCTCCCCGAAGTTGCGTACAGGTGAAGCTGTGTTCAGCGTCCGTCTGAAAGAAGGGCGTGGCAACGGCACGGAAGAGGAAACCTTTACGGTTAAAACTGTCGGTGGTGACAAATGAGATCTTATCTGATGAGAGAATAAAACAGCCATACTGAAAGGAGGACGAATAAGACAAATATGGCTAAAAGTAATTTTATTTTGGATAGATGGTTGGCATCTGCTTTTTCTTTCTCTATAGTCTTTTTTCGAATTTCTTTCATTTCTTCAACGGATGTATCGGGTAGTTTGGTACTGCTCCCGATTTTCATGAGCCTGTTTCGGGTTTCCTTTAGGCGTTCTTTGCTTAATTTCCGGAGCTCGCGGTTTTCTTTGTCCCGTTGTAACATATCATTTATGCAGCCTAAAGTTCCCATAATTTATTAATTATTTATTAGATGAAACAAATGTACATTTTTCTGTCGGGTATTCCTTTATTTAATAAAGAAATAGTTCAAATTATCTATGTTCCGCAATCGAAATACCTATGTTTTGAAAAGGATGTCTTATCTTTGCAATCATAAAGTCAAAGAAGTCTATATTCATGGATAAAACAACTCAAACACAAATCATCAAACTAATACATCAGGAAGTGATTCCCGCTATCGGTTGTACGGAACCGGTTGCGGTCGCATTGGCTGCCGCTAAGGCTGCCGAGGTTTTAGGCTGTAAACCGGAGAAAACGGAAGTATTTCTGAGCGCCAACATCCTGAAGAATGCGATGGGTGTCGGAATTCCTGGAACCGGAATGGTCGGGTTACCTATAGCGGTTGCTTTGGGTACGTTGATCGGCAAGTCTGCTTATGGTCTTGAAGTATTGCGTGACCTGACACCTGAAGCGCTTGCTGAAGGAAAGCAGGTGATCGAAGATAAACGGATTCATATCGCTTTAAAGGATAATGTCGACAAGCTCTATATCGAAGTGATTTGTTCAGCCGGAGATGAAACTTCGCGGGTGATAATCTGCCATGAACATACGAATGTCGTGTATGTGGAGAAGAATGGTGTGGTATTGACAGACCGGAGGAAAGAAGGTGTTTCCTGTGATGCTTCGGGCGATGAAGACGAATTGAGACTCTCTTTCTCTACTGTGTATGAGTTTGCGATGGAAATGCCGCTCGATGAGATCCGCTTTATCCTGGAAACTGCCGATCTGAACCGGAAAGCAGCCGAGGCTTCACTGAAGGGAAATTTCGGACATACGGTCAGCAAGACCGTTTCCGGTGTATACGGACGTAAATATATGGGAGACTCTGCCTATACCCATATGCTGGCAATGACGGCTGCTGCCTGTGATGCCCGCATGGATGGCGCCATGATCCCGGTGATGAGTAACTCCGGTAGTGGAAACCAGGGGATTGCAGCGACACTTCCCGTCCTTTCTTTTGCCGAAGACATCGAATGTTCGGAAGAACAGTTAATCCGTGCCCTGATGTTAAGCCATCTGATGGTCATCTATATCAAGCAAAGCTTGGGACGCTTGTCCGCCCTTTGCGGTTGTGTGGTGGCCGCCACGGGAGCCAGTTGCGGCATTACCTATCTGATGGGAGGCGATAAAGTGCAGATTTCCTATGCAATCAAGAATATGATCGGCAATATTACCGGTATGATATGCGATGGGGCGAAGCCCAGTTGTGCCATGAAAGTTTCCAGCGGTGTTTCGACTGCTATGCTGTCTGCGTTGATGGCAATGGAAAACAAGGTGGTGACTCCGGTCGAGGGCATTATTGATGAGAATGTCGACAAGTCGATCATTAACCTGACTTCTATCGGTTCCAAAGGAATGGAAGCCACCGATAAGCTGGTATTGGATATTATGACCGGAAAATCCTGCTAACGGTAAGAATATGTTGACCGATATTCGTCTGTTGAGCCATCAATTGGCAAAGCCCCGGTTTAGGAGTCCGAAGGAATTGGTTGCCTGGATGGGAGCTGTCCAAGCACAGGAATATACGATGGCGAAATGGGCGGTCGGGACTCGCTTGAAGTCTTCTTCGTTGCGGGTGGTGGACGATGCGCTTGCAAAGGGGGAAATCCTGCGTACCCATATATTACGACCGACCTGGCATTTCATCGTAGCAGAGGATATCCGCTGGATGTTGCAATTGTCGGGAGGTCGTATACGGACAGCCTTCGATTCTTATGCAAGAAGCCGGAAGATGGAGATAACCGAAAGCTTCTATACGAAAGGTTGTAGATTGCTGGAACAATTGTTGGGTGGAAACAAGAGTTTGACAAAACAGGAGTTGATGGATGGGTTCGGTCGGGCAGGGGTCGAGACAGACAATCACTTGATACATTATTTTCTGGTCCGTGCTGAAACGGATGGCCTTGTGTGCAGCGGGGTAGATAAAAACAAGAAGCCGACCTATGCTCTGTTGGAAGAACGTGTGCCTCCGATGAAAGAACTCAGCCGCGAAGAGGCGCTCGCCCGATTGGCTACCCTATATTTTCAAAGCCATTCCCCGGCTACATTGTCTGATTTTGTCTGGTGGTCCGGCTTGGCGGCAACTGAGGCTCGACATGCGGTTGCATTGATCGAAACCGATCTGCTAACCGAAAAGTTTGATTCGGAAACTTTTTACCTGCATGTTACCTGTGACTTGAAGGCCTGTTGCCGGAAAGTGTTGCATCTGTTACCCTCGTATGATGAATATCTGATCAGCTATAAAGACCGGACGACCGTTATGCTACGCGAACATCATCATAAGGCATTCAATACTTTCGGTATCTTTTACCCCGTGATCCTGTATGAGGGCCGGATCGTTGGCAATTGGAAAAAAGATTCGAAGAAGAAAGCTCTTACTGTCGAAACTTCTTTGTTCGATGAATCTCTCGATCTCCCGGAAGATTTGCTGAAAAAGGCAGTCGATTATTATTGCTCTTTCCACGCTCAAAAGTCGGGATTCCACACTTGATTGTGGAATTTTTACACACTTTCCCCAATCCACTCCACACTTCCCCAATTTCTTTTGTATTATATGTATTATTTTTATTGGTTTGTATATCAGTGGTTTGTTTTAAAATATATCTTTATTTCTATTTCTGGCACGTCCTTTGCTATTTATTTGTCAGAATTAGATATTATCCTTCCCGAGATATTGTTTTCTGATTAGATATTTGATTAGAAAAAGCTTATCGATTTTAAATCCGCTTCGCCTGTGAAGGTAAAGCGGATTTTTTAATTTAGAACCATTTGATCTTTCTGAAAATGAAAAATGATAAAGCTGATAGTGTGATGGAGATCATGACGATGATGGCAAAGCCATGCGGCATATTTTCTCCGTAGATCGGGACGTTCATACCGTAGAAGCTGGCGATGAGGGTGGGAACCATCAGGATTATGGAGATAGAGGTCATGCGCTTCATGATGGTGTTCACGTTGTTGGAAATGATGGAGGCGAATGCGTCCATCGTACCGGTCAGGATATCGCTATAGATATTGACCGTGAGGTGCGCCTGTTTTAATTCTGTTTCCACATCTTCCACCAGTTCGTTGTCCATATAGACCGGTTCTTGGAAGATGCTTTGCAGTTTGGTAAGCATCACTTCATTACCACGGATGGATGTGTTGAAGTAAACCATGCTCTTTTCCAGCTTCATCAGACGAAGCAAGTCTTCATTACGGATACTTTTTTCCAGTGCCTTTTCGGCATGCGCCACCTCGTTGTTGATTTGTTTCAGGTATTTCAGGAACCATACGGCGGACGAATGGATCAGACGCAGAATCAGGTCATATTTGTGACGTACGACGACCTCTTTGCGGCGGGTGTATCGGATAAAGTCCGGTATCAGTTCCGTCTTGTAGTAGCAAACAGATATGATGATTTCATTGTTCGTCATAATCCCCAGAGGGATGGTCGTGAAAGGGATTCCTTGTTCCTGGCTCTGTACCGGGATTCGAATGATGGTCAATAGCCAATTCCCTTCATATTCGATACGCGGGCGTTCGTCTGTATCGGCAATGTCGCTTAAGAAAGATTCGGGAACATTGAATTGGTTTGTCAGGTAATGGATATCTTCCGGTGTAGGGCATTCTACATTGACCCAGCTGTTTGGAAGCCACTGGTCTTTTTCCACAAAGCCGGCTTCACAATAAAGAAAAGTTCTCATTATTGCCTCCTTTCGTTTTTGTCAACGTACAGAGGCCTTGCTGTTTACCCCTGCGCGTTATTTGTTACTTACTGTTTTTATTTCTCGCGGAATACTGTCGTCCATAATTTATCATTACTTTTTACGGCTGCAAAGATAGAAAAATCCGGTAATAAATGTATATCGGAGGCGGATTTTTGTCAAGTCCGTGAGACTGCATATTTGCGATAATGGTAATAGGCAATGCCGGCTAAGTCTGCTAGAAACCAACCGATAGGAATAGACCACCAAATACCGGTGACCCCAATAGTGGGAATGGATGCCAGCCAATAAGAAAGGACGACACGTGTACCTAAAGACAGAATGGTAAGCACGACAGACATTCCCGGCATACGGATGGCCCGGTAATAACCATAAAGGAGGAACAAGATTCCGATGCCTAAATAAAAAACTCCTTCGATACGCAGGTATTCTGTTCCGATGCGAAGTATCTCAGCCTCATCCGGACGGACGAAAATAAGCATCAACGGCTTGGCAAAAAAGAAAACTAACAGCGAGATGATAAGGGAAAAGACGATCGTTATAAGAAATGCGCTACGCACTCCCCGGCGGATGCGATCCCCTTTCCGCGCTCCGAAATTCTGGGCAATGAAGGTGGAAAAAGCATTCCCGAACTCCTGAACGGGCATATAGGCGAAAGAGTCGATCTTGACTGCTGCAGCGAATGCGGCCATGACAACCGTACCAAAACTATTTACCAATCCTTGCACCATCAATATTCCGAAGTTCATCACAGATTGTTGGACGCAAGTCAGTGTGGAGAAAGAAGTGATTTCTCTCAGGCTGGAACGGTCGAAGCGCATATCTTCCCGGTGTAATCGTAGCTCGGGGCGGATTTTATAGGTATACAGCAAGATACCGGATGCCGCCGTTCCCTGTGCGATAACCGTTGCGACTGCCGCTCCTTCGATGCCTTGATCCAGGACAAGAATAAGAAACAAATCAAGCCCGATATTCAAAACGACCGATACAGCCAGAAACCATAAAGGTGTTACAGAATCGCCTACAGCCCGAAGCAACGCTGCATAAAAATTATACAGGAAAGTAAAGACTATTCCCCAGAAAATGATCCACAGATAGTTACGCATCAACGAATAAATATCATAGGGAACTTGTAACCATCGTAAAATCGGATCGAGCCATAGGAACACGGCAACATTCAGCAAGATGGTTACCGTGCCGATCAGCAGGAAAGAAACATAGATGCTACGTCGCAGGGCGGACAGGTCTCCGGCTCCGTATTGCAGTGAGAAAACCGTGCCGCTTCCCATCGATAACCCCAGCAGGATAGAGATCAGGAAAACCATCAAGGTATAGGCGGAACCGACCGCTGCCAACGCATTTGCGCCGATACATTGTCCTACGATCAGTGTATCGGCTATGTTATAGCATTGTTGTAAAAGCGATCCTGCCAGCATCGGCAATGTGAATTGTAGCAGGGTGGTGGTTATACCTCCTTGTGTAAGGTCTCCTTTCCGTAACATTGTCAGCTCTTTTTATTCGTATAGTTTTGTATGGATCTGCAAAAATACGAATTAATCGGATAATCGTTCCTTCGGATCTCCGTAACCTGTCGGAGTGGTGCTGAGCTTTTGTTTTTGGGTAAAATGAACGCTAATCAAGCATCAAACTCATATAAGCTTCCCGGCTCTGATAGTCGAGCAACAGGCGGGTGAGCGATTGGGTGTCCATCTTTTTTAGTTCGCCGATGTTATGAACGGAGTTTGCGTGGGTGAAGGCCCAGTGATGGATGAGGCGGTCGCGGTCCAAGACACGTGCCATACCTAAAGGGAAAGTTCCTGGTCCGGTGAAAGGAGTACGGCAGACGGCCTTTTCCACCTTGCTCTGTGTTGTAGCTTCCTGTAAGAGCAGGTTCTTGATGTTGTCGTTGTCATACATCAATTCTTTGACATAGATATAGTCGCCGACAGGATAGAAAAAGATCATTCCGATCGGTTCTTCTTGAATGTTCAAGGCGGTCAGCATTTGTCCTCCGGACATCTGTAATTCGCGCAGGATAGTAACGAAATCGTCATAACCGTGCAGCACATAGCAAATACGTTCTCTCTGCTTCTTATTAAAAAAATTGTAGAGAGACTCCATCGAAGGTACTTCGGGCGGTACAACCAAAACACCCTGTTCCAGTACTATTTCAGAAGGGCGGATATACGTTTCTTCTGAATAGTCGAAAGCTTCCGTATATCCTAAATCGCGGTAATAGTCGAACAGCCATGGATCGGCCGGGATAATGACTGTTAAGGCCACTTTCCGGCTTTCCATCACTTCGAATGCTTTCTGTATCAGTTGGCGCATAAGTCCCTGACCTCGTTCGGAGGGAAGAGTGCAGGCTCCATATATATAGTTTACGGATATCTCCTTTCCGTAGTAAGTCATGACATACGGAAGCATTTGAAGGGCGGAAACGATTTTTCCGTTTTTCTCTATAAACAGGGCGTTTTCTTTTTTGTAAACCCGATCGAAGAATAGTTTGATAAATTCTTCGCTGTCGTTGAAAGAAGTACGCCACAGGTCGATCAATTGAGATTTGTTGTTATCCATCGTTCAATATTATTTTGCAGGTTTCTTTATTGCCGCGGATTTTTCCAATAGGATGAACGGGTTATACGAAAGTTTAGCCTGGCGCAGACCGGGAATACCCAAGTCTTCCTCTCGGTTCACATAGGTGTATTTTTCCGGAAGGTGAGAGGCGAATTCTTTGTTGATAACAGCATAAGCCCCCTCATAGTTCACATTCGCCTTTTCTACGTGGACGCCGAAAGTATTATGGTTGATCGGGGCACCAAAAGTGAAAGCGACAATCTGATGGTCTACGCAAATGGCTCCTCCAATAAGTCCCAATTCGTCATAATGGTTCAAGGCGTAGATTATAGAACGGCGTTCGTCGTTCAGATCCTCCTCGTCATTATCTTCCCGGTTGGCTTTGTACCATTTACATTCGAGCTGAAGGCATTCGGGAACCAGTTCTGGTGTGATAGGAATATATTCGTAGGCAAACTTCTTATTGAATTTGTTGATATGATTGCGTTTCGCCTGGTATTTTTTCCCTTTTAGGGTTGCCAGGTCTTCACGCAAGTAGATGTAATCGAAATAATTCCGTTCGGGGATGTAGAAAAATCCGCCGGGAATTGCCTTTTCGAGTTCTTCTTTGGCATCTGGCGTTACGCCTAACATACAGAGCGGGTGGCCTTGTTCGAGCGAGTCGGCTTCCAACAGGTCGATTGCTTGTTTCAGGTTGCCTTGACCTGTAGGAGTCATATAAGCGACTCTCGTTTTGTTTTCGATCCAGAAACGGATCAGCAAGCTGCCGTTGACAATGGCGAACTCGCTATCGTAGAGAAACCGCCAACTGCAGATGTTGGCAAATGAATAATCGCAATTTTTATAATTGCTCGGTATCGTAAAGGATGTTATAATATCTCTATCTTCGATTTCAATTGGTTTAAACGGTATCTTCATCTTTTTCTTTTTTGATGTGCAAATATAAAACTAATAAAAATGGCTGAATGTTTTATCTTTAATAAAAACAATCGATTTTGTTTATTGCGTGATAAACCCTATAAATGCTATTAATAGCAATTTAACTAAATATAAAAATGATAGTGTATATTAAACTAACATCTATCTTTAAATGTTCGAAGTGAAATGGTTTTTATTTAAAAGTGAGAAGGAAATGAATGCTGATAAAATATTACCGATCGACCTCTATCATGCCGTGTCGATTGCAAATTTGACATTGGAAAGTGCTTTAAAGGTCATTCACGTCGAAGCTGGGCAGGATCATGAACTGTTGCCTTTGGAACCGGGAACTCTTGCTGTGATCTGCCGGGGAGGAAAGTTCGAATGCAAAGCACTTGGAAAGGAAATCTCCATAGTTGCCGGACAGGTGTTCCTGGCGTCTGTGGAAGATGTGAGTGAGATATCCCGTTTTTCGGAGACAGGTTTTGAAGGGATCGTGATCTATGCCGGTAGCGATCTGCTGATCAATCGGCAACGTCTGATGTTCCGGACGATTACACCGGACGAACTGAAGGAGTCCGGGCTTTATATCCAGCTGATGCAGTCACAAATCGAGCGAATGAGCGATGTCCGTGTCAAAGTGGTGGAATCGCTTTTGCGCGCCCTTATTTTCTTCCTCCAGCAGGAAGGGCATCTGGCGGACGACCGGGATAGCGAGGTTCCGCCTTTCTTCCACGATTTCGCTTTGCTGATTAGGCGTTATCATCATTATCCGGTTTATTATTTTGCCGAGAAGTTGGGAATGACTTCGGCGGAACTGAATAACAAATGTAAATTGCATTCCGGTATTTCGGCTGCGGAATGGATCAGCCAGTATGTATTGCTTGAGGCGAAAGACTTACTGATTAAAACTCGACTGAGATCTTCCCGCATTGCTATGATGCTTAATTTCTCTAATTATGATACCTTTGCGCGTTGGTTCAGGCGGCATACGGGAGAGTTGCCAGGGAACTGGAGGTAGTGGAATTTGAAAATTGAAAATTAAGATACCATGAAATGGACATTTGAGAATGCGAAAATAAAGGGGCGGATCGTCTTGACCGATTCGCTCCATGAAGACCCGGATCTTCTGAAAGACAAAACGCTGTATAAATTTATATGGGTGGATTCCGGCGAAGTGGAGTTGGATATCGATCATCAGCATGTTGTTTTGAAGAAGGAACAGCTCGTTCCGCTTTCCCATTTGCATCATTTGGAGTTTCTGCGCATCGAAGGCAAATGCTATGCTTTGATGTTCAACGGCAATTTCTACTGTATACATGGCAACGATCATGAGGTCTCGTGCAACGGGTTGCTGTTTCACGGTTCATCGCATGTGCTGACTTTTGTCCTTTCGGAAGATGAACGGCGGAAGATCGACACGCTGACGAGGATCATGCAAGAGGAGTTTCTCAGTACCGATCACCTGCAAGACGAGATGCTCCGGGTATTGTTGAAACGGTTTATCATATTATGTACGCGAATAGCGGAAGATCGGCAGGGAGCTGTTCGGGAGAACAGCCTCCAGTTCGAGACGATCCGCAAATTCTATGTCCTGGTCGATACCTATTTTAAGGAGAAAAAACAGGTGCAGGAATATGCGGACATGCTGAACAAATCCCCGAAGACACTGGCAAATATCCTTTCCGCCTATCAGCAGCCTTCCGCCATCCGTATCATCCATAACCGCATTCAGGCAGAAGCCCGGCGTTTACTGCTTTATACGGCTAAAAGCTCTAAAGAGATCGCTTTGATGCTAGGATTCGAAGACCAGGCTGCGTTCAGCCGTTTCTTTAAGAACGCAGCCGGACTAAGCGCGACCGAATATCGCCACCAATATAAAAAATGATAATAGTGGCGATGACGGGCTGGTCGCTTGTCCGGGTTGTAGTATCCGCTTATTGCCGGTATTTGCAACAACCCGGCAGTTGGTCGTAGACGTTTGATCCGCTTTATAAGTATCTGTGTCGTGCCCCGCTTTGGCAATAGCTTTGCTAATAGCGTCCACAGATGTTTTGGACGGATTGTATTGTAGATGTATCATCTGTTTTTCCTTATCCCAATGAACCGACGAAACGCCGTTTACACTTTTGGCTGCTGTTTCGATGCGTTGTTTACACATGTCGCAGGAACCTTTTACCCCGAACATGGCATGCTCGCCTGCCGGTTCCGGTTGTGCTGCGGATGTACCGTGCGCGGCATACCCTTCGTGACCGCTCATCGTATGCCCTACATGGCCGCTCATCGGTTGTGCTTCGCCGTCATTGTTCATCATCGACTGTTTCCCTTCCAGTTGGGCACTGGCATCTATCGAGAAAACACCGTTCGTTACGACTTCTTCTCCTTCGGATAATCCTTTTAATATCACGTATGCGTTGCCGAGGGAAGGACCAAGTTCTACTTCACGCATCAGGAAGGTCGGAGTGGAGGTGTCCGGTTGCTTGACATAAACGATGGAACGTTTGCCGGTCCAGAGAACAGCAGTTTGCGGCACGGTGATCCGGTCTTTATATCCTTGAAGCGGGGCGCTGACCTCGGCGGTCGCATACATCTCCGGCTTCAGTTCCATATGGCTGTTGGGGACTTCTACCCGGACACGTGCCGTACGGGTGGACGGGTTGATGATCGGATCGATAAACGCGATCCGGCCCGTATAGGTCTTGCCGGGAAGAGCCTGCAAGGTGAAATGAACCTGGTCGCCTCTGTTCAGGAAAGGCAGGTCAACTTCGAAAGTGTCGAACATCGCCCATACGCTCGACAGGTTCGCTATGTCGAACAGGACAGCTCCGGAGGCGACATAATCGCCCTGGTTTACGCGTTTGGTCATGACGATTCCGCTTACGTTCGCTTTGATCTCGACGAGTGGGGAAACGCTACCGGACTGTTCGATCGCTTCTATCTGGGCGTTCGTCATTTTCCAGAGACGGAGTTTCTCGCGGGCTGCCTGGATCAGGGCGGGCTGCTTCATCTTGATGGCTTCCAACAGTTCCTGCTGGGCGGTGAACAGTTCGGGTGAATAAAGGACGGCAAGTGTTTGTCCGGCTCGTACGCTCTCACCGGTAAAATTGATGTTGAGTTGTTCGATACGTCCGCCTACATGCGCTGTCTGTGACTGTAAGCTTTGTTCGTTCGGGGCGATCTTGCCATACAGGCGGACTGTCTTGACCGGGTTTTTCCTGCTGACCTTTGAAGTCTGCACGTCTGCCAGGGCGGCCGCCTCTTCCGATAACTGGATTGCTTTCGGGTCGGAGTTCTCTCCGCCGCCGCTTCCTTTACGGACCGGGATCAAGTCCATCGCGCAGATCGGGCATTTGCCGGGTTTATCCTGGCGTATCTGGGGGTGCATGGAGCAGGTCCAGACGCCCGTCTCGTCCTGTACGAGGTCGTGACTGTGTCCTTCGTGCATCTCATGCCCCTCATGGGTAGCCGGAGCGGGGTTTTCGGACGGGCTGAACAACAACCAGCCGACCAATAAGCCGGCACAGGCTACTATTATATATTGAACCGGTTTGCTTTTTATTATTTCATTTATCTTTTTCATCTTGTTATTCATTTACGGAGGTTGATACTAATTTCTCTAAGCCCGCGATCAGCGTGTTGTATCCGGCAACCGCTTCGCTCTTTTTAAGGCTGTAATCCAGTAACTGGCGTTCCAGTTGGATGATGTCCGTGAGGGAAGTCGTTCCTGCCGAAAATTCGCGGATCATCAACTGGTAGGTCGACCGGGACAAGTCTTGCTGTTTGGCGTACAGGTCTATTTTGCGCGAGGCATTGGCCAGTTGTTGCTTTAAGGCGATATATTCGGCATGTAGCTGGTTGAGCGTGTCTTCGTACTTCAGTTCGCTTGCCTCACGGTAATGCCGGCTCTCCCGCTGCTGGGCGTTATATTTCGGCGGAAGATCGGGATGCTGATCTTAATCATCGGCATGACCATATCCATGCCGTTCATATTGCTCATCCCTGACATCCGGGCCATCTCTTCTGAATTCTTAGCCATGATGGAATATTGCAGTCCGATGCCGAACATGGGAAGGCTCATCTTCTTGTCCATCTCCGCCTTTGCCTTATACGCGTTTGCCTCCGCTTCGAGCATGGAGAGCATCGGGTTGGAGAGGATGATGCTGTCCAGGACCGCATTGTCTTCTATGGAAAACAGTTTTTGTGCCAGCGAATCGGAAGTTTGTACCGGCAGATCCTGATCCCGGTTCAGCAGGCTGTTGAACCGGGCTTCGGCTGCTTTCCTGTTCGATCGGAGAGCTTCGAGGTTGTTTTCCAGTTCGACCATTTCGATCTGGATGCGAAGTACGTCGGACATGCTGCCGGATGAACCGCTCCCCATCGTACCACCTGCCATCGAACCGCCCGTACCCGACATCGTTGTATTTCCGCCCGGTGTCGCAGAGGCCGTGGAAGGAGAGGTCCCCATGTTTTCCATACCGCCCATACTGTTGTTTGCCGGTGTCTGGGGAACGGGAGATGCGACCGGAGGCGCAACGGATGGTGTCGGCCTGCCCAGAACGGACGAAGCTGTATAACGGCTCAGCGCCAACAGCTCCAACTGCTTTAACAGTTCGAGGTTCGCTGCTGTGTTCTTATACTGCTCATTCAGATTGTTCAATTGATACCACTGGCTTTTGACTTCGTAGAACAGGTTGTTGCGGGTTTCCCTGAATTGTTCGTAAGCCATGCGTGCCATCTCGGTCGCTTCGTTGCGGGCTGCTTTGCGGGTTCCGAACCAGGGGAACATCTGCATCAGGGTGAAGTCGGCTACCTGTTTGCCGGATAGCTGCTCCATCGGTTTGAAGAAGAAGCCCATTTCGAGTTCGGGATCGGAGAAAGCTCCCGCCTGCGGTATCTTTTCCAGGGATGCTTTGTAAAGGGCAAAGCTGGAATTTACCGACGGATTGTACCGGGCGGCCGTTTCCAGGTAATGGGAAAGGCTGTCGGTCGTTTGTGCCTGTGATGGGAGATACCAAAGTGCCGATAGCAGGATGGCGGCCCAACGTAAGACGGCTATATGCTTTTTTATTCTCATTCTACTAATATTTTATTTATATAAGAAAGTTTCAACTTTTTTCTCGGCGTGAAAATTTATTTTCATGCAATGGAAAATTTTTTTTCATCCGAAGAAAATTTATTTTCATGCTGAGGAACTATTAGGGGAAAGGGCATTAGGGAGAGGATTGCGGGTAAGTAAATGGAAATGAGAGCGATTTGCGCCATATCTCGGTGATTTGCACAGAGGGGTTAAGTGCAGAAGATGTGGATTTATGCAGAAGTTCCGTTACCAAATCGTTAGTCCATTCCTTGAATGGTAACGAAGAGGTAAGATGAAGGTAATTGACAGAAGAGTATTCGGTAACTCACCTTTCTGTCGTTACGGTGCTTATGCTTTGTATTACAATGTTTTGCGTAGCTAAAAACGCTTCTGTAACGGGTAATTTTGCCAATAAAAATAGAAGCGTATGCAAAGAGAAAAATTCAAGATTTTGCTCTACCTGAAAAAGAGCGGATTGGACAAGTTGGGGCAAGCTCCGATAATGGGGCGTATAACCTACGGGCGAACCATCGCCCAATTCAGTTGTAAGCTTTCATGTGCCCCCGATTTGTGGAACGCTCGTGAGAGCAGACTGAATGGCAAGAGTCGTGAGGCAGTGGTTACGAATGGCAAGTTGGAGCGTTTGCTCCTCTCTGTACAGTCGGCTTATAGAGTTCTTTATGAACGAGGTGCGGTCTTTACTGCAACAGACATCAAGGAGCTGTTCCAAGGAAGTATGCAAACTCAAATCACCTTTTTGGAGCGATACGACCGAATGGTTAAAGATATGGAACAAAAGGTGGGCATCGAAATAAAGGCTACAACTATGAGTAGTTACCACACTGTTCGCAAGCACTTACAAGTCTTTATTGGTGAGAAGTACCATACGGCAGATATTCCTTTCGGACAGATGGAAGAAGATTTCTTGGAATGCTTGCAACACTACTCTGTCGGAAAGCTGGGACATTCGCAAGGTCATTATCGTAAGATGGCTTTGGCAGTGAAGAAACTCTGCCGTTTGGCATATCGTGAGGGCTTGACAGAGCGACAACTGTTTGCTCACATAGAGATAGAGCGAGGAGAGAACAAACAACCTCGTGCCTTGGATAGGGCTTCGTTGGATAAGTTGCTGGGATTGACCTTTGAGCCTTATGAAGTGGAGCTGGAAACCGCCCGTAATCTCTTTCTCTTCTCCTGCTATACGGGTGTTGCCTATTGCGATATGGTCGCCCTTAATAGGGAACATCTTTTTACGGACGATGAAGGGGCGTTGTGGCTGAAGTTTCGCAGGCAAAAGACGAATACCCTTTGCCGAGTGAAGCTCCTATCCGAAGCGGTTCGTATGATAGAGCGGTATCAGTCCGAGGAGCGCAACACTCTTTTTGCGCCTATTACTTATTCAGCTTATCTCGTTCAGCTCAAAGCCCTGCAACTTCGGGCTGGTATCTCTATTCCCCTTTCGGCACACGTCGGTCGCCACACCTTTGCGACCTTGATTACTTTGGAACGAGGTGTTCCCATCGAAACGGTCAGTCGAATGTTGGGACACAGCAACATCCAAACGACCGAGCGATACGCCCACGTTACCCCGAAGAAACTCTTTGATGAGTTCGGGCGATTTCTCTCTTTCACTGAAAACCTAACCTTAACCTTGTAAGACCTATGCGTAGTACATTCAAAATCTTATTCTATATCAATAAGAACAAGACCAAAGCAGACGGAACAACAGCAATCCTTTGTCGTATCACCATTGACGGAGCGAACGTGGTGATAACCACAGGCGAAAACGTTGCTCCTAACGATTGAAGTGTGAAGCGAGGGGAAACAACGGATAAGAAGATAAACCAACGCCTGCAAGCATCGAAAGGAAACTTATATTCCAACCCTTCTGGAAACAACGGATAAGAAGATAAACCAACGCCTGCAAGCCTTTCGGGAGGAAATCGAACAAGGGTACAATACTTTGCTCTACAAATATGGAGCGGTGAGTGCCGAACTTCTGAAGAACTACTTACAAGGCATCGGGAGAACTCCAATGACACTTCTTGCCCTTAGTGCGAAAGAACTCAAAGCCCAACAAGAAAGCAAGAGCGAGGGAACGTATAGCAACAATCGAATTTCCGATAAACAGCTTGATGCTTTTGTGCGAAGTCGTGGCGAAGAGGATATTCTTTTAACAGCTCTTACGATGGATTTCTTTGATGATTATCGGTTTCATTTGAAGAAAGAGGGCTATGCTCCTGCCACGATAAACAAGCATCTCTGTTGGCTGAGCCGATTGATGTATAGAGCCGTCAGTCAGGGGACAATACGCTTCAATCCGTTTGAAGAAGCGAAGTATGAAGCCGTGGAGCGCAAACCTCGGTTTCTGAGTAAAGGCGACGTAGCAAAACTCTTGGCATTTCCCTTGCAAGACGAAGGAGCGGAACTAAGCCGAAGAATGTTTCTTTTCTCCGTCTTTACGGGTTTGGCATTTGCCGACTTACAGAGCCTGCGAGTTTCGCAAATCGAAAAGAACAACGAGGGGAAGCGGTATATCCGCAAGGCAAGACAGAAGACGGAGGTGGAGAGCCTAATACCTCTGCATCCGATAGCGGAGCAGATACTTTCGCTTTACACTAAGGAGGAGAGCAAGGGGGATTATAAGATTTTCCCCGATACGATGAGCAAGGGCAAACTACTAACCCATCTCAAAGCCGTTGGTTGGGCTTGTGGCATTCGCACTCCGCTGACTTGGCATGTCGGAAGACATAGCTTCGGTACGCTGACTTTGGAGGCAGGCATTCCGATAGAGAGCATCGCCAAGATGATGGGGCATTCGTCTATTGCCAGCACGCAAATCTACGCCCAAATCACTGACCAAAAGATTGCAAGAGATATGGAGAGGGTGATGTAACAAAGAGAGCAGATAACTTGAATATAGAAAAGAGCTTGTTCCAGTTAATGAAACAAGCTTTTCTTATAGCAAATAATTTATAATGATTTCTTTTGCATTATCCCTTAGATGTTTTGATATGCAATTTTATTTTCTTCATCGCCCAGTCGTAATGACTGGCAGCTGTCGAAACGCAGTAAGCTCCGAGTGGGGAAGTCCCTGTCCAAGCGAGTGTTCCTTTGGCAAAGAGTTCATCGTTGGAGAATTGCTCTATCAGTGCCATTACATCTTTGTGGCTCTCTCTTAACTTTGCTTTAGCTTCCTCCAATGGCGTATTTTGGTGCTTCTTCCAAAACCCAACGTTCATTGCCGGATAGGTTTTCCAATTATACGGTTCTGGTAAAAAAGGCTTGCGTTCGTCGTTACTGTTGGCTTTTACCCAATTTAGTAACAACTGATGCCATTCATACAGATGCACAAGCACATCTCGCAGGTTTTTGTCCCTGCTCCAATGTGTTTCTTTCCCGGCCGTTGCCATTTCCTCGGCAAAGGCTGCTTTCTGCTGTTCTTCGCTCATACTGTCGATGAGTTTCCACATCTTGTCGAATTGTCCGTTGGCGGATGCTGTCAAATCCGCTTTTGTCGTTGCTCTTGCCATAGTCTTTATTACTCATTATATAGTTGATAAAACTCCAGCCAATGCCCGTCGGGGTCTTCAAAAGTCAGCAACTTGCCGTATGGCTCTTCTCTGATGTTGCCGATGATCTTCACATTTTTGCTTTTCAATTCATCTCTGGCAAGTTCGATATCCTCCACCTCAAACATAATCCTTGTTTTACTCGCAACGACTTCACCTTTGCTCTCCGGTCTTTTCAGGATGGCAAACGATGTCTCACCCAAAGCGAACTCTATCCAGTCGCCATCGACAACTTTTATATCAAATCCGATATTGCGATAGAATTCTTGAGACCTCTGCAAATCGCTGACATAAATCCAGCAGGCATATATTCTTTTAATCTTCATTCTTATCGTGTTCTTTTTCCGCACTCAGTGCAAACCTTGTCATGCAATGAGACGATGCCTCCGCATTCCATGCAGGTGTATCGAGCGGAGTGTATTTTCAGGAAATTACATATTCCTTCTTCCCTTACAATCTCACTATTTTCGACCAGACTTTCTTCGTAACGGCTGTTATAACTTTTTTCGAGGTTTCTTATAAGTCTACAAGGGAAGTCACCACACTGATAGCAATAAGTAATCTCTTTCAGCTGCACGCAGTCTTTTATCCTGCATTTTCGGCAATGCACTGGTTTACTTTTGTTTTCTTGCATACATCCACTGCAAGGCTTCTGTATTTTCCTCGTATGACAATGCTTATAGCATACCGTACAGTTCATGCCACAGGGAGCGAACATTTCTATGTCAATGCTGCCAATTCTCATATCTGTCTTTTCTTTTTCTCCATTCTTCTAGTGTGAGTTTGGTGAAATGTTCTGTGCGAACGTCATTCATCAATGGGACGGGCTTGTTGTATTCCGTATGGCTGTAAGTGAATCCGCATTTCTCTTGCACTCGTTTTGATTTCTCGTTGCCATCAAAATATCCGCACCAAACGGTAGTCATCTGCAAATCCTCAAAGGCATATCGAATCAATTCGCTGACGGCTTCGGGAATCAGGCCTTGCCCCCAATATGGCTCGCTAATCCAATAGCCAATCTCACATTCGCTGCCCGCCATCTTTGCGGAGCGAATCTCACTCCTTGCTGTCATGATTCCTACGCTACCGATTGTTTCGCCTGTCTCCTTCAGAACAACAGCGTATGTCTCCGGAGCAGATAACACGCCCTTGATGATTTCGCGGCTGTTCCCAATACTCGTGTGCGGCGGCCAACCTGCGATGGGACCGATATTCGGATTGCAGGCATATTTGTAGAGTGCTTCGGCATCGCTTTCCTGCCACGGTCTTAAAATCAAGCGTTTGGTCTGTAATTCCATATTTCTTATTGATAAAATTCTTTTCTTTTATCGTCTGCTCTTTGGTCATTGCACCAAACAAATTACATAACGAGGCTTCCCTCGCTGTCAATCTCCCAAAAAGGATTGTAGGCTACCTCGAACACATAGCCGTCCAAATCTTTGAAATAGCCGCTGTAACCGCCCCAAAACACTTTCTGTGCAGGCTTCACAACGGTTGCTCCGAGCCGTTCGGCTTCCTGCATCACGGTATCGACTTCTTCCTCCGATGTGGCATTATAGCTGATTGTCATACCCGAAAAGGATGCCTGCTGATAATTTAGCGTTGTGTCTTTTTCCAATTCTTGCAGTGGATATAATCCTAAAACTATCCCACCCAAAGGAAACAATGCGTAGGCTTCTTGACTTTGTTGCGATTTCTTCCAGCCTAAGCCCTCGTAGAAAGCCAAGGCCTTTTGGAAGTCTTTTACTCCCAATGTGATTAAAGTGAATTTCTGTCTCATAAGTTGTGCATTATTGAAATTGAATCCGCCACAAAGTTACTTATTCATAGCAAGAAAGAAGAATGAAACGGCCAGAAAATCATCTACTTCAGAAACTCTATCCCCGATAATTCTCTTGCAGTAATCTGTTGATATCTGAGAGTCGATAGAGTATTTTCCCTGCGATTTGGGTGTAGGGAATAATGCCTCTGTCCCGATAGTCCTGCAAAGTGCGAGGACTAACGAAAAGGTGTTCGCAGACCTCCCGCCCCGTAAGGTATATTTCTCCCCCGAAGAGCGGACAGTGCGTTTGGGCTATCTCCCGAATACGTTTACTTACTTCCTTAATGCCCGAAATGAGTTCTTTCATCTCGGGTGTTTCTTTGTTAATCGTTTCGTATTCCATAGTCGTGGTTATTTGCGGTTGGACTTGGCGAGGAGTGCTTCCACATCCTCACGTTTGTAATAGCACTTGTGTCCGATTTGGATAAAGGGCAGCACGGACGTATCCCGATAGTGCTGGAGCGTTCGCTTGCTGATGTTCAGTATTCGGCACACGTCCCCGTTGTGTAACAGGTCGGGGAGTTCGGGCTTCATTCCGAAGTGTTCTCGCATACAAAGAGCCAGCTCTTCAATGCTCTTTTTCAGTTCCTCCCACGCGGAGGTGTCGATGGCGGTAAATCTCATATCAATATCGTTTTTAATTGTCGTTTTTCTCTTTTCGGTGCAAATGTATGCGAGCGAAATCCTTGTTCCAAGAACCGATGAAATCAAGGGAAACAGCAGGAAATCGCAGGCAAATGTACAAGCACAAACCGCCTGTTTCACCCCCTTTTCTCTAAGTGTGTACTTGTGGCTTCGATATGATGTGAAATGTCCACACGACACAACGGGAAAAAGATACCGAGCGACCGTAAGATTGCTCGGTATCTTTTCTTTGATTACTCGGCATCTTTTGGGGGTTCTCTCGCCAATGATAATTCTCGCTTGCATATCCCTCGAAGAAAAAGGGTGCAGGTATTAGCAATCCGATGAAGTCGTTTACAGAGCCTTTCTCCTCTCTGTTCTTTGCTTTTTGAGCCTTTTCGTTCTGTTTTCTCCCATTTTTACTACTCATTTTCGGAGCATTTCTCTGTACCTCGAAGCAACAGACACACCAGCCTTGGGACTCTGTGTTCGCCTCTGTAACTTGGTTTCAGCATCCGTTTTCGGATGAAAGTTCAAAACCAAGCAAACAGAAGAAGTACGAACAATGAAAAGAAACAAGCAAACGAGAAATGCCATAGATACTTTCTTCTTTCACTGTGAAAGGGTATATACGGTGAAAGGAAAAAAGCAGGGAATGGCTTTTTGTTTTGCGTGCGACAAGGTGCGTCCTCCGTGATCCGACAGCCTTTCCCTTTCACCGTTTATAACTCAAATCCCATTTATTCAATAACCACTTATGAAACCAAGATATTACGATTTACAACATATCAAAGAGATACCGATAGGCGACTACCTGCACGCCTGTGGTATTGAACCTGCCAAACGGTACAACGGCTATGCTCTTTATCACGCACCTTACCGAGAAGACCACAATGCCAGCCTGAAAGTGGACTTTCGGCAAAACCTGTGGCATGATTACGGCACAAACCAAGGTGGAAGCATCATCGACCTTGTGATGCGAATGCAAGGATGCAGTGCCTATAAAGCAATGGCGCATCTTGCCGAAAGAAAAGCGACACCTTTCACTTCCTTTTCCTTTCATCGTGAAGCTCACATAGGGCAGAGAAGGGATGAACAGCAACCCAATAATACAAGGCGTATCCTCTCCATCAGCGAAACGTTGCCCCTGCATCTGCAAAGCTATCTCCGAGAGGTACGCGGGATAGACCTTGCCGTGGCAAGTCCTTATCTCCGTCATATTCGTTACGAAGTGGGAGGACGAGAGTACTCTGCCATCGGCTTCCCAAATCGCGCAGGAGGGTATGAGCTTCGGGGCGACAAGACATTCAAGGGAACGATTGCCCCAAAGGATATATCCGTGATTGCAGGAAGAGCGAGCAACGCTCCTCTCTGTATCTTCGAGGGCTTTGTGGACTTCCTTTCCCTTCTCACGATGAAAGGGGAAGAAACCATTTCGCCTTCCATCGTTCTGAACTCCGTGAGCAATATCCATAGAGCCGTTGCCTATCTCCACGAGAACGGCATCGACTCCGTTCGGGCATTCCTCGACAACGATGAAGCAGGACGAAAAGCCCTCCAATCTCTTCGCTCAGCAGGCATCAAGGTAGAAGATATGAGCCGACACTATGCCCGATACAAAGACCTCAACGAGTACCACGTTGCCCAAAGAACAGGGCAAAAACAGGTGATACCATCTCGTAAACGAGGACTTGGACGATAAGGCAAAAGAGAGCAAATAACATTATTCCATCATCAGGTATCCAAAGATTCAGGAAATAAAATGTATGCGAATAAACGGCTTTGTTTCGATAGCTACGGCAGTTCCTCAGAACCGCAAGTTTGCAGAGCCAACTTAGAAACAAAGCCTCCGTGCATTCAGAGAATGCAAGCTCCTCAAGGGCGAACTTCGGACGAGACGAAATGGTCATTTCAAGAAATGCCATAGCTCATTAGGGCATTTTCTTCACGCTGCACTCCGTTACCGCTAAAAATACCCTCCTGAGCCAAGGGACTTCGCCCCTTTGGATACCCCTTAAAACAAACTTCAAACAATGGGCTACGCCGTACTACATATAGACAAGGCGAGGAGCAACGACTCGGGAAATACCGCTCATATAGCGCGGACATATACCCCGAGTAACGTCGATCCTTCTCGCACACGCCTGAACAGGGAATTGGTGCAATTCCCTGCAAATGTGACCAACCGTAGCGAAGCGATAGAACATCGTATCGCCACGGCAGGTATCTACCGAAAGGTTGCAAAGAACCAAGTCAAAGCCTTGCGCTTTATCCTGTCGAGTTCTCCTGAGGATATGGCTCGTATAGAGCAGGAAGGACTCCTGTACGAGTGGTGTGATGAATCGATGGATTGGCTTCGCTCCACTTTTGGAGCAGACAATGTGGTCGCTGCCACGCTACATGCAGACGAGGATACTCCCCATATTCACGCCACGGTCGTTCCGATTGTCACGGGCGAAAGAAGGAAAGCCAAAGAGGAAGCCGAGAACGGAAAACGGAAGTACAAGACGAAGAAGAACAAGGTACGGCTTTGTGCCGATGATGTGCTTACGCCCAAGAAACTGGAGCAGTATCAGACGGACTATGCCAAGCGAGTGCAACGGTTCGGATTGGAACGGGGCGTGCACGGCTCGGAAGCCAAGCACCGGACCACGATGGAGTATTACAAGGAAATTCTCAAATCCACGAAAGAGAAGGAAACTCAAAAGGCGGAACTCACAGCCAAGATAAAGGAGCTGGAGAAGCAGGCAGGCAAGCTACGTATGAAAGGAACGCTATATTCTATCTTTGGCAACTCCGAACTTGACAAAGCAGAGAAGCGTATTGCAGACTTGGAGCAGGAAGCCGAACGGCAACGGTATCTTTCTCAAAAGGAGAAGAATGAAATCCGAAAGGAAGTCGTTCTCTTGCAGGACACAATCAAGGGAAGGGACAGAGTCATTGCCGAATTGAAAGAAACCGTGCAGGTTTATGAGGAAGAGCGGAATTGGATAAAACGCTTCTTCAGTGGCTTCTACCAACTCTTGAATATCCGTCTGATGCTCCGAAAGATGGGTTTCTCTGATGACAGAATAGCGGAGATGTATCGCACGGAGACGCCCCTGCGAGGCACGGCTAAAGCCTATTCGGGATTATACAAGAGAGAGTTTACGGAAGAGGACAGCGAAATCCGTATCATCAAGGACGAGAAGAAACGACCTCTTTTGACCATCAACGGGCTTCCCATTACCGATTGGTGCGAACAGAAATGGAAACAGCTTATCAATCGCAACCGCTCGCAACGACTGTAATTGCTTTTTTCTTTCACCGACAAGAAGAAAAACAAGAAAAGACGCTCACATACCCTCATAAATGCTTACCTTTACAAGCAAATAAATGTAAACTACGCATTTTAAGCAATTCTGTACTTATTGATTATGGCAATGCGAGTAAGTCTTAAGGAATTAATCCAAAGTTCAATTGTTTTGCAGTATCATCTACCTCATGATATTGCAGATAAGCACATTTCATGCTCATGTATTTCAACAGAAAAAGATTATTGTTTACATCAAAATGGGACCAATATTGATATAGCAAACATAATCTATAATGGAATAGTTGAGTATGCTTATAGTGATAATGAAATAGATTTAACTCAGCTTGACAAGCTCCAAATAAGAGCATTGTTAAGCAAACTAAAATTTGACCCAAGTGCTTCAGAAAGTATTCAGCTGGGGTATGGTTTTCAAGGCGAAGTTATGCTTCATCTTCTCCTTAGTCATTTTTTTCATGCAGAAAAGGCACTTGCTAGAGGATATTTATACTCTGCTTTAGAAAATGCTGAGACTAAAGGTTATGATTCATATTTGATGGTAGAAGACAATCAAACAATATTTCTACTTTTTGGAGAAGCAAAATTTTACTTGGATGGATATAAAAAGTCGTTAGACTCTATATTTGATAATATTAACAAAACTCTTTCTGATTCTTACTTCAATCGGAATTTTATTGCGATGGAAAACCACTATGAACATATTGAGCCGAAGAGTAGAATTCGACAAATTATTGATCAATGGCGAGCTGACCCATTGATAAATATGGCAAAAGAAGCCAGTCGACACAATATGCACCTTGTATATCCGATGCTAGTTATCTTTGATGATAAAATGACTGTATACGATGATCTCATAATGGGTATAATATCATATATTCAAACCAAATATAGTGCTGTGCAACCTACACTAACAATCCCATATACAATCTTTTTCTTGTTTTTTCATGTGGATAATAGTCGTATTATTAAGACACAAGTTTTGCAATGGATAAATCAAAAGCAGCAGCTGATGCCGTAAAGCTTATTAACCAAGCTAAGGAAGATTCAAATTTGCAGCCTTTAATGATTAAGGCTGTTTGTTCTTTTTTCGACATTATGAAAGGAAAAGAGTTATCTCAGGCGGATAGACTCTTCTTGCATTATCTTGCTAACCAAGCAGGTCTCCCCCAGTATTATTATCCGATGCTGAATGTTGGAGAATACGTTGATGAAGAGGTTACTTTGCAGACCTTTTCAAATTATATCAATGAAAGCAGCTTGATAGTTGGCGAAGGTGTCATGTTGCATCGCTACCAGAAAGAACTCTTGGAAAGATTCAAGAGAGGGCAGAGAAATCGTATTTTTCTGAGTGCTTCAACATCTTTCGGAAAAACATTCTTGATATACGAGATTGTAAGGAAGATGGAATATACTAATGTTGCATTTATTTTCCCCACCCTTTCTCTCCTTTCTGAGAACTTGTTTAAGATTCATTTATCGCCTGAATATAAGTGGGTAAAGGATAACTATGTGATTCATACACTCAGTGATAAAGAGGAAATAAGCGGACGGAATCTTTTTATTTTTACTCCAGAACGATTCTTGTCTTTTTTGGATAAGAACAAAGAAATTCAATTGGATTTTGTATTTGTAGATGAGATATATAAGCTTGATAATGGTTTTATCATAGACGAGGTGTCTCAAGAGAATGAGCGAGATGTGGCGTACAGGATAGCTTTGCACGAATTGCTAAAGACCCCGCATGTTGATTCTTTACTTACAGGTCCATATATAGCACTTCCGACCAAAGATAAAAAAGATGCACAATTCTCATTTAAAACTTTCCTTGACTATTATGATTTTGCTATTGTCAACTACAATCACTACGAAATAGTGAATAAGGTGGAGGTCTTTGCAGAAACAGCATCAACCATTGAGATTGATAACACGTTTCACTTGACATTTACAAATAAGACTAAGAGTGCTCGCATTGTCCAACTTGTTACACAACTTTTGAATCGAGGAGAAAATGCTATAGTCTATTGCAGTACAAAAGCTTCGACGGAAAAATATGCTAAAATTTTAATTAGTAAAAATAATTACATCAAAGATGTTGATTCCGAAAAAGTAATCAGGCTTACAAACCATATAGATAGTTTATTTGCGAATGGGAGGGGAGCACAATGGATTGTTTCAAAAGCATTAAAAAAAGGAATTGGTATACACCACGGTTCAGTTCCAAAGTATATACAGCAGGAAATTATTTCACTGTTTAATCAGAATATTTTAAAGATCCTAATATGTACTACTACTATCACAGAGGGGGTAAATACCACAGCTAAAAACGTGATAGTGCTTTCTGGAAAAAAAGGAACGAAAGACTTAAAAAAGTTTGATGCACAGAACATAGAGGGGCGAGCTGGTAGATTTATGCAGCATTATCAAGGGCGGGTCTTTATTCTAGATAAAAATTTTGCGGATCGAATGAACGAAGAGGACGAATTGTTGCAACATAAATTTTTTGACAAGAATATTGATAAAAAAGATGTGGATATTGTTCTATCAGATTCCAATTATCTCACAATCGAGCAAGAAAATAGGAAAAAGCAGTTAGAGGCTATCAAAGAAAGTGGAATAATGCCTAAAGCATGTTTTGAGGAGTTTAGAACAATATCATATGATGACAAGATTTATTTGTACAATACAATTGCTCGCTTTTCAACAACAGATCATGAAAAGATAACAGAGTTAATAAGACGTTACGTTGGCCAAAGGAAGTCTTATCTTCCAGGTCTTGAACTTATATGTCAAACTATCCGTCCAATTATCAAAAATGACAATTTACGTTTTTATGTAGAGAACGGAAATGATCAGTCTGGTAACTGTTATCTTGTTGGTATGATTTCTGCTTTTATTTCTAAAGGATTTTCAGGCTCGGTAAATTATCATATTAGAAAAGAAGGGGATGTGGATAAGGGAGTTAGAAAGGCTGCTAATTTTGTTTTTAATATGCTCCGTTACCAAGTAGTAAAATATTTCGGTTTATTTAATTTGCTCTACAAACAATTTGAATCAACTCGCAAGGGTGTAAATGTTGATGAAGTTAATGGCATTGAAGCGTTATTACTCAGGCTTGAATATAGTGCAGATACAAGATTAGGAAGACAGGTTAGTGACATTGGTGCATCTTTTAATGTGGTGAAATACTATGATGTAAAAGAGAATAATCCAGATGATCGCGAGCTTATTGGAAAATATTATAACCAGCTGGATGATTATGAGAAATACAATGTCGCAAGAATAGATCAGATATTATAACATTTGATAGGAGGTTTGAAGATATATGATGGATATAATCTCAACTTTAGAAAGCTCAATAAGAGTCGGAATGAATTATTAGTTCAGATCATATATAAGGAAGGATACTTTATACCAAAACATTGAGGTCTCAATATAATGAATCAAAAGAGTTCTCTCTTTTTGGCGAAATTTTGTATATTTGCGACCGAAATGGTGAGCGTTCTTTGGCTATTCAAAACAATGTACCTCAAAGCACTCCGCTCATTTCTAAATCGTTACCTGTCCGTATCACCCCAAACGGTAACCTCTTACTTCTCAGCCAGATAGCCCGAAACTTAAAAAATGACTCGGAAAATTTATTTTCCTGGTGAGGAATTTTCTGCTGCGTTGCGGGCCTTTTCCTCTTTCTTCAGCAGCCCTTCCCGCCACCAGCATTGGAATACGGGGACGACAAACATGGTCATCGACTGGATCAGCATGCCGCCGAAAGTCGGGATTGCCATCGGAACCATAATATCGGCTCCCTTTCCGGTCGAGGTGAGGACGGGGAGCAGGGCGATCAGGGTGGTCGCGGTTGTCATGGCTGCGGGACGTACACGTTTGAGTCCTGCTGTCACGACGGCTTCACGTATGGCGTGCCTGGTCTGCGGGTCCTTTTCCAGGAAGACGTGATGGATGTAAGTTCCCATCAGCACACCGTCGTCTGTCGCCACTCCGAAAAGGGCGATGAAGCCGACCCATACGGCTACGCTCAGGTTAATGGTATGCATCTGGAACAGGTCCCGCATATTGACTCCCGCCAGCGAAAAGTTCATGAACCAGTCCTGACCGTACAGCCAGAGCAGGATAAAGCCGCCGGCAAAAGCCACGAATACACCGGAGAAATGAATCAACGAGGCCGTAAGGGTCTTGAACTGGAAATACAGAACCAGGAGGACGATCAGCAGGGCCAGGGGAACGACGATCATCAGCCGGGCGGTGGCACGTTCCTGTTGTTCGTAGTTTCCGGCAAACTTGTAGGAAACGCCTTTTGTTAGTTTCAACTCTCCGTTTTGTATCTTTCCTTCGATCACTTTTGTCGCTTCTTTTACAACATCCACTTCCGCTTTTCCCTGTTTCTTGTCGAAGATCACGTAGCCGACCAGGAAGGTGTTCTCACTCTGGATCATCTGGGCGCCTCGGGCATATTCGATATCGGCGAGTTCTTTCAATGGGATCTGGGCGCCGGTGGCTGTCGGAACCAGGAGCATGGACAATGCTTCCGGATTATCACGCAGTTCGCGGGCATAGCGGAGGCGCACGGGGAAACGCTCGCAGCCTTCGATCGTCTTCGTCAGGATCATGCCGCCGACGGCTGCACTTAGTATCTCCTGTAAATCTTCGACGTTCACTCCGTACCGGGCCATGTTATCCCGGTTCAGCTTAATCTCCAGATAAGGTGCTCCGACCGCCCGGTCATAGAATACGGACGAAGGGATCACGGAAGGAACGTCTTTGAGCGCCTGTTCGATCGCCTTTCCGCTCTGCTCGATCGTTTCCAGATCCGGCCCGTATATCTTCAATCCCATCGGAGCGCGCATACCGGTCGAGAGCATGACAAGGCGTGCCTCTATCGGTTGCAGTTTCGGGGCGGATGTGAGTCCGGGCAGGTGGGTGACGTTGACAATTTGCTGCCAGATATCGTCGGTGTTCTTGATTTCGGGACGCCATTGCCGGAAATAGTCTCCTTTGCGGTCCGGTATCAGGCTATCTGCCGGAATCAGGCGGAAGCCGTCTGCCGGATTGTAAGTGCCTCCGTTTCTCAGGAGATATTCTCCTTTCCGGTTCACTTTGAAACGTTCCCGCTTTCCGTCTTCGTTCAGGATATATTCGGGACGATAGTTGATCGTATTCTCGAACATCTGGGCGGGAGCCGGATCGAGTGCCGAGTTTACCCGTCCCCATTTGCCGATTGCCGTTTCCACTTCGGGGATGGCTGCCAGGCGTTTGTCCAGCGCTTCGATATAATTCAGGTTTTGCTCGATTCCTGTATGGGGCATGCTGGTCGGCATCAACAGGAATGAACCTTCGTTGAGGCTGGGCATGAACTCTTGCCCGATCCGTTTCCAGATCAGGATGCCGCATAGGATAGTCGCGATCGGTAGCAGCATGAACTTCCACCGGTTATTCAGACACCAGCGAAGGATACGTTCGTAGTAGATCACCAGTAACCAGAGCAGTGCAAGAATGATGGCGATACATCCTGTTACGAAAAGAAGATTGACGATAATGCCTTTCTGGGGGCCCATCGGCAACCATTCTTCTGCCAAGAAGTAGGTGGCGACGACAAGTGCGATACCGATATTGATATAGTTACTTATTCCGGGTTTCTTCCAACGGTGAGCAAGCAGGTTGTTAAGTCCGACGGCTGTAAGTCCGAGTGCCGGAATATTACTGTACAGGACAGACAAGAGGACACCTGCTGCAATCAGTATGTAGTTGAGCACTTTCCGTATCCGCTTTGAGTCGATCCGTACCGAAAACAATATATAGGATAAGGTCGGCAGCAAGATCAATCCCAATACGAAAGCAGAGGCCAGCGCATAGGTTTTCGTGTAGGCGAGGGGAGAGAACATTTTTCCTTCTTGTGCCTCCATTGCAAAAACGGGCAGGAAACTGACGATAGTCGTGATCATCGCCGTGGCAATGGTCCCCGACACTTCACTGACCGCCTTATAAATAAGGTTTACCATCGCTTTCCCTTTGCGGATGCCTCTGTTTTCCGGCATCTCCATATACCGGATGATGCTTTCGACAAACACGACGCCGACGTCCACCATCACGCCGATAGGGAGCATGCTGGCTATCACGACGGATGCCCGGAGGTTGAGGACCAGCACGATGATAACGATGATACAGATCAGTATTTCGTGGGATAAAGATGTTTCGAGCGTGCCGATTGTCTCTTTGATCAAGCCTGTCCGGTCGTAAAAAGGTACGACGGTGATTTTGGAGACAGTCCCGTCGGGCAAGGTTTTCTGGGGAAGTCCGGGCGCCATCTCCTTGATTTTGTCTTTTATATTATTAATGACTTCCAAAGGGTTGGAACCATATCGGGCGATCACGACACCGCCGACTGCTTCGACACCTTCTTTATCCAGCCCGCCGCGCCGCGTACCTGGACCGATATTTACAAACGCTACATCGGAGATGCGTACCGGCACACCGTCACGACGGCTTTTTCCAGGTCGGATACATCTTTGATGTAGCCCAGGCCGCGGATCAGATATTCGACCTTATTGATCTCCATTGTCTCGGCGCCGATATCGAGATCGCTTTTCTTGATCGCCCCCATAATATCCATAACGGAAACATTAAAGGTGCGCATGGCATCCGGATTCAGCTCGATCTGGTACTCTTTTACAAAACCTCCGGCTGATGCCACTTCCGACATTCCTTCGGCGGTCGAAAGGCTGTATTTGACATAGTAGTCCTGTATGGTACGCAGCTCTTCCGCATTCCATCCTCCTGTCGGTTTTCCGGTTGCCGGATCGCGTCCTTCCAACGTGTACCAGTAGATTTGTCCTAAAGCGGTTGCATCCGGACCCAACACTGGTTGTACGCCTTCGGGCAGCGTGCCGGGGGGAAGGGAGTTGAGCTTTTCGAGAATCCGCGAACGGCTCCAGTAGAATTCTATATTATCATCAAAAATAATATAGATGAAGGACATGCCGAACATGGAAGAGCTACGGATCGATTTGACTCCGGGAATCCCCAATAGGGAAGTGGTTAGCGGATAGGTGATCTGATCCTGGATATCTTTGGGCGAACGTCCCATCCATTCGGTCGCTACGATCTGTTGATTATCGCCGATGTCGGGAATCGCGTCTACCGGAATCGGATTGCGGGGAATGATCCCTCCGTGCCAGTTAAATGGAGAAGTCGAGATGCCCCATACGACTACCAGCACTAAGATCAAAAAAAAACGATAAACATGTTCAAAATACTTATATCGAGGGAAAGGTAATAAATCCCCGGTTATTGGATAATTTGTTAGCTATTTCATTCTTAGTTCGATAGCTTTTTACATACGATTTAATTTATTGTGTTAAAGAACGGAATACTAACATTTTCTTTAAATAAAATGGAAAGTTTAGCTATTGTGCTATAATTACTTTTCGTATCTTCACCGAGAAATAAATTTTGGTTCTACGTTTTTTTAATTATTAAGTTGCTGGAAATATGGTAATAGCTTATTTAAGAGTAGGAACTTCAAACAAGGAACTTCTAGAAGAACAGAAAGATGAGATTGAACGTTATGCTTCGAATCATGATATGAATGTCGATAAGTGGATTACGGATGTCACTGTCGACAAAGGGAGGGAAGATGAACGTAATCTCGCTAGGGGACTGGATCGTATGCAAAAAGGCGATAGTCTGATCTTTTCGGATATTTCCCGCTTGGGACGAACTTTGTCGGAAGTTATGGATATTATGGGACGCTGCATGGAAAAAGGCGTTCAGATCTATAGTATAAGAGACCGGTATATCCTAGACCAGGCATTGGATTTGCCAGTTATGGGAAACGTGTTCAAGTTGGTGACGGAGATCGAACACAGTTTGATGTCAATCCGTACCAAAGAGGCATTGAATCATAAGAAGAGCGCGGGAGGCCCGTTAGGCCGTCCGAAAGGATCGGCTGCAAAACAGTCTTTCCTGGATGCGAATAAAGAAGAGGTGATCAGCATGCTTGAACGCGGAGACACTGTTTTCGAAATTTGTAAACGTTTTAATGTTTCCAGAAATACCTATTATATGTTCAAACGGAACTACGGACTCTAAAACCAATCCTTTTTCCGCATGTATAGCCAGGTCGAGATTGCTGTCAGTAGCATGAGTGACCAGGCTATACCATATCCGTATTGCCAGTCCAATTCTGGCATCATCTTGAAGTTCATCCCCCATATACCAGCCAGGAATGTCAGCGGGATGAAGATCGTGGATACGATTGTCAGGCGTTTCATGATCGCATTCATGCGCAGGTCGTTATTGGATATGTAGAGATCGACCAGGGAAGATATGATTTCCCGGCAGCTTTCGGTTGTCTGGATGATGAACTGCAACTGGTCGGATAAGTCGTTATAGATGGGAAGGATGTCGGAGCTTATGATTCCGTTTTCGGTGCGCAGCAGTTTGGCAAATTGCTCTTTCAGTGGTTGGCTGTTCTTGCGGATAACCATATATTCTTTCCGACGTTGTTGGATAAGCAGCCCCATATTACCTTGGTCGTTTTTGATATCGAGCAGGGTCTCTTCTATATCCTCAAGCATTTCCTCCACTTTGGAGGCCGATTCCACTAAATTGGCAATGATCGTATTTAAAAGGAATGCCAGGAGTAGTCCGCTGTTTTTTCGGCGAATATTCAGCATATCGGATTCGATGGCTTTGTAGGCTTTTTCGAATACAGGATTGTTGCTTTCCGTGAAGCTGATGACTACGTTTCCCGTGATTAGGATGCTGATATGTTCGGAGTTGATCTCCATATTGGTGTCGTAGTAGGAAGAATTGAGTACGATAAGCATGTGTTTGTCATACTCTTCTATCTTGACTACGTGTTGGGGAGTCAGAATATCTTTGGCGTCCAGGTTATGCATCCCGAATTCATTGACGATACGCGTGACCGCCTCCGAATCAGTCAGACCGCTAACCTGGAACCAGTTGATACTATTTCCGTCGACAAATTTTTTGAACGACGTTTCGTTTGTCTTGATCTCCCGTGTGTGCAGAGTGTCGGTATTGTACTGTGTGAGGCTGATCCGGGTAACGGTATCATGCTCGCCGGCATAGAAATATCGGTCGGCAAGATGCCGGTTGGAAATATGCTTACGCTTGTGTGGATGTACATATTCTCTTCGCCTCATATCTGTTTGTTCTTATTCGAGTTCTACAACCGTAATACCCGCACCTCCGAATTGGACATGTTCGTCGTGATACTGGCGGACGCCCGGAACAGTGTGCAGGTAATCGCGTATCAGCTGCCGAAGTATGCCTGTCCCTGTCCCGTGCAGAATACGGATGCGAGCGGCACCAACCTGTATGGCATCGTCCACAAAGTAAGTAACGGCCTGTAAGGCTTCGTCCCCTCTCATACCTCTAACATCTATCTCCTGCTTGAAGTTCAATTTCTTTTCATGCATATCGTCCGCTGTCTGGACACTGACAAAAGTACTTTTTTGGATCTCTTTCTTGATTTGTCCTTTGCTGACCTTCTCCAGTTGTTCCAACTTGACTGTGCTCTTAATCATGCCGAATGCTACAACTGCCTGCTTTCCTTGAACTTCCATAACGGTTCCGGCTGAGACTTGTCCTTTGAGGCGGACGTTGTCGCCAGCTTCTATGACATCACGGTTGAAGACCTGCTTGGAGGCCGGCGCGTTTTGTTTCTGCTTTTTACGTTCTTTGCGTTCTTGCAACTTCGCCATTTTACGGGCGATCTTGCCGTCCTCTTCTTCGGCTGCTATCACAGAAGCCTTGAATTCTTCCAAGGCTTTGCGGGCAAGCTTGGTCTGTTCCTTTTCCGCCTGTGCCTCTTTGATTTCGCGGATCGTGTTTTCGATCTTTGCGTTGGCTTCGGAAAGGATACGCTGTGCCTCTTCCTTGGCGTTACGCATGATCTCTTTCCGTTGTTTGTTTACGGCTTCCAAATCCTGCTCGTAGCGGGCGGTAATATCTTCCAGCTTCTTTTCTTGTTGGCGGATATTCTGTCGCTTGCTTTCCCAATAGCGTTTGTCACGAACGATATCCTGTAGATATTTATCCATATTGATATAGTCGGAGCCGACATTAGCAGATGCATCCGCAATGACATCTTCCGGTAGGCCGATCTTCCGGGCGATCTCGACGGCGAAAGAACTTCCCGGATTACCGATCGACAGCTTAAAGAGCGGTTGCATCAGGTGGCGGTCATAGAGCATGGCGCCGTTAACGATCCCTTCCGTGTCTTTAGCGAAATGCTTCAAGTTCTGGTAGTGAGTCGTGATAACGCCGTAGCTGTGATTCCGGTTGAAACGGTCCAACAGGGCTTCGGCAATCGCACCTCCGATCTGGGGCTCCGTACCACTACCGAACTCGTCAATCAAGATTAGAGTTTTGCTGTTACAGTTCTTGACGAAAAATTTCATGTTCGTCAAGTGTGAACTGTAGGTACTCAAGTCGTTTTCAATACTTTGCTCATCTCCGATGTCAATGAACAGGTTTTCGAACAATCCCGTTTTCGAGCTTTCATATACGGGGATCAACAGGCCGCATTGCAACATATATTGCAGCAATCCGACCGTTTTCAGGCAAACGGATTTACCACCTGCGTTCGGCCCGGAGATAATCAGCAGGCGTTTTTTCTCTTCCAGGAGAATATCCAACGGGACAATCTGCTTGTTTTGTTTCTGTAACGAGAGGAAAAGCAGGGGATGCGCAGCGTGTATCCAGTCGATCTGCTGTTTGTCCTCGATGACCGGCTTGATTCCGTTTATCTGCTCGGCAAACAATGCTTTGGCGCGGATGAAGTCAATCTCGGCCAAGAACTCATAGGATTGCAGGATATCGGGGATTAACGGACGGATGAAATTTGTAAATTCCGTCAGGATCTTCATGATCTCCCTGCGTTCGTCGCCTTCCAGCTCGCGGATGCGGTTATTTGCCTCCACGACGACTTCCGGCTCGATGAAAACAGTCTTGCCGCTAGCCGATTCATCGTGCACGATCCCTTTGATCTTCCGTTTGAAAGCCGGAGCGACCGGGATCATCAGGCGCCCATCGCGCATGGTGGGAGTAATATCTTTATCTATTATACCTTCCGATTGTGCGGCGCGTAATATCGACTGCAAGCTGCGGGAGATACCGCTCATGGTAGCCGTGATCTCTTTTCGTATCTGCGCCAGTGAAGAAGAGGCATTGTCCTTCACCCGTCCGAATTTGTCGAGTATCGCGTCGATCTTTCCGATTAACTGCGGGAATACCTGAATATCGCCGGCAAGGGCGGTCAATGCCGGGTATTTGATCTCTTCTCCCTCTTCCAGGGAAGGGCGAAAGAAGCGGATAATATCGTTGATTGTCTGGAGCGAACGTTTCAGGTCGAATAGCTCTTTTTCATCTAGCCAGGTTCCTTCGGGGCGTATCCGCTTCAACGAATAACGCACATCAAAAAAATAACTGGCGGGAAACTCGTCTTCTCCGTGCAGGATACGAACAAACTCGTCAGTTTGTTCCAGACGTCGAGTTACGGTTTGATAATCGGCAGAGAATTCCATCTCTGCCACCCGTTCTTCTCCGAGCGGGCTTAAACATTTCTCTGAAATTAAACGACGGACTTTATCGAAGCCCGTTTTTTGTTCGAAATTTTGCGGATATATCACTTTCTTGTAAATGCTTTATTTTACTTCGACCGTCACGGACCGGCGAATGGTCGGGCGGACGATGATTTCCATTTTGTTTTTACCCCTTTTGATATCGAACGTACAGGCATTGTTTCCGGATGGGTTGATATACGGGGCGTAATAATATAAATATGAGTAGGTGGTCTTGTTACCGGGTTTCTGGATCGCATCGGCTACTTGTGAGTATTTGAATGTGTCCCAGAACATACAACGTTTGAAACCGTTGGCATCCGTAAACTGGGTTTTCGGATCGCGGTATTTCATCGTGTTAGTAATAAATCCTTTGTAAGCAGCGGAGAATTCTTCTGCCGTGTAATTCATTTTCTGGTCGTTGATTTTCTCTACAATATCACGGGGGCGTAATCCGGCTGCATAGGCAGGTGAGTTTTTGTCGACATCGGCGATCTGTTCCATACGGTCGATATCGTAACTCAGCCCCGTGTAGTTGTAGGTTTTCTGATTGACCTTGAACGGCACGTTACGCTGATATTTGACGTACGGATATTGCATGCACATCAATGGTGCATGGATACGGGCATATTCATCCAGGCGGTATGAGTCTTCCAACAGCTCATTTGCTTCGCATTCCCACAGGATGCGGCCCGGTACGTCACGTTGGTCGATCAGGCGGAAACCGAACTGGAGCAGGTACTCCGCTTCCGCTTCTGCAGACATCGAGTTCAGGAACGGGAATGTCTCCATCTTGCTGTGATTGAAGTTGTAGCGATAGATCGGCTCTTTTTCGACCAGGATCTTGTTCGCTCCTTTATAGTTCGGATTCTTATCGAAGAAATAGAAGGTCTGTACTATGATGTCGGGACGGTCTGTGTCGACTGTCATTCCTTTCTTGGTCAACTCCTTTTCGATGCTTTCGTTGATAGCCGTTTCCAGTTTGCTGTTATTCTCGTCTATGGCAGAGAAGGCAAAAGTCTTGAACTTTCCTAAATCTACAGGGTCGGCTGTCACGGTTGTCTTGAATGGACAGACAAATTCCCGTTCGCTGGTCGTTTCGAGGCTGTACATAGAAAAAGCGGTGGCCAATTGTTCTTCGGTAATCGCATTCCCTTTTTTGCATTCTTTTTTGACAAGCACCTGTTTAGCAGGGTTCGCCAGATTGCCGATCGTCAGTAATACCTCGTTTTTCCCGGCGGGATTCAGCATTTCACCGATCTCTTCCGACGAAATATCTGTCGTTTGCACACCGTCGATAGCTATAATGATATCATTGGTTTTAACTCCTGCGAGTTCTGCCGGCGAATAAGGGATGACACTGGTTATGACCGGTTTGTTTTTCCCCCAGTGGTCGCTTTGACTGATATCGTATGTAATTCCTAATCGGCATATATTCCGGTTTTGGGCAAAACCGGTAAGAAATGCAAATAGCAGTAAAACTGACAAAATCGCTCTCTTCATAATTAATTTCTTAATTGTTTTATTAATCTTATTATTTGTACTATGATAATAAATCATCTTTTACTACACAAAGGTAAAGATATTTTCGTTCTATAAGAACAGTTGGCAGTATATTTGATGTTATATTGGTGATTGATATCGACAAGAATAATGCCGACAGGCAGATAGTATGACCGATATAGGTATGATATCTTACTGACAATTAGATAGTAATGAAAATATATAATTGATTATGAACAAGATGAATTTTAATAGCAAGAAGGAAACTGCTGACAAAAAAGAACGCCAGGGTGCTGATGACGCGACAAAATTGCAGGATGAACAGGTAAATGCGGCAGAAGAAAATGCCACATCTGACAATGTGACGGATGAAGGTCCGGAGCAGAAGGAGCTGGAAGAATTGAAGAAGAAATATGACGAACTGAATGATTCCCACCTGCGCTTGATGGCTGAGTTCGATAACTACCGTAAACGTACATTGCGCGAAAAGTCCGAGCTGATCAAGAACGGTGGCGAAAGTGCTTTGACTCACCTGCTCCCTGTTGTCGACGATTTCGAACGTGCTTTGCAGAATATCCGTTCGGCTGAAGATATAAAGGCTGTTACGGAAGGAGTGGAACTTATCTATTCGAAATTCATGTCTTACCTGTCTCATCAGAATGTAAAACCGATCGAAACTGTCGGTGAACCGTTCGATGCTGAAACGTCTGAAGCAGTCGCCATGATTCCTGCACCGGAACCCGATATGAAGGGCAAGGTTCTGGATTATGTGCAGACCGGTTATACTTTGAACGATAAGGTGATTCGCCACGCTAAAGTTGTGGTAGGCGAATAATACGACAGGATAATGAGCAAATAACAACAGACAGATACGAAGATGGTTAAAAGAGATTATTATGAAGTGCTGGGCGTCGAGAAGACTGCCTCGGTAGAGGAAATAAAGAAAGCTTACCGTAAAAAGGCGATTCAGTACCACCCTGACAAGAATCCGGGTGACAAGCAGGCTGAAGAGAACTTCAAGGAAGCTGCTAAAGCGTATGATGTACTGAGCGATCCTCAGAAACGCCAGCGTTATGACCAGTTCGGTCATGCCGGAGTGGGAGGGGCTTCGCAGGGCGGTGGCTTTGGCGGAGGAATGTCTATGGACGATATTTTCTCACAGTTTGGAGACATCTTTGGCGGACATTTTGGTGGCTTTGGCGGTTTTGGTGGTTTTGGTGGCGGTTCACGTGGCGGTCGCCGGGTAAATCGTGGTTCGGATTTGCGTGTGAAAGTAAAGTTGAACCTGAAAGAGATCGCTACCGGAGTCGAAAAGAAGATCAAGGTTAAGAAATATGTGACCTGTTCCAAATGTCATGGCAGCGGTGCGGAGGACGATCACAGTTCCAAGACTTGTGAAACCTGTCATGGCAGCGGTGTTGTCACCCGTGTGGCCAATACGATCTTAGGACAGATGCAGACACAGACAACCTGTCCGACCTGTGGAGGCGAAGGGAAGATTATCACCAAGAAATGTAGCGAGTGCAATGGTGAAGGAATCGTGCGCGACGACGAGGTGATCACGATCAATATCCCGGCCGGTGTGGCGGAAGGCATGCAGCTCTCCATGAGTGGGAAGGGGAATGCGGCCCGTCATGGAGGTATTAACGGTGATTTGCTGATCTTGGTCGAAGAAGAGCCGCATCCGGAACTGATACGTGACGAGAACGACATTCTGTATAACCTGTTACTGAGTGTGCCTCAAGCGGCTTTGGGTGGCACAGTTGAAGTTCCGACCATCGATGGTAAGGCTAAAGTCAAAATCGAGCCAGGGACTCAACCGGGGAAAGTACTCCGTTTGCGAAACAAAGGGCTTCCCTCTGTTAACAGTTATGGAACGGGAGACCTGCTTGTAAACGTAAGTGTTTATATTCCGGAAACGTTGTCTGCGTCAGAGAAAGATATCATGAACGGCTTGGAGAATTCTCCTAATTTCCAACCGAAGAAATCTGTCAAGGAGAAGATTTTCGATAAGTTCAGACATATGTTCGATTAACATTTTGTGGCGTTTGGGAATAAAAAGGCTGTGTCAAGAATTGCGACACAGCCTTTTTATTTCCGCCATACTGATTGGCTTCCGGTCGTAAATGGAAAAGGCCTTGTTTCAAAACATGTATGTTTTGAACTCGATATCTTCTGGATGTGAAAAGAAGTATTATCCATTTATAGAAAGATAGTTGTTTTGTGGAATAAACACTGGTGCTTTGAAACAGCTGGTCAAATCTATTTTATGAATTATGTGATAATACTTGGTAAAAAGATTATCTTTGTAACCGAATTATATAAATACTCCGATGAAAATATTCAAGTAAGCCGGTTTCTATATATCGTAAATATCTTTCTGATGTAATTGCCAATTGTTCATTTTCGATTGTCGATTCTTTATTCCGGCCTTATCCTGTGCCATCCTTCGGCACGTTTGTGATTTTATCTTTTTTAGTTTATAATCTTTTAATTCAAAGAAAACTATGTGTATATCCGTACATCAGCTATGCTATGTTCATGCTGACAAAGAACCTCTTTTTCAAAACATAAACCTGATAGTCAATACAGGACAGCGTCTTGCGCTGGTGGGGAATAACGGTACGGGCAAATCGACTTTGTTGCGTATCATTGAAGGGAACCTGAAACCTTCATCGGGGGAGGTAGTGTGTTCTTCACGCCCTTATTATATTCCACAACATTTCGGACAGTTCGACAACCTGACTGTGGCGGAAGCTCTGCGGGTGGACGATCGGATAAAGGCGCTCCATGCCATTCTTGAAGGTGACGCCTCGGCAGAAAACTTTACCTGTCTGAATGACGACTGGAATGTGGAAGAACGTTGTCTTTCTGCACTTGCCTCTTGGAATCTGGAGCATCTGCAACTGTCCCAGCCGATGTGCTCGTTGAGCGGAGGAGAAAAGACGAAAGTGTTCCTTTCTGGTATCCTTGTTCATGCACCGGAAATTATTTTGATGGATGAACCGACGAATCATCTGGATGTTTCCGGCCGGGAAAAGCTATATGAGATGATCCGGAGCGGACGTTCGACCTTGTTGATTGTCAGTCATGACCGGACGTTGCTAAACCTGCTGCCTTGCATTTGTGAGCTTGAGAAAAGTGAGGTCACACTTTATGGTGGCAATTATGAGTTCTATAAAGAACAGAAAGAGTTGGCGTTGACAGCTTTGCAGAATCAGTTGAGTGAGAAGGAGAAAGAACTACGCTTGGCCCGTAAAACGGCGCGTGAAGTGATGGAACGGAAGAATAAGTCGAATGTCCGCAGTGATAAGTCGAGTTTCAAGAAAGGGATCTCACGCATGGCAGTCAATACGCTGAAAGATAAAGCCGAGAAAAGTACAGTCCGGCTGAATGATGTCCATGAGGAGAAAATGGCTTCCCTGCAAAGTTCGATTGCCAGCCTTCAGGATGTGATTCCCGATTTGCGGGCACTTCAGACAAATTTCAATTCTTCCGATCTGCACACCGGCAAGATTCTGATCACTGCGGATCAGATCAATTTCGGTTACACTTCTTCCTGCCTATGGAAGTCACCTCTGAATATTCAGGTCAGGAGTGGCGACCGTATTCATATCACAGGAAATAATGGGAGCGGAAAAACGACCCTGGTCAAATTGTTGTTAGGGGAACTGAAACCGGCGGCCGGGACGATTACACGGGCTGATTTCAGTTATCTTTATATTGATCAGGAATGTTCCGTGCTTGATCCCGGATTGACCGTGTTCGAGCAGACGGAACGTTTTAACGCCTCGCATTTGGCTGAACATGAATTGAAATCCATTTTGAACCGTTATTTGTTTCCTTACGAGACATGGGACAAGCCGTGTTTTTGCTTGAGCGGAGGTGAAAAGATCCGGTTGCTCTTTTGCTGCCTTATGATCGGAAATAATGCGCCGGATGTATTTATTTTAGACGAACCGACGAACAATCTGGATATACAAAGTGTTGAAATAATAACAGCGGCTATAAAGAGTTATAGAGGAACGGTGTTGTTGATCTCGCATGATCATTATTTTGTGAAAGAAATAAAAATAAACCGTTCTATTAAACTTTTCGATACCGGTTCTGTTATTAAGATATAGTGTTTTTCATGGTATTAGAATTAAGTTAGATTAGGTTATCCGTCCAGTTCGCGAGAATAGGACGGTTTTCTTTTTTATATCCCCCGTAGGCTTTATGGCTTGTATTTCGAATCGGTCAGGATAGCTTGGCTATCGTTGTTTTGCATCAAGGCTTCTGGGGTCGAATTCGTTTCTCGCATATATTTGTCGATAATCTGCCAGCCGAGCCAACTGCCGAGATTTCCGGGAGCGTCGCTTGCCAGGAATATGCTGGGGACGTTATCGAAGTATTTATTTGTCGTCATCAGGTCTGGCGTATAAAGATGCTTGCGTTCTATGATAGCCTTCCACAGGTTGGATTCATTCTCTTTGCACCAGTTATAGGAAGTTTCCGTGTAGCCCATGAGTACTTCAGGCTTCAGTTCAGGAAATGCTTGATGGATCAGATATTTTATTTTGCCTTCATAGATCATCCGGTCGAGCAGTACATTTTCTTTTCCTTCAAACGGATACTCGGACATCAGCCAACCGGCAAGGTAATCGGGGACGATATGCTCAGGCGTCATTAACCGGCGCTGGAAATCATAGAAGAAGTCCTGGTATAACGGATATTCCTCGCTTAAATATTTATCTATCGAGATGGACAACAGGCTGTCGCCGACCAGTACATTTTGATTGAAGCCGGAAACGTGCATATAGATGGCCGGAATCTGCATCGAAGGAAAACAGGTCTTCAACCATGTGAAACCGTTACCGAGAGCTTGCTCGATCTGAGAAACATTGTCATATTGACGGACAGCATCGGTATATAACCCCTTCAAAGTCGGTTCGGAATAGTAGTTGGCCAATTTGTCGAAGAAGCCGGGCATTGCCGGAGACTTCATGTTTAGGATACCTTTTCCCAATATGTCGAGCATTTGCGGGTATTCGCGAACAAGCCTGGCTTGCATGGAGGAGTCGTTCGTTTCGACCAGCTTTAAAAGCTCCTTGTCGAAACGATTGATCTTGACTGGAGCGGCCGAAGTGACAGCTGCCGGGATATGGGAATTCTGTCCGTTACAACTGAAAAGGTAAAATGACAGAGAGAATATCAGCAATAATTTCGCTTTCATAGGAATATCATTAATAAATTATACGCACCATCATACCGGTTCATTTTTATAAAAACGAATGTCTCCCGGTTATATTGTGCAATCCATTCTTATTATTATCTTTGCACCCCTTTTTATCAGACAATATGCAATTTACGAACAAACAAATTCTGCAAATAACATTCCCCGTCTTGATGAGTCTATTGATGGAACACATGATCGGGTTGACCGATACGGCCTATTTGGGGCGGGTAGGAGAAGTCGAGTTGGGAGCGTCGGCATTGGCGGGAGTCTATTACCTTGTGATTTATATGCTTGGCTTCGGTTTCAGTATAGGCGCGCAGGTATTGATAGCTCGGCGAAACGGCGCACAAGAATATAAACGGATTGGGCTGGTCTTCCTGCAGGGGACGTTTTTCCTGTTGCTGCTTGCCTCGTTGCTGTTTACGGCTTCACATCTGTATTCGCCTTTCTTTCTGCGCAAACTGATCGGTTCCGATGATGTCTACCAGGCTACGATGAAGTATGTGGACTGGCGTGTCTATGGCTTTTTCTTCTCCTTTGTCGCCGTTATGTTCAGGGCTTTTTATGTCGGTATTACAAAGACAAAGATCCTGACGATAAATTCGGTCGTGATGGTGTTAGCCAATGTAATGCTGAACTATGTCCTGATATTCGGGAAGTTCGGATTTCCGGCGTTGGGGATTGCCGGAGCGGCGATCGCTTCATCGATCTCGGAAGCTGTTTCGGTGCTGTTCTTCATTCTTTATACGTGGAAGAAAGTCGATTATAAGAAATACGGGTTGTTTGAGTATTCGGGTATAGATTTCCGGATGTTGAGGCAGATATTGGGTGTTTCTATCTGGATTATGATTCAGCACGGGATTGCTTTTTTAGGCTGGTTCGTGTTCTTTGTCGTGATGGAGCATCAGGGAGAGCGGCCGTTGGCGATTACGAATGTGGTGCGAAGCATTTCTTCGTTTCTGTTTATGTTTGTCAATGCCTTTGCTTCGACCTCCAGTTCGCTGGTCAGCAATCTGATTGGTGCTGGAAAGCCGGAACAGGTGATGGGATTGTGCGGGCGTATGATACGGATTTGCTATTACTTCGTTTTGCCGCTCGGTATTCTGATTGCCCTATTCCCGGAACTGGTATTGCGCATTTACACGGATAATCTGGATCTGATTGCCGGTTCTGTATCATCCCTTTGGGTGATGCTTTCCTCTTATCTAATTGCGGTTCCGGCCTTTATCTTCTTTTTCAGTGTGTCGGGAACGGGAAATACGCAGACGGCATTGCTGATTGATATGGCAAGTATCTTTGTCTATGTTCTCTATGCACTGTGGGTCGGTATCCGGATGCATGCGGATGTGGCGGTCTGCTGGACAACGGAGCATGTCTACGATTTGATGATCCTGTCCGCTTTCTTCTATCTCTGGAAAGGAAACTGGCAGAATAAAAAACTGTGACAACTTATCTGGAATTACCGTTTTATCAATACGGTAAGCCGTAGGGAAAGATCGAAAAAGACCATCTTTGCGTTCACATTTTGCGTCACATGCCGTTCCGCTTTTGCCAACTCGTCCATGATGTCGATCACATTCCGTTCATTGATGAAAGGAGCGAACTTCACGGCAAATCCAGCTTCGTCCGTATTCATATAATTGAGTTCCGGCGACTGGAACCGGTACATGAAGTTCTCGCGTATCAGATGCTGGCAATAAGAAAGAAAGTTCTTCTGCCGTTCACGCCCGATACTTGCCAACACGTCTGCCATGTCTTTCATGCCTCTGACATTACGCGCCCAGGAGTTGCGCATCATGCCTTTGAATTGTTCCAGGTAGAACTTGTTCTCTTCCCCCAGGCTGATTGCCTCGACCGCTTTCAGGTAACTGCCGTTTGCCAGATGGGCGACATGCTTGGCATCTTCGGGAGTCAGGTTGAACCGGGAAATCATGGAGGCGGCGATATCTTCCGGATGAATGCCACGTACGTTGATACGTTGCGCACGGGACAGGATGGTTCCTAAAACCAGGTCGGGAAGTTCCGATACCATCAGGATCACCGTGTTCCGGGGAGGTTCCTCAATGATCTTCAGGAGTTTGTTGGCACAGGTCGGGTGGAGTTTTTCCGGTAGCCATACCAACAGGATGCGGTAAGTCGCTTCGTATATCTTAAGGCTCAGTTTCCGGATAATCTCGTCGCTCTCTTTCGAGTAGATCAGAGCTTGTGAGTTGCCGGCATCGATATAATCCAGCCAGCCGTCTATATCGAAATAGGGACGGTCTTTCAGGAAACCTCTCCATTCGGTGAGGTAATCGTCGCAGACATCTTTTTTCTTATCCTTCTTGGAAACGATCGGGAACACGAAATGAAGGTCCGGGTGGGCCAACTCGTTATACTTCAGGCATGACGGACAATGCCCGCATGAATCCGTTTCCGTCCGGTTCGTACAGTTCAGATAACGTGCGTAAGCCAGTGTGAGAGGAAAGGCGCCTGCACCCCCCTGTTCCGTGAATAGCTGGGCATGCGGGACGACACCTGTCTGTGCCGAATGTATAAGCCGTTTTTTTATTTCTTCCTGACCGATAATATCCTTGAAGTACATGTTGCTCCTTATTGAGTTGATAGAGCAAAGGTACGAATAATCGAGGAAATAAGAAACCTCATCTTAATGTGCGATCTGTATTTTCTCTTTAATGCATTTACCAATAAAAAGCACAAGCAAAAAAGGATATAAGGCTAAATCCATTGCGATAAACAGTATGTATTTCATCTTCGTAAAATTTATTATTTCGTCGATAAGACTAAGATGCTTGGAAAAACCCCTATCCGATAACAAACTTTTTTCATTTTGTTGTATGTTTTTGGTGTATTGCTTACTTCTATTGCCTGATCGATAAAAACTGAGACGGTGATTTGTGTTTTTTTTTGCAGTTGACAAAATGTAATATTTTTTCTTATGATTATTCTTGTGAAGATAGTTTTGAATATGTTTTAATTGTTTTGTTTCGGTATTTGATTTCAAAATGATAGTATTATCTTTGCATTGTAAAAAAGAAAATTACATAAATACGGATTGTATTATGAATGTATGCAAAGATGACGCTTCTATTCTGATTATATATACGGGAGGTACTATCGGAATGATAGAAAATCCTGAGACGGGCTCTTTGGAGGCCTTTAATTTTGAACATTTGGAGGAGCATGTACCCGAACTGAAAAATCTCGGATATAAAATATCGTCTATTCAATTTGATCCACCGATGGATTCATCGGAGATGGGACCGGATTCATGGATGAAAATCGTGCATGTCATTGCGGAACATTATCATGATTACGATGGCTTTGTCGTTCTGCATGGGACCGATACGATGGCCTTTACCGCTTCCGCTTTGAGCTTTATGCTGGAAAATCTGAGTAAGCCCGTGGTTCTGACCGGTTCACAGCTTCCGATCGGTATGCTTCGTACGGATGGAAAGGAAAACCTGATTACGGCGATAGAGATTGCCGCCGCCCGTGAAAACGATATGCCGCTGGTTCCTGAAGTCTGTATTTTCTTTGAGAACGACCTGCTGCGCGGAAACCGTACCAGCAAGACGAATGCGGATAATTTCAATGCGTTCCGTTCCTATAATTATCCTCCGTTGGCACATGCCGGTATTTCGATTAAGTATGATGTCTCCCAGGTTTACCATCCGGTATCCCGGAAACCGCTGAAACCTCATTACTTGTTGGACCGGAATATTGCAATCTTGAAAATATTTCCTGGAATTTCTCCGCAGGTTGTGGAAAGCATCTTGAATATTCCCGGCTTGAAAGGCGTCGTGATGGAAACATTCGGTAGCGGGAATGCGCCCGGATATGACTGGTTGCTGGAGATGTTGAAGGATGCGGTCGAACGGGGGATCGTCATTGTCAATGTCACCCAATGCCTTGCCGGGAGCGTGGAAATGCACCGCTATGAAACCGGTCGCAAATTGTTGCAGGCCGGCGTGGTGAGCGGTTACGACAGCACGACCGAATGTGCGGTTGCCAAGTTGATGTTCCTGTTCGGGCATGGTATGACGCCGGACGAAGTAAAGGAACATCTGAATTGTTCGCTGATCGGGGAGATTACGATTGCTTGAAAATATAGTTCCTTCGGCATGAAAACATCGTTTCATAGGCATGGAAATGTAGTTTCGTGCTTTCAATACACCTCTTTTGCCACCTTATAGACGCTATCCGATGCCATCATCGTATAGAAATGTAGGCTCGGAACGCCGTGTGCAATCAAGTCTTTGCATTGCTGGATGCACCATTCGACACCGACGGCTTTCGCTTCATCATCCGTTTTGCATTTACGAAGTTCTGTTGCAAACGGTTCGGGAATGTCCGAACGGAATATCTTAGGCAGCACGGTGAGCTGGTTCTTGAATACGATCGGCTTGATACCCGGAATGATGGGGACCGTAATGCCTTCCGCCCGGCATCGGTCTACGAATGCGTAATATTTTTCATTGTCGAAAAACATCTGTGTCACCAAGTAGTCCGCCCCGTTCTTTACTTTCTCTTTCAGATAGAAAATATCCGATTCCATATTGGGGGCTTCTTCATGCTTTTCCGGATAGCAAGCCATTCCGTAAGAGAACGGTGTTTCATTGGCTTCGAAAACAGATCCGTCGATGGCGATCCCTTTGTTGAAGTCGTTCACTTGCTGCTGGAGGTCGGTTGCATGTTCGTGGTATATGTCCGTTTTTTGTCCGGCTTCCAGTGTTTTTACATCTCCACGGAGCAACAACAGGTCATAAACACCTAAAAAGTTCAGGTCGATCAATGCATATTCCGTTTCATCTTTTGTAAATCCCTTGCATATAATATGAGGAACAGCCGTTATGCCATATTTATTCTGGATAGCCGAAGCGATGGCGACCGATCCGGGACGTTTGCGGATGTTGACTTTCTGAAAGCTACCATCTGGCAAAGTCTTGTAGATATATTCGCTGTGATGGGATGTTATATTAATGTATTTAGGATCGAACTCGATCAGTTTGTCTATGACATTATATACTTTCTGTATGCTGTTTCCTTTCAACGGAGGAAGTATTTCAAATGAGAAAGCAGTACTCTTGCTGCTATTGATCAGATCGATTACTTTCATGTTATTTATTTATTTGGGTGGACAAATGTACATAAAAAACAGTTATGTTTGTCTGCCCAATATGTTGATTGTTTATGTTGTTTGAATTTTCCACGTGTCGATATTCCGTGTTTCGTTGCTGAGTTTCCATCATGTCTTTTTGTTGCTTCTTCACAAAGATACGATATAATCTGCAATTTGCATCTATCGTTCTTGTTATTTTTGCCGTTTTTGAAGGGGTAAATGAGTGTTAAAATAGACAATATCTCTCTTTAAAATGTGATTTTGGGTTAAAATCTTGATTGATAGTGAGGTGTAGGAATCTTATATCTGTTAAAAAATATTACCCTTGCGTGTAATTTGAATTAAATGGGGTATAAAATCGAATTAGATGCAGCAGTAGTTTCGATTTGGACCAATGAGATTTGAGGCAAGGTGTACAATAAGAGTGTAGCCGAATTTGCCTGTACGCATTGCGACAATTTGCGGGATTATTTTCCTGCGAGGATTAAATGAGTAACGGTTGCCGTTTTTCATTTTTTATTAATACCTTTGCCTGTCAATAATCTAATTACGATAAGATATGGAAAATATTAATTGGTCTGATCTGTCATTCGGTTATATGAAGACAGACTATAATGTACGGTGTTACTATCGGGATGGTAAATGGGGCGAGCTCGAAGTTAGTTCTTCCGAGATCATCAATATTCATATGGCTGCTACATGTTTGCATTATGGACAGGAGTCGTTTGAAGGATTGAAGGCGTTCAAAGGGAGAGACGGCAAGATCCGTGTGTTCCGTATGGATGAGAACGGCAAACGCATGCAATCTTCCAGCCGCGGTATCAAAATGGCCGAGTTGCCCGTTGAGAAGTTCGAGGAAGCTATCCGTAAGGTCGTAAAACTGAACGAACGTTTTGTTCCCCCTTATGAAAGCGGGGCTGCTTTATATATCCGTCCGTTGATGATCGGTTTGGGTGCCCAGGTGGGTGTGAAGCCGGCTCCCGAATATATGTTCATGGTGTTTGTGACGCCGGTGGGACCGTATTTTAAGGGTGGTTTCAAACCCTCCAAAGTATGTATCATGCGCGATTACGATCGTGCTGCCCCTCAGGGAACCGGTACGATCAAAGTCGGTGGTAATTACGCCGCCAGTCTCGTTGCGGGCGAAAAGGCTCATGAGCTGGGCTACGCCGCTGTTTTATATCTGGACCCGAAAGAAAAGAAATATCTGGACGAATGCGGCCCAGCCAACTTCTTCGGAATTCGTGGCAACAGCTACATCACTCCGCAGTCTCACTCTATCCTGCCTTCTATCACGAACAAGAGTTTGCAGCAGTTGGCAACCGATATGGGCCTGACGGTGGAACGCCGTCCGGTTCCGGTAGAAGAAATCGCTGCGTTCGATGAAGCTGCCGAATGTGGAACTGCTGCGGTTATTGCTCCGATTTCACAGATCGATGATTTGGATGTCAATAAGTCTTATGTGATTGCAAAAGACGGCAAACCGGGTCCTGTTTGTGAAAAACTATACAATAAACTGCGTGCTATCCAGTATGGCGATGAACCTGATACCTATGGGTGGATAACGATAATTGAATAATTAACAATAAAAAATGGATAATTGATAATTTGGAATAGATGTTTTTTATCAAAATTGCAAACTCTGCATTGCAATTCGGAAAAAATATCTATATTTGCCTCGTTTAACGGGATGGATAAATTGTCCATTGTTAATTGTCAATTGAAAAAGTGGAAGCATTCTTTAAAACACATAAATATCTGGTAGAACACTTGTATTCGCCGGTTCGCAGAGGGCTGATGGACGAGATCGACTGGAATGATCGGTTGATCGGTATTAAGGGGTCTCGCGGAGTGGGAAAGACGACTTTTCTGCTGGATTATGCCCGCGAGCATTTTGGCGCGGATAATAAAGAGTGTCTTTACATAAATCTGAATCATTTTTATTTTACGGAACGTACGTTGGTCGATTTTGCTTCTGAGTTCAGGGCAAAAGGGGGAAAAGTGCTGCTGATCGACCAAGTGTTCAAATATTCGGGATGGTCGAAAGAACTCCGCTATTGTTACGATAACTTCACTGACTTGAAGATCATTTTTTCCGGTTCTTCCGTCATGCGGTTGAAAGATGAAAATCCCGATCTGTCAGGCAAGGTGGTTTCGTATAACCTGCGAGGTTTCTCATTCCGGGAATTTTTTAATCTGATGTCCGGGAACAGCTTTCCGGCTTATACGTTTGGAGAAATATTGGTGGGCCATCAGGAGATTGCGAAAGGCATCTGCTCGGTGGGAAAACCGATGGCATACTTTCAGGACTATCTGCATCATGGTTTCTACCCGTTCTTCTTGGAGAAGCGCAATTTCTCGGAGAATTTGCTAAAGACCATGAATATGATGCTGGAGGTAGATGTGTTATACATAAAACAAATCGAACAAAGCTATCTGCCGAAACTGCGTAAGCTGCTTTACCTGTTGGCGACAAGCGCTCCTTGTACGCCCAATGTGAGTCAGTTGAGCAAAGACATAGAGACTTCGCGGGCCACCGTGATGAACTATATCAAATATTTGGCCGATGCCCGTTTGATGAACATACTTTATCCGGTGGGAGAGTCCTTCCCCAAGAAACCCTCTAAAGTGTATATGTATAACTCCAATTTGATGTATCCCATCCGGCCGATGGAAGTGAATATGCAGTCTGTCCGCGAATCATTCTTTTATAACCAGCTTTTGAAGGACAATAAATTGAATGAGGGCGGGAAGAATGCACATTTCTTAGTCAATGGGATGCATAATTTCAGGATTGAAGAAAACATGAAGGTGAAGAATAATCCTGATCTGTATTATGCAATCGATAAGGTCGAAGTAGGAGAGGGCAACATGATCCCGCTTTGGCTTTTCGGCTTTTTATATTGAAATTTTTTTAAATACTAATAGTAAGAGTCTATGACAAAACAGAAGAAATTTTTAACCTGTGATGGTAACCAGGCTGCTGCACATATCTCCTATATGTTCAGTGAAGTTGCTGCGATTTACCCCATCACTCCGTCATCTACGATGGCAGAATATGTAGATGAATGGGCTGCTGCCGGACGTAAGAATATTTTCGGCGAAACTGTAATGGTGCAGGAAATGCAATCTGAAGGTGGTGCTGCCGGTGCAGTTCACGGTTCGTTGCAGGCTGGTGCACTGACTACGACTTATACGGCTTCTCAGGGTTTGTTGCTGATGATCCCGAACATGTACAAGATTGCAGGTGAATTGCTGCCTTGCGTATTCCATGTATCTGCTCGTACATTGGCTTCTCACGCACTGTGTATCTTCGGTGACCATCAAGACGTAATGTCTGCCCGTCAGACAGGCTTCGCCATGTTGGCCGAAGGTTCTGTACAGGAAGTGATGGATTTGGCAGGTGTTGCCCACTTGGCTACAATCAAATCCCGTGTTCCGTTCGTGAACTTCTTCGACGGTTTCCGTACATCTCACGAAATCCAGAAGATCGAAGCATTGGAAAATGAAGACTTGGCTCCGCTGATCGACCAGAAGGCGTTGGCTGAATTCCGCGCACGTGCCTTGAATCCGAAAACTCCGGTTGCACGCGGTATGGCTGAAAACCCTGACCACTTCTTCCAGCATAGAGAATCGAGCAACTCTTACTATGATGCAGTTCCTGCTATCGTAGAAGAATATATGAATGAAATCTCTAAGATCACAGGACGTAAATACGGTTTGTTCGATTACTACGGAGCTGAAGATGCAGAACGCGTAATCATTGCAATGGGTTCTGTTACGGAAGCTGCACGCGAAGCTATCGACTACCTGACAGCTAAGGGTGAAAAAGTAGGTTTGGTTTCCGTTCACTTGTATCGTCCGTTCTCGGCTAAACACTTCTTGGCAGCTGTTCCTAAGACTGCTAAGCGTATTGCTGTTTTGGACCGTACAAAAGAACCGGGTGCAGTAGGCGAACCTCTGTATCTGGATGTAAAAGACTGTTTCTATGGCCAGGAAGATGCTCCGGTTATCGTAGGCGGCCGTTATGGTTTGGGGTCTAAGGATACGACTCCTGCCCAGATCCTTTCCGTATATGAAAACCTGGCACTGCCGATGCCGAAGAACCAGTTCACGATCGGTATCGTAGATGACGTAACATTCACTTCCCTGCCTCAGAAAGAAGAGATCGCATTGGGTGGCGAAGGCATGTTCGAAGCTAAGTTCTACGGTTTGGGTGCAGACGGTACTGTCGGTGCCAACAAGAATTCAGTCAAGATCATCGGTGACAATACAAATAAATATTGCCAGGCTTATTTCTCTTACGACTCTAAGAAATCCGGCGGTTTCACTTGTTCTCACCTGCGTTTCGGTGATCATCCGATCCGCTCTACCTATTTGGTAAACACACCGAATTTTGTGGCTTGCCACGTTCAGGCTTACCTGCGTATGTACGATGTGACTCGCGGTTTGCGTGAGAACGGTACATTCTTGCTGAACACGGTATGGAATGGCGAAGAATTGGCAAAACACCTGCCTAACCGTGTAAAACGTTATTTCGCTCAGAAAAATATTACGGTTTATTATATCAATGCTACACAGATCGCATTGGAAATCGGTTTGGGTAACCGCACCAATACAATCCTGCAGTCTGCATTCTTCCGTATCACAGGTGTAATTCCTGTTGATCTGGCTATCGAACAGATGAAGAAGTTCATCGTGAAGTCTTATGGCAAGAAGGGTGAAGATGTTGTAAACAAAAACTATGCTGCTGTTGATCGTGGTGGCGAATACAACCAGTTGACTGTTGATCCTGCATGGGCTAACCTGCCGGATGATGAAGAGGTTGTAAACAACGATCCTGCATTTATCAACGAAGTGGTTCGTCCTATTAATGCACAGGATGGCGACCTACTGAAGGTTTCTGCTTTCAAGGGCATCGAAGACGGTACATGGCATCAGGGTACTGCAAAATATGAAAAACGTGGTGTAGCTGCATTTGTTCCGGTTTGGAATGAGGCAAACTGTATCCAGTGTAACCAGTGTGCTTACGTTTGTCCTCACGCTTCTATCCGTCCGTTCGTTTTGAATGACGAAGAACAGAAGGGTGCAAACTTCCCGATGTTGGATGTGAAAGCTCCGGCTACAATGAAGGGGATGAAGTTCCGTATGCAGGTAGATGTTATGGACTGCTTGGGTTGCGGAAACTGTGCCGATATCTGTCCGGGATTCAAGGGCAACAAGGCGTTGTCTATGGCTCCGCTGGAAGGTCAGTTGGCTGAAGCTGATAACTGGGCATACTGTGTGGCTAATGTAAGTTCTAAGCAGAGTTTGGTAGACATCAAGTCTAATGTGAAGAATTCTCAGTTCGCAACTCCGTTGTTCGAGTTCTCAGGCGCTTGCTCCGGTTGTGGTGAAACTCCGTACGTAAAACTGATTTCCCAGTTGTTCGGTGATCGTGAAATGGTTGCTAACGCTACGGGATGTTCTTCTATCTATTCGGGTTCTGTTCCATCTACTCCGTATACGACAAACGAAAAGGGTGAAGGTCCTGCATGGGCTAACTCTCTGTTCGAAGACTTCTGTGAATTCGGTTTGGGTATGGAATTGGCTAACGAAAAGATGCGTGCACGTATCCAGAATGCAATGGAAGCTGCCATTGCTTATGAAGGCACTCCGGCCGAATATAAGGAAGCATTCACTGCATGGATCGAAAATCAGAACGATGCCGATAAGACGAAAGAACTGGCAGCTCTGATCATTCCGATGGTTGAAGCAGCTAAGGATAAATGTCCGAATTGCGCTACTATCGCCGAATTGAGCCACTTCTTGGTAAAACGTTCACAGTGGATTATCGGTGGTGACGGTGCTTCTTACGATATCGGTTATGGTGGTTTGGACCACGTGATTGCTTCCGGTAAGAATGTGAATATCCTGGTTCTGGATACTGAAGTTTATTCAAATACAGGCGGTCAGTCTTCAAAGGCTACTCCGGTCGGTGCAATCGCCAAGTTTGCTGCAGCCGGTAAGAGAGTCCGCAAGAAAGACTTGGGTTTGATGGCTACTACTTACGGTTACGTTTATGTCGCTCAGATCGCTATGGGTGCTGATCAGGCTCAGACTTTGAAGGCTATCCGCGAAGCTGAAGCTTATGACGGTCCTTCTTTGATTATCGCTTATGCTCCTTGTATCAACCACGGTTTGAAGAAGGGTATGGGCAAATCTCAGGCTGAAGAAAAAGAAGCTGTTGCATGTGGTTACTGGCACTTGTGGCGCTACAATCCTGCTCTGGAAGCTGAAGGCAAGAACCCGTTCACATTGGATTCTAAAGAACCGGATTGGAGTAAGTTCCAAGACTTCCTGAAAGGTGAAGTTCGTTTCGCATCTGTTGCAAAACAGTATCCAGCTGAAGCTGCTGAATTGTTTGCTGCCGCAGAAGAAAACGCTAAGTGGCGTCTGCGTAGCTACAAACGTATGGCTGCTGAAAACTGGAGTGTAGAAGAATAATTTGATTATGATCATCTAAGGGTGGAAATCCTTTTTTCACCCGAATAAAATAGAAAGCGGAGTCTCACCATGAGATTCCGCTTTTTATTATTCCAATAAAGACCGGTAAAAGGCTTTTGTAATATGAAATTCATGTCCTTCTGGTTCTTCGGCAGAACAAAATGGAATATTTCTGTGTTTAATTAACGTATATAGTAAAGATAAAAATATGAATGTAACATATGAAGATGTCCGCAAATCCGAAGAGATCCGGACTTATATCAAACAAGCGGACGAGTCGTTGAAAGCAATCGGCTACACGGAGCATAGCTTTGCCCATTGCACGAAGGTTGCGAAAGTAGCAGGGGATTTATTGGAGAAGTTAGGATATGATGCGCATGAGGTGGAACTGGCTCGTATCGCCGGTTTCATGCACGATATAGGCAATGTGGTGAACCGCATCGACCACGCCCAAAGTGGGGCTATGATGGCTTTTCGTATTTTGGATAAGATGGGAATGCCGCCTGAAGATGTGGCGACCGTTATTACAGCTATCGGAAACCATGACGAACAGACGGCTGCTGCTGTAAATGCCGTTGCAGCTGCTCTGATAATCGCTGATAAGACGGATGTGCGTCGCAGCCGTGTCCGTAACCGTTCCACGATTAATTTCGATATCCATGATCGGGTAAATTATGCAGCCGAAAAATCGGATGTTATATTGGAGCCGGATTCGAAAACGATCACTCTCGATTTAAAGATCAATACTGAAATTTGTGCCGTGATGGACTATTTCGAGATTTTTACCGGACGGATGCTACTTTGCAGGAAAGCAGCTGAATTTCTTGGCCTGCAGTTCAAGCTGGATATAAATGATGTCTATTTATTGTAATATCATTTGTTTCATATATTTTGGAAAAAGTTTATCTTTATCGCGTTTTAACGAAATAAAGGTCTAACTAATCTAATGAATATGAAACATTTTTTATGCCTTCTTTTTTGCTTATCTTTCCTTCTTTTCCCTGTTTATGCACAGGAATCGTATGAAACGTATAGTGGAGATACATTCAAAACCGGTGATGTGCTTACTCTCGGAGATTTCTATCTGAGTTCGACTAAGTATAGCCATTTGAAATACGCGTATACGGATACCTATGGAAAGGTTCGGTATGAGGCGTTCAATGGAAAGGATTTGCCTTTCTCCAAGGTAACAATCCGTGAGATTATCCGGCCGGAAGATAAGAATATGTTCCTGAACGAAGCTGTCGTGTTTGCCTTGGAAAGTGAGAAAGCTCCCGATAAGAAACTGTTCGTGGAGATTGATCGTGCGATCGAACAAGGCGAGATCGTCGTGAATATGCCTGAACCTGTTATAAAATGCGAGGAGATGACGCTCGAACAAATGTTTATTTGCTGTGTTCGTGTCAATAAATTACCGATAGACGACAAGGTGGTCTTGAATTATATCAGTGTCGTCAATAAAGAATTGGGGCAGGAATGCCGGCGCGATCAGTTTAAATTCCGTAAACTGAAAGGCGAATATCAGGCTCGCTTGGAAAAGGGAATGGCCGATTTTGATTTTACGAAAACTTATTTCATAAAAGTGAACAATAACCATAACGGTTATGATTTTGACCATAAAGGCTATCCATTGTCCTATCCGACACGTTCGGGCAGTTCTCCCAAACAATGTATTCCTTTCAACGGTTTCAATTTTATGCCGGTTAATCCGGATCAGGCGTTCTTTATCCCTGTGAGCATGGATGATGCAGAAAAATACGAGAAACGGAGCAGAGGAACTGGTCAGAACGGCTATGTCAGCCCGTTGGTATATACGGTTGTCTATTTGCAGCCCTTGGATAAGTATATGGAACTGCCAAAAGGAAAATACAATGTTCTCAACGTGGAGAACCTATATCGCTCGACACTGATCGGTGTCAAGGTTAAAGGCTTGGAGGTCTATGATAATAAAAATTTCCGGTATAATTTGATTGGATCGGCTTTGTTTGAATGATCCCTTGTAAATCCGTTCCTAAAAGACCATGGCAAAGGTATTTTGACACCCTCATTGTGATTTCATTTCTGGGAATAGAGGGTGGCAAAACTGCCTTGAAAGAGAAAGTTTAGAATACCGGAATCGAATAGACCAGCCCTAACGAAATACGATGCGTGTCGGGATCGACTGCTCCCATATCCAAGGCTGCTTTTTCAAGTTTTACGCCGCGATATGTATAAAGGAGAAAGATGAAAAGATCACTGTTCTTGATCGGGAAAAATTCGAGACTGCTCTGTGCATTCCAGGAACGGCGGTACATGCCTTTGGCAAATGGTCCGTTCGCCTTGTACACTTTTCCGGTTTCATAAGCACCTTTCACATAGAGGTTCCAGCGCGGGTGAATCCGGTAGTCCACATCGGCGATGACCGATAGATACTCGGTATTGCAAGCTGTCTGGGCTGTCTCTGGCAGACGGCTGATAACGCCGTGCTGGTCCAATCCCTGCCGGGTGTACATGATGTCCAGATAAGTCAGCAGAGGTCCTTTCTCGATCGTGTTGCCGCAGGTGAAGTAATAAGAATAACGTTTCTGTGTCTGTTGTCCTACGGAAGCGGCATAACGGAGTTGCAGGATGCGGTCGAAATAGTAGCTGTTCCAGTTTACCGTATACATGAAAGGAACTTTTGCTTCTCGTGTGTTGTCGGGCAATCCGGTCGGGTAGATTTCGTTGTCCTGTCCGCTTCGGTTGTTCACGATCTGGAAGCAAAGTTCGTGGTCAGGATTGATCTGCCAGTTACCTGAAATACCAGCCTGATAGCAGGTCAGTAGGTTGTTGAACTCACTGAATTCACGGACTTTTATCGAATTGACAAAATATTCGTATCCTCCGAAATTGACAAACTGCTTACCGATCGTAAAGCCGAACTTGTCATGTACTTTCAGGTTGACATAAGCCAATTCGAGCGAGGACGAAAGGTTGTCCAGCGAATAAGGGTCCGAATATTTATTAAACGACTGCCGGTAATGATAAGAAAGGTTTTTCCATACATTCCCTTTTATTTCCAATCGGACACGATTCAGCTTGAAGTTCATGCCGTCGAAATCGGAACCGATGAAATTGGCGTTTGCCGAAGTAAAAAGCTGAAAATTCATTTCTGCGCTTTCAATCACCTTTTTCCCTCCTGTAAGTCGTTCGACCAAAGTCGGTTCTTGTCCAGGAACGGTTTCTTTCTCAATCTTTTGTGCAAAGACGGATGGAACGGATATGAATAGTATTGTCAATAAGTAGAGATGTGTTTTCATGTTTGCAAATAAAATGTTTCAGCGTTCAAATATAGTGATTTTATATGACCTTTGGAAATCCGTAATTATTCTTACCTTTGTTGAGGTTTAAAAGGTAATGAGTTTAGGTTATGATTAAAGCAGTATTTTTTGATATTGATGGGACATTGGTCAGCTTTAAAACACATGTAGTCCCGAAATCTACCCTTCATGCGATCGAATTGTTGAAGAAGAAGGGGATAAAAGTATTTATAGCAACTGGTCGTCATCGCCGTTCGATTAACAATCTGGGCGATCTTGAGTTCGATGGATATGTAACTTTGAATGGTGGCTATGTGTTTGCCGGAAAGGACGATGTGATTTATAAGCATAGCATTCCCGATAAGGATATCGAAGCCTTGGTTCGTTACCAGGAAAAAGAAGGCGAATTCCCTTGTGCCTTTGTGCAGGAAGACGAGATTTTTATGAACTATACGGATAAGGCGGTCAATGATGTGTTTCATCTGTTGAACTTCCCGGCTCCTCCAATCCGTCCGATCGAGGATATTTATGGAAAGACGGTCTACCAGTTGATCGCCTTTTTTACGGCAGAGCAGGAGAAACGTATTATGAAGGTCTTGTCGCATTGTGAATCCACGCGGTGGAACCCTCTTTTTACAGATATCGTACCGCTTGGAAGCAGTAAACGGGTCGGGATTGACAAAATGCTGGAACATTACCATATCGGTCTGGACGAATGTATGGCCTTTGGTGATGGTGGTAATGATATTCAGATGCTTAGCCATGTCGGGATTGGGGTTGCTATGGGAAATGCGGCCGAAGACGTGATGAGTGCAGCTGGTTATGTGACCACCTCTGTCGACGAGAATGGTGTATACAATGCGTTGAAACATTTCAACATTATTTGATTTTGAACTGTTACATATATATAAGATAGTTATGATAGACGAGTTATTGAAATTTAATCGTGAATTTGTAAAGAGTAAAGGATACGAGAGGTTTATCACCAATAAATATCCTGATAAGAAAATTGCGATAGTGTCTTGTATGGATACGCGTCTTACGGAGCTGCTACCGGCAGCTTTGGGAATAAAGAACGGGGATGTCAAGATCATCAAGAATGCTGGGGCGATTATTTCCCATCCTTTCGGAAGTGTGGTCCGGAGTCTGTTGGTTGCCATTTATGAATTAGGTGTGAACGAAGTCATGATTGTCGGTCATACCGATTGCGGTGCCAAGCATATGGACAGCGAACAGATGATTGAGGTAATGAAGAAGCGTGGTATCCCTTCGGAGCATATCGATATGATGCGTTACTGCGGCATTGATTTCAAATCGTGGTTGCGTGGGTTCGACACCCCGGAAGGTTCCGTTCGTGAAACAGTGACTCAAGTACAAAAACATCCGTTGATCCCAAAAGATATAACGGTCCGCGGATTTGTAATCGACTCGACTACAGGTGAATTGGCTACTGTCGTTTAGATAAATCGAGATGAAAAGTATTTAATCAAAACCTAAATATAGTTAAATAGTAGACATTGAATATGTTTTACAGCATAAATTCAAATAAAATACTTATCTTTGCACTGTAAACAAAAAGAAAAAGAAAGTTTAGGTTTAGTTATTATTAATCGTTCTCCAAGCGTGGAGAACTTAAATGAGTAAAATTATGATGATGAGAGAAAACGAAAAAAGTATGCGTACTTTAGCGATGTTGCGTTATCAGGCTGATCGTTATCAGTCAGTAGGAAATGGTTCAATGTGTCAGCGAGTAAATGCTGAGATTCGCAGATTGGTGAGCCAAATGAGCGAAAGCTCTAAAAATTGAGTATTAAACAGTAAATAATTTGTTAGATGTAGTCTCTTCACCGTAGTCTTTTGAAAGACTGGTGAGAGATAAAAGGGGGAGGTATTCGACGCTTATGAGATAGCGGAGTTTGGCCTTTTTTTATTTTAATGAAGTCAGTCCTGCTCTTGTCTACAACCACACTAAAATCATATTTGTGTTCTGTCATTATAGTTCGAATGTATACAAATATCCGTATATTTGCATAATGTAGAAAACTATAATCTGTAAAACACAATATCGAAATGAGAAAAACGGGATTGTTTTTAGCCTCTATTGTACTAAGTGCTACGCTATGGGCCGAGTTGCCTGAAAAGAAAGGGCTGGATGTCATTAACAGGGCAAATGCCGAGGCCTATATCGGTTTTCTGGCAAGCGATGCATTGGAAGGGCGTGAAGCTGGTTTCCGTGGTGGGCGTATTGCCGGTGAATATATTGTATCTAATTTGAAAACGATGGGGATCGAACCTCTGTTCGAATCCTATTACCAACCTTTTGAGGCTTATAACAAGGAACGGCAGAAGAAGGGCCGTTTCCAGGTTCATCCGGATTCGATCGCGAAGTTGAAACAAGGTGTTCATCAGAAGTTGTCGATGAACAACATCTTGGGGAAGATCGAGGGTAAGAACCCGAACGAATATGTGATTATTGGCGCCCATTACGATCATCTCGGCTTTGACCCGATGCTGGACGGTGACCGGGTCTATAACGGGGCCGACGATAATGCTTCGGGTGTTTCAGCTGTCCTGCAGGTCGCTAAGGCGTTTTTAGCGACGGGGGTTCAACCGGAGCGAACCGTTATTTTCGCCTTCTGGGATGGTGAAGAGAAAGGCTTGTTAGGCTCCAAATATTTCGTGCAGACATTCTCGGAGATGGATAAGGTGAAGGGGTATCTGAATTACGACATGATTGGCCGTAATAAAGACGAGTCCAAGCCGATGCATGTCGTTTATTTCTATACGGAAGCGCATCCTGTGTTTGGCGATTGGTTGAAAAACGATATCAAGAAATATGGCTTGAATCTGACTCCTGATTATCGTCCGTGGGATAAACCGGTAGGGGGGAGTGATAACGCTTCGTTCGCTCTTTTGGATATTCCGGTCATCTGGTACCATACGGATGGTCATCCTGACTATCATATGCCAAGCGACCATGTGGAAAAGATAAACTGGAATAAGATTGTCGACATAACGAAAGCCTCTTTTCTGAATATGTGGAATCTGGCGAATGAGAAAGACTATTGATGTGATCGTTTATATTTCTTATTTCAAAACACCTATGTTTCGAATTCAAAACATAGGTGTTTCGTTTTTAAAACATATATGTTTTGAACTCGATATCTTCTGGCTGTGAAAAGAAGTATTATCCATTTATGAAAGATAGTTGTTTTGTGGAATAAGGTATACATCTTCTCTCTGTAGGTCAGTGCCTTTTCCTCGATAGCCAATAAGCTGTATGTATTTTTTAAATCATATTGTATGATTACTGTCTCATTTAATAGACTTATAAGAAGGTAGCACTTACCTCTTTCACTTTCTTTGTAACTGATTAAATAGTTGTTTTGAACTATGTGAATTGTGTAGTCTTAAATCACTTCATATTCTTGGTATTTCAGTATTTATAGGGAGTTGATATATATGAATTGTTTGCTGAAGTTGTGAAGATGGACCTTAAAATCAAAAGCTATTGAAATAATATGGATTTTTCAAATACAAGAAGGTCCACCCTTCTGTTATGAAGAGCAGACCTTTTGAAAAAAAATTATCAAAATATTTCAATTAATCCCATCCCGGATTTTGTTTTAAATTGGGATTTAATCCGATTTGGTTTGTCGGAATAGAGAACAAATAGTTCTTGGGATCTATAAAGTTTGGAACAGGATTTGTCATTCGTTTTGTATAAACATCAATGGCACCGTCTACGAAACCTAATCCGGATTTAATGGATTCATAATCTTTTGTATTATATCCATTTAAATCATTCTCACTTGTTGCTTTGTCTGGAATGATACCCAATTTCGGTTGGTTCAGGCGAATACCGCAGGCCCAACGCATTAAGTCGTGATAACGATAACCTTCTGCCATTAGTTCAACACGACGTTCACGGCGGATTTCGCGGATCAAGTTGGCGTTCGGGCCTTTGATTGTTGGATATTCGGCGACCAATTTCGGGTCTTCAATCGGATTTGTTGTCAAATGGTGATTAAAACCAACCCGATCACGCAAAGCGTTGATTGTTTTATCTAATTCGGGATCTTGGCCAAGTTCGGCTCCTGCTTCTGCACGTATCAGAAGAATCTCTGCATAACGGAAGATTGGAGCGTCTAATGTTCCAATATGATGAGATGATGTGTATTCTGACGGATTGTAATATTTGATAACACCATATCCCGTAGATGTACTAACACTTCCACTGGTATATTTACCGATATCCGGACGTTTCCCTTCTAGGTAATAGGTGTATTCACCAGCTTCGGGAGTCGGTACTGTTTGTAGTAAACGCGGATCTCGATTCTTTAGTTCGGCGATTAATGTAGTATGATGAGAGTGGCCTTCGCAGCCGCACATAGAGATTGGTTTTCCTGTTGTTGCACACAAATAATCTTCAACAGCGTCACGACTCAAACCGATAGGAGATTCACCGACTGCAATTTGGCGGCTTAAGTTATTTCCTTTGCCGACAGTCGGATCATATTCCTTCGACAGAATAATTTCAGGATTGGAGTTGTAATCTGCTTGGATAAATAATTCATAATAGGCTTTACCAGGTTTTGAACCTTGGAACAATGAATAGCCATATTCGGATTTCATCAGTTCGCCTGCTGCTTCATAAGCGGCTTTGAGCAATTCGGTATCACCTTCCATATTATGATAACGGCGGAAAGTTCCTTCAAATAAACATATACGTGCCTTTAATGCAAGTGCAGCGTCTTTGCTGATGCGGTAGACACCTGTCGTTTCTTTTTGGGGTAACCATTCAATCGCTTGATCAATGTCTTTTATCATGTTTGCTACAACGGTAATACGGGAATCGCGGCCTTTGTATAGGTCTTCGTCTCCAGGAACCAATACTTTGTCATACCAAGGTACATCGCCAAAGCGTTTTACTTTATTAAAGTAATCCAATGTCTTGAAGAATAAAATTTCACCAGCATAACGATGTTTTACGGCCTCGGTTTCCGGGGATAGTTCGTAATCTTGCATAAAAGCATTACAAGCACGAATATTTTCCCATTTCCAATTGTCATTGTCTGCTGTAGAAATGCTGTGTTGACTGAAAGCTACAGAGTTTGCGTCCCACGGAAGTAGGTCATCAGACTGGAAATCAGTTTCCATCATCCCAAAATTATATTCGTTCGGATTTCCATGTCCGGTGATTAATTTGGGATATAAATCATTACAATATTGCTCTAATGCCTGTGCATTGGCATTTGCAAAGTATTGTTGTGTACTGATAGAGTCTAATGGCTCTTTATCCAGTACATCACAACTTTGGGTTGTGAGGAACAATAAACCACCAAATAATATAATTGACTTTTTCATGTTACTTTGTCTGTTTTTAGAATGTTACGTTGATACCAAATGAATAAGAACGGGTGAACGGGTAAACACTACCGTTGTCGTCAACTTTCAAGTTACCGTTATTGTCACGTCTGCCTACAGCATCCGGATCGAGGTATTTGTACAATCCTGTAGCTTCCCAAAGATTCTGACCGCTTACGAACACTTTTAGCTGACCAATGCCGTATTTATTGATGAGCGCTTTAGGAATAGTGTAGCTTAATGTAACATCTTTCAGACGGATAAAAGCACCGTTTTGCAGATATTTTGTCTGTGTTTGTTTACTTCTATCACTCCAAGTCGGAATAGGATAGTAAGCGTTCGTATTGGTTTCACTCCAAGAGTTATCGATGATGTAATCATTTAAGTTAGCCCACCAAATACCTGTCTTGTATCCCCAAAATACAGGAGAGTCCAACCATACGTCGCGTTTCATTGTACCTTGGAAGAACAGACGTAAGTCAAAACCTTTCCATGAACCACTCAAGTTGAGGTTGAAATTGTAGCGGGGAGTTGTATTACCAATGACTTTTTTGTCGCCCGAATCACCAACACGATTATTCCCACGGTCAATTTTTCCATCACCGTTCAAATCTGCATAACGAATATCTCCTGGTTTCCAAGTTGTGCTGATGAAAGCCTGTTTATTGGCCATTTCTTGGGCTTCAGCTTCATCTTTAATGAAGCCATCTGTTACATATCCCCAAATTTCGCCGATTTTCTTTCCCTGGTAATGAGTTTCATCCAAACTTAATGTCGGATTATCATATTTCGTGATCTCAGAAGTGTTGTCTGAGATGCCGATGCTGATAGAGTAATCCAAAGGACTGCCGGCCACGTCTTTAATCTGATCGTTCCACGTTAAAGATAATTCCATACCTTTGGTTCTCATATCTGCCAAGTTCTCTTTACCACCTGTCGTCCCTAATACAGCCGGGTAAGTTTTGTTTACGACCATTCCTTTTGTATCGCGGATGTAATAGTCAAAAGATCCAGTGAAACGGCCGTTCAGCATAGTCCAGTCTAAACCGATATTGGTTGTGTAAACTTTTTCCCATGTGATGTTTGTACTAGCCAATGTCGGAGCTTTCAAGCCACTAATGATACCGCCGTTCATCAGATAGGCCAAAGATTCGCTTGTCAAGAAACTTAAATATTGGAAATTGCCATCTGTAACTTGATTGCCTAATGAGCCATATGAAGCTCTGACTTTTAGGTTGTCGAAAATATTACGAGCTGGTTCGAAGAAACTTTCTTCAGAGATACGCCAACCTGCTGATACCGAGGGAAAGAATCCCCAACGATCACCAGACATATATTTGGATGAACCGTCATAGCGACCATTTACCTCAAGCAAATATTTTTGCATGTAATCATAATTCAAACGGAAGAACGCACCCTGTACAGCCCAGATTGTTGCTTCTTCACTTGGCATGTTATAAGTACTGGCCAAATCGGTGACAGGGAAATTGTTATCAAATAGATTACTAGTGCTTACGCTTAATTTAGTCGTCTTTTTGCTTTCTTGGTTGTAACCGACCATTACACCTAAATTGTGCTTGTCATTGAATGACTTCTTGTAGTCAGCCCATAAGTTCAATGCTTGATAAGTATCTCCGTAATTAGCTTTTGTTACACCTCCAGGTGTACCAACGGATAGCGGAGATAACGTACTTTCTTCTGGCATTGTCTGATACAGTATCTTGCCGTGCTGGGTTTGATCTTGATAGAATTTGTTTCCGGTATAATCTCCCTTGATTGATAAACCGGCTAACGGTGTCAGATTAAAGGCGGCAGTGTACCAAAAGTCATCCGAGTTGGTTTTGTCTCGCCCAGCTCCATCTAGTAAACCAGCAAAGTTATAGTTGAAGTTGCTACCTGCTATACCTGCAAAATTATTACCATCTGGCAGGTAAACAGGAATAGTTGGGAATCCACGATAGATTTCGTAAAAAATGTTTCCTAAATTAAAATTGCTGGTGTAGGGATAATCACTTGTATTGCGGTTATATTTTGTACGGAAAGTTACTTCCAACCATTTTGTAATCTGAGTGGAAAAGTTGAAAGACATATTAATACGTTTGTATTTATCCGTACCATATTGCAAAATACCATCTTGTCCTTTATAACCAATAGAGCCGTAGTAAGTCGTCTTGTCTGAACCACCGCTGATACTTGCATTATGCTGTTGCATGAATGACGGTTTGTACATTACGTCGAACCAATCGGTGTTCCCAGCATAAGCCCATTGTCCGGCAGCAGTTATTGAATTGTCTGTTGTATAAAATGCAGAAGGACCTCTTCCCGCAATGAAATCATCTACAGCCTGAACGTGTTCATCTTTGAAATACTGTCCGCTGCCATTGTTCACGTTTGCCTGATTCATGGCACGAATCCACTTATCGGAAGAAACACCATCCGGTAAGCGAGAGGCCATCGACCAAGAAAAGTTGTTATTGTAGTTGATTTGAACTTTTTGTTCTTTTTTCCCTTTTTTAGTTGTGATCAATACAACGCCAAAAGCGGCACGGGCACCATAAATAGAAGCAGAGGCAGCATCTTTTAATACTGATACGCTTTCGATATCTTGTGGGTTAAGCAAAGACAAGTCTGATGTTTCGACTCCGTCGACTAACAATAGTGCTTGTCCTCCATTCAGTGAAGTTGCACCACGTACATTAAATGTAGTAGCTGCATTTGGATTACCACTGGCGAAATCAATATTCAAGTTTGGAATAGCTCCTTGCAAACCTTGTGCAATGTTTCCGATCGGACGATCTTCCAGAATTTCGCTATCTGCAATCCCTACAGCGCCGGTCAGGTTTACCTTCTTTTGTACGCCATAGCCAACGACTACGACTTCTTCCAGTTTTTGAGTGTCTTCCGCTAATTTGATTTGAAGAGTGGATTGTCCTGTGTATTTGATTTCTTGAGTTGTGTAACCAATGAAAGAGATCTGAATGATGTCTCCATTTTTTACACCTTCCAATGTGAAATTACCATCCATGTCGGTAATGTTTCCATTGGTTGTTCCTTTCACTACGACCGATGCTCCGGCAACAGGCCCTAGATCATCTACCACAGTACCTGTAACTTTTCCGTTCTGCTGGGAAATGTTCATCCCTTGCTTGGAGGGCATTGTTTCTGCAAATATACTTGCTGGGAAACAAGTGGCACCTGCCAGCAAGATTAAGCTGATAGGTTTGAAATTTTTCAACATAATTTGTGTCTTATATTTAATTGAAAGAATGCTCTTTTAATTAAAATGATGGCGCTTATTATCGCTTTTCTACATCATATATACAAAATGTTAGAGTTTTTAGCTTTTGCGTATAAAGTTTATCTGTGTTTGTAATTAGTTCTAAAAGAACTCTGCACATTTCATATCGGTGTCAAAGATATGAAAATTTTCCGTTGTACTGTTATTTTTCTAAAAAAAATACGTAGAAGTTTCTTTTTTAACATTTTACTCTTTTGGTATTACACAGGTATTATTCTGTTTATCAGAATAATGTATCCATTGGAAATATGTAACTATATAAAAATAGATAAATAAAAAACATGGTCGTACTTCTGCTAATTTGTTAACAGAAGTAATTTAAAGAGACTTGTGTATTTTAAGTAATTATTGCATAATATATTTTACTTGTTTAATTTATTGAAAATCACATTGTTATGAAGTTGTATCAAAATGTATTAAAGCTAAAAATGCCATAGTTTTTTTAGAACTAATATCATTTTAAACATTGAAAACACAAAGATGTGTGAGCCTGCTTGTTTCATTGAATAAGAAGTTATTATGAAAATCAGAGTAATTCTTTCAATATCATGGAACACAAATTATGATTCAAAAGAATCAGACCTATTAGCCTAATCCTGTTGCCGGAGCCTCTGTGATTGTTAAAAGGAACCATTAACGGCATCATGACGAATGTGGATGATAATCTTCCTCCAGTGGTAGTCCATTGGTTTTGATTGATGGCATGGAAGGTGGTATCAACGCTGTCAACCCGCAGGATATTGAGAATATTTCTGCTTTGAAAGATGCTGCCGTTTCTTCCATTTGCAGGGTTTGTGTTCCTTTGGTGTAATTATTACAAAAAGCGGTAGAACAGGAAAACCAGTTGTAAACAACAATAATAGCTTTCGATGGAATGATTCGGTAAGAACCCTAACCAAATGGATTCATATTCAAAAATACAGCATTCGTTCCGAATGGTCCGGGATGGCCGGGAAAAGAAAAAGGAGCCTGCTAACCCATATATGGATATGTTCTTGGCTGTGGATATATCGTCTTATAGCGAAGTGCTGTATAGTAAAGGTCTCGGCTAGGTGCATTGTGTCGGTGTAGGAGTGTGGTTAGGCGATTATGGTGTCGGTGTGACCCGTGGTATGGTCGATGGTTTTTTAATGGCAAACGGTCAGCCGATCGATGTTATACAAGGTTGGATTGACCAGTTGCCCAGCGTAATAAGTCTCTCCTCTCCCCAGTCATTTTTGGCCTCTTCGCTCATAACAGTAGCAGCGATTGTCTTATTATAATCTGTATCGGGATGAGCACGTTCGCGAAAAGCTCTCCAATAGCTCTGTGCTTTGGCATCCAGATTTCCATTCTTTTCATAACATGCTTCCATATAGTTTAATAAGGCATCTGATGCACGATTCGCAATCGTTTCATCACTCAGATAACCATTTCCTGCCGCATCCTTTTTTATTTTTTGTTCCCGAATCGAAAAAAAAGTTTCTTGTATTTCTTCATTTGTCTTTTCTTCTTGTTTCTCTGTCCTTGTGAAACAATTTGTCAATATGTTTTCGGATTACTTTTTCAGCATGATCTGCTTTTACCCGAAAGGTTAAATACAAAACAACTTCTCTTTTTTTGTGTTACATATATCAAAAAAGACGTTGGTTTCAGCCAAGACATGTATCATAATTTAAACAAAAAACATTAGTTATGTTGAAAAGAATTAAGCCTGTCAGCATGGTTTTGCTTGCGAGCACGTTATGTTTCTCCGGGAATATATACTCGGCTTCAAGTGCAGGTAATCCAGACACTGACATTTCTCAACAAAATGCAAAAGTAACGGGAACCGTCGAAGATGCTTTGGGACCGGTTGCCGGCGCGTCTGTTGTTATAAAAGGAACCACCAACGGGACAATGACCGATATGGATGGCAACTTTACGTTGGATGGGGTAAAAAATGGGGATATTATCCAAATATCCTTTATCGGTTACGCCACACAGGAGATTCCTTATGCAGGACAAGCCTCTTTGTCTGTACATCTTGAAGAAGACACGCAAAAATTGGATGAAGTAGTCGTGACTGCTTTGGGTATGAAGCGTGATAAAAAAGCGTTAGGTTATGCCATGCAGGAATTGAAGGGAGACGAGTTGTTGTCTGCCCGCGAACCAAATTTGGCCAATTCGTTGTCTGGTAAAGTTTCCGGTTTACAGATTGTACGCTCCAGTAACGGGGTGGGAGGTTCTTCGAAGATCGTGCTCCGTGGTAACAGTTCGCTGACCGGTAGCAATCAGCCATTGATCGTGGTGGACGGTACGCCGATGGATAATTTTACAGGCGGTGTGGATGATGTTTGGGGTAATTCCGGAGCCGATATGGGTAACGGTCTTTCTGATATTAACCCTGAAGATATCGAATCGATGACGGTCCTGAAAGGAGCTTCGGCAGCTGCACTTTACGGTTCGAGGGCCGGTAACGGCGTGATCCTGATCACGACCAAATCGGGACGGAAAAACGAAGGGCTGGGGATTACGGTGAATGCTGGTATCACGGCTGAATCCATTTTTTTGAAACCGGATATGCAAAACAGTTTCGGACAAGGATCGGTCGGAGTTTATGACAACCAGTCCCGTTTGAGTTGGGGACCGAAAGCTGAAGGCCAGACTGTGACGGATTGGCTCGGACGCCAAGTGCCTCTCCAGACATATGACAATATCGATGCTTTCTTCCATACAGGAACCTCTTTTAACGAAGGCGTCAGTTTCCAGCAGAATATTAACGGAACTTCTGTCTTTGCATCTATTAACCGTTCGGATGATGCCGGTATCACACCGGAATCGAAACTGAATAAGACGAACGTTACGTTGCGTGCCACCACGTTCCTCGATAAGGCGGAGAAATGGAAGGTGGATACCAAAGTGAACTATGTAAATATGAATGCCCATAACCGCCCGATCCAAGGCGTGAACCCGTCAAATGCGTTTAACACGATATACGGTCTGCCTCGTTCCTTGAATGTTAAGGAATTTAAGAGCAGCGTGGATGAAGAAGGCAATATGATCTGGTGGGATGCCTCCAAGAACCCACAGGAAAACCCGTACTGGGTGACCAAATACCGGCAGAACAATGATACCCGTAACCGTCTGTTGGGTAACGTATCGTTGAAGTATGCGCCGACCAACTGGTTCGATATCGAACTGCGTGGCGGTACCGACTATTATACGACGACCAAAAATGAGAAAGTATATGCCGGCGGTAACACCTCGCCCCGCGGCCTGTATAATGAAGGTTCTGAGACATTCTACGAAAATAACTACAGCTTCCTGGCTACCGCACGCAAAGACAACCTGCTGGACCGCTTGGGCGGTTTCGTGACATTCGGAGGTAACCTGATGATGCAGCAGCGAACCAAGATGAACGCTTCGGCTGGTGAATTGCTGGTACCGGACCTTTTCTCCTTGAACAACGGCATTAATAAACCGACCGTTACCTCCGAGTTGATCCGCCGGAAGATGAATTCCCTTTATGGATCATTGCAACTGAACTGGGACGGCTATCTGTTTTTAGACGTGACAGCCCGTAACGACTGGTCATCTACTATGTCCAAAGACAATCGCTCTTATTTCTATCCTTCGGTCAGTCTTTCTGGTGTGATCTCGGATATGTTACCTAAGATCGGCGGAAACATGCCGGAGTGGTTCACCTTTGCAAAGGTGAGGGCTTCTTATGCGGAAGTCGGTAATGATCTTGATCCCTATCAGTTGTACAATAATTACACGGTAGGAAAAGACGAAAACGGGAATACGACGGCTGCTCCCGGCCAAATCTTGTTTGATTCGAGCGTACGAAGCGAGTTGATCAAATCATGGGAAGCCGGTTTCGACGTGCGTTTCCTGCAGAACCGCTTGGGTTTGGATTTCGCCTGGTATAAGACGAATGCGACCCGTCAGTTGCTGAACCTGCCGCTCGACCCGTTTGCCGGGTATAGTTCCCGCAAGGTGAACGCCGGTAATATCCAGAACGAAGGTCTGGAAATCTCGTTGAACGGCGCCATCTTCCAGAGTCCGGACATGCAGGGATTCAACTGGAATGCGACAGCCCAGTTCTCCTTGAATCGCAATAAGATCATCGACCTGTATCCGGGCGTGACGCTTTATGACATCAAGACATTGGATGCGATCCAGATCGTGGCGGCACAAGGCAGTTATTATGGTGATATTTACGGACAGACCTTTCTGCGTGTGACGGACAAGGACAGTCCGCATTATGGCAAGGTGATTGTGGGAGACGACGGCCTACCTCTGATCTCTGCTGAAAAGAGCAAGGTGGGTAACCAAAGTCCGGACTGGATGCTGGGTTTGACGAACAGTTTTTCATATAAAGGGTTTAACTTGAGTTTCCTGGTCGATTTCCGTATCGGTGGCGACATCTATTCGGCAACAGCTTCCAACCTATTTGTCCGTGGTAATGCAGCCGGAACGGTTGTGAACGGTGAACGTCAGGATTTTGTCGTGCCTAACACGGTTGTCAGGAAAGACGGAGGATATGTGGAAAACAATGTTCCGGTCACTCACCAGAACTATTGGGAGCGGATCGGATCGACCGGTAATTACGGTTTGCCGGAGGTTTTCACATATGACGCAACCAATATTCGTCTGCGTAACATCACTTTAGGATATACGTTCAACAGAGCGATGCTGAAAAAGACGCCGTTCCAGCGTTTGAATCTGTCTGCTACCTGCAACAATGTATGGATGATCCATTACAATTTGCCAGGTATTGACCCCGAATCCGTTTCGGCAACCAACACGAATGCGACTGGTTTCGAAAACGGGGCCGCTCCGACGAGCCGTTCGTTCACGTTTAACGTAACGGTCGGTTTTTGATAATTTGCAATCATTTTGTAAAGGATATAAAAAGAAACAACATAATATGAACACAAAAAATAAAATATTAGCAGGCCTATTCTCTATGGCGGCATTGTTTTCTTCCTGTAACGATTTTCAGGAGATAAATGAAGATCCGAACCAGGTGGATGAAAGCAAGGTAAAGCCTGAATGGTTTTTGAATGCCTCGATCGTCGGTGACCAGATGAATCCGGAGATCGCCGAACGTATGTTTATCCTGACTTGGAACCGGGCGTCTCGTTTCAATCGGGGAAGCGGTTTCACGATCGGTACGGATAATAATGATTATATCACGCGCTACCTGAGCAACGACTATGCCGTGAAATGGTTGAATCAGGCGACTAAAGCCGTTCAACTGGGCGAGAAGAAAGTGGCCGATGGTGAAGCTGATCTCTATCCGTATTATAAGAATGTGATCCAGATGGCGCGTATCTGGCGGGCTTACCTGAACTCGGAGGTCTCTGACGGGTTCGGGCCGATTCCGGCGTTGGATGCTTTTTCGGGCGTTCCGGGCGAGTACGACAGTGTAGAAGCGATTTATACTTTTATTCTCAAAGAACTAAAGGAGGCGGAAGCCGCGCTCGACCCGTCAATTGATATGTCTCCGATGTCGGCTGAAGACGCTTTCTATGCCGGAAATGTGAATATGTGGAAGAAATATGCCAATTCTCTGCGTATGCGCCTGGCAATGCGTATCGTGAATGCAAACCCGCAGCTGGCTGAAAGAGAGTTTGAAGATGCCGCTTCCAAAGGATATATTTCTTCACTTTCCGAACTTGCCAGTGTACAGGAAAAGGACGGATGGAGCGACCTGACCAGCGTTATGTCCCGTACCTGGAATGCACAGGCGATGTCCGTTACATTCAAGAATCTCGTGGTCGGCTTGGGAAGTAACGAATTTCCGCTACCTGATTCATTGAAAGCACATCTGAAGAACCCGCATACTTACATGGGCTTGTATTTGGATAGGCATTTTCCGTTGACGACGAACGATCCGTGTGCCGGATTTTATTTCGACGGCGTTCCACAATATGTCGATCCACGTGCACCGAAGTTATTTAGTGTAGTAGGATGGAACGATGGTGTGGTTTATTCCGATTATATCGGGGCGGCCAGCGAGGTAAAACCGGTCTCCCTGTTCGATCCGGATGATAACACGAAGCCGATGCTGACAATCGATCCTAGATATACTTGGGGGACATGGGTGGCCGGTGAATGGGATGTGAAAGGTAGTTTGGCTACCGAATTGACTGGAAAAAACTATAACTATCCGTCCATGTCGAAGCAATACCGCATGAGTACTCAGAAACGTGTCTATTTCGGTCCTTGGGAAAGTTATTTCTTGCTGGCTGAAGCCGGCGTGCGTGGTTGGGATGTTCCGGGCTCTCCTAAATCGAACTACGAGAACGGAGTGACTGCGAGCTTCGAGTACCACGGCTTGTTGAGTGAAGTCGGTGCTTATCTGTCTTCTACCGAATATAATCGGATCGGAACATCTGTCAGTTTCGACCATACAACGGAGGCAAAGCCTTATATCGTAAACTATGTTGATCCGTACACAAAAGAGAACAAGACGATGACTTATACATATCCGAAAAATTCCATCTATCGTGGCGGTGCATATAATAACGATGCGATGACGAAGATCTTCACACAGAAATATATTGCTCAGGTTCCCTGGTTGCCCGAGGAAGTTTGGAGCGACCATCGCCGTATCGGTTTGCCTTTTTTCGAGAATCAGGCCGTCGAAAAAGACTATAACCCGTTGAACCAGGTTCCCTTGACAGTTGCCACTTCAAAAGAATGCCGTTTGGAGTTTTATCCGAAGCGTTATCGCTATCCGGCCAATATCCAGACGAACAACCTGGAAGGTTATAATAAAGCTCTCGAACTGTTGGGCGGACCGGATGTGGTGGAGACTGCCTTGTGGTGGAATCTGAAGTAGTGATATGAGAAAAGGTTGGTAGGTGTTCGATGAAGAACTTTCCTACCAACCTTTTTATATGAATGAAGCAAACTGTTTATTGCATGCCTTCTGTCGTTACTTCCTTATTGATCTTTTTCACTAATCCTTGAAGTACAGCGCCCGGACCTAGTTCGATGAAATGATCGGCACCGTCGGCAATCATGTTCTGAACGCTCTGTGTCCAACGGACCGGGGCAGTCAGCTGGGCAATCAGGTTAGTCTTGATTGTTTCAGGGCAGGTTTCGCCTTTCGTGCTTACGTTTTGGTAAACAGGGCAAGACGGTTTGTGGATCGGAGTCGCTTCGATAGCGGCAGCCAGTTCTGCACGAGCCGGTTCCATCAGAGGGGAGTGGAATGCACCGCCGACTTTCAACTTCAGTGCGCGTTTTGCACCGGCTGCCAGCATCTTTTCACATGCGGCATCGATACCGGGTACGGAGCCGGAGATGACAAGCTGTCCCGGACAGTTGTAATTTGCACATACGACGACTTCACCTTCGATGCTTGCGCAGATCTCTTCTACTTTTTCGTCCGGCAATGCCAGAACGGCAGCCATTGTCGAGGGTGTGGCTTCGCAGGCTTTCTGCATCGCCATAGCACGTTTGGATACCAGAACAAGTCCGTCTTCGAAAGACAAGGCTCCGGCTGCAACAAGCGCGGAGAATTCTCCTAAAGAGTGTCCGGCTGTCATATCCGGTTTGAACTGGTCACCTAATGTTTTTGCAAGAATGACTGAGTGTAAGAAAATGGCAGGCTGTGTCACTTTTGTCTGGCGCAGATCTTCGTCTGTTCCGGCGAACATCAGATCCGTGATGCGGAAGCCGAGGATTTCGTTAGCCTTTTCAAACATCTCTTTTGCAAGAGGATTGTTTTCATAAAGGTCTTTTCCCATTCCGACAAACTGGGCACCCTGACCGGGAAATACATACGCTTTCATTTTTTCTAATCTTTTTCTAATTTCAGTTTTTTAAGATGGCGCAAAGGTAATAAATTTAGAATAATTGGGGTACTATTCATTACAAATTGTATCTTTGCCCCATCGATAACAGGAATATTAACGACTAATTTATACAATATCATGGATCAATTATTATTTCTTGGAAATTTAGGAACTGGCGAGATTATCATCATTGCCATTATTGTTTTGTTACTTTTCGGTGGTAAAAAAATACCTGAACTGATGAAAGGTATCGGTAAAGGTGTGAAAAACTTTAAAGACGGTGTAAAAGGATTAGAAGACGACATTAAGATAGACGATACCGATAAAAAGTAAAAGATGGCAGAATTAGAACAAGAAGAAATGTCCTTCTGGGACCACCTGGAGGCACTTCGTTGGACTCTGTTCCGTTCTTTTTTAGCGCTCTTTATCTTTGCGATAGGCAGTTTCGCCTTTATGCGTGGTAGCGATGGTATATTTGACCGCGTAGTATTGGCACCCTGTTATTCCGATTTTATCTTTTACAGATGGTTGTGCGATTTGAACCAGTGGTTGGTCAATGTCAGTCCGTGGTTTGATGTTCTGCCTGATTTCTGTAATGATAATTTTCATGTGGATGTGTTTAATATCAGATTGGCATCTCAGTTCTTTACTCACATGACCACCTCGTTCTGGTTGGCACTTGTGCTTACTTTCCCTTATCTGATGTGGGAAATCTGGAAGTTCATTAGTCCGGCTTTGTATGAGAATGAGAAGAAAAATGTCAAATGGGTATTTCTTTTGGGAACAATCATGTTCTTTATCGGATGTGCTGTCGGATATTTTATGGTATTCCCGATGACGCTGCGCTTTTTGGCAACTTATCAGTTGAGTGCCAATATAACGGAACAGGTCTCTTTGGATTCGTATATGGATAATTTCCTGATGCTGATCTTTGTGATGGGAATCGTTTTTGAAATGCCGTTGGTTTCGTGGCTGTTGTCGAAGATCGGTTTGTTGAAACGTTCGTTCTTCCACAAATACAGGCGGCATGCTATCGTGGGGTTGTTGGTTGCTGCTGCATTTATCACCCCAAGTAGTGACCCGTTCACATTGGGTATCGTATTCTTCCCGCTGTATGGATTGTTCGAATTGAGTGCGTTCTTTGTGAAGAATGACACGAATGGAGATGCAGATGACGAGGATGAAGATAGTACGGAAATCGCACCGGCCTAAAACTACGGACATCGTAAAATAGTTATAGAAGAGACGTACAGTTTTTATTGTACGTCTCTTTTTTTATCTTTGTCAAGACTAAAACATAAAGTAAACATGAGGCATATATCCTTATTGGCGGTCTCCTTGCTGGCTCTGGCAGCCTGCACGCCGGAAAAACAACAGGAGGCGGATGATTATACACAATATGTCAATCCTTTTATCGGGACAGACTTTACGGGTAATACCTATCCGGGAGCGCAAGTCCCTTTCGGAATGGTTCAGTTGAGTCCTGACAACGGGCTTCCCGGTTGGGACCGTATTTCCGGTTATTTTTATCCCGACACGACTATCGCCGGTTTCAGCCATACCCATTTGTCAGGGACAGGTGCGGGCGATTTGTACGATATCTCTTTCATGCCGGTGACTCGTCCGTATAAGGAGGCACCTGCTCCTTTGGGCGTCTATTCGACTTTTTCGCACAATGACGAGATGGCTTCGGCTGGCTATTACCGTGTGCTGCTGAAAGATTACAATATTAATGTCGAGTTGACCGCGACTGAACGTTGCGGTATTCAGCGTTATACGTTCCCCAAAGCAGAGGCATCCGTATTCTTGAACCTCAAAAAGGCGATGAACTGGGACTTCACGTTGGATTCGTATATAGAAGTGGTCGATTCGATGACGATCCGGGGATATCGTTTCTCGCAAGGCTGGTCTCCTTTGCAGCATGTTTATTTTGAGACTCGTTTCTCGAAACCTTTCATGGCTTGCCATATGGACACAACTTCTATCGTAACGAAAGATCGTGGCAGGATCGGTACGGCCTATATTGCCCGTTTCGATTTCAATACGGAGAAAGATGAGGAAATTTTAGTAACGACAGGTATATCCGGTGTCAGTATGGAAGGAGCAGGCAAGAACCTGCGTGCGGAGGTTTCGAAAGACGATTTCGATTATTATCAAGCGCAGGCTGCCAAAACATGGAACAAGCAGCTTTCTAAAATAGAGGTGAAAAGCTCGGATACTGATGACCTGGTGAAGTTCTATACTGCTTTGTACCATTCCATGATCGCTCCGACTATTTACAGTGATGTGGATGGTTCCTATTACGGCCCGGATCAGCAGATCCATAAAGCGGACGGATGGACGAACTATTCCACTTTCTCGTTGTGGGATACTTATCGCGCTTCTCATCCGCTATTTACCTATACCGAACCAGAACGTGCAAATGATATGATCAAAGGTTTCTTGAAATTCAATGAACAGAACGGGGCTTTGCCATTGTGGAATTTGTATGGCTGGGAAACCAATATGATGATCGGATATCATGCCGTTCCCGTAATTGTGGATGCGTATCTGAAAGGTATCGGCAATTTCGATCCGGAAAAAGCACTTGAGGCCTGTATTGCTACGGCCAACCGTGATGATTACCGGGGAATCGGTGATTACAAGAAGTTAGGGTATGTCCCAGCCTACGGCGATCCCAAGAAATGGGAGAACTGGTCGTTATCCAAGACATTGGAATATGCTTATGATGATTATTGTATTGCAACAATGGCAAAGAAGATGGGCAAGAAAGAGATCGCCGATGAATTCTACAAACGTGCTCAGAACTACCGGAATGTTTATAATCCGGCCACTTCTTTCATGCAGCCGCGTGACGAGAAAGGGAACTTCGCTGCAAACTTCAGCCCCGACGACTATACCGAAGATATCTGTGAAAGTAATGGCTGGCAATATTTCTGGTCTGTACCTCAGGATCTGGACGGTCTGGTCGGCCTGGTCGGAAGCAAGGAACGTTTCGCTGAGAAACTGGACAGTATGTTCACCTACGTTCCTAAATCGACAGAAGACCTGCCGATCTTCAGTACCGGTATGATCGGGCAATACGCACATGGCAACGAACCGAGCCATCATGTGATTTATTTATATAATAAAGTAGGACAGCCCTGGAAGACGCAGAAGTATGTGGCTGAGGTCCTGCACAACCTATATCAGAATGCTCCGGACGGTATTTGTGGGAATGAAGATTGCGGACAGATGTCGGCTTGGTTCGTATTCAGTTCGATGGGCTTCTATCCGGTTGATCCGATCAGTGGCAAGTATGAGATCGGAACTCCGATATTTCCAGAAGTGAAGATGCATTTGGCAAACGGCAAAACTTTTGCGGTCTTGGCTCCGGCTGTAAGCCGTGAAAATATCTATGTTCAATCTGTGAAGTTGAATGGCCGACCGTATGACAAGAGCTATATTACCCATGAGCAGATTATGAATGGTGACACATTGGAGTTTGAAATGGGTAACCGGCCGGGACCGGTATGGTATAATAATATGTAATTGCCATGACGAAGAATTCATGATGTTCATAAATCTCTATCACTCTATCACGCTTTTGCGTGTGTGCTTTATTAATCAAAGCGTGAGATGTGTGATAGATGGCGTTTTCATCTATCACACATCTATCACAAAATCAAATAGGCTATTTGTGATAGATAGGTATTTTATTATTAGCAAAGTAGTATGATTTTCGGCTGAACATCCGGATGTATGGGGCCTGAACATCCGGGTCTATGGAACGCTACACCCGGATGTAGAAGGTCGCAAGATGTGGGTGTATGCAAACATTTGTGCTTTTGTTTATTAGTTTGTCTGCTGTCCTGCTTCATTTTATGTCATACCTTTACGACAAATAATCTCCCTATAAAAAAGGTTTATATGCTGTTTAACAAGTTCGGAGACGGATGAAAACGGTAAGATAAGCACGAGGTGGCATAAAAGGAGAACTAAAAAGAAGGTTTCTTTGCAAAAAAGTTATTACTTTGCAACTGATTTAGACTATTAACATTAAAAGACAGCGAACTGATACCATGATTTGGAACGAGACTATCGAATGTATGAACCGCGAGGAAATGCGGAGATTACAGAGTATCCGCTTAAGGCGGGTTGTTGAACACGCTTATCATAATTCTCCTTTCTACCGTAAGAAAATGCAGGAAATGGGGATTACTCCGGAAGATATTCATTCTATTGACGATATAGTGAAGCTCCCGTTTACCGTTAAACAGGACTTGCGGGACAATTATCCTTTCGGGCTGATGGCCGTGCCGATGTCTGAGATTGTCCGGTTGCACGCTTCTTCCGGAACGACGGGAAAGCCTATTGTTGTCGGTTATACCCGGAAAGATCTGTCTATCTGGGCTGAAGTGGTGGCACGATGTCTGACCGCTTATGGTCTGACCAAGAATGATTCGGTGCAGGTTTCATACGGTTATGGCTTGTTTACAGGAGGCTTGGGAGCACATGCCGGAGTCGAGAATATCGGCGGGACGGTAATTCCGATGAGTAGTGGCAATACGCAGAAACAGATTCAGTTGATGCATGATTTTGGCGCTAAGGGGTTGGCTTGCACGCCTTCCTATGCGTTGTATCTGGCAGAAACAATTCACTCATCCGGCATACCGTTGGAAGAATTCAAGTTGCGTGTCGGTGCTTTTGGGGCTGAACCTTGGACGGAAAATATGCGTAAAGAGTTGGAAAGCAAGCTGAATATCAAGGCCTATGATATCTATGGGCTGACAGAGATTTGTGGTCCGGGAGTTGGAGGAGAGTGCGAGTGTCAGAACGGTACGCATTTATGGGAAGACCATTTTTTCCCTGAAATTGTGGATCCGGTTACTTTGGAACCGGTAGAACCTGGACAGCACGGAGAATTGGTTTTCACGACATTGACAAAAGAAGGGATGCCTATGATCCGTTACCGTACGCGCGACCTGACGCATTTGATTTATGATAAATGCGAATGTGGACGTACGGCTGTTCGTATGGGACGTATTCTCGGACGTAGTGACGATATGTTGATTATTCGGGGTGTGAATGTATTTCCGTCGCAGGTGGAATCGGTCATTCTTGAAATGCCGGAATTCGAACCGCATTATCTGATTGTGGTCGACCGTGTAAACAATACGGACACATTCCAGATTCAAGTAGAAGTGCGTCAGGAGTTTTATTCGGACGAAATGAACAAGATGATTGCCTTGAAGAAGAAAATCGCGAACCGTATGCAGAGTGTAATCGGTTTGCAACCCGATATAAGGATTGTCGAGCCGCGCAGCATCGAGCGGAGTATGGGTAAAGCCAAACATGTGATCGATAATCGTAAACTGGAATAGGAAAGAATTCTGATTTATGATTTGTGATTTATGAATTATCGACAGTTCATAAATCATAAATCATAAATAATTAGTTATAAATCAAATTTTATCCCCCATGTTAATTAAACAATTATCTATCTTTCTGGAAAATAAGAAAGGCCGTTTTACGGAAGTGGCAAAAATATTAGGTGAAGCAGGCGTAAACATGTCCGCTTTCACAGTTGCTGAAAATTCAGACTTCGGTATCTTGCGTTTGATCGTGTCGGATACGGATACTGCCATCAAGGTCTTACGCGATCGCTTGTATGCCGTGAGCGTGGCCGATGTTGTTTGTCTACATTGCCCCAATCAGCCGGGAGCATTGGCTAAAGCGATGGATATCATTACTTCGGCCGGAATATTTATTGAATATATGTACGCTTTTTCTCAGGGTGAGGCAGCCAATGTGATCATTCGTCCCGACAATGTGGAGAAGTGTGCGGAGGTTCTGAAAGCCAATAAACTGGAGCTGATTGCGGCCAGTGACTTATATAAGTTGTAAATATTAACGTTAAGCGCTTCGTTTATTTGTTGGAAAACTTTAACTTTGCGCGCTAAAAGTATGTGAATGAAAAAGGTTGTATTTTTATTGATGATGATTACGGTTCTGTTATCTTCCTGTGGGGAGTATAACAAGATACTGAAAAGTACAGACTACGAATTGAAATATTCGTATGCAAAGAAATATTTCAATGCAAAACAATATTCGAAGTCTGCCACTTTGCTGGATGAACTGGTGCCTATTTTTAAAGGTACAGCTAATGCTGAAGAATCTTTGTATCTGCTGGCGCAAAGTTATTATGGACAAAAAGACTACCAGACTGCTTCGCAATACTTTAATACCTATTATACGACTTATCCGAAAGGCGAGTTTACCGAGTTGGCCCGTTATTATTCGGGTTATGGATTGTATCTGGATTCACCGGACCCCCGCTTGGATCAGGCGCAAACGTATGAAGCCATTAACCAGTTGCAATTATATTTGGAGTATTATCCGCAAAGCGAACGTGCTAAAGAAGCTCAGAACATTATGTTCGAATTGCAGGAAAAGCTCGCCTATAAGGAACTGTTGGCAGTCCGGTTGTATTTCAACTTGGGTACCTATATGGGAAACAACTATCTTTCATGTGTGATTACCGCGCAAAATGCACTTAAGAACTATCCGTATTCAAAATATAGGGAAGAGTTTATGTTCTATACCATTCGTGCCAAATACGAATTGGCTGTGGTTAGTGTGGAAGAAAAGTTGCAGGGACGTTACCGTGAGGTTGTAGATGAATATTACAATTACATGAACGAGTATCCCGAAGGCAAGTATGTAAAACAGGTTCAGAAGTTCTACGACTATGCCAGCAAGCGAATAACAGATACGTATTAACGAAACAACTAATCAATAAAGTAAGTATGGATTACAGAAAGACTAACGCTCCGTCGAATACAGTTACCCGCGACATGATGAAGCTGTCATCAGACACGGGCAATGTGTATGAAACTGTTGCAATCATTGGTAAACGTGCTAATCAGATTGCTGTTGAGATGAAACAGGATCTGGAAAAGAAACTTCAGGAATTTGCTTCCTATAATGATAATCTGGAAGAAGTTTTTGAAAACAGAGAGCAGATTGAGATTTCACGTTACTATGAAAAACTCCCAAAACCGACTTTGATCGCAGCTAAGGAGTATGAAGATGGTAAGGTGTATTATAAGAACCCTGCAAAAGAAAAGAATAACCTTTAATTAATTGACAATTGATAATTGACAATTGACGGTTAGGTGATATCATCTAATAATTGTCAATTGTTAATTGTTAATTGTCAATTGTTTTATTATGTTACAGAGAATACAAACGGTTTATTTGCTTATTATAATGGCATTGACGATTGCCATTCTGTTTTTACCGCTTGCCGTGTTGCAGTCGGGTGATCAATTGTTTACATTTGATGCGACCGGTATCAGTACAATGGCCGCTCAGCCGGAACTTATTTATCCCACATGGGGATTGTTTGCTTTGACAATCGTGATCTCTTTGCTGGCTCTTTTGACTATCTTCCTGTTTAAGAAAAGAATCCTTCAGATACGGATTTGCGTATTTAATGCAATTTTGATGTTAGGTTTTTACGGTCTCTTTGCATTCTTTTACTGGGATCTGGGTAATCAAAAGGAGATATTCTCATTAAGTTTGAAGATCGCCTTTTCTTTTCCGTTAATCAGCCTGATTCTGGATTATTTGGCTATACGTAATATTGGGGCAGACGAAGCACTGGTGCGTTCTTTGGATCGCTTGAGATAATCATTTCGGAGTATATAAAAAAAGAGGATATCTCATCACTGGGATATCCTCTTTTTTTGGCCTAAATCTGATAGCCTAAAGACTATATTATCTCTATTAGCATTGATAAATTCTTAATACTTCTAATGCAAAACTAATCATGTAGTAGAGCTTTAGACTTTTAAAAAGGGAAAGGCGGCGTTTTTGTTTTGGGAGGATACTGCCCATTCTTGGCTTGTCTTTGTTACAAAATTATTGTAAGCCTTGATTTCTATATTGCCTAAGATTGTTCAATCATAAATCTTAAAATCCCGGAATCATATACGTGATCTTAGCCGAGATTACCTGCGAAGACGATTTGGAAAAATAATCTTCTTTACGGCTGTTGAAGATGTCGCCGAGGGCATAGTAGTAGCGGCCCTCCAGGAGGAAAGAGCCAATTCCTGTACGAAGTTCGATACCCGGACCACCGCATAATCCCCAGTCGAATTTCTTTTCGATTGGCATATCGTGCTGTTCGTTTTCGGTGTTCGGCTTGGCTCCGTTCAGATTCTCGTCTGTCTTTTCACCGAAAGCATATCCTATTTTGGGTCCTAGGTTGACGAATACCCTGAAACGTTTACTGCCAAAATAGATATGTGTCAGGATCGGAAGTTCAAAGTAGTTGATTGTCCGGCTGTATTTATACTGAGGTTGGTCCTCGAACTTTTCATCCCATCCATGTTGGATGAAATTCAGTTCAGCCTGCAATCCTAGATTTTTTTCCGTGATCCACCGGAGCGTGAGACCGCCCGTGTAGCCCATTTTTATTTTCTGCTGCACTTTCGTCTGGGCAAAACTGACTTTGGAAAAGGTCGTACCGAAGGAAGCACCCAAAGACAATTCCCGTTTGAACTTATCCTGCGCCTGAATGTAGTTCAGGGTGACAAGGCTTATAATAACTGTTGCAATAACTTTCCTGATCATCTTACTTCGTTCCGTGTTACATTGAAATCACTCTGATAATGAACAATAAAGATGTTCGTATTAATGAAACCTCCCCAGTTATTTACGCGATGGAAATCGAATCCGGTCTGTACGCCCTGGTAATGAATTTTATCCAGATTATTCTCGAAGTTGGAACCATATTTGTTGATTGCTCCAATGAAAAACATACCGGTGTCGAATCCTAAAATACCATATTTAGGGAATATATTGATCAGGTTTTTACTATACCAGTTTTTATATTTGGTATAGAAGTCTGCCACCTCTTTCGACAGGTTGTCAGCATAGAAGTTACTGTATATATATGTGTTCAGTGCATAGAAATCTTCCAGACAGTCACGCGTATATGTCTGCCATTCAGGATAGCCGAACAAGGTCAGTCCGCATTCGGGTTTTGTTTCCGCCAGCATACGTAACGGAGACTTGATCTTGTTTAGAGCCTCCAATGTGCCCGAAGTCGGTACGATCACGTTCCGTTTGTCTGTTCTGAGGAGCGTGTCGACATCGGCAGTTAGGGTTTCGGCATTATAATTGATTTCGGTAAATGGGATCTGCCGTTGTTTCATCTCGGCTTTGAATGCCTTGATAAATTCGGTTTTATCCTTGCCGTCCCTGATGTTCAGTAGGATTATATTGTCTTCGGCAAATAGGTCGCATCCGCCTTGAGCCGCTTTGGCATACAGGTAGGAGTGGGGCGTATTTACCTGGTAAACATATGCGTTTGACAACACATCGTCGTTCTTCGATGTAAAAGGAATCACATATTTGATGTTGTTCTTCTGGGCAAATTCCGCAACCGGGCCGATCTGGTCGTTTTGTACGGCTCCGATGATGAGGTTGGCATTCTTCAAGGCATCCTCTTTCAGGATCTCTTTCAGTTTCTTCGTTCCGTTTCCTGTATCATAAACTGACAGATCGATAGAACAGCCTGTGTTTTTAAGACTGTCCACCGCCAGCAAGAGACCTTCGTAATATTCGATGAAGCGTTGTGTCTCCGTAGACGGGATAGTCTCATTTGTCATAAACGGCAATAACAAGGCTACTTTGACGCTGTTGACGCGCTCGATGCTTTTCGGTTCTGAGAGCAACGCATTGACATCTCTTTCCGAAAGCATGGTGGTTGCAGGTTCGGTTGTCATATTCTCTTCGGCTTGTACGGGTATCTTAATAGTCATACCGGCCTTAACTCCTTCTTTCAATTTCGGGTTAAGCTTGATCAACTCGTAGCTGGAAATATTGAATTTCCGGCAGATCCGGTACATGGTTTCCTTTTTCTGGACGGTATATTCAATTTCTTTGGTAACGGTCTTGAGCTCCGTCGTCGGTAAATCTTCCACTTGCGTCGCCGGAATGCGGATTGTCTTGCCAATTGTAAAAGTGGAAGTAGACAATCCGGGGTTCGCTTTTACGATGGCGGTAGCGGGAACGGTGTACCGGATGGATAATGAATACAGGGTTTCTTTGGGCTGTATGGTATGGAAAATATAATTTCCATCTTGCTTCTTAGCAGTACCTCCAACTATGTCGCGTTGCGGTATTTTAAGGGTGGCACCTGCTTTGATCCCCTCTTTGCTATCTGGATTCAGCCGGTAAATATCATCGGGCGTAACTCCGTACATGGTAGCGATTGCGTAAACAGTTTGCCCTTTTTCTATTGTATGAAAAAATACATTATTGTCTTGTCCGCTTGTAATAACCACTTGTGATCGGTTGTTTTGTGCATAGATAGATACACCAGCCAGACTCAGAAAGAACGTCAGTACATATATGTTAATCTTATTCATTTGCTGATTTGGATTATTTAGGGGCAAAGATAACAACAAAAAACGAGAGTAATAAAAGATAAGTCGCTAAAGTGCATTATCTGGCATTTCCGATATCCGTAAAAATTCCCACCTTTCCCTCTTTCAAATAAAACCGTTTGTCATGCTCGGCTAGGAAGCGGATGGTGGTGACGATTTTTTCCTCCGGAAAAGGTAATAAGGGGAGCAAGGTGGTGACAGGAAGCAGTTGCCGGGTGGAAAGCAGTCTGAGTAACAGGTCGCGTATGGCGTTGAAATCCCGGTTGTTCAGGCCGGAATCATTCTTGGAAAGGCAGACGTCGCAACATCCGCAATCTTCCGTATTCTTTTCCCCGAAATAGGAGAGTAGCAGGCGACTCCGGCATATATGTATCCCGTTCATGTATTCCACCACTTTCGAAATGCGTTTTTTCATTCTTTCCCGACGTTCCTCATAAGCGGAAGATGGGATAATAAGGGCATTTGTTCGCACACGTGGATGCGTATATGTGATTTGGGAGGCGGTCTGGAAGGATGATTCGTCTATTGCTTCGCAATATTCAATGTAGCCGGACAGTTCTAGCAACTTCAATGCATGATGTATCTGTAGCGGAGGAAGCTGGCAAGTGGAATAGAAATCCGTCAGTTCAAAGTTATGAACGATATCTTTTCCTTGTCCTTCCTGAATTCGGAAATAATCGCCCAACGCTTCATATACTTTTCCGATCAGCTTCTTTTCGGGAAACTCATCGTCTATCCGCTTTTTCAGATGAAAACTATCCGTATCTGTACAGAGAGCTACTGCAAAGGCTTTCCGGCTGTCTCGTCCGACGCGGCCTGCCTCCTGGAAATATTCTTCCAATGATCCCGGCATATCCAGATGGACAACCAACCGCACGTCCGGCTTGTCGATTCCCATCCCGAAAGCATTCGTGGCGACCATTACGCGGCACTCGTTATTTTTCCAACGGTGCTGCCGGATCGCCTTTTCTTCCCGGTTCAGTCCGGCATGAAAGAAATCGGCAGATATTCCGGCTTGTTGCAGGAAGAGAGCTGCCTCTTTTGTCTGTTTCCGGCTCCGGGTATAGACGATAGCCGTGCCGGGCACTTTTCCGAGTATGTAGGCCAGTGTGCCCAGCTTGTCTTCCGTACGGCGCACGATGTAGGCAAGGTTCGGACGGACAAAGCTTGTCCGGAACACATTCTTCTCCTTGAAAAGCAATCGTCTCTGTATGTCGTCCACGACTTCGGGCGTGGCAGTCGCCGTCAGTGCCAGTACCGGCACGCCGGGCAGTTGCTCCCGAATGTCGGCGATATGGAGATAGGAAGGGCGGAAGTCATAGCCCCATTGCGAGATACAATGGCTTTCATCCACCACTAACAGGCAGACGTTCATGGCCTGTAGCTTTTCCCTGAATAATCCGGTGGCAAGCCGTTCGGGCGAAACGTACAGGAACTTGTATTGTCCGGAAACGCAATTCTCCAATTCCGCAACGATTTCCTGCCGGCCCATGCCCGAATATACAGCCGTAGCTTTGATCCCGACCCGGCGCAGATTGTCGACCTGGTCGCGCATCAAAGCGATAAGCGGGGTAATGACAAGGCAAATCCCTTCCATCGCCAATGCCGGAACCTGGAAGGTGACCGATTTGCCGCCTCCCGTCGGCATCAGGCCGAGCGTGTCTCTTCCGGCACAGACGGAATGGATAATATCCTCCTGTAGGGGACGGAAAGCAGGGTATCCCCAATACTTCCTTAAGATCTTATGGTAGACATCCACCGCATCCCTTCATATATCGTTCTCCTTGATGTCCTTCACCATCAGTTGCAACGACGTGTTGCCGTTGTAGGTGTTCTCCTCGATGGTGTAGCAGATATTGAAAGGCTTCATGTTCTTGATATGCGTATTGTGCTGGTGCATGCCGAATGCAATGCCGTGTATCGGTGTGTTCGACTTGTCGTCGATCAATTCCAGTTTGATATGTTCCAAGTCTTTCCCTACCAACTTGCTGGTTCCGTAATCTTTGACTCCGAGCGAGCAGAATACGGGCTTCTGGTTGTCCGGGCCGAACGGATTCATCTTTTTCAACTCACTCATGAACTTGGCGTTGATATCTTGCAGGTCCAGCACGGCATCTATATCGATCTGCGGCGTCATCTGTTCGGGGATGATCTCGTCGGCGGCCAGCTTGAGGAACCGCTGGGTGAAAGCGTCCAGGTTTTCCTCTTTCAGGGAGAGGCCGGCGGCATACGTGTGGCCACCGAAGTTTTCCAACAGGTCGCGGCAGCTTTCGATTGCTTTGTATATGTCGAATCCCGTGACCGAGCGAGCGGAACCAGTGATCAGTTCGGACGATTTCGTCAGGACGACTGCCGGGCGGTAGTATTTTTCCGTCAGGCGGGAAGCGACGATGCCGATCACCCCTTTGTGCCATCCCGGATTGTAGACGATGATCGCCTTACGGTCTTCCATGTTCTGGAATTCGTCGATGATGGCGTTCGCCTCGTCTGTAATCTTCTTGTCCAGTTCGCGGCGTTCTTCGTTATACTGGTTGATGCTCTCGCTCTTTTCGCGGGCCACGTCGACATCCTTCGCCAGGAGCAGTTCGACCGCTTCCTTTCCGTTCATCATACGGCCGGAAGCGTTGATGCGAGGTCCGATCTTGAAGACGATGTCGCTGATCGTGATCTCTTTGCCCGACAGGCCGCAGATATCGATGATCCCTTTCAGGCCGAGGCTCGGATTGCTGTTAAGCTGCTTCAGGCCGTAGTAAGCCAATATGCGGTTTTCGCCGGTGATGGGGACGATGTCCGAGGCGATGCTGACCGCCGTCAGCTCCAGCAGTTTCTCCAGGTCGGCAAACGGGAAGTTGTTGCTTTTGGCGAATGCCTGCATGAACTTGAACCCGACGCCGCATCCCGACAGATGTTCGTACGGATAGACCGAGTCCACCCGCTTGGCATCCAGTACGGCGACGGCATCGGGCAATGTGTCGTCCGGCATGTGATGGTCGCAGATAATAAAATCGATCCCCAACTGCTTGGCATATTCGATCTTTTCGATGGCCTTGATGCCGCAGTCGAGCGAGATCACTAGCGTGATCCCGTTTTCCCGGGCGTAATTGATCCCTTTGTACGAAATCCCGTATCCTTCGTCATACCGGTCCGGAATATAATAATCCAATGCCGATGAATAAGGACGCAAATACTTGTAGACCAATGAGACGGCAGTCGTACCGTCTACATCGTAGTCTCCGTAAATCAAAATCTTTTCTTTATTACCCAGTGCTTTATTCAAGCGTTTGACCGCCTTCTCCATATCTGGCATGAGGAATGGATCATGCAGGTCGTTCAAGCTGGGTTTAAAGAATTTCTTCACCTCTTCAACAGTGGTGAGTCCTCGCTGAACGAGCAAAAGACATACGACCGGACTGAGTCCCAGTTGGCTTGCCAGCCTGTCTCTCTTATGTAACTCTTCTTCTGTTGGGGTTTGAAAGTTCCATTTTGTAATCATTATATATTGTTTTTTTCTTTTTTATCGTCTCTGATATATCGGATATGCGGGTTTATGGTGATAAAACCTCCAATATATTTGAATCCGTAAAGTTAGATAATATAAATGGATATTTCTGTTCGGCGGCTTGCTTTTTTATTAATTAGAAGCTGTTTTAATTTTTTCAAGCTGCTCTCCGGCTGTTTTTTGCCTATTTGGAGGGGGTGAAATGGCTGATTATGGATGATCATTGGCAACATTGAATTATAAAACCACGTTTTGCTTATGAGAGATAAGGCAAGATAGTTTTTTTATTGTATATTTGCCAAGTACACAGCGTACATAGGATTTTTATTATGTATGGTCAAGCGTGGGGGTAAGGTTGTTTTTCGTACATCTCCCTTCATTATATTATTATTATGGACAAAATACAAACCCTCTTATCTCAAATATCTTTATTGTCAAAAAAGAATAATGAGATTTTGGAAATAATGGGTACTCGTTTTAATATATTTCATATTTTAGGAGTGAGCCATTATGAAAATACTCATTCTACTATTCTGGCAGAACTCTTGAATCCTGAAGGAACACACGGATTACATAACTCATTCTTAAAGCTGTTTTTGGATATAAATCAGATAGAAGGTTTTGACTCCCGGAATGCTTTGGTAAGGACAGAAGTCGCAGTTTCTGAATATGGAAGAATTGACATTCTTATAGAAAGTTCAAATTGGGCAGTTATTATCGAAAATAAGTTTTATGCCAAGGATCAGCCGGAACAGTTAAAACGTTATAATGAATATGCAATAGGGAAATATGGCGTAGGAAATTATATGATTCTATATTTAACACCGGACGGCAGATATGCCTCTGATGATAGTGGGAGAGGAGTTGATTATAGATGTATTTCTTATAAAAAAACTATTATAGAGTGGCTGGGACAATGTGTCGGGATTGCAGTTCACCGACCGTTGGTCCGTGAAACAATAAATCAATATATAAATTATTTAAAACAATTAACAGGACAAGATATGAGCACGATAGTTCAATCTGAAATTATTAATTTGCTTTCGAAAGCTGAAAATATAGAGTCTGTTTTGCAAATACCGACCTATATAGAAGCCGTGAAAGATGCCATTATGACAAAAATGATTCAATCTGTGGCCTTGGAATGTGGCGTGAAAGGTGGATTACGGACAGACCTAAAGGAGCGTAAGTTTTATTTTTATAAGGAATCATGGAAAGAAGGAACTTCTATTTATTTTGGATTGGATAAAGGTAAAGTTTATTATGCAATTAAAACAAAAGAGTCTCTGGATGGGAAGGCTAAGCCGGAAATATATCTGGAACATTTATTTGAAGAAGGAATAGATGCGTTTGATCCTTATGGCTATGGATATATTTGTGAATATGACTGGTTGACAAATAATCATATATGGGTGGAGATGGCTGATGGTTCATTTGCCAAGAAGTATATTATTCCTTCTGTAAAGAAGATACTTGAATTTGTCGAATGTGATGAAATGTTGAAATCAAAATTAGAAGAAAGAAATGAAAACGTTTAATTGTTGGTTGATTGCGAATGTGTTGCCTTACGTCGTAGCTATAAGTTGTTATTTTGCTATAGGAGGCTTAGGGCTAAGAATGAATTGTTTTTCTTTTTGGGATTATTTTGTAGTATTTGGTTGTGGGGGTATTTTTTCCATCATAGTTATGATTTATACATATTGTAATATCGAGGAAGTTCTTTCTTGCCGTTTTATATGGGGGAACAGCAATGTGAGTATATTCTCATTTTCTTTAATTTATACTCTTAGAAAAGGAATATTAGCGTTCCTTTTACCTGGGGCAATTTATTTTTCCATCCTTCTTTTTTTAATGGAGGATAATAAGAATAATGAAACAGAACAAGTTACTGAACAAGTAAAGGCAAATGCGAAACCATCTGCTTCAGAAAAGAAAGATGCCAAAGATAAAGAGGTTGTAATGGTTTGCGAATATATTGAAAAAGGAGATTATTATATTTACTATCCTGAACAGTGTATGGCCCAGAATGATAATAATTTGGTATTCCTTTCAGAGAATGGAATAAAGATCGAAGCATTTTTCAATGAAAGTGAATCATTGGATATTCATTATCAGAATGGAATAAAATATAATGAAGAACATGGGTGGAACACGACTTACAAACATCGTTCAAAGACGGGTTATTTTTTATCCGGAAAGAATTCGGACGGGATTATTTATTATCAGAAAACTGTAAAAAAAGATTTCGGTAGTTATTATACAATCCGAATTGAGTATCCAGAATCAGAAAAAGATTTTGGGGATCAATATATTAAATATTATATAAAGCGTTTCCCTGAGCAAATATAAAAAAACGTTACCGGACGAGGGGAACGGCTGACTGTCGTGCAAATCTGTATCTTTCGCTATGCTGAATGTGATACAGTCCGAAAAACAGTCGGTGAACCAGTATTTCCGACAGATGATACTTTAGTGCCGGGAATTTTTGTAACAAAAAAACGGCTCAGTAGATGTTTTTGGTGAATGAAGGGTGGCACATCGCCACTCTTTTTTGATATATCAAAATGTCACTACCACCCCGTGTAAATCGGATTAGTACCCCATGTTCTATGAATTAATATAGCGGGTAATATTTTTAACATAATAAAAAGAAGCGTTTTGCCTGTTTGGAGGAAGCAAAATGGCAGATTCCGGGAGTGGCGATTCTTGGAAACTGTTTGAAAAAAGTCCAAACCGCTTTCCAAGTCCGCGAATGATTTGTACATTTGTGACATTATTTAAAAAACAATGACGGAAGATATTCAAAAAGCCTGCGAAATTATGCAGGCGGGAGGCATAATACTCTATCCTACAGATACGATCTGGGGAATTGGTTGCGATGCGACCAACGAGAAAGCCGTACAAAAAGTGTACGAGTTGAAGAAGAGAACGGACAATAAGGCTATGCTGGTATTGACCGACAGTTCGGCAAAACTGAGCATGTACGTGTCGGATATGCCCGATATAGCTTGGGACCTGATCGAAGTGGCCGATAAACCGCTTACGATTATCTATCCTCATGCAAAGAATCTGGCGAGCAATCTCTTAGGTGAAGACGGAAGTGTCGGCATCCGGGTGACGAACGAAGAGTTTTCCCGTAAACTGTGCGAACGTTTCCGCAGGCCATTGGTTTCCACCTCTGCGAACGTGAGCGGCGAGCCTTCTCCGGGTAATTTCAGCGAGGTGTCGGACAGTATTAAGAACGGGGTCGATTATATTGTGAAATATCGCCAGGATGATATGAGCAAGGCCAAGCCTTCCAATATCATCAAATTAGGAGACGGTGGCGTTATCCAGGTAATCAGATAAAAATGAAGAAGAGCAAGCAGGCTGGAAAATACATATTATCGGATTTTATATCGGCTTCGGTAGCGTGGTTGCTATTCAATATCCTTCGCTATGAGGTGTTCGCCATCGATGAGGGAGCAGATAGTCTGCTTGATTATTTGCAATATCCGGGTGTGCTTGGCGGCCAGGTAGTCATTCCTCTTTTCTGGCTGGTGCTTTATTATTTTTCGGGATATTATAACAAGCCGTTCGGGAAGTCCCGCCTCACCGAACTTTTCTCGACATTCATTACCGTGCTGATCGGGACGGTTTTCGTCTTTTTTGCATTGCTGCTCGACGATATTCCCCGTTCGATCGATATCTATTATAAACTGTTCTTCGGAATGTTCGGATTGCAGTTTTTCATAACCTATATCCCGCGTCTGCTGATTACGCAAAGCGGGATGAGGAAGATAAAGAACCGGGAGTGGGCGATGAAGGTGCTGATTATCGGTGCGGGAGGGAAGGCTGTCCGCATCGCCCACGATTTGTATCGCCTGGGCTATGATATTTGCGGCTTTGTCTCGGAAGACGAGAGGACGCCGGTCAAGGCCGACCGGAATCAGGTGCTGGGGACGGTGGAAGATATTCCGGTCTTGATGGAAAAAGAGAATGTGGATGAAATCGTTTTAGCTGTCGAGTCGAAGAATAATAAGGCGCTTTTAGGAATCCTCTATTCGCTCTACCGGTATAAACGTCCGATAAAGGTGTTGGCGGACCGGTTCAATATGCTTTCGAAAATACAGCTTCGGACGATACGGGGAATCCCGTTGGTCGATGTGACGGATAACAACTTTTCACCGGCCGAACAGAACATAAAGCTTTTTCTGGATAAAGTCTGTTCTGTCGTTGCACTGCTGTTGCTCTCTCCCTTATTCGCCTATATCGCATGGCGGGTGAAGAAGGATTCTCCGGGGCCCGTGTTTTTCCGCCAGGAGCGGATCGGTTATCTCGGACAGCCGTTTTGGATGTACAAGTTCCGCACCATGTATGTCAATGCCGAAGAGAACGGCCCGTCGCTTTCGTCGGAAGACGACCTGCGTGTAACGCCGTTCGGACGTATCATGCGGAAATACCGGTTGGACGAATTGCCGCAGTTCTGGAACGTGCTGAAAGGGGATATGTCGCTGGTCGGACCGCGCCCCGAACGGAAATATTTTATCGACGAGATCGTGAAAACGGCTCCCTACTACTATCTGTTGCACAATGTCCGTCCGGGCATTACCTCGTTGGGGATGGTGAAGTACGGCTATGCGGCAAGTGTGGACAAAATGGTGGAGCGTATGGAATATGATATATTATATTACGAAAATATGTCGCTGACACTGGATCTGACAATTCTGATCTATACAGTTAAAACAGTAATTACTGGTAAAGGCGTTTGAGGAATTAAGAATTAAAAAATAGAGGTGTTGATTATGAAGGATAATTTTCAATTTTCAATTTTCAATTTTCAACTTTTCTATCGGTTCCTGTTATGGCGGGACAAGCATATAAAAGAGAAGCATTTCATATTGATCGTCAGTTTTCTGGTCGGTATTTGTACGGCAGCAGCAGCTATTGTCCTGAAGTCGATCATTCATTTTATACAACATCTTCTGACCGGCAATTTTAATCAGGATGGGGCGAATTACCTGTATCTGCTTTATCCGGTGATCGGTATCCTGCTTGCCGGTTTGTTTGTAAAATATATCGTACGGGATGATATCAGCCACGGGGTGACGAAGATACTCTATGCCATTTCCCAGCGGAAGAGCCGCATCAAGCCTCATAATGCTTGGACTTCCATTGTCGCCAGTTCCGTCACCATCGGTTTCGGCGGATCGGTCGGGGCAGAGGCACCTATTGTGTTGACAGGGGCTGCGATCGGATCCAACTTGGGCCGTCTGTTCCGCATGGAGCAAAAGACTTTGATGTTGCTGGTCGGCTGTGGGGCTGCCGGGGCGATTGCCGGTATATTCAAAGCTCCGATTGCTGGGGTGGTGTTTGTGGTGGAAGTGCTGTTGTTGGACCTGACGATGACGTCGGTACTTCCTTTGCTTATCACTTCGGTGACGGCTGCGACTGTTTCCTATATTTTTACGGGTACGGAAGCAATGTTTCCGTTTTCCCAGACCGAAGCGTTTGTGATCGAGCGTATTCCTTATGTGCTGTTACTAGGTGTTTTCTGTGGTTTGGTGTCTCTCTATTTTACCAAAGTCATGAACCGGGTCGAGGGGATGTACCGGAACTTGAATAATTACTGGAAGAAATTCGTCGTTGGGGGGATCATGCTGAGTGTGCTGATCTTCATATTTCCTCCGCTCTATGGTGAAGGTTATGATACGATTTCGTCTTTGTTGAACGGGCAGTTCTCCCATATAATGGATAAGAGTATGTTCTATAGTCTGAACGATACCTATTGGGGATTGCAGATATTCCTTACGCTGATCTTGTTGTTTAAGGTTTTTGCTTCGAGCGCGACGAATGCTGGAGGCGGTTGTGGTGGTATATTTGCTCCCAGTTTGTATTTAGGATGCATTGCCGGATTCGTGTTTGCGCATGCGTCCAACTATTTTCCCTTTACGATGTATCTGTCGGAGAAGAACTTCGCCTTGTTGGGAATGGCGGGTATCATGTCCGGTGTCATGCATGCGCCGCTGACCGGTGTCTTCCTAATTGCCGAGCTGACCGGCGGGTATGCTCTTTTCCTTCCACTGATGATCGTATCTGTGAGCTCCTATATCACGATCAAGATGTTTCTTCCACACAGTATCTATTCGATGCGTCTGGCCCAGAAAGGGGAGTTGCTTACCCATCATAAAGACCGTGCCGTGTTGACGTTGCTGAATACCGACAGTGTGATCGAGCGCGACTTCCTGACTGTCTCTCCCGAAATGTCCTTGGGAGATATGGTGAAGGTGATTGCCAAGAGCGGGCGAAATATGTTCCCCGTTATCGACGAACGGGGTATCCTGTTGGGGCTTGTTCTGTTGGACAATATCCGGAACATTATGTTCCGCCCTGAGTTATATAATCGGTTTCACGTCTCCAAGTTCATGGTTTCGGCACCTGCCAAGATCCAGGTAGGGACGCCGATGGAACAGATCATGCGTATCTTTGACGATACGAAGGCCTGGAACCTGCCGGTTGTAGACGAGGAAGGACGGTATATCGGCTTTATGTCCAAATCGAAAATATTTAATTCATACCGCGAAGTGCTGGTTGAAAACTTTTCAGGAGATTAAAAAATGAAGAAAGAAGATTTACGAATCGTTTATATGGGCACTCCCGATTTTGCGGTGGAGAGCCTGCGTGCCTTGGTTGAAGGCGGATACAATATAGTAGGGGTGATTACGATGCCGGACAAACCGGTCGGCCGTCATGGCAGTGTCTTACAGGCAAGCCCGGTGAAGCAATATGCCCTGTCGAAGGGATTACCGGTACTCCAGCCCGAAAAGTTGAAAGATGAGGCTTTTCTTTCCGAGCTGCGGGCTTTGAAAGCGGACTTGCAGATCGTCGTCGCTTTCCGTATGCTGCCGGAGGTTGTCTGGGATATGCCGCGTCTGGGAACGTTTAACCTCCATGCCTCTTTGCTTCCCCAATACAGGGGGGCAGCTCCTATCAACTGGGCGGTGATCAACGGAGATACGGAAACCGGTGCGACCACCTTTTTCCTGACTCACGAGATCGACACAGGTAAGATCATCCGCCAGAAGCATTTGCCTATAGCCGATACGGATGATGTGGGGATCGTCCATGACGGCTTGATGACGATGGGAGCCGGGCTAGTACTGGAAACCGTCGATTTGTTGTTGGAAGGAAAAACAGATGCCGTTCCTCAGGAAGAATTTTATAAAGATCCTTCCGAACTCCGTCCTGCTCCGAAGATTTTCAAAGAAACTTGCCGTATCGACTGGCTTCAGCCGGTGAAAAGGGTTTATGACTTCATCCGCGGCCTGTCTCCTTATCCGGCTGCCTGGACTGAAATCGTTTCTCCGGAGGGCGTGCGCACCGCGCTGAAAATCTATCAGGCAGAGAAGCGCCCTGCCGCACATGAACTTCCCGTCGGAACCATCCGGACCGACCGTAAAAGCTATATCGATATCGCGGTGGAAGACGGCTATCTGCGCCTGCTGTCGGTTCAGTTGGCAGGTAAGAAACGTTTGCCTGTTACGGACTTTCTGAACGGGTTCAAGCAGATAGGAGAATATAAAGTCGATTGATAAAAGAAGGGAGATGTGTCGAAAGCCCCTTTGTTCCCGCGCTTGACGGCTATGCCCTCAATGTGGGAACAAAGGGGCTTTCGACACATCTCCCTATGTTCGGTGTTACCTGTATCCCGGCTTATTTCTGTTTCCGGCTGAATTTGTCCAATACCTTTTCCTGGAATAACTGCATCAACTCGTAGAAGCCGGGGATAAACATCGTTGCAAAAATGGTGTTTACCGCCATGCCGAATACGACTGCCGCTCCTAAGGATAGACGGCTTCTCGCTCCGGCTCCTGTTGCAAACAGCAGAGGCATCACCCCTAAGACGAATGCGAATGAAGTCATCAGGATCGGACGCAGACGGATATGGCCGGCTTCGAGTGCGGATTCGCGTATCGGATTGCCGGCCTTATGGTAGTCACGGGCAAATTCGACAATCAGGATGCCGTTCTTCGCAGAGAGGGCGATCAGCAGGATGATACCGATTTGTGTATAGATGCTGACCGGCACGCCCATGACGAAACAACCCAAAATGGCCCCTAACAGGGCGATCGGAAGTCCCATGATGGCGGCGATCGGGCTTGTCCAACTTTCATACTGGGCCGAAAGAACCAGGAAGGCGACCAAAAGAGCCATTGCAAAGACGAGCATGGTGGTGGAGCCTGCTTTCGTTTCCTGGTAAGCGACGGATGTCCATTCATATCCGAAATTATTGCCTAACTGCTCTTGTACGAGCTCTTCCATAGCCTGGATCGCTTCACCGGAGCTATATTTCGGATTGGCTATGCAGGTGATGGATGCCGACTTATACATATTATACAGGTTGATCTGATCCAGTCCCAACTGCTCCTTCACCTCTGTAAAAGCGGAGAAAGGAACCATTTTGCCGGAATTGTTTTCGAGACTCAGGTGCAACACATCGTCTATAACTTTTTGAGCTTGGTCGTTGGCCTCGATCTTTACCTGGTAGATACGCCCGAATTCGACGAAGTCGTTTACATAGGCGGCTCCCATATAGTAGCTTAGAGTCGCAAAAACCTGGTTGAGCTGCAGGCCGAGCAATTGCACCTTGTCGCGGTCGATAGCCAGGTTATACTGGGGGACGTTGGCTTGGTACATGCTCGAAAGGCTGAGCAATTGCGGCTTGCTCCGGTACGTGGCTTGCAGTGTTTCGATAGCATGCTGCATCTCCGTCGGGACCAGATTATTACGGTCTTCCAATTGGAGTTGCAGGCCTCCCGAAGCTCCCAATCCGGGGATTGCAGGGGGGACCATTGCGAATATCTGTGCTTCCTGGATGCCGTAGGCTTCGCGGTTGAAACGGTTTACGACAGCCGAGGCGGTATGTTCTTTGCCTTTTCGTTCGTTCCAGTTTTTCAGGATCACGAAATAGGTCCCTGCGTTCGAGAGTTCGCCGCCACCCATGATAGAGAAACCGTTTACTCCGATATAGGTCTTGATTTCAGGATAGCTGTCGAGGATCTTGTCGATCTGCTTTCCGACTGCTTCCGTACGGTTCAGGCTGGCTGCCGGCGGGAGCTGGGTGGATATCAGGAAATAACCGTCATCCTCTTCCGGGATGAAAGTGGTCGGCCAACGCATAAACATGACGATGGCAATGGCCGTTATGATCCCGAATATCACCATCGTGACAAACGGGTTCTTCAGCATGCGGCCGACGATGTCGTCATATATTTTCTGGGTTTTGCCGAACACCTTGTTGAAGGCTTTGAATACAAAGAATTTCGGTTCTTTGTTCGCTTGCAGGAACAGGGCGCACAGGGCCGGCGTAAGCGTCAGCGAGTTGAACCCGCTTAAGACGGTGGCGGCAGCGATTGTCAGGGCAAATTGTTTGTATAATTGGCCGGAGATACCGCTGATGAAGGTCGTCGGGATAAAGACCGCCAGCAATACCAGCACGACGCCTACGATCGGGCCGACAATTTCACCCATAGCTTCGGTCACGGCTTCACGGGCGGTATATTTCCCCGTATCCATCAGCCGCGACGAGTTTTCCACCACCACGATCGCATCATCCACCACGATCGCGATGGCCAGGATCAACCCGAACAAGGTCAACGTATTGATCGAGAATCCTAAGGCCGACATGACCGCCAGTGTTCCGATCAGGGAGACGGGGATGGTGATGCAGGGGATGATAACGGCACGGAAATTCTGGAGGAACAGGAAGATAACCAGTATGACGAGGGCTGTCGTCTCCAGGAAAGTGACGAGCACTTCGTCGATGGAGGCATTGATTACCTGTGTCGTGTCCAGTGTCACATCATAGACGACGCCTTCCGGGAGGTTGCCTGCCAACTGTTCCATTTTGGCCCGTACCCCTTTGGCCACTTCCAGCGAATTGGAACCGGGGAGTTGGTAAATGGCTATGGCGGCACTCGGCTGTCCTTTCAGTTTGGAGGTGACATTGTAGGAAGAACTGCCTAATTCGATACGGGCGACATCTTTCAAGCGGAGTATCTTGCCGCCCTCTTCCGTACGGAGGATGATGTTCCCGAATTCTTCCGGAGTCGTCAAACGGCCTTTTACCGTCAGTGTGTATTGGAACGGATTGTCGGCTTTGGCTATCGGTTGCCCGACGTAACCGGCCGAAACCTGTGTGTTCTGTGTCGAGATCGCCTGGAAGATCATATCCGGCGTGAGGTTGCGGATGCGCATGGCGTTCGGATCGAGCCATATACGCATGCTGTAGCTTCCGGCTCCCATGACACTGACGGAGCCGACACCCGGCAGACGCGTCAGTTCGTCCGTCATGTTGAGGCTGGCGTAGTTGCTCAGGTACAGCCCGCTGTAAGTGGAGTCACGGGAGCTTAGCGTCAGCATCATAACGATGTTGGACGATTGCTTCTTGGTGGTGATGCCTTGTACGATCACGGCTTCCGGCAGACTGCTTTGTGCAATGCTGACACGGTTCTGCACCATGACGGTCGCCATGTCGATATCCGTACCGACAGCGAACGTGATGGTCAGTGAATAGGCTCCGGAACTGGATGAATTGGAACTCATATAAAGCATGCCGTCTACACCGTTTACCTGTTGTTCGATGGGCAATCCTACGGTCTGCGCTACTGTTTCCGCATCCGCACCTGGGTAGAAAGCCGATACCTGTACGGTCGGCGGCGTGATTTCCGGATATTGCGCGATGGGAAGTATGTGTAGCGTGACCAATCCGGCTACCACCAGGATCAGGGCGAGGACGGTAGCGAATATCGGTCTGTTTATGAAGAATTTTACCATAGCTTTTTATTTTATAGGCTTAATACTCATACCGTCTCTGACTTTCAGCAGGGCGGTTGTCACATACCGTTCGTCGGGGCGGATACCGCTGATGACCTGCCGGAGCGTATCGTCCACCAACTGCCCGGGTTCGATGTGGCGGTAGCGCACGATGTTCGAGTCGTTCACTATATAGAGGAATTTTCCCAACTGGTCGGTCCCGATAGAGGCGTCGCGCACGAGGACAGCGTCTTTCTGTTCGCTGTAGGGCAAGGTGATTGTAACATACAGCCCGCTTTTCAATTCGCCGTCTTTATTTTCGAGATTGGCGCGGACGTTCAGCGTACCGGTCGACAGGTCGACGTTGGGAGAGAGGTAGTCGAGTGTCCCGGTATAACTTTGCCGTCCGTCCTGTCCGAGGCGTATGGAAACATGGGTAGGCATCTTGACGTTCGGATCGTTCTGGTCGGCAATCATTTTCATCCGCATGAACTGGTTGTCTTCGATATTGAAGTTGGCGTACATGATGTCGTCTTTGTATAATGTAGCCAATGTGACGGGTTGGACAGCGCCGTTGATATAGTTGCCCACATCATAGCTTGCACGGGTGACACGCCCGTCGTAGGGAGCCCGGATGTAGCAATAGCCCAAGTTGGTCCGGGCTGTTTTCAAAGCAGCTTCGGCATTATGCACGGATGCCTCCATTTCCGCTGCGGTCGATTCGGCCTGCAAGACCTGTATTTGGCTGACAGCCCCGCTTTTGGCTGCTTCTTTCATGCGTTCGTAGTTGCTGCGGGCATATTCGACCTGGGCCTTTGCCGTGTTTAGCGCGGCTTCCGCCTGGGTGACATTATTTTGGTACACTTCCGGTTCGATCACGAATATCAGGTCGCCTTTCTTCACTTTGGCGCCCGGCACGAGTTGCGAGGATTGCAGATATCCGTTCACGCGTGCTACCAGGTTGACCATGCGGTCGGAACTCAAATAGCCCGGATAGTCTTTTGTCAGCGTGATATCTCGCACGACCGGCATCGCGACGCTTATGGAAGGAGCCGGCATCTCCGTCTGGTGACTTTTCTCTTTACATCCGGCAAGCAGGACGATGGACAATCCCATCATCCCTATTTTAATAGCAGTCTTCATCTCTCTTATTTTTTAATTCGAATAATTTTTAATTCTCAATCTCCCAACCGCTGCCTAAAGCCTGGTAAAGCTGGATCAGGCTCAAGAGGGACGATCCTCTGGCTTGTGTCAGTTCGTTCTCGTAGGAGAGGAGAGAACGTTGTGCGTCCAGTACATTCTGGAAAGGTGTAAGTCCTTGTTTATAGAGGTCGAGCGAAAGTTCCAACGTTTGTTTCCCTTGGTTGACGACTTCCCGGAGCGCGACGATCTGCTTGATCGAGTTCTTATAGAAATTCATGGCATTGTCCACTTCCTGGACGGCAGTCAGTACATCCTGGTTGAATTGCCGGATCGACTCGTCGAGCTGGGCTTTAGCCAGCCGTGTCGCCTGTGCCAACTTCGTTCCCTGGAAGAAGTTCCAGGAGATGGCCGGGGCGATCTCGTAGGTCAAACTGTTATGGTTTACCAGTTTGTCCAAATCATGAGATGCGAAGCCCACCGATCCTTTGACGAAAACCTTCGGCCACCAGTCTGATTTGGAGGCGCCGAGCGATGCCGCCCGTGCGTTTACCAGGCGTTCAGCCTCCCGGATGTCCGGCCGGCGTAGTAGCAGGTTTGCGGGAATGCCGATGCCGATTGTCTCGATGTATTCCGGCAATGGCTTCCGTGTTTCCATGATTTCCCGGACGTCCCAGGGATAAAGTCCCATCAGTACGCCCAAAGCGTTTGTGTACTGGATGATTCCAGCTTCCAGCATGGGGAGAGAGGCTTTTGTGTCGTAGTAGACGGATAAGGCCTGTGCGACATCTAATTTTGAGACAAGCCCTGTTTCGTACCTTTTTTCAGTGATCTTGACGACCGCCTGTTGCGACAGGCAGTTCTTTTTGACCACTTCCACTTCCTGTTGCAGTTCCCGCAAGTTGATGTAGGCGGATGCCACTTGGGCGCAAAGGGAGACCATCACGGCGTTGTAGTCCTCTTTGGAGGCTGCAAAGTTCTCCTTTTGGGCCTTTACGCGGTTGCGGATGCTTCCGAATACATCGATTTCCCAGTTCATAGACAGGGCGGCATCGCTGTATTGGGTTATTGTCTGCGGCAGGTTGCTTGTATGCCCGCTACTTTGTTGCCGGGTCCAGCCGGCAGCGAGTCCCAGGGTTGGCGAATAGCTACCTTGTTGTATACGCAGATTGGCTTTTGCCATAGCGATACGGTCTACCGCCATCAGTACGGAGTAGTTCTGCTTTACGGCTACTTCAATCAGCGAGTCCAGGGTGGGATCATTGAAGTTTTTCCACCACTGGTCGTCTACCGGTAATGTCTGTTGAAAATCACTGTCGTTTTCCTGCCACGCTTCCGGTAATGCGTGATCCAGGTATTTGTGTTCTTTCTGCGCCGGCAGCGTTATCGGCAGGAACAGGCAGAGCACAGCATAACACCATGTACGTATGTGCATAATTTTTTTGTTTAGATTTAGCAATTAAAGAACAGACTTGCCGTATAATTGTTTGCCTCTTTTTATTTCTTTCTGTTTATTTTATACGTGGGATGCTTTGTATCTTTGCCACGAAATGAAATGAGAATAACAATGGGAAAGAAAGAAGAATATAAAGAAAAGAATCTACGGTTTTTAGAAGAAGTGGCTACCGGTGAGGGAGTCGTCAAGCTCCCTTGTGGTGTGTTGTATAAGGAGATAGAGAAAGGGACCGGTGTGGTTTCACCGGAACTGACGGATGTCGTCTCTGTCCATTACCGTGGAACGCTGGCCAACGGACGCGAGTTTGATAATTCCTGGAAACGGGGATGTCCGGAGGCATTCCGCCTCAATCAGGTGATCGAAGGATGGCAGGAAGCGCTCCGGCGGATGCATGTGGGAGACCGTTGGATGATTTATATCCCGTATACATTAGGTTACGGGACACGTACATCCGGTCCGATCCCCGGTTATTCCACACTGCTGTTCGAAGTCGAACTGTTGGGGATTGCATAATTTTCCTTAAGGCTCTTTTTCAGTTTCCGATAGACATATATGAATGCCGGGACGAGGAAGAGGTCTGCTGCTATCCAGGCGGTCGGATCGCCAAAGCAAACAGCTAAGAATCCGAATATCGGTACGGCATAGATACTGACCAGCGTGCGTGCGATCATTTCGGAAACTCCGGAAAGCATCGCCAGATTGGTGTATCCTGCGCCTTGTATGGTGTAGCGCAGGATACAGAGCAGCCCTAAGATCGGAAAGAAATAGCAAGAAACGTGTAGGAAGAGTACCGTGTTTTTAAGTATTTCCGTTTCCGAAGCGTCTACGAACAGCAATGATATCTTGTCGGAGGCCGACATCAGTATTGTAAAAGTGAAGACGGCATAGATCATCATCAGCAGCGAGCTGGCTTTGATCCCCTGCCAGATGCGTTCGGGTTTTCTGGCTCCGTAGTTTTGCCCCGTATAGGTAGCCATCGCTATACCTAAGCTTTCAAAGGCACAGATAAAGAACATCTTGATTCTCATTGCTGCTGTGAATGCGGCTACACAAGCTGTTCCCAAAGCGTTATTGGCACTTTGGAGCAGGATGCTGCCGATTGCCGTAATGGAGAATTGAAGTCCCATAGGTACTCCGATGTATAAAAGATTTTTAGCCAGTGGAAAGCGGAATTTGCGGTCGTCAGCCGTCCCTTTCAGGACTGGAAAATGCTTGTACATATAAAAATAACAGAGAAGTGCCGACACACCTTGTGACACGACGGTGGCGATACCAGCTCCTAACACGCCCCATCCCAACACGAGGATACAGAACAGGTCGAGCACGATGTTCAATACGGTAGAGAACAGCAGGAACCAAAATGGTGTTTTACTATCGCCGAGTGCACGTATGATGCTGGACAGCAAGTTGTAGAAGAACGTACAAGGTACTCCGATAAACGTTACGAGCAGATAATAGTAAGCTCCGTGAAAAATATTTTCCGGAGTCTGCATACTTCTCAGGATATCTGCACAGTATACGCTTGTCAGAACCGCAATGACGATCGACATCAGGGCTGCCAGTTGTAAACTGACCGTCACGTACCGTCGCATTGTCTTGTAGTCTCTCGCCCCGAATTTCTGTGCCACCGGAATCCCGAACCCGCAACAACACCCGTTGCAAAATCCTAAAATCAGGAATACGACCGAAGTGCTTGCCCCGATTGCTGCCAGATCATTGATCCCTAAGAATTTTCCAACGATAGCGGCATCCACAAGCGAGTAGGTTTGTTGCAATATATTTCCAAGCAACAGGGGGAAGGTGAAATTGAGAATAAGCGGCAGGGGAGCACCCTCCGTCATTTCTTTAGTAGTAGTTGCCATAAATGTGATACCTAAACAATTTTGGGAGACAAAGATAGAGAAAAGGATGGGAAGTTGTTCCGATAAGCGTATACAGATAGCAAAAAAATAGCGATGAAACTTCAATGCCTCATCGCTATTTTTTTATTAAGCTTAATCGAGTTATTCTCCTTTTTCGATCTGTTCCTGTACGATCGCATCTACGACAGCGACAGTCGTCAGGTTCAGGATGTCACGCGTAGAACTTTCCACGTCGGTGAAGTGGATCGGTTTGTTCAAACCCATCTGGATCGGGCCGATCGTTTCGCTGATGCCGAGTGTGTCGAGCAACTTGTAAGCACTGTTGGCAGAACTCAGGTTTGGGAAGATCAGCGTGTTGACATCTTTGCCTTTCAACTTGTTGAACGGATACATGTCGTCACGCAGTTTCTTGTCCAGAGCGAAGTTGACCTGCATTTCTCCATCTACCATCATGTCCGGATAGTTTTTGTGCAGATAGTCGATCGCGTCGTGGACCTTCAGCGGGCTACCCTGCTTGTCGGAACCGAAGTTGGAGTAGGACAACATCGCCATAACCGGTTCGTGCGCGAAGAATTTCACAGCATCTTGAGTCAGGCGGGCGATATCGATCAGTACTTCTGTCGACGGATGGCGGTTGATCAGCGTGTCGGCAATAAAGAACGTACCTTTCTTGCAAGTCAGGATATTCAAAGCACCGAAATGTGTGTAAGACGGACGGATACCGATGATCTGCTCTGCCATTTTGGTCACTTCGGAATAGCGGCTGTAAACGCCTGTCACGAAAGCATCGGCATCGCCTGTCGCAACCATCATCATACCGAATGCGTTGCGGTCGACCATCTTTTCGCAGGCTTCCGCATACGTGACACCTTCGCGGGCTTTCTTCTCAGACAGGATCTTGGCATAACGATGGCGGCGTTCTGTCTCGCGGTCGTGACGAAGGTTGACGATTTCGATCCCTTCGAGGCTGATATTTTCTTCGGCTGCGATCTTTTGCAGGCGTTCTTCGTTGCCTAAAAGGATAGGGATGCAGATACCTTCGGCTTTCGCTTCGGCAGCGGCTTTCAGCATATTGCCGTGGTTGGCTTCTGCAAATACCACCCGTTTCGGGTTGGCTTTAGCCATATCGGTGAACGAACGGAGCAGCTTGTTGTCATATCCCATCATTTCGCGCAAGTGGTTGGCATATCCTTCCCAGTCGGTGATCGTCCGGCGGGATACGCCCGAGTCAATAGCTGCTTTGGCAACGGCACAGGAGACACGAGTCAGGAGTCGCGGGTCGAGCGCTTTCGGCAGGATGTAATCGCGTCCGAAAGTCGTCCGTTTCAGTTTGTAGGCAGCATTCACGACGTCGGGAACCGGTTCTTTGGCAAGTCCGGCGATTGCGTAAACGGCTGCTAATTTCATCTCTTCGTTGATTGCTTTGGCGTGTGTGTCCAATGCGCCGCGGAAAATATAAGGGAATCCTAATACATTATTGATCTGGTTCGGATAGTCGGAACGGCCTGTGGCAAAAATAATATCGTCGCGTGAGGCCATTGCATCGGCATACGAGATTTCCGGATTTGGGTTGGCCAAAGCGAACACGATCGGGTTCGTATTCATGGAGCGGACCATATCTTGAGTCAACACATTGGCGACCGATAATCCTAAGAACACGTCAGCTCCGACGACGGCTTCCGTCAATGTCTTGATGTCGCGGTCGGTAGCGAAGAATTTCTTGGATTCGTTCAAGTCCGTGCGATGTGTGGAGATAACCCCTTTGCTGTCGCACATGATGATGTTTTCCTTCCTTGCCCCCAACATTATATATAGTTTCGTGCAAGAGATGGAAGCGGCTCCGGCGCCATTCACCACGATCTTCACGTCCTCGATCTTCTTCCCTGCGATCTCCAGCGCGTTGATCAAGCCTGCGCCGGAGATGATAGCTGTCCCGTGCTGGTCGTCGTGCATGACTGGAATATCCAGTTCTTCTTTCAGGCGTGTTTCGATCTTGAAACATTCGGGAGCTTTGATATCTTCAAGGTTGATGCCTCCGAAAGTGGGTGCGATGGCCTTTACCGTTTCGATAAATTTGTCAGGGTCTTTCTCGTTCACTTCGATATCGAATACGTCGATACCTGCAAAGATCTTGAACAACAGTCCTTTTCCTTCCATCACCGGCTTGCCGGCCAACGGACCGATATCTCCTAATCCTAATACGGCGGTACCATTCGAAATAACGGCAACCAAGTTTCCTTTAGAAGTATATTTGTAAGCATCCAACGGATTCTTTTCGATTTCCAGACAGGGTTCGGCAACGCCGGGCGAATAAGCCAGCGACAAATCCATCTGGGTACTATAGGGCTTGGTGGGAACGACTTCTATCTTTCCCGGCTTGCCTTCCGCATGATAGCGAAGTGCTTCTTCTTTAGTGATCTTAGCCATAGATTATTTTATAGTTTTTAATTTGTTGTTTGTCTTTCGAAAATTGCACACAAAAGTAACAAATTATTATGAATATGGTGTCGGTCGCTTACATTTAGTTGCTCGAATTTTGTGTGTTTGCTGGTCTCGGCTATTTGTTTTATCTTCGCACCTTTAATTTAATAGGGGGGAATGTGAAACAGACAATGGCTAAATATATGAAATGGCTGCTGCCGGCACTTTTTATAGTGTACTACAGTAGTATTTCTTTATTTATGCACGTCCATGTCGAGAATGGCACGACGATTGTCCATTCGCATCCATTCGAGAGAGCGGCAGACGGCACCTACCATCATCACTCGTCTCTTTCGGAAATCCAGTTGTTCCATTTGCTGACGACTGTTCATGTGCAGGATGGAGCCATCCATTCGCTGCTTCTACAAATTTATGTTACACCGAATTATAAAATAATTGATAATCCGGTCTATCCGGATTATTTGGTCCCTGTCTTAGGGAAACTGTCTCTCCGCGCTCCTCCTTTTGTCTGATAAAATAGCGTCTGTCCGTTAGTGGAGTATCAAAAAGCTTTCACCTTCTGAAAGATAGTAAAAATAAAGTTTCAGTTTGTTTCATATAGGTGAAACTTTATTTTCCCTGGTAGGAAACTTTATTTTCCATTGCATGAAACAAAATTTTCGTGCAATGGAAACAGCTGTTGTCTGCAAGGCTTTCCAGCGGCAGATGCATAAGGTGTGTATTTGTTTTTTAATCATTATTTTATCAAAACAAACGAAATGAATAAAATTATTATACTTATACTGTGTCTGTGCTGTGCCTTTACGATCGCGCGGGCGGAGGAGGGTCCTGCCTTGAATCCATCGGACGCGAACATTGTCGGTCATGTGGTGGACCGGAAAACCGGCGAACATTTGTCCTTTATTACGATCTTTTTGAAAGGGACGACTATCGGGACTTCGACTGACGGCACGGGGCATTATTATCTGAAGAACCTGCCGGAAGGAGAGTTTACGGTCGTGATGAAGACGATGGGCTATAAAACGATCGAGACGCCCGTGATGTTGAAAAAAGGTAGGACGCTGGAAATTAACTTTGAGGTGGAAGAAGAAGCCTTGTCTTTGGATGGAGTCGTGGTTTCGGCCAACCGGAACGAGACGACTCGGCGTATGGCTCCGTCGCTTGTGAACGTGCTGGATTCGAAAATGTTCGAGACGACGCATGCCACTTCGCTTGCCGACGGGCTGAACTTCCAGCCGGGCGTGCGGGTGGAAAACAATTGCCAGAACTGCGGTTTCCAACAGGTGCGTATCAATGGACTGGAAGGTCCTTACACGCAGATATTGGTGGATAGTCGTCCCATATTCAGTGCACTGACGGGTGTGTACGGCCTCGAACAGATTCCGGCCAATATGATCGAGCGTGTCGAGATCATGCGTGGTGGCGGTTCCGCTCTTTTTGGTTCTTCGGCGATTGCAGGTACGATCAATATCATTACAAAAGAGCCTTTGCGCAACTCAGCCCAGATTGCCCATTCGCTGACGATGATCGGAGGAAGTCGCCCGGACAATAACACGACCTTGAATGCTTCTTTGGTGACAGACGACCATAAAGCCGGCATCTATCTTTTCGGACAGAGCCGTCATCGTTCAGCTTACGATCATGACGGAGACGGCTTCTCCGAACTTGGCCAGTTGGAAGCCCGAACAGTCGGTTTCCGTTCTTATCTGAAGACAAGCACCTATTCTAAACTGGGTTTCGAATATCATAATATAAGCGAATATCGTCGTGGTGGCGACCAGATTAACCGACCGCCTCATGAAGCGTGGGTGGCAGAACAGACAGATCACAGTATCAATGGCGGTGGTCTGAAGTTCGATCTGTTCTCCAAAGATTATAAACATCGCCTGAACGTCTATACTTCTGCGCAGCATACGAACCGGAAGAGTTATTACGGGACTAATCGTAATCCGGATGCATACGGGCATACGACGGACATGACGGTTGTTGCCGGTTCGCAGTATTCCTATTCGGTTGATAAATGTTTGTTTATGCCAGCAGAATTTACCGGCGGCCTGGAATATAATTTTGACGAGCTAAAGGACGAAATGTTAGGATATAATCGTATCGTGGACCAGACGGTTCATATCGGTAGCCTGTTTTTGCAGAACGAGTGGAAGAATGAGAAATGGAGCTTTCTGATCGGCGGTCGTTTCGACAAACATAATCTGATCGATCATCTGATCTTTAGTCCGCGTGCGAATGTCCGTTTCAATCCGACCGAGGACATCAATCTTCGTTTATCTTATTCGAGCGGTTTCCGTGCTCCGCAGGCGTTTGACGAAGATTTGCATGTGGCGGCCGTCGGTGGTGAAGTGGCGATTATCCAGCTTGCTGAGGACTTGAAAGAGGAGAAGTCCAAGAGTATCAGTGCCTCGGCAGATTTCTATCATCGTTTCGGTCCGGTTCAGTTGAACCTGTTGGTGGAAGGTTTTTATACGGATCTGAGCGATGTGTTCTTCTTGCAAGAAAAAGGGCATGACGATCAGGGAAACCTGATTATGGAACGTCGCAATAAGGATGGAGCCCGCGTGATGGGAGTCAATTTGGAAGGAAAGATGGCGTATGCCTGGCTGCAACTTCAGGCGGGTGCCACCATCCAGCGCAGCCGTTATAAAGAAGCCGTTACTTGGAGTGAGACAAACCCGGACCTGCCGGCACAGAAAAAAATGTTCCGTACGCCGGATGTGTACGGTTATTTTACCTCCACCTTTACTCCGGTCAAACGTCTGGCTATTTCTTTCACTGGTACTTATACGGGAACCATGCTGGTTCAACATCTGGCCGGCTATATTCCGGAAGACCGGGAAGAGAAAACGCCTGATTTCTTTGATTTGAATATGAAGGTCGCTTACGACTTTCCTTTGTATAAATCGGTGACTTTGCAGGTGAATGCCGGAGTACAAAACATATTAGAGGCCTATCAGAGTGATTTCGATCAAGGCAAGGACCGTGACTCCAAATATATCTACGGTCCCGGAATGCCGCGCAGTTATTTTGTGGGGTGTAAAATCAGCTATTAAACGGTGAAAAAAGAAAAGTCCGGTAAGGGTTTGGTGTCTTTACCGGACTTTTTTATTTCGATCATTTGTCAGAATCCCGTTGACGAATTTGTCCGCTGTATTTATTCCTATATTTTTCTTATGCCAGGCATAGATTGCTCGTGCTTCTTTTCTTGCTGTCCGATTCCATCTTTCCTCGTTGGAGATCGTGGATAAGCCTTTTGACATTCTTTTTTACCTTGGCAAAACTTTTGTTGTCAAGACCGGTAATTGGGTTGAACAGCCCGAGACGTTCTCCTTGTAAATTCAATGTATTATTCATATTTTTATTTATTTAGGTTTTGTAATGTTCAAAAATGTAGCTCTTTTTCAGCAGGAAAGAAATTATTTCATAGCAAATTGACTTGATGGGACCGTTAAAGCGTGGAGATAGTAGTACGGTGGCTGGTCAACTGTACTCAGCGGGGTGTTGCCCCCTCGAAGCTGGTATAGCTATGCCGGCTTCGGTAAAGTTGTTGGCGATTTCCATACCACCCGTACCTCTTATCACCCCAAGTTGCGATTGAGCGTTCTAAATTCTATAGACTTTTATTGATCTCGTCGATGTAATTAAGGATTTTATCCCTTCCTTCTTTCTTCTCGGAAGAGGAGAGGAGGATGGGGGGAAGTTCTTCCCATGATTCTAATAATTTCGTCTGGTAGACTTTCAGGTTTTCCTGCAAACGACCTTTACTGATTTTGTCGATCTTTGTGAAGATGAGAGAAAAGGGGATTTCGTTTTCCCCGAGCCATTCCATAAACTCCAAGTCGATCTTTTGCGGTTCGTGGCGACAGTCGATCAGGACAAACAGATTCGTGAGTTGTTCGCGTTCCAAGATATAATCTTCGATGATCCGTTGGATATTTTCGCGTCCCTCTTTTCCCCGCTGGGCAAAACCATAGCCAGGGAGATCGACCAAATACCATTGTCCGTTGATGAGGAAATGGTTGATAAGCAGCGTTTTTCCCGGTTTCTGCGAGGTCATGGCAAGCCCTTTTTTTCCAGTTAGCATATTAATAAGGGAGGATTTGCCAACATTGCTACGCCCGATAAAAGCGTATTCCGGCAGGTCACCTGTGGGACATTTTTTTACGTTTGTGTTACTGATAACAAATTCTGCACTTTTGATTTCCATTGAAACGGTGTTTTAAATAGACAATTGACAATTGACAATTGAATGTCTCTTGCCATCGTCGCTTGTCATGTGTTAATACTCTTTTTTCTAATTGTCAATTGTCCATTGCCAATTGAACTAAGCCACAATCCCCCAAACGTGATAGCCCCGTTTAGCATCAACATCTCATAGCCGAAAGCATATCCCGTATGCTGTTTCACTAAATAATCTGTCAGGAAACAGAGCAAAGGAGAGACGATACAAATGTAAGGAACAAATTTGTCACGAGGATGTTTTTTTGTAAATAACCCGAATACAAAAAGGCCGAGTAGCGGACCGTATGTATAGGACGCGATCATATAAATGGCATCGATCACGCTCCGGTTATTGATTGCCTTAAATGCAAGTATGATGATAGCAAAAAGGATGGAGATCATTAAATGGACTACCAATCGGGTACGTTTGGCAGATTGTGCCTTTTCCTTTTCGACCCCTAAAATGTCAATGCAGAAAGAGGTCGTAAGGGCTGTCAAGGCAGAATCTGCACTGCTGAACGCTGCCGCGATGATACCGATTGTGAAGAAGATCAGGATCGAATGTCCCAATATGCCGGAGGTGCAGAACATTGGGAGGATATCGTCGTTCAATGCGGGCAGTTCGATCTGTTGCTGCGATGCAAGCGTCAGCAATAGGACGCCAAGCGAAAGGAACAAGAAATTAACCGGTGTGAAAGCAAAGCCATAAGTGTACATATTCTTTTGTGCGTCTTTCAAACTCTTGCAGGAAAGGTTTTTCTGCATCATGTCTTGATCGAGGCCGGTCATTACGATGGTGATAAAGATGCCGCTAAAAAACTGTTTCATGAAATGTTGTGTGCTGTACCAGTCTCCGAACTCGAAGATACGGAAGTGCTGGCTGGCTTGCAAGGTCTGCACCATGCCTGCAAAATCCAGTTGCATCTTGTCTTTCACCTGCCAGATAATTACGATTAGCATGGCGACTAGGCATAACGCCTGAAGTGTGTCTGTCCAGATGATTGTTTTGATACCACCCCGATAGGTGTAGAGCCAGACTAGGAAAATACTGATAACGACTGTTACGGCGAAAGATATGTTCCAGTACGCGAAAACATAATGTTGCAGGATCAACACAACTAAATAGAGCCTCGCCGCCGCCCCTACGATCTTGGACAGAAGGAAAAAGGAAGCCCCTGTTTTATAACTATGCTGCCCGATCCGGTCATCCAAATACGAATAGATGGAAGTTAGTTGCAGCTTATAATAAAGTGGTAGTAACACTTTGGCAATCAGTATATATCCAAAAAAGAACCCTAAAACCGTCTGCATATAGGTCATGTCTATGCTGCGTACCATCCCCGGAACAGAAACGAATGTGACACCTGAAAGCGATGTCCCGACCATTCCGATTGATACGATGTACCAAGGTGATTTACGGTTACCAAGGAAAAACGCTTCATTGCTTGAGCTCTTCCGCCCTGTGATCCAGGCAATCAGTAGAAGGATTCCGAAATAAGCGACTATAATAAAGAGGATGATATAGCTATTCATGATTTGTTCTTAATTTTAGGCAAAGATGCGGATAAAAAATGAAAACGATCTGTAATATTTCTCGATTCATCGGTGAAATTTTTGTTTTCGTAGGAAAATTTGGGCTTTTTGTATATTTTGTTTTGCGTATGTTATTAATTTCTTGTTCCTTTGTATCAGCTGGAGCTCGGGAGAGTCAAGGCGACCGGTTTACAAAACCGGAGACAAATAGGTAAACACAATAAAGAAGAAGGTGTGTCAAAATTCTCACCTTCTTTTTTATGCCCAAAGCCCCGACTTTCACAAGCTGGGGCTTTGTTATAACCTGAAGATTTTGTATCTTTAGGCATAAGAATTTATACTATGGCAAAGATACATTTTCGTCCTTACAATCCCAACCAAACAGTGCTTTTTCCTCAAAGAATAGATGAGGATATTGCAGATAACGATCCGGTGCGCATGGTTGACGCCCTGGTTGAGGGCCTGAATCTTGAAAGTTTCAGGAAGCTATATAAGGAATGTGGCCGCAGCCCTTACCATCCCCAGATGATGCTCAAGGTCATTCTGTATGCCTACATGAACAACGTCTACTCCTGCCGGAAAATCGAAAAGCTCCTTCATCGTGACATTCATTATATCTGGCTTGCCGGATATGAGAAACCGGATTTCATTACCATCAACCGTTTCCGCAACCGTGTGAAGAAGGAAATCAACGAGGTGTTTACCCAAACCGTACTTCTGCTCTCTTCCAAAGGCTTCATCAGTCTGAATGTGGAATACATTGACGGAACAAAGATTGAGTCCAGGTCCAACAAGTACACTTTCGTCTGGAGAAAAACGGTTGAGCGGAACCGTGAACGCCTAATGAAGAAGATACACGTCCTGTTAGGGCAGATAGACGATGTCATCGCCCAGGAGAAATCATCGGAAAGTAATGAGGAAGCCAGATTCACTCCGGCTATGCTGACCGAAATGGCGGGAGAGTTGCGTCATGCACTTGAACAGGTTCCAGAGCCTTCCACCAAAGAGGCAAAGACTGAGCTGAAAAAGAAACGCAAACAACTGAAGGAGTTGGAAGAACACAGAGATAAACTGCAGGAATACGACAATCATCTGGATACTCTGCAGGACCGGAACTCCTATTCCAAAACAGACAAGGACGCTACTTTTATGAGAATGAAGGAAGATGCCATGCGCAATGGTCAGACGAAGCCCGGTTACAATCTTCAGATTGGTACCGAGAACCAGTTCATTACTGATTTTGCATTCTTCCCGAACCCTACGGATACACTGACCATGATACCTTTCCTAAAATCCTTTTCAGACAGATATGACAGGGCAGCGCATACGGTGGTTGCCGATTCCGGCTATGGTTCTGAGGAGAACTACCGCTTCATGTCAGAAAATGGCATGGAAGCCTACGTCAAATACAACTACTTCCACATGGAACAGCGGCCGAGATTCAAACCGGATCCGTTCAAGGCAGAAAACTTCTACTACAATGAAGAACATGACTTTTGCATCTGCCCTATGGGACAAAGGATGCGGAGGATAGGTACTAGACATGTGAAAACCGCATCCGGATATGTCAGCGAAAATGCCAGGTACAGAGCCGTCAGATGTGAAGGCTGTCCGCTAAGATGCCGATGTTTTAAAGCAAAAGGAAACAGAACGATAGAACTGAATCACAGGCTCAGAAGATACAAGCAGAAAGCCAAAGAGTTGCTCTGTTCCGAGGAAGGGCTGAAACATAGAAAACAAAGATGTATAGAACCGGAAGCTGTGTTCGGACAAATAAAATACAATATGAACTACCAACGTTTCCGTCATTTTGGAAAGGATAAGGTTTTCATGGACTTTTGCTTCTTTGCCATGGCCTTCAATATAAAGAAAATGTGTGCTAAAATGAAAGAAGAAGGTATAAACTGGCTGATTAAACTGTTTCATGAGCTTACAGCTGCTCTATTTAGATGCTGGGAACACATAAACCGAAGTAATAGTCAAAATATCGCAGCTTAAAGAAGAGTAACTGATTTTTATAGCTAACGAAAAAAGAAGGGGGTGCATCGTGCATTACGACACACCCCCGTCCAACCCCTACAGGGGATCTGAGCGGACTGTTTTGGGGATGAAAGGGCATTGAACATTGCCCCATAGGGAGACGTCCTTCTCCAAAACATCAAGGCCGCCCTGAGACCCTGCAGGAGTTGCTTCACACACTGGAATATTCAGGAAGATGTTGGTCATCTCCCGCGTATCACGGAGGCGGCAACAAGCGCGGACACCGGCCTGTTGCTTGACCGGCATCCGCACTCTGAACTTAGTATCCGTTGCACATGGCAACAAACTGTTCTGTCACCTCTTCCTGCTCGTATTCGTCCGTGCAGAAATCATGGAATATACCTGTACAAGACAGAATGTCGTATGCCTCTTCGTGTGTCATGGGCGGCGTTCCATCTCCGTATTTAAGAATCATTTCGATATGCTTCAGCTCTGCCTGTTCATGCAGGAAGACACGGTATCTTTTGTACCATTCAGGGAAATCCTCTTTGGCAACGCCATATTCGATTTGCAGGTCTCGGAATTCCATAATGTTACGTTTTTAATTGTTTGTTATTGTTATTTGTTTCTGAAATAGTAGTTATAAAAACCGAAATAGCAACTACTTCGGGAAAATATTTTTTGGTAATAAATGTTTAATGATAGGTAAAATACCGATAATGAGTGAGCTATTGGGTATTAAAATTATTCTCTAAAACGTAAATGCGCTCATTTTTGAATTAGTATCAAGGCAAGTTCTTGAGCGTGTTTCTTGTTCGTTGTAACGGTACGGGTACTCACTATATAATAGGTGTGTCCGTCTATATAGGTGGTCTGTATCATTGTTCTATGTACGTTCTTATAATCTAAAGGTTATGTCTTTAGGCAATTTTGTCTTATCAACCGTTTTTACGAAATTGTCTAACTCTTCTTGCGTTATTTTTGTTTCGGAATTTCTCCAATTAAACACAAATTCATTGCTAGAATCATAATACACCAGTGATATCCCAGCATCAAGTACGGCTAACATAACAAGTTTTTTATTTTCCGCTTTCTGCATAGCTTTTTCGCAATCTGCAATTATTTCGTTGCGCTTTTTCTCGTACTTCTCACGCTTTTCCCGTTCCTTGCGTGCCTGTATGGCTTCGGGTGTATAATAGCCTTCCTTAAGTCTGTTTTTGATTAATGTGCGTTCCTCGTCCGTGAACTTCAAAACAAGGCGTTCTTCTTCGGGCTTATACGGGTTTACCCATGTTTGCCCGGTTAGCTCTTCTAGGACTTTAATTGCTTCGTCTGATTCTCTTTTCCAACGTTCCACGATACCTAATTCATGCAATAGGTATGTAAAGTATTGTTCGTCCTCTGCATTGCACAATATATTATACTCGTTTTCGGTTATGCGTAGATAGTTGATTGCTTTTTCGTCTTTTTGTTTATATAATAAAAGCCACCGCCTTTAACAGGGTAAGGAGGTTGCCCGTAATGGTTAGAAAAATGCAAATCAACAAATCTTTTAAATTGCGGGAAATGTTTTAATATTTCTTCGTGGCAACAGCCGTCACAGCAATAAACGTAGCGTCCGTCGCCTTGTTTTTCGTAAATATCAGCGGTTATAGTCCATTCGCATATATTATTCTTGCATTCGTCATTCAGTCTGATGTTCACCTTCATTTTGAAGGTAGTGCCGTTTTCAATATAAATCTTTTCTACATTGTAAATTAATCCGTTTGTTTCCATAATTGTTACGTTTTAATTGTTCGTTATTGTTTTGTTGCTGTTTTCACTTTCTATTTAATAATTTTCAATACGCGGCTCTTGATCATACGCAGAGCCTTGGCGTCATCATTACAGATTGGCCGCTTCCAGATGTTCTTGTATTTCCACCAGTCAATCGCCTCGGTAATGTGCCTGTTCGCCATTTCTTCGGATATACCCTGTTGCAGCAGTTCTCCCAACAGCATCAGACGGAAGGCATTTTCCTGCTGTTGCTCTGCTCTCAGGTTTTTGCGCACCTCCAGCAAGACAGGGAGAATATCGAGGTAGTGCTTCCTCTCAATCCGGGAGTGTAGGTAGTATTCGATGTCATCCAACGAGATACGGTCATAATTCAGATAGATATCGCTTTCTCCGACAATGAAGGCCAGTCTGTTTCTCCGTTTGCCGTAATAATCAGAAGAGAAAATGGTATCGCCTGGTTTGTATTTGAATGCCAGATGTTCCACTCCGTATTTGGAAACCGTATCCAGCGTATAGATTCCTGATGTTGGCAAATCCGGTACAGCATAATCATTATAGTAGTCCCGGATAAAGTGCTTGTTGGCATACCGCCATAACTCGCCTTTGCCACTATAATTCCATCGGTTGTCCGGGCAGTACGCAATACGGCTGCCTCGTTTGACAGAAGCATTGATTTCTTTGACCCAATCACGATACGACATCCTGCCATCTGTCAACGCTGCTTCGTCATCATACACCAGTCTTACCCATCCGGCATACGAATCAGGGTTGAACAGGTTTACTCCCTGTGGTATAGGATGTAGGACTTCGGTATTATCTGTAAGCCCTTGTATGAAAAAGATAATCCGGTGGTACCGCTCGTTTGCACTTTGGATGCGTTTTGCAGAATCTTCTTTCTCATACTCCATTTTTGTCTGTGCCGCCTTGTCGTAGAGTTCCTGCATTTCGGAACGTAAGGGAAAGAGGCGGTCGGTTATTTCAATATGATTGGAGTCGATAAGATATACATTCTCACCATTCCGAATCAGGAAGAATGTATGCCGGTTCCAATGTTCCATTACCGCAGTGTAGTAGGAGCTTCCGTAGTCCTTGCGGAACCGCCTTGGCTTGAGTGCTACAATACCCTTTGTATCCGGCAGAATAGCATCCAAATGGTCTTCCTTCATCAACCACTCTTCAAACTCGTTTATGCGTTCGATGTCGATGCCGCCATCACTGATGATGCCGCACTCTTCATCCATAAACAATAATTGCTGATGGATGGCAAACGGTTCGTTTTCGGGGGCATTGGCTCCGGAGGAAAGTTGTTCGACGCAATGTTCATCACCCATGTACAATTGCAACATGCTCAATGCTTTCTGTATGTTGGTAAGCTGGGACATGATACGGTTGCGTGTTTCTGCCAGTTTGGACAATTTATTGCGCATTCGGTTTTCAAGCACTGACCGGTGGTAGTCGGCCATCTGCTTTAAATCGGATAGCTGTCTGGCAAGAAGCTGCTTCTTCTGGGCCAGTGCTATGAGAGACTGGGGAGAGTTCCGGCCAATCAGCATGGTGCTGTCATCCGTACAATCATCCGGTCCGGCATCTTCTTCTGGAATTTCAGGTGTGTAAGTACCGTCCATGATTCCTACCGCCTGACTATACAGCTTGTGAGGGTCGGGCACGTAAGACTTGTTTTTAAGAAAGGCATTTACTTCCTCCGCACCATAAGAAGAGTACACCCCCTCATTCTCGATGTCCCATACAAGCTCATATCGGACAACGGTCTTTTGGTCGTCGCTGTTTAGACTGGCTACCCTAAGAAGGTCGCTTCCATGCAGGAAATAATCACCCGGGCGTATGGTGTCGGCAGTCCGGCACAGTTTGTTCAGCTCTTCGGTTGCCGGTATCTCCTGAAGGTTGTTTGTTTTGGTTATATCCATGTTCATATTTGTTATCTATCTGTATGCCAAAGGTAATTAATTATATATCAATTTCCTAAAGATGTGATGTCTTATTCCGGATAACAGCTCAAACCGACATCTTCATTTAAGCGAGAGTGCTCATAAAAGCCCGTAGTCGGGCTTTGGCTCATATTTTGCGGGAGATCAGAAAAGGGTAGGGGATGTACCCTACCCAAATCTTATCAAACTACCTTCTGCTCACCCCAACTAAGATACAGCTGGCCTTTTTCGTCATATTGCTTTTGCATGAGGTTGTCGAACAGATCGGCTGATATACCGAACTCGGAAAAAATCTCTTCGTCCTCATGTATAGAACCAGATTTGATAAATTCGTTCAGCTTCTCCTTGCACATGACCAGAGCAAGTATATTCTGTTCAATCGTGTCCGCATAAGTCACAAAATGTACGTGCTTGTAATCCGTGCTGTCGAACCGGATAAAACGCATGTAGTATTGCTCCATCCGTGGAATATTCCACTGTAAGGCTTCAATGATTACTTCGTTGCAGCTCGGAATATTTACTGATGAACTCAAACTTTGTTGGGTGCTCAACAAAACACCGTTGCCCGACTGCTGGAACTCCGCAATGATTTTCTTGCGGCGGTTAAAGGGCACACTGCCGTCAATGACAAACAGCGGACGGTCAATGAACCGTTTGAACAGATCCGTATAGAAAGACAGAGATTCCAAAGAGATGCATCCTACTGCAACCAGACCTTTGCTTTCACGCACCAGTCCCATAATCTTGCCGGCCTTTGCCGGAAACTCCGATCCGAAATACCCCGGCATCAGGTGAGCTGTGGAACAAGCCCGACGCAACAGCTCTATGATGCGCACCAGTCTGAGGGCGGCATCTTTCCGGCTGTCACCTGTTGACTGAAAATATCGTGGCAGAATCTCGTAGAAATCATTCAGGATTTTGTCATATACCGCCTTTTCTCCTACTCCGGGGAGAATCTGGTCATTGATTACCTCGTACTTGTCGCCGGCCACCTCCTTAAACCGTCTGGTAATGATAGTATAATCCAGAATCTTCTTCAAGTCATCGCTGTTGTAGATGTCCTGTGAGTTCTTGCGGATGCCAAAAACCGATTTCTTGCCCGGTGAGAACAGCGAACGGAAAATCCGGTTCCCCTGTTTGACGGGAAGGGGTCGGTACAGATATTCATTGTCAACCGGAACAAAATCCCCGTCCTCGTCCTGCTCGTACCGATACCTGCTCATGGATATGAAATTGTAGGAGTTATTGTACAGTAAGGACAGTTGGGAATAGATCTCTGATATATCGTTACGTGTTGTTGTTCCGGTACACAGCATCTTGTACGGCAGGTGTCGGAACAGATTTAGCATATGCCGTGTCCGCTTGCTGGCCGCATTGGAGATTTCGTCTGATTCATCAAAAATCAGGCAGTGCTTCCGGGCGGTCAGCCTGAGGAACTGTCTCAGCTCACGCTTTCTTTTTCCAAGCATGGATGTCGATAGGATCAGGAACTCGCCTGGCTGTGCGGTGTTGATTTCGTCCTTACGGTTGATGTTACGGAAAGCCACACCCTGAACGGTCAGGAACTCCGACCATGTAAGGTTGGTAGCCACCGCCGGAGCCACCACGATGACGTTGCGTACCTTCTGATTGTCCAACAGCATTTTGCCATAGAGGAAAGACACGACTGTTTTTCCGCACCCCTGTTGCCAGTTTACTAGGCTGTATCTTTTGGAGAACAGCTTTATGGCATCGCTCTTTTGAAGGGGAGTAAGTGCATACTGAGTACCGTCCGCTTTCTTGAATGTCAGCTTATCGACATACACTTTCATGTTTTCGGATGGCAGCATGTCGCAGAATGCCTGTTGTTGGCGTTCCATTTCCTTGCGTTTACGGGAAAGAACTTTCTCGCAGGCATCCACCCCTTCTATGACAGTCTGTGCCATAGGAGAAAAGTAGGACTTTACGGTATCACCCCACAGCAACAAGTCGTGAATATTCAGGAAGAGTTTCGGGGAAACATTCAGTTCCTTCAGAACCTTGCCCATCCTGGAACTGTATGTTTTGATGGCAAAACCGGAAGACTGTCTTACAAGTGCAATGCGGTCAGTCTTGATGTCGTTTTGTCCTCTTACAATCTTGCGCAAACGGTTAAGTACTTGCTTCTCGGAAATTCTCACGTGCTGCAACCAATGTTTGTATTCTTTCTCGGTCGCATTCTCTGGCGGTTTCTGTGTACGGAACTTCTCGACAAAAGCCAGACATTGACCGTACTTGTCCTTGATGCTTGGCTGGATGCGTATCTCATACATATACTTGGCCAGCTTGTATTCAAATTCAGGAAGCTCTGAATTCTCCTTAGCTTCACGAGCAAGTTTCAGGCGTAACTCATGCTTGGTCTCACGGGCTTGTGCCACACGGGTACGAAGATCCATAAGGGAAACAAATGCAGAAGAGTATGCCACATTCTCCAGATGGTCGGATTTTCGCTGAAAAGCCATTATCTTAGTCTCAATGGTCACCTGGTATTCGCCGAACGTATCGGATTCCAGCTTACACTGCCCGATAAAGTTGAACCTGTCGTTTATCTCGGATATCATAGACTTGTTCCAAAACCCGTCAGCGAGGAATGAAGCCGGAACAACAAGCAGCAACAGTCCACCCGGATTGAGATATTCGGCAGCTTTCTGGCAATAATAGAGTTGTGACAAAACAGGCAGGTTGTTCACTTGCCATTTCAGATTAAATGGGGGATTGCCAAAAACAAAGTCAAACTTGCCTTCCGGGGCGGCATAGAGAATATCCCGGCATTCGATATGTGCGTCCGGATACAAGAAGCGTGCCACCTTTACCGCCTTTGGGTCAAGTTCGGAACCGTAGGTGTACGTCCCATCCGGCAGCCAGTTGAAGAAATTGCCCATGCCACAGCAGAAATCGGCCACCCGATCGGACTGGGAGGGAGCCGCCATTTCAACCATAAGCTGACAAACCGCATGAGGGGTAAAGAACTGCCCCATTTCAAACTCTTTTTTAGCCTCCGTATAATCGTGGAAGTTGTTGAAATCATTAAATGACAGATTGTGCAGCCCTCCGGCTCCCGTGTAGCAGTTATATACTACCTCGGAAGTGACAGCCTTGTTATGTGTGTCAATACAATAGAGAATCTTATCGTTTATCTCTGCACGTTTTTGGGTCGGAACTATCTGTTGTAAATCTTTGTACATGCTAAGGAATGATTATCGTTGATATTTTTTGTTTGCCATCTCTTTAATCTCGGTAGCAAAATTGTAAAAGAGCTGGGCTTCTTCGGCTTTTCGAAATTTGATGGACATTTTTTGGTTCTTGAATAATTTAATCTGTTCCATTTTGGACGCTTCACTGGAAATGGATAACGCACTTCCGGCTTCCATACGCCTTAAAAGTGATTCATCCGCATTTGAGAGGATATGAAATAAATCGTGACTTTGGAAGAAACAGTAAACCACGGCATCCAGTATTTTTTCCACATCCTCCCAATGCGGTTCAAAACTGTAATACCTTGTATGGAAAGCATATTCGATTGTTACTGTTTTTGATGTCAATTTGATGTTTTTATGTTTAAGGTGATTGCCAATATTCAATTTTGTGTCATGATCGCCCTTATCTTCAAATGACATACCGTCATTCTGACTGATAATATGCTCCAGAATCAAATCTAATGAAGGTAACTCACCATTATATCGTTCTTCTTTAAATAAAGATTCTGAAAGGCAGTGATCAGATTCTATATTACAGCCATAAGTTTTGGAGAAATAATCGCAAACCTTTGATTCGATACTTCGTAATAGTTTTTGAATCAACTTTTCGCAATTTACTATGTCATATTTGAACGTATAATCGAAACGATCCAAATTCTCTTCCCATACATGAGAATAGAAAGGACTTGATATATAGTTCAAAGAGTTGATTTTGAACTTGTCGTTTGTATTGGATTTGTCTCTCTCCACAAATTCAGCCCACATAGCCCGCAATCCGTTGAATTTTTCCATAAACAGGTTCCAGTAATTATCGACAATCATCCGGTCAGTTTCTGGAATCATGTTTACGGGCTTGGTTTCTATTTCGTCAAACAGACTAAGCAAATCATTCATATTCCTTAATTTTAGGCGGTTAGTATTCTATTATCTTATACTACAAAGGTAGCTATATAATATGTGAATATACGGTAACTATCATAATATCAGTATGATAACGGATGGTTAAAACTTTTCCATTCAAGCGGGAAAAATATACTTTTTAGTACCAAACCATCAATTGGGTATAACTAACAATTCAGTCCGAAAAAATCAAATTTGAAAATTTGTTGACAATGATAGAGCTTGGCATGACCTTCCGCTTTTAACATTTGGCTTGAATGGAAATGTAATGAATTCGGAAATCACAAGTTTGCATAGATGGATATATATGCGGTATAAACATACAGATAAGGGAAAAGGGAACGTGGGTGCGTTCCCGGAAGTGGTGGAGGAGATTCTGTTTCTTGCTTGAGAGGAAGAAAGCGCTTAAATAGAATCAGAAGAGAGCAAAAAGAAATTAAATAAAGAAAAAGGGGAGAAGAGTAATCTATTAAAAAGGGTTCCAATCCATAAATCCAAATTTCAAGGGGGAAATCTAATTTGTGAACCGCAAAAATGGCAAAAGACAGCGTCCGGAATTTGCATCCAATCCCGTACACTGTCCTCTGTCCTATTCATTCAGCCTTTCCTGAACAGTTGGGATGTCCGGAAGATGGCCCTTACATTATTGGGAGGGAGAATCAGGTTGTTAAGCGGTAATCCTATAGTCTTGGCGAAAACTACACCTCTGACGGAACCGTATGCCAGTGAGGCGAACTGTGCAAGCAAATCAGCCGGGGCAATAAGGCCTTCGTGACTTTTCATCGCTTCTGCCGAGTCGGGCTCTATACCAAAATAAGATGCTAAATCCGCTTTCAGCAGGATACCGTTTTCTTTTGACAGAGTAACGGACACTGTGCAGCACATCACATTCTCCTCAAAATCATAAGAGAACCGGAATTTGTTTGCGACTTCAATGTCTTGTCCATCGTCCATATAGTTCTCAACAAATGTGGCAAACTGGATGAGATCCATGTTGATGAACTGGTATAATATCTCTTTGTGCATATCAGGAGAACATTGTATGTGCGACAATGGATGAATAGGGGACGGAACGTCTTCTTGCTGTGGTAGCGGCAGTGGCACCCTCGGCATATCGGTTCGTGGTGAATGGGCGGCAGACAGTCCTGCTCTCGTATTCCACAACCGGATGATTGTCTTCCATAGTAACTTCAATCAGACTATGACCAATGGCATTCTCTATCTTGCTGATTGTCTTCAATCCGAGGTTTTCCTTACCGCTGAGAATTTTGGTCACCTGGGCGGGTGTCACTCCCATCCGTTCGGCCAGTTCACTTTGGAGGATGCCTTCAGTCCGGAGAATACGGCGTAACTTCAATGCCAGTCTTTCGGAGACGGCAAGCCATTCACGGTTTTCCTTGCGGAATTCGATGTCCTTCTTTTCCTCGTCTGTCATCGGGCGGGACATCTGCTTGAGTTTCTCTACATTGAATTTCATATCTTCCATTTTTATATGTCTGCACTGTCTTCAATGCCGTTCGCTTTCAGATAGTTCAGTACGTTGTCTATTTTGTTGAACACCTTGTCTTTCAGTACCGGGGAATTCTGTATGGTATCTCCCAGCTTGATTCCTCCATATACTATCAGATAACAGTTTGGTCCCAGTTTTATCGCATACAAGCGGAGCAACGACGGGCGGTTTGTGCCATACGACTTCATGGGTTCCAAAGTCCACAGACATTTGTATTTGCCATCCAGGAAGTGGAAATATTCATCAAAACTAGGCTTTTCGCCCACTTTCATGTTGGAAACAAGTTCTTCAATATATTCTTCCAGCTCTTCCGCTTCATCAAGGATCTTTTGGGCGGATGCTTCAGGTTCATTGGGGTCTAATCCTGCATCTTTTCAGAAAGGGGTGTCTATATGGACTGCATTATCCGTGAAAAACTTCTCCAGATAATCGAGGTCGTGCCATTCCTTGAACACACGGACATATTCATTCAGGTCTTCTTCATCAAACTGTATGCTGTACAGCCAATTCTCATATATTTCAACAATCTCCAAGATTATTCTACTTTTAAGTTGATTGAATTTATGCAAAAGTAAATATTTTATCGGAATATACCAAATAAAGCCCGGAGCAATTTACCTGTGGGTAAAACATTGAAAAATGTTCCGACGGGAATGAATCTGTTACTGTAACTATTACAGCTTTATTCAAAGCTGTTTTATAACTAGGGCTATAGATGCAGTTCTGGTTTTATGGTATCGGATGATGAATGTCGGGAATATTCAAGGGATACACCTTATCGGTAGAATAATAGTACCATTTATTTTTTGTATTGTACTTCGCAAAATTGCCTCTTGAAATAAATTAGTCCGAAAAATGGAGAAATGCGAGCGAAAAAAAAGATACAAATCTATTTCCAGAAAAAAAAAATAATTATTTTGTTTCCTTTTCCTTTCGTCTCTTTCTTCTGATTTTAAAATAAACAGAACGCCTAGTAAACCGAAAGGAAGAACAATAACTAAATTTACTAGAAGTGCTATGGATACACATGTACCAACATGCATAAATGCTGTTGAAAAACTATCAAAGAATGAAAAAAGTATAGCTAAGAATGTTCCTATAATAGTTATTGCTATGCCTATGCAAATCAGATGTAATATATCTAAAATTAAATCTTTAATGCAGTATATATAATCTTCCTTGTCCATATCTAAGTTCTTAAGATACTAATTATTAATGCGAATCAGCAGTTGAAAACATCTTCAGATTCTTGATTTAAAAGTTTGTAATTCAGTTAATTATCTCATTATTTTATTTTGTAATCTCCTTGAAAATCAGTAAATTAGAAGAATAAAACCACTCATTTTTCTAATTA